>Ga0070668_100000887_pt1 | contig 20788 bp, 10 predicted proteins | sample KBSS43metaG_FD_64661 | JGI IMG/M metagenome (GOLD analysis project Ga0070668, IMG submission 64661) | Switchgrass rhizosphere microbial communities from Kellogg Biological Station, Michigan, USA - KBS S4-3 metaG | ecosystem: Host-associated > Plants > Roots > Rhizosphere > Soil ...
TGCATCAGGCCTGTCATGTAGTGCTTGACCATCTTTTCGCTTACACCAATCGCCCTTGCTATTTCCTTGTTGGTCTTTCCGGCCATTAGCAGTCGCACGATCTGCTGTTCCCGAATGTTGAGGACGACAGCCTCAGCGGCTTTGCGCCTAAGTGACGCGTCCCGGAGCCCGCCGATTACCCTGCTCGCGAAGCTCTGGGTGATGTAGGTTTCGCCAGCGTGAACTGATGAAACGCCCTGTATTAATTCAGCAACGTTGCTTCGCTTCAGCACATATCCTCTTGCGCCCGCATCAAGAGCTCGAATTGCTGGTTCGACGCCGGTAGCACCGGTATACGCCAGGATCCTTGTCAAAGGCGAAATCTTGAGGGCGTTTGAAATGGCAGTGTAAGGATCGCCAGCCAATAGGGGCTCGATAATCACGATGTCCGGACGAGAATTCTTGCAAATTTCGACGACGTCGAGTGGCGTTGCCCCTGTACCGACGATCTCAAATCCTTCAGTTCGGCGCAGTAGACTGCTAATCGCATCGAGCATCAGAGGGTGGTCGTCGATCAAAGCGACTGAAATAGAACTCATTTGCCCCGTGCCTCGCTCTTTGGCCAGCAATTCGGCTTGCCTAAACACCACTAAGAACGTTGATGAAATTTCGTCTGCGCGGCTCATAAATTCGGGTAATGTCCAGATGGCAAATCAACGCAGCGTATTTCGCATACTTCACGTAATGCGCCGCATTATCTAGTAATATCATATAGTTAAGTGCATTAATTCATAAAGATCCCACACTTCTGACGCAAGTGTGGCATGCGGCATGGTGTCGCGTCAATCGTTCTTCCGCGCGTTTTCTCGTTAAGGGCCGAGGACAGTTAGCTGGGCCGCTCCCCTAGATCTTTAGCTGAGGCTCGCGCGATCGAGCGTCGTTGTGACGGGGACGATTGCGGGTTCGCGCAGGCCGTCAACTTGGCTGGATGCCTTGCAAGAGTCATTGCGGCTACACCAGGCGATACTTGAGTAGTAGCCAGTCAGGTCTGCCCCACCAGCGCTGATCAGAAGTTCGTCTCGATCAGCCGTTGACCTATGTCCGATCGTTTTCAGACCAAGGTCTGAAATCGGATGTAGCTTCGGTCAAACCAGTTTTGGACTCCTGTCCCGTTCGCGTCATGACACTCGAGGCGGCATCGTGTAGCCATCGACATGCCGCGCTTCGGCTTCTCGACTTCGGAGGCACTGGAACGCGGAAGAGACGTCGATACCGTACGCGGCTTCCTCGGGAGCCAGGGTCCCTCGGCGCTGTTTGATTTGCCATGGATACCGATCTATCTCGCCTTCGTGTATTTCCTGCATCCTATGCTCGGCGCCCTGACACTTGGCGGCGCGTGCGTTCTTTCCGTGGGCCCATTCAGCCCCGCCTGATTCCATCGTCCCACACCAGACGACAAGCTGCTGGGTCCGACTGTTGGCGTCAGCTCGCCCTTGCTTGCGATCCTCACTCAACAACGAGAGATAAAATTTACCGAGCGATCGACTGCAGCAGGTGAGGATCGTCGGTCGCGACTCAGGCCACAGCTTACATGCTCGTTCGAGGCGCGCTGGGCCGGCTAGGTCGGCGTGACCGGACTGACCTCGATCGAGAAGGCGCAGGCCGCGTTCGCCAGCGCGCGGTTCTCTGCATGGACATCGGTCGTTCCGAAGCCGAGACGTTCTGTTTTGCGCAAGCTCGCCCGCGGCTCTGGATTGTTCCACCGCGGTGAGTTGTTGACCCGTTTCTTGTTGGTTCGGAGGCGCGCTGACCCCATTGGGCAACATACTCCGCGCCCGGCTTGAACTGTTCTAAATAAGCAGCTCCGCGTTCCGCCACATTTTGGGGAACAGGCTTGTGCCTTCGGGGTTCTCTCAAGTAGAATAGGGGATTAACTAAATGAACAGGCCGATGTACGACGCCAGTCGCGATGCGTTCCCCACGGAAGGGCAGCGTAAAAAGTTGATCGATGCTGCTTTGGAGTTCGCTCACCTGCTTCCCCCAGGTGGCGACAGAGCGCGATTTTTAGAGGTCGCCCGGTCGCTTTCGTTCTTAGCGCACAGCGCCATTCACGCGGACGACGACCCGGTCAACCAACAAAGCACCGCTCATCGTGGTAGGTCGTTTTCCATAGCGCGCGGGCCGAACAATGTTGTCGAAATCAACATGTCATCGGCATTGCTTGATGAGCTCAAGCAACAGGCCCAAGTGGAAAACGTGCCTCTCCCGCATGCCCTCACGATTTGGGTGAAGCGTGCGATCAATGCCGAAGGGATCGGTCTGCACTAGGCCGGCATCGTTGATCGCCTGACGGAATGTTCTCTGTAGAACTGCCGGCGTGCTGGCAAATCTATTGCGGTCGATATCCATATCGGCACCATGCCCTCGCAGTAGGCGAGGGCATGCCCTGCGGCGCCGCAGCGATACAGCAAATTTCATACCGTCGTGTCAGGTGGCTGTCAGTTTAGGATGCAATGGTTCTTCGCGCTCGGCTCGATGCGATGCTGAGGGGTAGGTGGAGGATGCAGTCATGTTCAGCGCGCTACGCGTCACCTCTGACGGGCGCTGTCTTCAAGACGTCATGGTTGCGCCGACCGATTGAGGACTTGCGATGTTTTCTCATACCCAACGAAGATTGGATCCGTCGACCCGGGAATTGCGCCTGCAGGCCGGACGCCGTCTTCGCGGATGGCGGGAGAAACGCGGCCTGAGCCAACGAGAACTATGTCGGGAGGTGGGTGCCCGGTACTACACGATTATTTCGGCGCTGGAATCGGGACGAGGTCGCATCCCTCTCGACCAATATCTTGTTTGGGCTCGCGCCTTAGGAATCGAGCCACGCGAGTTTGTTCGTGAAATCATGTGTTATTATGACCCGGAGACGTACAATACCCTCTTCTGCGGCCCTGGGCGAAGACTGGTCGGCGTTTCGCCGCAAGCTGTCGGAGATCAGACGCAATGTTGAACCTATCCCGTCGGCGATGAATCGTTCGCGCAACTATTTGATATTACAGACACGTTGAAACGGAAGATGTTGGTTACCGCGTGAAGTGTACGAAATACACTGCGTTGATTTGCCATCTGGACTCTCCTCCGAATTGTGGCCCGCGCTGACGATATTTCATCAACGTTTTTAGTGGTGTTTTGGGCGACCCGAATTGCTAGCCAAAGAGTGAGGCCAGAGGCAAATGAGTTCCATTTCAGTCGCTATCATCGACGACCATCCTCTGATGCTCGATGCGATTAACAGTCTACTGCGCCGAACTGAAGGGTTTGAGATCGTCGGCACAGGGACAACGACACTCGACGTCGTCGAAATCTGCAAGAATGCTCGCCCGGACGTCGTGATTTTCGACCCCCTGTTGCAAGGCGATGCTTGCGCTGCCATTGCGAACGCTATCAAGATTTTGCCGTCGACAAAGATCCTGGCGTTTACCGGTGCTACCGCCGTTGATGCGGCAATTCGCGTGCTTGATGCGGGCGCCAGCGGATATGTGCTGAAGCGAAGCAATGCTGCCGAACTACTACAGGCCATTTTATCAATTCAAGCCGGCGAAACCTACATCACCCAGAGCTTCGCCAGCAGGGTAATCGGCGGCCTCCGGGATGCTTCTCTCAGGCGCAAAGCCGCCGAGGCGGTAGTCCTCAACATTCGGGAACAACAGATCGTGCGACTGCTAATGGCTGGAAAGACCAACAAGGAAATAGCAAGGGCGATTGATATCAGCGAAAAGATGGTCAAGCACTACATGACAGGCCTGATGCAGAAGCTTCAGGTTCGCAACCGTCTCGAGGCGGTCATTGCCGCTCAAAGATTTAGCGAGCACCACGCCGAGACTCGTTTGCAGTAGTGACTGAACGGGATCTGGCTCAGACCACACAGGTGCTTGAGCGCAAGTCAATCAGCTCTGCGCGGTCGCTCCAATCAGAAGTTCGGCTCGATCATTAACCCGGGTCTGAACCGGACGGCGAGCGGCTGTTTCAGGCGGCGTGCTTCGTTCCCTCGATCTTCCCGCGCCCGCATGCTGAGGGCGTGTCTGATCGAAGCGGCGCGGCGAGGTTCGGGTATCTGAGTTGCAGCCGGTCCAGTGCGAATGGAACATGCGCAACTCGAGACGGTCGCTGAACGCGCGCTCAGCCGTCTTGCCCTGCACGCCCTCCTGGAGCGCCCCGCATCTTCATGAGCAAAGTTTGCCCGCCAGACATGCCTACCGGGCTGGTGCGATTTGTTGCGTGGTGTTCCGGCACGGGCCGCGCATTCAAGCGAAATGGAGTTTGAACATCGCTCCGCCCAATCGTGAACGACCGACCTGCATAGAGCCGTGATGCAGCTCGATTGCCTGCCGAACGATGGCAAGGCCAAGCCCGGCACCTTCTGCTGACTGATTACCTCTGCGGAAGGGTTGAAACAGCTGATCTGAAATCTCGGTTGCCAAACCTGGCCCGCTATCCTCGACCGTGATCGTAGCCTCGGGACCGACGGTAACGAAGATCGAAGTACCTGGAGGCGTGTGCTTGACTGCATTTTCGACCAGATTACACAGCGCTTCGCGAACGGCTATCGGGTCACCGTGAAATTTCTGCGGATCCTTTAGACGGACATCGATCGTGTGATCCTGCGCGGCCGCCCATGGCTTCAATCGATCCATTGCTTCCACAACGATGGCCTCAAGGTCGAGATCGACCAGCTCCGGTGATTGCAGCATCTCCAAGCGCGCGAGCAGGATCCTGCGGCTGACGCTCTCCGCCATGGCCTTGACATCCGCCTCCAGCCGGCGAGCGCGCGGGTGATCGATTTTTTCCAGCTCGAGCAGCATTATCGCAAGCGGCGTTCGCAGCTCGTGCGCGGAGCTCGCAATGAAGACCCTCTCCGACTGCACCAAGGCACTGACCCGCTCCATGAGGCGGTTTATGGCAGAAGCAAATGCCGCCGTTTCGAGGGGCATGCCAGTAAGTTCCAGCCGCTGTGTCGGGTCTCGGGGGTCTATCGCCTCAGCCTGATGGGCTGCACTGGTGAGGGGCCGGAGAGCGCGGCGGACAGAAAGGATTGTCACGACCGGCGTCAATAGCACAAGCGGTAATATCGGTAGCCAAACGTCCTCCGCTGTCTCGTGAAGGACGACCCACCAACCAATGCCGGCTGGGTCGCCAAGCGTCATCATCTCGATCAGCACATCGGTGCCGTTGACCTGAAGCCGTTTTCCGCCGGCAAAATAAGGAGAAAAAGGCCCGCCGCCGGGCAGATTCATGAACCATGTGTCCGTTTTAATGGCGGAATTCGGAGACCATGGAGAGACCGCCTCAATTAACGCGAACTGCTTTCCCGCTATGGCACGGCCGGTCCCATCGAGGACGCGAAAGCCGTAGGCTTTTTCGTGCTTTCCTTCGTAGTGAATTACATCCTTCGGAATAGCGAACGAAAGCCCGTCCGGTCCCGTTTTCACGCCGTTCAGCAATGACCGAGCCTCGTGGGCCAAGTGGTCCAAATACAAATGGTCGTAACTCATAAAGTTGAAGCTGATGACAAGCACCGACAAAACGATGAGGTTGGCGAGCGCCAGTTTTCCGAGGTTGACGCAGATCGTCGTGGCGAGGCTTCGTTGCGCGTCGGAATCGATACTCGTCATCCCGAAGCGTCCCTTAAGGCATAGCCGACTCCTCTGATCGTTTCGATGATGACACCGGAGTCTGCCTCGTCCAGCGCCTTACGCAATCGAGACACATGCGCTTCGACCGCGTTGCCAGACAGTTCTCGCCCGTACTCGGAAAAGCGTTCCTCGATGCTGACCTTCGGGACAATGTGCTCCGCGTGACGCATCAACATTCCGAGCAGCCGCCTTTCAGCAGCACGCAAATCAAGCAGCCGTCCATCTGCACGAACCTCGCTCGTCGTCTCGTTGAACAGCAGGCGGCCGATTTGGATAGTCGGCTCACGGACGTCATGCGGTCGTCGCAGGAGCGCGCGAATTCGAGCAAGCAGCTCAAGATGGCTGAACGGTTTGACGAGATAATCGTCGGCGCCACTGTCGAGACCGGCAATGCGGGCGTCAACCCCGGCTCGCGCGGTGATCACCAGGATCGGTCTGCCGCAGCCGGACGCCCGCGATTCATGAATCAACGAAATGCCATCGCCATCGGGAAGGCCGAGATCGACGATGAGCAGATCATAGTTGACTGTAGCAGCGGCAGCGCGAGCCTCGCCCAAGGTTCCCACGACGTCGACAGAATAGTCCGCCGCGCGTAGGCTTTCGCCCAATAGCTCCTGCAACCGGACGCTATCCTCGACCAAAAGCAATCTGCTCATGATACTATTTCGCTCGCGCCCAAGGTAAGTCAAACACAGCTCGTGCCGGACTGCAGCGCAACTACAGATTGAAGCTACCACTGCAATTCGATAGGGACTATATAATCTTTGCTGAACGCCGCAAGCGCGGGTCTTTAGTTTGACGTCGAGCAGACTTCGCCCCCGAGCCTCGCCCAGTGGCGGGAGATCGAGGTTTACAACGGGAGCATGCTATGGATGCACAATCCCCCATTGTACCGAATGATATCGGGCCACCGGCCGTCCCCAGCCCGCCGCTGGGCGCCCCTGGCTGGCGTACAGCGCGCGGCAAACCTTCGCTGGAGGGCATGTTCGGTTCGGTGCGGGTCGCAAAGGACGGCTCGTTCTGGCGCAAGCTGGCTGCATTCTTCGGGCCCGGTTATCTTGTGGCAGTCGGCTACATGGATCCTGGCAACTGGGCAACCTCGCTCGCCGGCGGCTCCAAATTTGGCTACGCGCTGCTCACAGTGGCGCTGCTTTCCAATCTGATGGCGATCATCTTGCAGTCGCTTTGCGCACGGCTCGGTGTCGGCGCTGGGCGCGATCTTGCGCAGGCCTGCCGCGATTCCTATCCCCGCTGGGTGGTATGGCCGCTGTGGCTGTCTGCGGAAATAGCCATCGCCGCAACTGATCTCGCGGAATTGATCGGCACAGCCATCGGCCTCAATCTGCTGTTCCACATTCCGCTCGAGATCGGCGTGGTTATCACGGCGGCAGACGTTTTTCTGATCCTTGCGCTTCAGGCATTCGGCTTCCGCTGGATCGAGGCCTTTGTGGTGGCGATGCTGGGCGTGATCGCGGTATGCTTCGCGGTGCAGATCGCGATGGCTGATCCCGACTGGGGGGCGGTCATCCGCGGCTTCGCACCGACCGTGGACATCCTCAAAAATCGCGAGATGCTGTATCTCGCGCTTGGAATTCTCGGAGCCACTGTCATGCCGCATAATCTCTATCTGCATTCCGGGTTGGTGCAGACCCGCGGTTATGGCGACGGCATCGAGGAAAAGCGCGAGGCGATCAAGCTCGGGACCATCGATTCCACCGTCGCGCTGTGGCTGGCCCTGGGCATCAACGCGTCGATCCTGATTCTGGCGGCGGCGACGTTCCACCGCGTCGGCAAGACCGACGTCACCGAATTAGATCAGGCGCACGCCCTTCTGGCGCCGCTGCTCGGCTCTTTTCTCGCGCCGACGCTGTTTGCCATCGCATTGTTGTGTTGCGGGCTGAACTCTACCATCACCGCCACGCTCGCCGGGCAAATTGTGATGGAAGGTTTTCTCAATTTGCGCCTCGCGCCGTGGCTGCGGCGCATGGTAACGCGGGCGATCGCGATTGGGCCCGCGGTATTCGTGACCATCTGGGGTGGCGAGAGGTCAACCGGGCAATTGCTCATTTTCAGTCAGGTGGTGCTCAGCCTGCAACTGCCGTTCGCGGTGGTGCCACTGGTGATGTTTACCGCGAGCCGTGCCAAGATGGGCCCGTTCATGGCGCCGCGCTGGCTTACCGCCCTCGCGGGTTTGACAGCCGCTATCATCATCGCGCTCAATGCGAAGCTGGTGTTCGATTTCGTCATCGGATAAACGCTCTGAGACTAACCCCGTCTGAGGCCCGCGCGATCGAGCGTCGTTGCGCGGGACGATTGGGGTCTTGCAGGCCGTCAACTTGGCCCGTCTCGATGCCTTGCAAGAACCATTGCGGCTACACCAGGCGATACTTGAGTAGTAGTCAGTCAGGTCTGCCCCACCAGCGCTCATCAGAAGTTCGGCTCGAACAACCGTTGACCTATGTCTAATCGCTTTCAGACCAAGGTCTGAAAACGGATGTAGCTTCGGTCAAACCAGGTTTGGACTCCTGTCCCATTCGCATCACGGCACTCGAGGCGTAACCTGACGCTCTTTTTGAAGTGGCATTTCAAGGCTGAAGGGGCATTTCGAAGCCAATGACAGTTTCCAAAGACATCAGTCCGGCGCAGCGGCGCAGCCTTGCTGAGTTGACCAGCGGACTTCGTGGTATCGTCCTGTTCCTGTTTCTGATTTCCGGTCTTATCAATATTCTGGCTTTGACCGGTTCGCTCTACATGATGCAGATCTACGACCGGGCATTGACCAGCGGCAGTATTCCAACCCTGCTGTTGCTGTCGGTTCTTGCGATCGGGCTCTATCTCTTCCAGGGGACGTTCGACGTCATTCGTTCCCAGGTCATGGTCCGCGTCGGCTCGCGCCTGGACAAGAAGATCGCGCCGATGGCGCATCGTGTGGCGATCGACATGCCGCGCTTCGGCTTCTCGACGTCGGAGGCATTGGAGCGCGGAAGAGACGTCGACACCGTGCGCGGCTTTCTCGGAAGCCAGGGTCCCTCGGCGCTGTTTGATTTGCCCTGGATACCGATCTATCTCGCCTTCGTGTATTTCCTGCATCCGCTGCTCGGTGCCCTGACGCTTGGCGGCGCGTTTGTTCTGACCGTGCTCACGGTGCTCAGCGAAATCCTCACCAAGCGCCTGCACGCGTCAACGCGAACCGCTGCGATCGCAAGGAACACGATTGCCGACTCCAATGCCCGCAACGCCGATATCCTCAAAGCCATGGGATTTGCGGATCGCGCCGTCAGCCGCTTCACCGAAGCGAATAGCGAGCACCTGGAACTGCAAACCAGGACCAACGACATCAGCGGAACGATGTCGGCGATTTCGCGGGTTCTCAGAATGGTGCTGCAGTCTGCGTTACTCGGCCTCGGAGCCTTTCTGACGATCAAGGGTGAGCTATCCGCCGGTACAATCATCGCCTGCTCGGTGTCGTCAGCCCGCGCGCTGGCCCCGGTCGATCTGGCGATCGGCAACTGGAAATCGTTTGTCGCGGCCCGCATGGCGTTTCGACGGTTACGCGAAACGGTCATCGCACTTGCCGCCGCCGAGCAACCGATGAAGCTCCCGGCGCCTTCCAGGAGCCTTAGCGTAGAAAAAATCACGATCGCGGTGCCCGGATCCGGACAGGTCATCCTCAGCGATATCAGCTTTGAGCTGCAGCAAGGGGAAGCGCTTGGAATTATCGGGCCAAGCGCCGGCGGCAAGACGACGATGGTTCGTGCCCTTACCGGCATCTGGCCGCTGCTGCGCGGGCATGTTCGGTTGGATGGCGCCGATCTCAGCCATTGGCGCGCGGACGAAATCGGGCAACACGTCGGGTATCTGCCGCAGGAAGTCAGCCTGATGGACGCGACCATCGAGGAGAACATTTCCCGCTTCGAGCCGGAGCCCGACTATCAGAAGGTGATCGAGGCCGCCAGGGCCGCGGGCGTGCACGACATGATCCTGAAAATGCCCGAAGGATATGGCACGAAGCTCGGCCCACACGGAGCGGCTCTGTCAGCGGGCCAACGGCAGCGTGTCGCGCTGGCGCGCGCGCTGTACGGCAATCCGTTCCTCGTGATCCTGGATGAACCGAATTCCAACCTCGATGGTGAAGGCGAGGCGGCGCTTACCCAGGCGATCGAAGGAATTCGCGCGCGTGGCGGGATCGCCATCGTGATCGCGCATCGCGCCAGCGCACTTTCCGCCGTGGACCTTGTGGCGATCGTTCAAAACGGTCGGATTGCTTCGTTTGGCGCCAAGAAGGACGTCATGACCTCGCTGCAGGCGCCCGTGAAACTCTCGCCCGAAGTCGTTAGAGCAAATGTGAGGCGACCGGCATGATCAAAGCAAAAGCGCATCGGGAGACGAAAGCATCGGCGCCGGGTTATGACGACTATGTCGAAAGGGAACCGAAGAGCGGCAACCGTGGCGCGATTGGCTTTCTGCTGTTCGTAATGGGCTGCGTGGCGTTTATCAAAAGCTGCATTCCGTTTTCAGCGAGCCAGCCAGCCGAAAAGGAAAAGCCGGGGGATCGCGCCTTGAAAGACGCCGCCGCAGCTTCTCCGGACGCCCCGCAGCCCGAAACGGATCAGGCGGCTGCGGCTGTAGCCCCGCCCTCGGAAGAGGAGCCGACCGGATTGACCGATCCAGACAAGAAATACACCAGCAACGTGATTCCCCTGACGCCGTTGTCAAGCTTCAAATTTGAGCCCGACGATGTAGACGGTTTGCTGATGACGGAACCTCCGCTTGATTTCCGCGACCTTAAGCGGCCGCCATTCACGACCATTGGCGCTCCCGGTGAGTTCGTTCACCCCGTCAACGACAACCGCTCCGAGGGAATTCATCCCGGCGGTCTGATTGGTGGTGGAGGCGGTGGTGGAGGTGGAGGTGGAGGCGGTAGCAACCCGCGCCCGACTGAGCCGAATACCAGCCCCCATAAACCACCTGTTTCCGGCCCTGGTGCCCCGCCCAAACCACCCGTTTCCGGCCCTGGTGATCCGCCTAAACCACCCGTTTCTGGCCCCGGTGATCCGCCTAAACCGCCCGCTGGCGATCCAGGTAATTCGCCCTCCGGGCCCGGTCCCGATTCCCATCGTAACCGGGCGCCTCGAGTCGATAGCGTGGTTCAACTGCGGGACATGATGGGTTGCGAGCTCTATTTCGTTCCGATCCTGGCACTACTGGCGGGAGCGAGCGACGCGGATGGCGATACGCTGCACCCGATCAATGTCAGTTCGTCTTCCGGTACGCTCGCGCCCGTTGACGGCGGCTGGAACTACGCTCACGACCCCGGATGGCTGGGTGACGTTACGCTTAACTATTCCATCAGCGACGGCACCGATCAGGTTCAGCAGGTCGCGCATTTCAACGTCGTCGAAGCTCCGCCGATCGTCGGTACCGATCAGGACGATAATCTGCTGGGGACGGCGTGCGGCGACCTGATCGACGGCGGAAAGGGGGATGACAATATAGATGCCAGGGAGGGCAATGACATTGTCCTCGGCGGCGACGGCAACGATCATATCGTCGGTGGCGCGGGCGATGATGTGATCTATGCCGGTGCAGGTGACGACGTCGTCTTTGCCGGCAGTGGCAACGATATCGTATTCGGCGGAGCAGGCAATGACCGTCTGTTTGGCGAGGACGGCAACGATACGCTTTACGGTGACGACGGCGACGATTTCCTAGATGGCGGTGCCGGTGATGACGTACTCCTCGGAGGCACCGGGAATGACGAGTTGCACGGCGGTTCCGGCAACGATGTGTTGTCGGGGGACGATGGCAACGACAAGTTAGACGGTGGCGATGGAGCGGACGTGCTGCTCGGCGGCTCGGGTAACGATGCGTTGCAGGGCGGGGCAGGCGACGACACGCTCGACGGCGGCGATGGGGACGATACGTTGGACGGCGGCGCCGACAATGACGTTCTGGTGGGAGGAAGCGGCAACGATGCGTTGTCGGGTGGCGACGGCAATGACAAGCTGGACGGCGGCGCCGGCAATGACGTTTTATTGGGAGGAAACGGCAACGATGCGTTGTCGGGCGGCGATGGCGATGACAAGTTGGACGGTGGTGCCGGAGCCGACTCCCTTCTCGGAGGTTCTGGCAACGACGAGTTGCGGGGAGGTGACGGGAACGACGCGTTGGACGGCGGCGCCGGTAACGATACTCTCGCGGATGGTGGCGGCGAAGATACGGTAACCGGCGACGAGGGCGACGATCACGTTCTGGCCGCAGCGGATGCTGCCGACGATCATTTGGACGGTGGTGCCGGGAACGACACGCTCGATTACTCAGCGGCGACGACCGGCGTGACCATCGACGTCGGGGCGGGTACCGCCGAAGGTGAACAGATCGGTAAGGATCAAATATCGGGGTTTGAAGCCGTCGTAGGCGGACACGGCGACGATACCCTGAAGTCTGGTCATGGTTCGATTTCCATGACTGGTGGCGAGGGTGCCGACACCTTCGAATTTGAAGCACCGGACCAGGATCACCGTGGTTCGCTGGTCCGAACCATCACCGACTTCACGGTGGGAGATCGTTTGCTTGTTTTGAGCTATGAATTGCGCGATCACTCCGGGCCCGGGAATGGCGGGAGCGGCGATTCATTCTACGATCAGTATCTTTCCGGCGGTGACGATCATCGATCCATCCGCTTCCAATTCGAGAAGCTGAACGTCGATGACGTAACGATCGTTTCCGTCACGGACGGCATTCCCGACGACGATTATGAAATTCAATTGTCCGGGCACCATGTGCTCGACGTCCAACATCACGTTTCATAGCGGCTTCGCCGAGGCGAACGAAAGTCATGATGCAACAGGATGTGAATCGAAGCTCCCCGCGAACCGGAAGCAAGGACGCAAAAATGTCCCGCAAGGAACGTTCATTTCGGTTATGGCCGCGCGTTGTGGTCGGCGTTGCACTGGCGGCCGGCCTGGTTGTCGGGTGCGGTGGCTGGGCGGCATTTGCCAGGCTGGAAGGTGCCATCGTCACCGCCGGCTCGGTCAAGGTGGATCAGAACCTGAAAGAGGTCCAGCATCGCGACGGCGGCATCATCAAGACGCTGGCGGTGCGGCAGGGTGATCTCGTCAAGGAGGGGCAGATTCTTGCGACACTCGATGACGTGCAGATCAAGGCGGAGCTGCTTATCGTAAAATCGCAGCTGGCGGAGTCACTCGGCCGCAAGGCAAGATTGATTGCCGAGCGCGATGGCCTTCCGTCGATAGTCTTTGCGCCTGAAGTCAAATCTCTCACGCCAGCTTCTGACTTGATCATCCATGGAGAGAGCCGTCTTTTCGAAGGAAACAAGCTTGCCAGGGAAAGCCAGAAGGAACAGCTTGAGCTAAGCATTGTCCAAACCGGTGAAGAAATCAAAGGCATGGAGGCAAGGCTCGCCGCCAAAAAGGAGGAAATGGGCCTGGTTGGCGCCGAACGCGAAAAGCTCCTGATGTTGTTCGAAAAGAAGATCGTCGATTATTCCCGGGTCTATTCCGCTCATCGGGATTGGGCCCGCATTCTTGGCGAGCACGGCGAGATCATAGCCAGTATTGCTCGCGCCAAGGGCCGGGCCAGCGAGATCCGGGTTCAGATCATCGCCGTTGATCAAAATGCGAGCACCGATGCCCAGCGCGACCTTCGGACCGTCGACGCCAGGATTTCCGAATTGAGCGAAAGAAAACTGGCGATCGAGGACCGGATCTCGCGCACGGAGATCAAGGCTCCGGTCGCGGGATATGTCAACGAGCTGTTTGTCTACACGATCGGTGGCGTGATTACGCCGGCGGCCAAGTTGGCAACCATCGTTCCCGAAAACGCCGAGTTGCGCTTTGAGGTGAAGATTTCTCCCGTCGATATCGATCAGGTGAGAGAAGGGCAGGCGGCCCGTGTTCGTCTGACGGCGTTTAACCGAACGACGACACCAGAAATGAAGGCGCGGGTTACCATGGTCTCGCCAGCCTCCGCGAAGGATCCGTCGAACGGCCAGGAGCACTACATTGCGTACGTGCAACTGGTGCAGGAAGAACTGCCGCATCTCAAGGGGATCAGGCTGGTGCCGGGAATGCCGGCCGAAGTCTACATTGCGACCCAGGAGCGGACCGCAGGATCGTATCTTACCAAGCCTTTCATTGATCAGATGAACCGCGCCTTCCGTGAACGGTAGCCGCAGCATCTGGGCATGGCGTTGAGACAATTGAGTATCCGGAGCTGGTCTTGCCCGAGGTCGTTATGCCGTTGATCTACCATCGTGAGGTGCTTTCGCTCCGGGCCGCTGCCATGAATACGCGTCGCATAGTTAGTCCGCTGCTGGCCGGTGTCGCGATATTCGGCATTATGCTGCTTGTCGGATTAATAGCCTTCCAGCTTTCGATCTCGGTTTCTTCCGGTGCGGCTTTGGTTGATGTTGGACGGAGCATCATTTGCACCAGTCCGGACGAGGTGACGAATAGCCGGTGAGCCATTTGGACGTCCCTCCATAGTGCAGACATGGTTTTCTAACCCTGCGCTTCACAAGAGCGACCTGATAGCCCAACTGAAGGCAGCCTTTCGTGATCGAAGCGAGCTTGAACTAGACGCTTGCTGACAATAGCCATCGATTTCAAGTCCCAGTTCTTTGAGGCGCGTCGGCCGCCAAAAGTGCGAGCGCAGTAGGCGTCGCCCCACACGCCTGATCAGAGACAAACAAGTATGTCGGGGGGCTCAGGCGCCGTTACTTGGCGCATCAGGGAGTGACCAGCTCAATTTCATGCCGCGCGCTCAGACCAAGGTCCTAGCCTACGTTGACCTTCGTCAATCTCCGGACTGACCTTTGCGGGTGACCATGGTCCGTTTCGCATCCGGCGTTGTTCGTTTTCAATAGAGACTTCGGCGAGAGAAATTTTTGAGGCGACTAGCTAAGAAGCGGCACTCAAGAAATTTTTGTTCGCTTGTGGACGGAGAATCGTGATGGCAGTTTCCTTTGACCGCGTTGATCTGGATTTCATTCTCAAGCAGATTCTGATGGCCGAAGCCGGCCAACCGCCGGTCAATCCGCATCTCGCCTTCGGACTTCGCGAGTTGGCTGGCACCAATAACAATTTGTCGACTGGATTGGGCGCGACGGCGCCGACTTCGACATTCGGTTCGGCGGACCAGTCGATGCCGTTGTTTGCGGCCGATGATCAGATTTTCACGGCGCAATACGTTCCGGGCACGATCTCGCCGATCTTCGACTCCGCGCCGCGCACAATTTCGAACCTGATCGTCGATCAGACGGCGAACAATCCGGCGGCATTAACCGCGTTCATGTCGGCGGCCGGCATCACGTCGCTGGTGGTGCAAGATCCGACAACTGGCCTGTTTAGTGCCGACCCTGCGGCTGTCGACGTCAACGGCGTCCCGCTGGTGACGAATCTGGACTCGATCACCGGCTTGTTCGACATCAATTCAGCCGCCGGCAGTCTGTCGATCCCGAACATCACGCCCGACGGCGGCATCTCGGCGCCGTTCAACACCTGGTTCACGCTGTTCGGCCAGTTCTTCGATCATGGACTCGACCTGATCACCAAGTCGCCGGCCGGGCTCCAGCAGGAACTGGTGTTCATCACGCTGAACCCGGATGATCCGCTGTATCAGGCCGGGGCGCCCAACTTCATGATCGTCGCGCGCGCCGCCGATGCCCCCGGCGCCTCGACGCCGACGAACCTCGTCACGCCGTTTGTCGACAACAACCAGACCTATACGTCCCACCCGTCGCATCAGGTGTTCCTGCGCGAATACATCGGCGGCGTAGTCGGCGGCGTGAACACCGGACCCGTGGAGGCGACAGGTCGCCTGCTCGAGCATCGGAACGTCGACGGGACTACAACCCTGCCGACCTGGGCGGATGTGAAGGCCAATGCTTTGAAGCTGGGCATCATTCTGGACGACCACGATGTCGGCAACGTGCCGCTGCTGGCCACCGACGCCTACGGCAATTTGATCCTGGGCGCCAATGGACTGGCGCAATTGGTCGTCGACATTGCGCAAACCGCCGCCGATGGGACCGTCACCCACACCCAGCATCTCGTTTCGGGTACCGCCACCGGCGTCTCGCTGACCCTCCCGCTGCCACCGGCCGACATCGACGCGGCGCTCGGAACCGTTACTGCCGAGACGACGCTGCGCATCGGCCATGCCTTCATCAACGACATGGCATCGACGGCGGCGCCATTCGATGCCTTCGGCGCCGCGCTCACGGCCGACACCGATGTGGTCATCGGCGGCGCGCGGCCTGCCGGCACCTACGACGACGAACTGCTCGACGCGCACTATGTCGGTGGCGACGGGCGTTTGAACGAGAACATCGGTCTCACCAGCATTCACCAGATCTTCGAGCGGGAGCACAACAGGCTTGTCGCTCAGACTCAGGCGGAGGTGCAGGCCGAACTCGACAAGGGCGACACATCCTTCGCTCTTAATTGGGTGCTGTCCGGCATCGATCTCAACACGCTTACCGACGCAGATATCGCTGCAGGCAAATCGCGTCATCAGATCACGGCGAGCGAATGGAACGGCGAGCGCCTGTTCCAGGCTGCGAAATTCGGCGTCGAAACCCAATACCAGCACCTGGTGTTCGAGGAGTTCGCCCGCAAGGTGGTTCCGACCATCCACGTCGCTGGCGAGACCAACATCCATCTCGATGCGGCGATCACGTCGGAATTTGCCAATGCGGTCTATCGCTTTGGCCATTCGATGCTGGACGAGACGGTTCAGGTTCAGGCGGTCGATGCGAGCAACAACCTTGTATTCGACGCCCAGGGCAACCCCGTCTATACCCAGGAAGGCCTGATCCAGGCCTTCACCAATCCGCTCGATTTCGCCAAGTACGGCGCCAGCGGCGTCGTCCAGGGTGCCACCAACCAGGTCGCCAACGAAATCGACGAATTCGTCACCGGCGCGCTGCGCAACAACCTGCTGGGCCTGCCGCTCGATCTGGCGGCCATCAACATCGCGCGCGGCCGCGACACCGGCATTCCGACCCTCAACGCATTCCGCAACGAGATCTACGACCAGACGCACGATGCGAATCTGCGTCCGTACCAGAGCTGGGACGATTTCCGCAACTATCTCAAGCACGACGCCTCGATCGTCAATTTCGTCGCGGCCTATGGCAACTACGCCGACATCGTCGCCGCCGCAACGTCGGCCGACAAGCGTCAGGTTGCGCTCGAGCTGGTCAATGGCACGCACGTCAATTCCGTGACCGGCTTGAACGACTCGTTCGACTTCATGCACAGCCGCGGGGTCTACGCCAACGTGTCAGACCCGACCGCGGCCATCAACCAGGACGATCCGCGGCTGCTGCACGCGGTCGAGCTCGACCCTGTTACCCACCAGCCGGTGCTTGACGCTGCTGGCAATCCGGTCATGGAAGTTGCGCAATGGGCCACCGGTTCGGTCACCGGGCTCGACAATGTCGACATGTGGATCGGCGGCCTTGCCGAGAAGCAGTCGCTCAACGGAAGCTTGCTCGGCACGACTTTTGAGCTCATTTTCCGTACTCAGCTCGAAAATTTGCAGGATGGCGATCGGCTCTACTATCTGCCGCGCATCGAAGGCACGCATTTCTCCGACCAGATCGAGAACAACGCGTTCGCGGAGCTGATTCAGGCCGACACGGCGGCGCACCACCTGCCAGCCGCGATTTTCATGACGCCCGAATACAACGTCGAGGCAAGTGATTTCCTCCTGAAGGATAGTAGCGGTGCTGTGCAGTTGGATGCCAACGGCTACCAACTCTACGACCAGGCCAAGATCGATAGCTTCAACACGGCAAATCCGGCCGCGGCCGGCTCGCCGCCGTTGCTTGAGGTCACCGCTAAGGGCGAGTTGCACTTCAACGGCGTCGACTATTTCTTCGGCAATACCATCGTGATGGGCGGGACCGACGGCAATGACAGGCTGCTGTCCGGCAACGCTGACGACGACACCGTGTGGGGCGACGGCGGCAACGACATCATCGACGGCGGCGGCGGCAACGACATTCTGTTCGGCGGCACGGGCGACGATCGGATCACGGATCAGGCCGGCGACAACGTCGTGCACGGCGACGACGGCAACGACACCATCATCATGGGCAAGGGCATCGACACCATCTTCGGTGGTACCGGCGATGACTATATCGAAGCCGGTGGCGGCGCGGACTCGGTCGTTGCGGGTGCCGGCAGCGACATCATCTTCGGCGGCGAAGGCGCCGACGAGATCGAGGGCAACCAGGGCGACGACTGGATTGACGGACGCGGCCGCAATACCGACCCCAGATTTGGCGGTCGCGACGGCGGCGATAACCTCGTTGGCGACGTTGGTTCGCCGACCGGCGACCTCCCGCTCTATACCGGCAACGACGTCTTGATCGGCGGCGTCGGAACCGTGATGAAGGGGTTCGGCGGCGACGACATCATGCTGGGCTATGGCGGCTTCGACAAGTTCATCGGCGGTACCGGTTTCGACTGGGCCTCTTTCGAACTCGAGACCCAGGGCATCAGCGTCGACATGAACCGCAAGGAGTTCGTCTCCCCGCTGTTCCCGCTTGGCGGCGACGGCGTCCGCGACATCTTCACCCATGTCGAAGGCCTCAGCGGTTCGAGATTCGACGACGTGCTCCGTGGCGAGGACACCAACAAGGTGGCCCACATCCTGGCCAAGGACGAACTGACCAACGCCAATCTGGTGCTCGGCCTCAACGACCTGCGGTTTGCCGGGCCGGACGGGCTCCTCAACAACGCCGACGATGTCTTTACGACGATCAAGGACGGCACGGTCGAAGGCAATTTCCTGCCGCAAGGGCCGGTCAGCTTCGCTTCCGGCGACATCATGCTCGGCGGCGGCGGCAACGACCGCATCCAGGGCGGCGGCGGCGACGACATCATCGACGGCGACGCCTTCCTGCATGTCGAATTGCTGCCGAACGCCCATGGCGTCATCGGCGCCGGCAGCCAGATCCTGCGCGAGATCCGTTACGACACGTCGAATCCCGCCAATGTCGACACGGCGCTGTATGCGGATGTGTCCGCCAACTACACCCTGCTGGTGCACAAGGTCAAAAACGGTGTCGTGGATCTGGCAAATACGGAATCGCTGAGGGCCGACCAGCTGCAGTCCAAATTGAACGACGGCAGCATGGTCCTCGCACTCGACGCCCAGGGTTTCGCGACGATCACGCATAACCCGGTGGTCGCTAACGGCGGCAACGCGGCGGCATTGAAAAACACTGTCGACGAAGGCACCGATCTGTTGCGCAACATCGAGCGGCTGGAGTTCTCCGACCTCAGCGTCGATATCTCCGGATCCAAGGGCGCGCTTCTCCAGAACCATCTGCCCACCGGCGCACTGACCATCAACGACCCCGCACCGCGCGATCCCGCGGGCGCGCCCGCGGTTGGCGACACCATCACGGCCGCGAGCACTCTCGGCGATCCCGACGGGATCGCCGGTCCAATCACCTATCAGTGGCAGTATCAGGATCTGCTGCGCGGCGAGTGGATCGACGTTACGGGGGCATCGCGCACCGTGGCGGCCGGAGGCGCGCCTCCCAGCTTCGTGCCAGGGGATTTCGAGGACGGAACTTCGATTCGCCTGAAGGCGACCTACGTCGACGGCAAGGGTTTCACCGAAACTGTGAGCTCGGCGCCGCTGGCCGCCGGCGCGTTGCTGCTCGCCGATCCGGCCCTCAACACCGGCCCGACCGCGAGGCAGCGCGTCGTGGATTTCGTGTCCGACACCACCGCCTATCAGGGCGATGTCGTCAACATCTTCATTCCGCTCGTGAACAAGTTCGTCGACGACCACACCGCGAGCGCCGCGCTGACCTATTCCGCAGCGATCGTCACCGCCGACGGCGTGGCGCACGACATCACGGGCAACGCAGGCCCGTTCGACGGTCTCACATTCACGGTGCAGGGCGCACCGGGCGCGGTGACCGGCGCCAACATCGCCGGCACGCTGCCCGCAGACTTCAATGGCCCCATCACGGTCCGGATTTCGGTATCCGACAACGGCTACACGATACCGGGCGGTCTGCCGGGCGCAGGCACGGTCCTGCCGGCTCTGGTGACGACGACGGACTTTCAGATCAATGTCCTCAACGACACCGGACCGGGCGCGGCGCCTACGGCGGCCGCGCTCCCGGTCGATGCGCCGAGCAAGGGGCTCGGAGTCCACTTTGATCGCGTCGACCTCGACTTTGTCCTGACGCAGATCAAGATGGCCGAGGCACACCAGCCGCCGGTCAATCCACATCTTGCCTTTGGCTTGCGCACGGTTGCGGCAGAAGACAACAGTTCTGTCTTCGGTCAGGGCACGTTCGGACAGTCGGATCAGGCCTTCCCGAGACTTACCACGCCCGTATTGGGTCTGGCGGATGCCATCCCGGCCGATTTCTTCGGACCCGGCAGTCCCGCCGGTCCGGCAACGACCTACGCCCAGTTGACCGGCCGCGTGTTCGACTCCGATCCGCGCATGATCAGCAACCTGATCGCGGATCAGAGCGCCAACAACCCGGCCGCGCTGGCGGCGGCGCGCTCGCAGGCCACCGTGATGTCGGCGGTGCAGGACCCCAACAAGGTCGCGGCGACCGACGGTTTCGACCCGAAGGGGTTCCAGATCGATCCGATAACCGGCCTGCCGGTTCTTGATCCGGCGACGGGCCAGCCGATCCCTGTCGTCAACTACTCGATTCCGAACGTGACGCCCGACGGCGGCATCTCGGCGCCGTTCAATACCTGGTTCACGCTGTTCGGCCAGTTCTTCGACCACGGCCTCGACCTCGTGAACAAGGGCGGCAACGGCAAGGTCATCATTCCGCTGCTGTCCGACGATCCGCTCTACGACCACTCGCCGGGCGCCGCGAACAATTTCATGGTCCTGTCGCGCGCCACGCTGCTGGACAGGCAAGCCGGCGCCGACGGCATCGTCGGCACTGCCGACGATGTGTTCCACGAGAGCACCAACGCCATCACACCGCCGGTCGATCTGAGCCAGGTATTCTCCTCGCATCCCTCGCATCAGGTCTTCTTGCGCGAATATATCGACGATCGTGCAGCGGGAGCGGCTAACCCGGACTTCCATTCCACCGG
>Ga0070668_100000889_pt1 | contig 20782 bp, 17 predicted proteins | sample KBSS43metaG_FD_64661 | JGI IMG/M metagenome (GOLD analysis project Ga0070668, IMG submission 64661) | Switchgrass rhizosphere microbial communities from Kellogg Biological Station, Michigan, USA - KBS S4-3 metaG | ecosystem: Host-associated > Plants > Roots > Rhizosphere > Soil ...
CCCTGGACGGTCGCCGCGCCGCCGCCCGTCACGCCCAGCTGCAGCGCCGTGGCGGCGACGCCGTCATAGACGCCCAGCCCGGAGATGAAGCCCCGCTGGATCAGCCCATAGTCGTTCGGCGCCGCGCCCACCGAGCCCAGGGTCACGTCGCGGCCCACGGCGCCGATCTGCAGCGCCGGCGCTGCGCCGTAGCTCACGATCGAGCCGGTGCCTTCAACGTTGTCGACAATTCCGTCGCCGTCCGCGTCGGTGTCGCCGGCGTTCGTCGGCGCGGTGTCCACCACCAGCCCGCGGCCGAGGTTCCCCGTGAGCGACATCGCCGGCCCGCCCTGCAGCAGGTCGTCGGCGTCGAGCTTGCCCAGCGCCGTGGCGTCGGTGGTCCGGGTGGTGTAGCGATAACCGGTGGCGGTGATTGAGCTCTGGATCTTCAGCGCGCCGCCCACGTCGCCCAGCACGACCGCCGAAGCGGCCTGGCCGGTCGCCGACACCGGCCCGGTGAGGGTCACGTCGCCGCTGACCCCGCTGGTCGCCCTCAGGCCCACGCTGCGCGAGCCGGTGACGGCGATCGAGCCCGCGTGGACGATCGAGCCGGTCAGCGGCGCCTCCACCGAGATCCCCGCGGAGTCGTCGCCCTCCACGGAGACCACGCCTGCGGAGCCGTTGGTGATCGCGCCGCTGAACGGCCCGGTCACCCGGATCCCATAGCGGCCGGAGCCGGTGGCGAACGGCCCGTCCAGGTCGCCGTCGCCGTCGCTGTCCGTGGCCGTGGTGGTCTCGTCGACCTGGATCGTGCCGTTGTTGGTCACCGAGCCGGTGCGGCCGCCGGTCGCCAGCACGCCCACGGCGCCGTTCGCGTCCTGGATCTTCACGATCCCGGCGTTGGTCACCGCATTGTCGCTGTCCAGCGTCACCGCCGCCCCGCTGGTGGGCTGCACCGACCCGCTGCTGGTGATGTTGACGTCCGCGGCGGCGCCGTTGTCCGCCGTGGAGGTGGCCACCGGCGTCGTCAACCCCGAGCTGATGTCCGCCGCCAGCGCCGGGCCGCCCGCCGCCAGCGCCGCCAGGCCGGCCCCCAGGCACAGCCGGCGCCTCAGTGCGGCGCGTCCTGCGACCTCGCCGCCCGGCCGATTTTTCCGATCCATGCGTCCCCACTCTCTTTACTGGAGACGGAGATCGGCGAGCAACATGGCGGCGGAAAGACGCAAAATACTCGACACTGTTCGCTACGACATCAATATTATCCGAATTGTTTCAGTATGAAATGTTATCATAGGAAGTGTATCGCAAGTGTATCCTTGCATGGTTCTTGCGAGGACTGCGACTGTCCCACGTCTCGGGACGACCCACGGCGGGGCCCGCGCCCCGCTCGCCAACCCATGAGGACCGATGCAGATATCAAGCAGTTCAAGCGCTTACGGGGGAGGGGAGGCGCAGCGGCTGCTCGCCGCCCTGCTGTCCCAGCAAGCCCCGCAGGCCGGTTCGGCCGGGCAGGAAATGCCGGGCGCCGGCGGCGTCGGCGGCCCGCCGCCCGGGCCTCCGCCCGGCCCGCCGCCGCCCCGTGGGGGCGCCGCCTCGTCGCAGTTCGGGCAGGCTGCCCTGTCCGGCCTGATCTCGGCCCAGGCGGAGCCGCCGTCCTCGTCCGACATGGCCGCCCGGCTGATCTCCGACGTCGACGCCGACGGCGACGGGACGCTGAGCCTTTCGGAGGTCCAGACCAGCCTGGGGTCGGAGGACGACACCGGCCTCGCGGACGCCCTGTCGAAGCTCGACTCCGATGGCGACGGCAAGCTGAGCTCGTCCGAGCTCACCGCCGCCCTCGACAGCTTCAAGGCCGCGCACCAGCCGCCGGGCGCCTCGTCCCAGGGCTCCAGCGTCACCGCCTGACACCCTGCAAGCCTCTCCCCCTCGATGGGGGAGAGGTGGGAGTGGGGGTGTGTTGGCGGCGTCGGCGACAGGCCGAGGTCGGCGCCGAACGCGCCCAACGCCGCGCGATCGTGCGAACACCCCCATCCCAACCCTTCCCCATCGGGCAGGGTGATCGCATATGGCCGCGGCGGCGGCCTATTTCGGTGACAGTTCACTTTCTTTCGCGTCCGAGGAGCATGTGGCGTGCGCTTTCGCCGCCGCGAAAAAAGTGAACTGTCACTGAAATAGAACCACCGAAATAGAACTCGGCGTCTCCGATTAAGCCAATATGCGATCACCCTGCCCCATCGAGGGGGAAGGGCCTGATCTCACCGGCTGCGGTTGCGGAACGCCGCGATGCGCGCCTGCATGTCCGGCCCGCGGCCGGCGCCATGGTAGACCTCGTGCGCCAGGCCGGCGGCCAGCGGCAGGCCGTCGGTCTCCAGGATCAGGCGCTTGTTGGCCCGGTGGCTGTGCGGCGACTGGGCCAGGATGGTCTGCGCCAGCTCGGCCACCGCCTGGTCGTAGTCCGCGTCCGGGACGCACATGGCCGCCAGCCCCATGGCCGCGGCCTCCGCGCCCGTATAGGTGCGGCAGGTGAACATCATCTCGCGGGCCTTGTAGGCGCCGACCCGACGCGGCAGCCGCTGGCTCATCCCCCACACCGGAACGAGCGAGAAGCGCGCATGGGTGTCGGCGAAGCGGGCGGATTCGGCGGCCACGATGATGTCGGCCGCCAGCGCCAGCTCCAGCGCGCCCGTATAGCAATGGCCGTGCACCGCCCCGATCACCGGCTGCGGCAGGCTGGCCAGCCGCTCCACCACATGCGCCTGGAAATTCGGCTTGGCGTGGGTCTCGCCCTCGGCGATGCCGCCCAGGTCGTGGCCGGCGGAAAAGCACTTGCCGGCCCCGCGGATCACCACCGCCTGGATGACCTCGCTCGCCTCCAGGCTGGCCAGGTGCCCGTCCAGCTCTTCGAACAGCTCCATGCTCAGCGCATTCAGCTTGTCCGGCCGGTTGAGGGTGAGGGTCGAGAGCCCGCCCGTGTCGTCCCGCAGCACCAGTCCGCTCATCGCCTCCGACCCCTTATCGCTTACCGCCCAGCACGCGCCGGGCGATCGTCTGCCGGTGGACCTCGCTGGGCCCCTCGTAGATCCGCATCACGCGGGCCCGCTGCCACAGGTGATACAGCGGCAACTCCTTGGTCATCCCCATGGCGCCCAGGGTCTGCATGGCTTGGTCGGCCGCCTCATAGGCCAGCTCGGTGCCGAACACCTTGATCATCGAGGCCTCGTGCCGGACGTCCTCGCCCAGGTCCACCTCGTGGGCCGCGTCCTGCACCATCAGCCGCAGGGCGTGGATGCGGGTCGACAGGTCCGCCACCCACCACTGGACCGCCTGGCGGTCGGCCAGCCGCTCGCCGAAGGTCACCCGCTGGCGGGCGTGCTCGCAGAGGATCTCCAGCGCCCGGCTCGCCATGCCGATGCAGCGGGCGGCCATCTCCAGCCGGCGCGTCACCAGCCGCAGCTGCATCGGCGCATAGCCCTGGCCGACCTGGCCCAGCACCGCGCCTTCGGGCAGCCGCATGTCGTCGAAAGTCAGTTCATAGGTCAGGGTGTCGGCCACCATCGGGATCGCCCGCTGGATGTTCAGGCCCGGCGTCCCCCGCTCGACGATGAAGGCGGTGATCCCCTCCTGGCGCCCGCCGTCGCCGACGCGGGCCATGGCGATCATGAAGTCCGCCTTGCGGGCGTTGGTGATCCAGATCTTGCGGCCGTTCAGCACCCAGCCGTCGGCGGTCTGCACGGCCTTGGTGGTGAGGCCCGCCGGGTCGCCGCCGGCGCCGGGCTCGGAGATGCAGATGGCCGAGGTCATGCGGCCTTCCACATAGGGCTTCAGGTACTTCTCCTTCTGCTCGGGCGAGCCCACCGCGGCCATCATCCGCAGGTTCGGGGTGTCCGGCGGGAAGACGAAATGGGTGAAGCTGCGCCCCACCTCCTCCCAGACCGCCACCATGGTCAGGTAGGGCAGGGCCAGCCCGCCGAATTCCTCCGGCGCGTCCAGGCCCCACAGGCCCAGGTCCTTGGAGACCTCCCGCAGGCGCTGGAACTGCGCGTCGGTCAGCCCCGCCCCGTCGTCGTCGGCGGCCTCCTGCAAGGCCAGATGCGGCTCCAGCGGGATCATCTCCCGCTCCACGAACTTGCGCACCGTGTCCCGGATCATCCGGGTCTGTTCATCGAGGATCATGCGGTTGCTCTACTGCAAAGTCGGCCGGAGTCGAGACCATGATCCTTCTCGCCGTGCGGAGGAACTCCGCCCGCCGCCGCCGGGGCGGATGGCGTTGCGTCGCCCGGCCTCTCCGGCGGATGGCGCTCGCCAGCGACTGCTGTCGGGCGCGATGCGAAATAGCGCGCCCCAGCCCGAACCAACCATCCCGGCGTCCGCTTTCGGGGTGACGCGTTCTGCGGCTGGACTCCGGCGGTCGCCGGCGGGAAGGCCTCGACTTTGAAGCGCGGCAGGCGCTTCTGTGTTCCTGGTTTGTTCTTGCTGTCGAGCGCTCGGTAGGTTATGCTCTCACGCTCGGCGCCTTGGCCGGGCGAGCCACGAGGACGTCCCGATGACGCTGGGCTTGGGAGCGGGAAAGCCGCCGGCGACCGGGAGGACGCGTTGACCGGTCAACACCCCGGTCAACGCCCCCGCTCGGCGGCCGGCGGTTGTCGGGGAATTGATAAGTCTATGAATTATCGAACGAAAATCGTCTACCTCAGGCTCGGTCGAGCTCCCTTGAGGGGGGCTGATCGCCACCCCGAAAAAGCGCTTACCGACTTAAGGGACGGCTGGGCCTTGACGCCAACCTGCCGGCGCCGCCGAGCCGGGGCCGCCGCAAGGATTCGTCCATGGACAATGAATTCGGCGTCGCCGCGGCCACGGCGACGCAGCCCTGTCTGAAACCGCCCTCAGATCCCCTCGGCCGCGTCCATCAGCGCCAGCAGCTTCGGCGGCGTCAGCGGCAGGTCCAGGCAGCGCACCCCGAACGGGGCCAGCGCATCGGCCACCGCATTGACCATGGTCGGCGGGCCGATGATCGCCCCGCCTTCGCCCACGCCCTTGTAGCCGCCCTCGTTGTCGGCCGGGGTGATCAGGTGGCAGTACTCGATCTCCGGCACGTCTGAGATGGTCGGGATCAGGTAGTCCTTGAATGTCGCCGCGGTGGGATTGCCCATCTCGTCATAGTGGATCTCCTCCATCATGACCCCGCCGATTCCCTGCACGACGCCGCCGGCGATCTGGCCTTCGACGACGGCGGGATTGATCATCACCCCGCAGTCCTCGCTGGCCACCCAGCGCAGGATCTTCACCACCCCGGTGTCGCGGTCCACCTCGCAGACGCAGGCGTGGCTGGCGTTGGAGAACACGATCGGCGGCGGCCGGTAGCGGTACTGGGCCGACAGCCCCGGCTCCATGCCGGGCGGCAGGCGCTCGGTCTCGAAATAGGCGGTGGCGGCGATCTGGGCCAGCGGCGTGGTCATCTCCGCCGCGCCGGCCACCGTGACCATGCCGTTCTCGATCTCCACCGCCTCGGCGCTGGCGTTGAGCATGTGGGCGGCGATGGCCTTGATCTTGTCCTTCAGGATCGCGGTGGCCCGCATGGCCGCGCCGCCGCCGGCCACGGCCTGGCGGCTGCCGCCCGCGCCGGCGCCGAAGCCGCCGCGCGAACTGTCGTCCTCCAGCACGGTCACGTCGTCGAAGGGCACGCCCAGGGAATCGGCGATCACCTGGGCCATGGTGGTCTCGGTGCCGTGGCCCTGGCTGTGGGTCGACAGCACCGCCGTCACCTTGCCGGTGGGCTCCACCTGCACCTGCGCCGCCTCGGTGGAGAGGACGCCGCCCATGGCCATGGTGGTGGGCTCCACATAGACCGCGAAGCCCAGGCCCAGGTAGCGGCCCTCGGCCCGCGCCGCCGCCTGCTCCTTGCGGAACGCGGCCACGTCGATCTTCTGCACCGCCAGGTCGAGGGTCTCGGTCGGGGTGACCCAGTTGAGCACCGGCCCGGTGACCATGTTGAACGGCTGGTCGGCCTTGGTGATCAGGTTGCGGCGCCGCAGCTCCAGGGGATCGATGCCGATCTGCCGGGCCGCCACGTCCAGCATGGTCTCGCGCGCCAGGGACTCGATCATCCACGGCCCGCGATAGGCCGCCTCGCCGACGGTGTTGGAGTAGTAGGCCTTCGCCTTGAAGGCGATGCGCGGAAGCTTGTAGGGGCCGGGAAACATCATCATCCCCAGGCCGTTGGCCCCGATGCCGTGCGGGAAGGCCCCGATGTTGCTGTGGTATTCGAGGTCCGCCGCCAGCAGGCGCGCGTCGGCGTCCAGCGCCAGCTTGACGGTCATCTCCTGCTCGCGGGCCTGGTTGGCGGAGATCAGGTTCTCCAGCCGGTCCTCGATCCACTTCACCGGCTTGCCCAGGATCAGCGCCGCGGCCACCGCGGCCGTCTCCTCGCGCCACAGTTGCACCTTCAGCCCGAAGGCGCCGCCGACGTCCTTGCTGATCACCCGGATGGAGTGGGCGGGCAGGCTGAACGCCATGGAGAGGTAGCGGGCCGCCATGTGCGGGCTCTGGCAGGAAACCCAGACCGTCAGCTCGCCCGAACCCTTCGGCTGGGCCAGCACGGCGCGGGTCTCCATGGGCGAGTGCGCCTGGCGCTGGTGGCGGATCGTGCCGGTGACCACGTGCGCGGCGTTGGCGAAGACCTCGGCCATGCCGGGGTCGTCCGGCGTCGACACCTCGTCGGCCGGCTTGGCGCCGAGCTCGGGGTGGACCGCCTTGGCCAGCGCCTTGGCCTGGTCGAGGGTGACCACGGGGTCCTCGGACTCGTAGTCCACCTCCACCAGCCCCGCGCCGTCCTCGGCCAGCGCGCGGCTCTCGGCCACCACGATGGCGATCGGATCGCCCACATAGACGACCCGGCCGTCGGCCAGCGGCCAAAGGTGCGGCGGCGTCGCGGTGGGAGAGCTGTAGAGCTGCAGGAACTTGATATCGAGCGTGCGCAGGTCGTCGGCCGCATAGACGGCGTGGACGCCGGGCAGGGCGCGGGCCGCCTCGGCGTCGAAGCGGGTGATCTTCCCGCAGGCGATGGGACTGCGCACGAAGGCGGCGAACAGCATGCCGGGCACGACCACGTCGTCGGTGTACGAGCCGTTGCCGGTGAGCAGGCGGCGGTCCTCCTTGCGGGCGATGCGCTGGCCCACGAAGCGGGCGGCGTGGGTCATCTCGGTCATGCGTTGGCTCCGGACAGCTTGCGCGCCGCGCGGATGATCCCCTGGTATCCGGTGCACCGGCACAGGTGGCCGGAGAGGGCGCCGCGCAGCTCGGCCTCGGTCGGCCGCGCCCCGCCGGCGGTCAGCGCGGTCAGCGTCATCACCACGCCCGGCGTGCAGAAGCCGCACTGCAGGGCGTGCTCGTCCTGCATGGCCTGTTGCACCGGCGACAGCGTCCCGTCCGCGGCGGCCAGGCCCTGGGCCGTGGTCACCTCCACCCCGTTGGCCTGCACCGCCAGCATCAGGCACGAGCGTACCGCCTTGCCGTCCACGATCACCGTGCAGGCGCCGCAGACCCCGTGCTCGCAGCCCAGGTGCACGCCTGTGCGCCCGCACTCGTCGCGCAGGAAATCGCCCAGGGTGGTGCGGGCCTCGACGGTCTTCACCACCGGTTGGCCGTCCACCTTCAATTCGATCCGATGCTCGCTCATGCGGCTTTGCGCGCCTCCAACGCTTGACTGACGGCCCGGCGGAACACCCTGGCGCCCACCGTACGGCGATAGGCGGCGGTGGCGTGGTGGTCGTCGAGGGGATCGGTTTCGGACGCGGCCAGGCGGCCGATCTCGGTAAGGTCGACGTCGCCCAGGCTCTGGCCCACCAGCGCCTGCTCGGCCTGCGGGCTGCGCAGCGGCGTCGGCCCCATGCCGAACCAGCCGATCCGCGCGCGGCTGAACGCGCCGCCCTCGACGGTCAGCGCGCAGATCAGGCCCACCAGGGCGAAGTCGCCCGGCCGCCGCGCGATCTCGTGCACCACCGTGATCGTGCCCGCCGGAAGGTCGGGGAAATGCAGCGCCGTCACCAGCTCGTCCGGCTCCAGCGCGTTCGAGTACGGGCCCAAGTAGAAGTCCTCCGCCGCGATCTGGCGGGTCCCGCGCGTGGACCGCGCCTCGATCCTGGCCCCCAGCGTCAACGCCGTGCAGGGCAGCTCCGCCGCCGGTTCGCCCAGCGAGATCGAGCCGCCCACCGTGCCGCGGTTGCGGGTCTGGTGGTGGCCCACGAAGCGGACCGCCTGGGCGATCGCCGGGGCGTGCGCGGCGATGGTCGGGTCCGTCAGCACCTCGGCCTGGCGGGTGATCGCCCCGATGCGGGTGGCGCCGTCCAGGCGGCTCACGCCCGACAGCTCCCTGATGCGGTTGATGTCGACGACCACGCCCGGCTGCGCCATGCGCAGCGCCAGCAGCGGCATCAGCGTCTGGCCGCCGGCGAGCACGACCGCGTCGCCGGCTCCCTCGGCGAGGTGGCTCACCGCAGCCTCGATGCTGTCAGGGACCACATAGTCGAATGGCGCAGCCTTCACGTCATGCGTCTCCCAAAAATCGCCGGCGTCCCGCGACGTCTCGACCAATGCGGTCTGTGGTTCAAGGGGCCGGACCGCCGGCCCTCAGGGTCCTTGAGGGTCCGGCCGACGTGCAGCCTGAATCTAGCTCTGCTTCGCAGATCGCCCGATGTCCAGGGGCGACCTTCGGCTCGTGCGGCGGTTCGTCGTCATGGCGGGCCGGAATCCGCCGCCCGCGTGAGCGCCTCGATCTGCGCCGGGGTGCAGCCGAACTCCTCGAGGATGGCGCGGCTGTGTTGGCCGAGGGCCGGCGCCAGGCGCGGCTCCACCTTGGGCTCGTCGACCAGCTTGAACGGGCTGTCGACGGTCTTCAGGCCCAGGCCGTCGACGATGTCGGGCAACAGGCCGTTGGCGTAGAGCTGCTCGTCGTTGGGGTGGTCGGTCACCGCGGCCACCAGGCTGAAGGTGACGCCGGCCTCGTCCAGCACGCCGCGCCAGTGTGCGTAGGGCGCGCGCGCGAAGGCGTCCTCGATCAGGGCGACCAGCGCCGCGGCGTTGGCCATCCGCGCCGCATAGGTGGCGAACCGGGGATCGGCCTCCCACTCCGGATGGCCGAGCGCGGCGGCGAAGGCCGGCCATTCCTTCAGCGAATTGGTCATGCCGAGCAGCAGCTCGCGTCCGTCGGCGCAGCGGTAAGCCTCGCTAAGCGGCGTGCGGGCGCCGCGCGGGCCGCGGGGGATCAGGTCGATGTCGCAGAGCGCGGCCTGGACCTGGCAGGAATTGGCCCACAGGCCGTTGGCCAGCAGCGAGGTCGAGACGACCGCGCCTTGGCCGGTCGCCTGGCGCCGGTAGAGCGCGGTGACGATGGCCGCATACATCGAGACGGCGGTGGGGTGGTCGCCCATGCCGACCACCGGATGGCCGTAGGGCGCGCCGGCGTGGTCGCGGACCATGCTCATCAGGCCCGAGCGCGCCCACCAGCCGGTGGTGTCGTAGGCGGTGCGGTCCCGCTCGGGGCCCTCCTCGCCATAGGGCGTCATGGAGCCGTAGATCAGGCGCGGGTTGAGGGCGATGAGCTCTTCCGCCCCGATTCCGAGCTGGGCGCGGGTCTCGAAGGGAAAGTTGGTGATGAAGACGTCGGCCCTGGCGATCAGCCGGCGCAGCACCTCGCGCGCCGCCGGATGGCGGAGGTCGATCGCCAGGCTCTCCTTGTTGCGGCCGTCCAGCGTCCAGAAGTAGTCGATCGTCTCGCCGCTGGGATCGCGCAGCCGGATGAGCTCGCGATAGCGGTCGCCGAGCCGCGGCTCCTCGATCTTGATCACCCGGGCGCCGAAATCGGAGAGGATGGTCGCGGCCGCCGGTCCGGCGATGAAGCTCGCGCAGTCGATGACGAGCAGGCCATCGAAGAGGTGCTGGGCCATGGGGCGAGGCTAGGCCGCTTCAGCCGGCGAATTGGGCATCAGGTCGACTCTCCGGTTGGTTGGGGGGCCAAGGGGTTTGCGGGCGGCCCGTCCACGGCGAGGCAGGCGCCGGTCCCCTCCGAGACGGCGGACATCATCCGTCGCGCGTGCGGGAGCGGCAAGCGGCGACGAGCGCCTTGTCCGCGGCGAAAGCTTCCGATCCCGAGGAATCGCCCCTAGTGTCGCGCCCCACAGCCGAGGGCGCCGGGCCGCAGCCTGGGTCATGCGAGCGCTCGAAAGGCAGGAGAGGATTGCGCGTGACGCAGCAGGGAGCCGCCGCCGAGTGGCGCACCGGATGGCCCTACGCCTTCGTCACGCACGTGGGGATCCTGGGCTCGATCTTCATGACCTTCGGCCTCGGCCAGTTCATGACGCCGCTGTCGGAAGCGTTCGGGTGGTCCAGGGCCGAGATCTCCTTCCCCACCTTGCTCTATTCCATCGGCACGATCCTGTTCGCCATCGCCCTGGGCGGCCTGGTGGACCGGCACGGGCCGCGCAAGATCGCCCTGATCGGGGTGCCGCTCACGGGCCTCGCCATCGCCGCGGTGGGGTTGAGCGGCCCGTCGATCTGGGGCTGGTACGCCGCCTGGAGCGCCTATGCGGTGTTCGGCCTGGCGCTGGGGCCGATCCCCTGGACCGCAGCCGTGACGCGTCACTTCAACGTCAGCCGGGGCCTTGCGCTGGCGATCGGCTACAGCGCCAGCGGCGTCGGCGGCGCCATGTGGCCGCCGCTCACCCTCTGGCTCATTCAGTCGCTGGGCTGGCGCGGGGCCTTCTTCGCCGTGGGGATCGGCATCGCCGTGGTGGTGACGCTGGTGACGTTCTTCCTGTTCCGCGGACCCGTGACCGGGCCGCGCGACGCTGTGCAGGCCTCGGCGCCCTCGGCGCAGCCGCTCGTCGGGATGACGCTGCGCCAGACCCTCAGCTCCACCATGTTCTGGCGGATCGGGCTGGTGCTGATGGTCACGGCTGCGGCCGCCACCTCGACCTCCGTCCACCTCCCGGCGATGCTCACCGACAAGGGGATCTCACGAGCCCAGGCCGCCGCCGCCGCCGCGGCGATCGGCCCGTCGCTCATCGTCGGCCGGCTGATTTGCGGCTGGCTGCTCGACCGCCTGCCGGCGCGCTTCGTCTCCTCAGGCTTCATCGTCCTGGCCGCCGTCGGCTGCGGCCTGCTCGTGGGCTACGACGGCAATGAGGCCAGGGCCGTCGGGGCCGCGATGCTGATCGGCCTGACCATGGGCGCGGAGGGCGACCTGCTGGCCTATCTGCTGTCGCGCTACTTCGGCCTGCGCAGCTTCAGCGCCATCTATGGCATGGGCCTCGTCGTCTTTGGGATCGGCTACGGCGGCGCGCCGTTCGCCAGCGGCCTCTTGTTCGACCACCTGCGCAACTACGACCTGGGCTATGCGATCCTGGCCGTGCTGCTGGTGGTCTGCGTGGGCGTGGCGCTCACCTTCGGCCGCTATCCCACCTTCGGGACGCCGGAGAAGGCCGCGCCTGCGGATGGGGCGGCGCCGGATCAGCGCACCGCGTAGGGTTTCCGCTCGGTCCGCTGCAGCGTGTTGCCGGACGAAGAGCGCGCGGCGTCGGAATAGAGCTGCGCCCGCTCCAGCCCGGCCTTGCGGCCCAGCTCCTGACTCTCCCAGATGGCCTTCAGGCTTCCTTGCACGGCGACCGTGTCGTAGCCGGCCACCAGCCGCGCCAGCTCGTCCGCCCGTGACCACAGCTTGTCGCGGGTGGTCACCTCGGTGACGAGGCCGATCCTGAGCGCCGTCTCCGCGCCCAGCCGCTCGGCGTTGGAGAGCAGGGTGTAGCGCAGCACCTCGCCCAGGTTCACTCGCCGGCTCATCCCCACCGGCCCCAGGGCCGAGGTGATGCCGATGGACAGGTGCGGGTCGAAGAACTGCGCGTCGTCGGCGCAGAGCACGATGTCGCCCTCGTTGACGATGAACAGGCCCGCGCCGGCGCAGACCCCATGCACGGCGACGATCACCGGCTTCCAGACATAGGCCATGCGGGGGCTGAGCTGGTCGAAGACGCTCTTGTTGACGAATACGTTCGGGTGGCGCGTCAGGCGGTCGCCACCCTGTTCGGCGGGCCGCACATCGGCCCCGCTGGTGAAGGCCCGCGACTCCTGCGTGGCGCGCACCACCACGGCGTTGACGTCGTCGTCGTCGCGCACCCAGCGCCACAGCCGCGAAAAGTCGTCCAGCATCGACTGGCCGATGGCGTTCAGCGCCTCCGGCCGGTTCAGCGTCGCCGTCGCCACCTTCGTCTCACGGTCCAGGTCGACGATGATCGACTTGTAGGCGTCTTTTTCGAGCGGCATCGCGAGCGTCCTCCAGCCTGGTCCTGCGCCGCGGATCGCAGCCCGCGTGCGGCGCCAAGTCAAGCGCGCGTCCGGGATTGCGCAAACCGCATTGCTGACGCCGTCCCCGCCTCTAGTCAGCCGGCTTCGGCCCGCATAGCATGTGCGGGTCTCCGCCCTCGGGCTGGACGGCGCGCGCCCAGACGCGGCGGGAAACCGTAAATATGACAGGAGGTTAGGCGATGGATTTCGACTGGACTGAGGACGACGTCGCCTACCGAAACGACATCAAGGCGTTCCTCGGCGAGCGCCTGCCGGAAAACTGGAACGGCTACGACAAGTCTAACCTAGTGAAATACAAGTCCGACTCCATCGCCTTCTCCAAGGCCATGGCCGCTCGCGGCTGGCTGACTCAGAACTGGCCCAAGGAGTATGGCGGGCAGGAGGCCTCGCCCTGGCGCGCGGCGATCCTCTCCGAGGAGCTCTGGCCGATTGGCGAGCCGCGCGGCCCGCAGTACATGAACGTCAACTGGATCGGCCCGGCGATCATGGCCGCCGGCACCGAGGAGCAGAAGCTCTACCACCTGAGCCGCATCTCCGCCGGCGACGTCTGCTGGTGCCAGGGCTTCTCCGAGCCCGACGCGGGGTCTGATCTCCCAGCCATGCGAACCCGCGCCGTGCGCGACGGCGACGACTACGTGGTCAACGGCACCAAGATCTGGACAAGCCACGTCGGCACAGCCGACTTCTGCTTCCTGCTGGTGAAGACCGATCCCACCGCCCCCAAGCGGGCCGGCATCTCCATCCTGCTGACGCCCATGGACACGCCCGGGATCGAAGTGCGGCACATCGACGGCTTCGTGGGCGAGCAGGCTTTCCACCAACTGGTCTTCGAGGACGTGCGCATCCCCGCCGCCTACCGGCTTGGCGAGGAGAACCGCGGCTGGGACATCGTGCGCCGCGCGCTGGCGTTCGAGCGGGTGGGCGCGGCCCATTACGAGACCGGCCAGAGGATCCTGCGGGCGACCATCGCCGAGGCCAAGCGCAACGGCAGCTTCGACGACCCGGAGGTGCAGACCAAGATCGGCGAGGTCTTCGCTGCGCTCGAGGCCGCGCGCCTGCTGACCTACAAGGTGGTCGACCTGCGCGCGCACGGCTCGCCGCCGACCGCCGACTCGAACCTCTCCCGCGTGGCCCAGACCACCGCGCTGCGCCTGGCCGGCGAACTCGCCCACCTCGTGCATGGGGAAGAGGGCCTCACCGCCGGCTCCGGCGGCGACATCCGCCGGGTGCTGTCGTTTGGCGTCGCCGCCGGAACCACCGAGATGCAGCTCGACCAGATCGCGTCGAACTTCCTCGCCCTGCCCACCAAGGTCTGAGGAGACGCCGCCATGGATCTCACGCCCAACGACATTCAGCGCCAGACCCTCGACGCCGTCGACCGCATCCTGCAGCGCAACGGCGACACGACCCACAACAAGAAGCTCGTCGACCAGACGCAGTACGACGAGGCCCTGCACGCCGAGCTCGCCGGCGCCGGCTTCTTCGATCTGGCCCTGACCGAGGGCGCCGGCCCGCTGGACGCCGCCCTGGTGGTGGAGCGGATCGCCGAAAGCGCCGCGGTGCTGGCCACCGCCGCCACGGCCCTGGTCTTCCCCATGGTGATCGGCGAGACCGCCCCCGGCCCTGTGGCGCTCGCGAACGGGCGGGGGACGCCATTCCGCCTGGGCCAGTTCGCCAGGACCGTGCTGATCCTCGACGGCGACGTGGCCAAGCGGCTGGACGTTCAGCCCGGGGACGTGGAGGCGGTGAACAACGACCGCACGGGCTGGCCGCTCGCCCGCCTCACCACCGCCGCCCTGCAGCGCGCCCCGGCGCTCGGCGCGGGCAAGGGCGACGAATTGCGCAACTGGTGGCGGACGGGACTCGCGCTCGAGGCGGCCGGGGCCATGAAGGGCGCGCTGAAAACCACTGTCGGCTACGTCAAGGACCGTGTGCAGTTCGGCCGGCCGATCGGCTCGTTCCAGGCGATCCAGCATCGGCTGGCGCAGCTCACCGTCAACGCCGAGGCCGCCTACTGGCTGGGACTGGAAGCGGCCTACAAAGGCGCCCCCGCCCAGGCGGCGGCCGCGGCCGCGACCTATGTCACGGCCAATGCGCCCCTGCTGCTCCGCGAGACCCAGCAGATGCATGGCGCCATCGGCTTCACTCGGGAATATCCGCTGCACCTGTGGACCATGCGGTTGCCGGCGCTGCAGCGCGAGTTGGGGGGCCTCAGCCGCCACGCCCGCGACCTCGCCCAGAACCTGGCCGAAGGCGTGGACGCTCGCGCGGCCGCCGTCGCCGCGCAGCTTTGAGCGACACCTTCTACCGGCGCGAAGGGGAGGGCCTCTTCGCGCCGCTTTATCCCGCCACCGGACCCTGGGATCCCAAGTTCCAGAACGGCGTCGCCCTGTCCGGGCTGCTGGCGCACGTCCTGCAGACGACGGGGGCGGCCGACGGCATGGACCTCGCGCGCTTCCACATCGACATCCTGAAGCCCACGCCGATGGCGGCCTCGCAGATCACCTGCCAGGCCGTCCGCGACGGCCGCCGCCTGCAGGTGCTGGAGGCGGAGCTGCGGGTGGACGGCGACCTCACCGCCCGGGCGAGCGTCACCCGGATCCGCACCGTACAGACGCCGGTGATCTGGCAGGGGGCCCCGCCGGAACCACCCGAGAGCCTTGATCCCAGGCCGTTCTCCACACGTCCGACCCTGCAGGGCGTTCTGGAGTCGCGGCTGCGCAAGGGCGGAATCCGGGAACGCGGCCCCGGCGCCGCCTGGTTCAAGTTCACCGGCGACATCGTGGAGGGCGCGCCCATCACCCCCTTCGTGCAGGCCGCCATGGTCTCCGATTTCGGCAGCGGCATCGCCACCATCCTCGACTGGCGGGCCTTCACCTACGCCAACGTCGACATCTCGCTGAACCTCGCCCGGGCGCCGCAAGGTCCCTGGGTCTATGTGGAGGCCGAGACCGTCACCCACGGCCAGGGCCGCGCGCTGGTGAACACCAGCCTTTCCGACCGCGAGGGCGAATTCGCCCGCGCGCACCAGACGCTGTTCATCGATCCGCGGGGGTAGGGCCCCGGCGTCAGGCGGCCAGTTCGCCCTCAGCGGTCATCGGCGCGTCCACCAGGCTCGGGTCGAACTTCACCAGCGGGTCGCAGTCGCTGATCACCTTGAAGACGCTGAACATCCGGTGCGAGCCCAGCATCCGGGCGACGTAATGCACCAGCTCCACCATCTCCGCCGGGCTGAACCGGGCCAGCAGCGCCTGGATGTCGGAGTCCTCGATGGAATGGTGGTCGGTTCCGAACTTGGTGACGTAGCGCAGGGCGGCCGCCTCGCGCGCCGTGAAGGCCGAATAGTCGGTGTCGATCATGCAGGCCACGTCGTCGCCCGACACCCCGTCCTCCTTGATCGCCGCCGCGCAGTTGGAGCAGCCGTTCACCTGGGCGCTGCGGATGCGGATCAGCTCGCAAAGCCGCGCATCCAGCAGGCCGCCGCGCCAGCCGGCCATCGCGCCCGCGTGCGCCACCTCCAGCGCATGCGTGCTCCAGGCGAGGGTGCGCATGGAGGGCGGCAGCTGGCCGGAATTGTCGTTGTAGGCCCCGTTGTCGAAGCCCTCCTGCAGCATGGCCCGCGCGCGCGGGTTCAGCTGGTCGACGGGTACGGGCTGCACTCTGGGCATCTTGGGCTCCGCTTCCTCATTGTCGTTTCGGAAGAGTAGATCACCCACCGACAGGGGCGACAACGGCGGTCAGCCGGTCGCCGTCTGCGCCAGCCGTGCCGTTGCGCACCTACGCGCTCGACGCCGAACGACATTCACCCCCACTCGAACCTCGCCATTTCGAGGGGCGGAGGCCTTGAGGGATCGCCGCTAGGCCGCCGCCAGCTGCTGCGTCGCGGCCAGTTCGAGGTGGTGGCGCGCGTCACCCAGGTTGAACTCCCAGTGCTTGCCGCGCAGGGTATAGAGCTGCAGGTCGTAGTCGATCATGAAGCCGATCCCGGCGTGCACTTCGTGTGCGGCGAAGGTCATCTTCGCCGCCGCCTTGCTGGCCGAGGCCTTGGCCAGGGCCGCCTCGCGCAGGAACGGCTGACCGGAATCGATCTTCCAGGCGGCGTGCAGGGTGAGCAGGCGCGTCGTGTGCTGGGCGATGGCGACGTCGGTGCACAGATACTGCACCGCCTGATGCTTGCCGATCGGCGTGCCGAACTGCACGCGATCCTTGGCGTAGCCGACCGCGATTTCCAGCACCCGCTCGCCCGCGCCCACCACCATGGCCGACTGCAGCACGGCGGCCTTCATCAGCACTTCGTTCAAGGCGTCCCAGGCCTTGCCCACTGGGCCCAAGGCGTCGGAGGCGGGCACGGAGACGTTCGAGAAGGTCACGGCGTAGAGCGGGTAGCCGCCGATGTTGCGGGTGCGCTCCAGGCTTACGCCCGCCGCTTTCGGGTCGACCAGGAACAGCGAGACGCCGTCCTCGCCCGAGCCGCCCGTGCGGGCGGCGACGATCAGGCGCTCGGCCGAGCCGGCGCAGGCCACCAGCAGCTTGGTCCCGTCGAGGACGTAGCCGCCGCCGCTGGGCTTCGCCGCCAGTTCGACGCCCTCGGCGCCGTAGCGGCCCTCAGGCTCCATCATCGCCAGGGTGACGATCTTGTCGCCGGCCGCGATCGCCGGCAGCAGCGCCTGCTTCTGGGCGTCCGTGCCCAGGCGGGCGATCAGCGAGCCGCCGATCGCTATGGCCTCCAGCAGCGGCGCGGGCGCCAGGGTGCGGCCCGCCTCGACATAGATGCCGTAGACATCGAGAAACGTGCAGTCCAGGCCGTCGTACTCGGCCGGGAAGCTCATCCCAAGCCAGCCGAGATCGGCCATTTCCTTCCAGAGTTCGACGGGGAACTCCGCCTCGCTGTTCTCATACTTGCGGGCGAGTTCGGGCGGGCACCGCTTCTGGAAGAACTCCTTGGCGGTGTTCCAGATCATCTTCTGTTCGTCGTTGAAGTTCAGGTCGATAGCCATCGGGCGTCCATCATCTCGAGTTGCTATGGGCGGGCAGGGCGCGCGTCAGCGCGGCAGGCCCAGGCCCCGCGTGGCCGCCACCATGCGCTTGAGCTGCGCAGTGCCGCCGGCGTGGTTGCCGAACGAGGTGCGGAAGTATTTCTCGACCCGGCCTTCCATCTGAGCCCACTTGCCGCCCTGGATCTGCGCGATCGGCCCCACGATCTCCATGCAGACCTGGCCGAGGTGCGGCCAGAATTCCTTGTAGAAGGCCTGGTTCAGATTCGACGATAGGGCGCCGCGCCCGCCGATCCCGCCGTTCGCGACATTCGAATAGCTTTCGAAGACCGCCAGCTTGATCGCCTCGACGCCCAGGATCAGCTCGCCGAGCTGGATCTTGATGACCGGATCCTCGGCGAGCGGCGCGCCGCCCCGCCTGGTCGTCTTGCAGTAGTGGATGATCTCCCCCAGCATCCGCGCGATCCGCATCGTGTGGCCATCCAGCACGGGACCGGGGACGTCCAGTTGGTCGCCGCCCAGGCCGAACCACACCTGATTCCAGGCGGCGCCCTCCTCACCCAGCAGGCAGTCGGCGGGGATCCGCACGTTCTCGAAGTAGGTCTGGTTCTGCTGGCCGCCGCCCATGTTGTGCAGCGGAAGCATCTGGATGCCGGGGGTGTCGAGGGGCACCAGGAAGCAGCTGATGCCGTTGTGCTTGCTGGAGTTCGGGTCGCTCCGGGCCAGCACGCTCATCCATTCGCAGTGGTGGGCGGCCGTCCCCAGCGTCTTGGCGCCATTCAGCACCCAATAGTCGCCGTCGCGGTCCGCCCGCGTGGTCAGCGAGGCGAGATCGGAGCCGGCGCTGGGTTCGGTGTAGCCTTCGCCCCACAGCACCGTGGCTTCGGCGATGCCCTTCAGATGGCGCCGACGCTGCTCGTGGGTGCCGACCCGCAGGATCGCGCTCGCGACGGCCAGGCCGATCACCGGATAGCTCGGCGCGGCGTGGGCGTTGAACTCCTCGTTGAGGATCCACCGTTCGATGGCGGTGCGGCCCTGGCCGTAATAGTCTTTGGACCAGGTCAAGGCGACCCAGCCCTTTTGGCCAACCTTCTCCCAAAACCGTCGGTACTCCGCCCAGCCGGCCGGATCCTCATCGTAGTCGTAGTCGAAGACCTTGCCCCGCGGCCAGGCTTCTTCAAGGAACTCGCGCACTTCCATGCGCCACGCCTTCAGCTCGGCCGTGTCGTCCGGACAGAAATCCACCATAAGTTCCCAACCCTTCCGCTCAACATACCTTGCCCACAGTCATAGCCACGGCGGCGGGCACGTCGGCAACAATATTCCATGTGAACGTTCCGGCCAGGGCCATCGCGACGGTCGTCGAGGACGGGGGCCAGCCTTACCGTAGCCTGTTTGCTTTCCCGCGGCCGGAAAAGCAAACCGGCCTTCGGCGCCTAACCCTGCCGGCGCTTCTCCGCTGCGATCTCGTTGTGCCGCTTGAACATCTGGATCGCCCTGCGCTCCAGCTCCACCGACGGCTTCGGCAGCAGCACCGGTCCATGCTCGCGGCTGGGCAGCATGATGGTGGCCTCGCCCACGGAGGTCTTTTCACCCCGCTGGTTGGTCATCTCCATGATCAGGTCGACGTAGAAGCGGTCGTCCTCGGCCCGCTTGCCGACCACCTCGCCCTTCAGGAACTGGGTGTCGCCGATGTAGTTGAACTTCCGCATCTCGTCGTACTGGCGCAGCACCCAGCCGTCGTCGCCCATCCAGTCGGTCAGGTAGTGGTTGAACCAGGCCTCGCGCACCACGCCGTAGTCATAGGCCATCGGGTTGCCGATGCCTTGCGCCCACTTGTTGTCCCAGTGCAGCCGCTGGGCGACGTCCGGAACGCCGTACTCGTTCTTGATGTAGAAGGGCGGAATCCGCTTGCGGTTATCGTGCCATAGGCGCGAGCCGAACAGGCCGTATTCGCGCATGCCGTAGCCGCCGGCATGCCAGGCGATCACGTGGGTGGTCAGGAACGGGCCCTTGACCATGTCGGGCATCGCCTCGCCCACCTGCACGTCCTCGAAGTAGCGGGGTTCGGCGCCTCGCCGCTGCTCGGCGGCGTAGATGGCGTCGATCTTCTGCAGGTCCTCGTCGGTGTAGGTGGTGGGCTCGATCTTCATGTTCTTGCCCTTCTTCACCGCGGCGGACCGCTCGGCGTAGATGGACCGGACGCGCTGGTTGTAGACCACATCGGCCGTCTGGTTGAACTTCACCCGCCGCTTGAAGCGCGTGACCGTGCGCCCCGAGAATTCCGACGGCTTCACCTCCAGACCGTCCTCACCGGAGAAGGTGTAGAGGACGTCGCCCGGATAGATCGGCCGGTAGAAGAATTTCTCCGAACCCGAGACGAAGACGTGGACCCCGCGGAACAGGCCCCTGGAGGCGTCGCGCACGTGCTTCGGCAGCGGGTCGCCGTAGAGCGTCTTGGTCATGATCTCGGCCATGGCGAGCGGCGCGATCATCGAGCCCCAGCGGGTTTTCGCGCCATAGGCCGGGTCGGTGTACAGCGGATTGTCGTCGCCGTTGCCGTGGGCGTAGTTGCGGATGTTATTTTCGCTGGCGTCGGTGATGTAGAGGTCGCGCGCCTCGGCGGAGTCGTGGCCGAGCAGGATCTTGGCCTTCTCGATGTCCTCGTCGGTCAGCAGCCACTTCTGGGCTTCCTTGAATTCTTCATCGACGGAGAAGGTGGTCATGTCGGTCGTCCTTCCAGACTCTGTTGATCGCATTCTTTAGGGCCGCCTGTCAGCTGCTGCGCGCCCGCGCCAGCTCCAGGATCGGATCGCCGGCGCGGACGGCGCCGCTGCGGGCGTCGCCTCCACGCCGGGCATAGTAGGTGATGATCGCCACGCTGATCCAACCTGCGTGGAACGCCAGACCGCAGAGAAGCACGATTTCTCCCGGAACAGGACCGAGCGTCGCGCGCCGGACCAGTTCGGCGAAGGAGGCGAGGGGGGTCGGGTGGACCACGAGCTTGCCGAGGAAGGCGACGGCCTGGATGGCGAAGATGCAGCCGTAGGTACGCCGGATCCGCCGGCCGGCCGCCTCCAGCCAGGTGATGTGCAGCCGCGGCTGGTGGTAGTCGCTGTAGAGGATCTCGTTCCAGCCGTTGTCGAGGCGCGGCCCCTTCCCGCGCAGGATCGGCCCGAAGAAGTGGAGTTCGAGGATATGGGCGCGGATGCGCCAGAAGTCGAAGAACCGGTAGCGCCTGGCCTCCGTGGCCAGGAACACCGCGACCAGCAGGCTCACCAGGATCAGCGGCATCGGCGAGGCCTGCGGCGTGCTGAAGGTGACGGTCAACGCGATACCGGTGGTGGCCACCGCCCAGTTCGTCGTGGCGTCGAGCCGCGTGCGCCACACCGTGCTGCGGTAGAGCTCCCCGCGGTAGAGGTGCGAGAGGGCGGTGACGTCGGCGCTGGTCAGCA
>Ga0070668_100000895_pt1 | contig 20728 bp, 18 predicted proteins | sample KBSS43metaG_FD_64661 | JGI IMG/M metagenome (GOLD analysis project Ga0070668, IMG submission 64661) | Switchgrass rhizosphere microbial communities from Kellogg Biological Station, Michigan, USA - KBS S4-3 metaG | ecosystem: Host-associated > Plants > Roots > Rhizosphere > Soil ...
GATGTCGGTTGGCGAGTTGCGTGCTGGCACTGATCGGTCCGCCTCACCCCGCCGCGTTGAGGGGATGCAAGCGCGACCGGCGACTGCGTGGCGGTGCTGATCAGCTCGGGGCCGGGGGAGTGGTGAGCCCCGGCAGGGTCGCGGCGAGATCGGCGTCGTCGAGCGAGCCGGCCGCGGTTGCCTCGGCCACCGCCCGGTGGAGGCGCGCCTGGATCGCGGCGTTCGCCGGGACGGGTACCCCGTGCAGGCGGCCCAGCAGCACGATCTCGCCGTTGAGGAAGTCGGTCTCCGGTGTGGTCGCCCGGGCCAGGCTCTGCCACGTGGAGCTGCCGCCGCGGGGCCGGCCGGGCACGTCGACCGGCCGGAAGCCGCCGCGGTCCGGCTCGGCGGGCACGATGCCGGCGGCCGCGTAGACGGCGAGCGCCTCGTCGCGCAGCACGGCCAGCGCGGCTGCCCGCAGCGGGCTCGGACGGTACAGCGCGTCCAGCGCGTTCGCCAGGTTGCCGAGCAGCTTGGTGGCCTTGTGCGCGACGATGTCCGGGACCACGTGGACGGCCAGCGCCGAGCGGTCCAGTTCCGCGGCGATCCGGCTCGCCTCCTGGTCCGGGCCCGCCGGATAGCGGCCGAGCCAGAGGATGCCCGGCACCGGGTCGCTGTGGTTGACCACCTCGCCGGGCACGACATAGGTCGCCGGGAGCCAGGTCACCCCGCCGATCACCCGGGCGAACGAGCGCAGGGCGGTGCGCTCGTTGTCGAGCCCGTTCTGCACGGTGACCACCGGCAGTTCGGCGGCGGCCGGGCCGCTGCCGCCGTCGGCCCGCTTGACCGGCCGCCAGGCCCAGTCCCGCAGGGCGGCGCCGGTGTCCGGTGTCTTCGTGGCCAGCAGCAGCACGTCGTTGCCGGTCAGCTCGACCTCGGCCGGGCCGGCGACGACCGGGAGGCGCAGGCGGTGCTCGCCGTCCGGGCGTACGTAGGTCAGGCCGTCCCGCAGCAGCGCCGTCAGCTGGGCGCCGCGGGCGACCAGCACCGTCTCGAGGCCGGCCCGATGCAGCTCGGCGGCGATCGACGCGCCGACCGCCCCGGCCCCGATGATCACGTAGCGATGCGTATCACCGACGTCTTGACTAGGAATTGCGGTCACCCGGGCGAAGCTACCAGCCGAGCGGCAGGCCGGCGACGAACGTGCCGAGCCGGTCGGCGATGAGCTGGTGGTCGTGCGTCGAGTAGTGCCAGTGGCAGCCGAGGTTGTCCAGGCCGGTGCCGTCGAGCGGCCAGTAGCGGACCCGGCTGTCGCCCGCCGCGGTGCGTTCCTGCACCACCTGTTGGACGTGGTCGGCGAAGTTGCTCGCGCCGACGGCCACGATGGTGGTGCCGGCGCCGTAGCGGGTGCGGAGCTTCTGCAGGAAGGCGCCGTACGCGGTGCGGTAGGCGGCGGCCAGGCTGTCCGCCGTCGGCCACGGCTCGCCGGTGTTGAGCGGGGTGGAGAAGTCGTTGGTGCCCAGGTGGACCACGACGAGCTGGGGCCGCCAGGTGCCCGGATTCCAGACGTCGCCGGGCACGTTGAGCAGCGCCCGGTCGTAGTAGGTGCGGTAGTCGGTGCCCGGGTCGCCGCCGTTGTAGTTGCGCACCATGCCTTTGCCGGAGATCGCGTTGATCTGGTAGTCGGCGGACAGCCGGCGGGCGGTCAGCGCGCCGTAGCTGACGTCGGTGTTCGTGGTGCGATTCACCTGGGTGCCGTCGCAGTCGCGGCTGGTCGACGTGTTGCCGTAGCCGGCGGTCAGCGAGTCGCCGATGAACTCGATCTGCCGGGTCCGGGCGGCCGGCTTGGTGCCGACGGCGCCGCCGGGTGCGGCGAGGAATCCGCCGAATTCGCTGGTGCTCCAGGGGCTTTCGTTGCGCTTCACGAGACGTACGGTGTGTTCGGTGTTGCTCAGGCCGTTGACCCACCGGGTGGTTTGCCCGGGGGCCACCAGGGTCGCGACGGTCGCGCCGTCGACCTGGATCTCGTAGTCGGCGGCGGAATCGTTGAGCACGACACCCACCCCCGTGCCACCTCGGCGGTGTCGAAGAACGTGACGCCGCGGTCGACGGCGGCTCGCAGCAGGCCGATGTCGGCGTCGCGGTCGGGGCCCGGTCCGTAGCTCTGGCTCATGCCCATCGCGCCGAAGCCGATGGCGGAGACCTCCAGGCCGCGGCCGAGCGTACGTGTCCGCATGATTTCTCCCTTCGCGGTATCCCTGCCGGCAACGCTACGACCGTCGCCACCGGCGCGAGAGGTTCTGTCATAACCCCTCTGGACCGCGATACTCGACATAGGTAGAGTTTCGCCCGTGCCTCGACGACCCGACACCCATCCGCGCACCCTTGCGGTCTTCGCGCTGCTCGCCGACGACCCCGGGCAGTGGTGGTATGGCTACGACATCGCCCGCCGCACCGGCCTCAGCTCCGGCACGCTCTATCCGCTGCTCGCCCGGCTCGCCGATCGCTCCTATCTGGAGACCCGGTGGGAGTCCGATCCGCCGCCCGGCCGCCCGCGCCGCCATCTCTACCGGCTGACCGCCGACGGCGCGCAACGCGCCGCCGAGCTGGCCCGGATGACGTCCTCGCCGAGCCCCGCCCGGGTCCGGCCGCTTCTCGGGGGTGCCTGATGAAACAGTGGTTGACCGAGCGGGTCTGCCGGCTGGTCAGCCGGCGCGCGGCCCAACTCCCGCCGGCCCGGCGGGAGTGGGGCGAGGCGGTCGTGGCCGAGCTCGCCGCGGTGCCGGCCGGGGAGCGCCGGCTGCGCTGGGCGCTGGGCAGCCTCTGGTTCGTGGTCACGCGCGGCGGTCCCGCCGCCGATCCGGCGGTACGGTGGTGGACCCGCCCGATCTGCGCGGTGGCCGGCATCGTGACCGTCGGTCCGTGGCTCATCTTTTCGGTTCAGGGCCTGGCCGAGCGGGACGCGCCGGACGGCACCTTCCGCTCGTACGCGGTCATGCTGGCGGGGCAGGCCGTCCTCGTCGCGGCATTCCTTGCCAACGGGCGCAACGCCAGCGGCCGGCTGGCCCGCTCCGCGCTGCTGGCCGCCCTCGCCGCCGACGCGGCCGCGTCGGCGTTCGCCTCGCTGGACAACGTCGGCGAGCCTCTGCTGGCCGCGGCCGCCGTGCTGCTGTTCGCCGGCCCGTCGCTGCTGGCCGCCTTGCCCCTGCTCGCCACGCCGGGGCGGGCCGGCCGCCGCCGCCCCACCGCCGAGCGGTAGCCGTCGGGCGCCGATCCGGACCGGGGAGGCACCTCCCCGGTCCGGGCCTGCTCTCAGATCTTGCCGGTGCCGGCGTTGGCCAGCACGGACGCCTTGACCTGCGAGGTCGCCGTCTTCGGGTACGGGTAGCCGCTCGGCAGCGACCAGCCCACCGCGGTCGGAGCGGTGCAGCCGGTCAGCGCCGTACCGTTGAGCACCGAGCCGGAGTCCGTGAAGTAGCCCTCGGGGTTGGCCGTGTTGGGGTTCATCACCACGGCGGTGCAGGCGCCGGCCCGGGCCCCAGTGATCTCGAAGACGTTGTTCTCTGAAATGATCTTCGACTTCAGGCCGGTACCGATGCTGTACAGGTGCGGGTACGCGATATCGGTCTTGCTGCCGGCGAAATAGTTGCCGGCGAGGTGCACCTTGCCGAACCGGACCCGGGGAGCGCGCTGACCGATGTTGTCGAACAGGTTGCCGATGAAGCTGATCGTCTGGTGGCCGTCGTCGCCGGTGTTCGAGTCGGACGACCCCACCAGCGTGTTCTTGTCGTGCTGCTCGAAGATCGAATTCGAGACGGTCACATAGTCCGACGCCTTCTTGATGTCCAGCGCACCGTCATGACATTGGATGCGTTTGACGACCCCGTTCTTGTCCTTGTTGCCGAGGGGCAACTTGTCGTCGGTGTACGGCGCGTCGGTGAACCGCACGTGGTCGATCCACACATGGGTGGAGTGGTCCACCGTCATCGCGTCGAACTCGGAGTTGTAGTTGCCGGCCCCGTCCCCCGAGTCCCACTTCGGCTCCAGGTCGCACGGGTTGGTGACCTTGATGTTGCGGATGATGACATTGTCCGTGCCGGACACCTTGAAAAAGCCGTTGGGCAGGTACGCGGTCGCGCCGACCCCGATGATGGTGGTGTTCGGCTGCAGCTTGATCTCGGCCCGCTTCGCCTGGTCGCTGTGGTTCGTGTAGGGCTTGCCCTCGGTCATGTCGATGGTGCCGGACCATTTGATGATCTTCGGGGCGGTCTTGTTGGTCTTGCCGGTCGCCGGGTCGGTGCCGGCGAGCGCGGTGAGCAGCTGGGCCTTGGTCGACACCGTGTAGATCTGGGCCGCGGCCGCCCGGGACCCGCCGGTCGTGCCGCCCGACTGGGTGGCCCACCCGAGGGTGGCGACGGCGGTCGAGGGGTCGGCGGCGAGGCTGGTGGCGGCCGACGCGGTGGTGGCCGCGACGCCGGCCGCCGCCAACAGGATCGTGCTCGCCGCGGCCACCGCGCCGAGGTGCCGCCGGCGCCGATTTCGAAGTTGCCCCATTGTTTCTCCCTTGACTCGAAGGGCACGACGCAGCGACGGCCATTGCAACAAATGGCCGTTATTTGCAGCGGCTGCCCAGGCCCGGGTGCGGCGGTCTCCGGGTCGGCTATCAGTGATGGGACTCTCGCATCACAGATATATGCGAGTCAATAAAACCGATTTGCAGGTTTGTTGCAGGACCGCATTCGAAAGCGTCGTTATCGCGGGGCGGTGCTGCCCCGCAGCACGAGGGAGGTCGGCACGACGGTCTCGCCGGGTTTGCGGTCGCGCTCCGCGATCCGGCGGATGGCCGCCTCGACCGCGGCGACCCCCCATGAGTGGGGCTTGGGGGCAAACGGCGGGCAGGGTTGCCCGGCTCACTGCGGGGTATGTCGATGGCGTAGTCGCATGGAGGGAAGGTGCCACGATGGCGTTCGACGACAAGGTCGACAACAAGGCCGAAGAGGTCGGCGGCAAGGTCAAGGAAGGTGTCGGCAAGGCCACCGACGACGAGCGTCTGGAGGGCGAAGGCAAGGCCGACCAGACCAGCGCCAACCTGAAGCAGGCCGGCGAGAAGGTCAAGGACGCCTTCAAGTCCTGACCGGTTGATTGCCGGGCGGGTCGCGACCCGCCCGGCTGCCGGGTGTTGGTCAGCGCGGTCAGGCGAGCGGCGCGGGTAGCGTCTGATCATGGATGTCGCCCTGGCGCTGCTGGTGCTGGCCGGCGTGCTCGGCTTCGCCGTGGCCCGCCCTCGCGGCCTGCCGGAGGCGGTCGCCGCGGTGCCCGGCGCGATTCTGGTGGTGGCTGCCGGGCTGGTGTCCTGGCGGGACGTGCGCGGCGAGTTGGTGGCGCTCGGGCCCACGGTCGGCTTCCTGGCCGCGGTGCTGATCCTGGCCCACCTGGCCGACGCGCACGGCGTGTTCGGCTATGCCGGGGAGCGCGTCGCCGCGGTGAGTGGCGACTCGCCGAGACGGCTGTTGCGGCTGGTCTTCGTCCTCGCCTCGGTCGTGACGGCGGCGCTGAGCCTGGACGCCACGGTGGTGCTGCTCACGCCGGTGGTGCTGGCCACGGCCACCCGCGCCGGGGTGCGCCCCCGGCCACATCTGTACGCGTGCGGCCACCTGGCCAATTCGGCATCGCTGCTGCTGCCCGTCTCCAACCTGACCAACCTGCTGGCCTTCGCGGCGAGCGGGCTGAGCTTCGCCCGGTTCGCCGGGCTGATGGCGGTGCCGTGGCTGATCGTGATCGCCGTCGAGTACCTGGTGTTCCGGCTGTTCTTCGCCGCGGAGCTGACCGTGTCGGCGCGGCCTCCGGCGGCGGCGGTGGTGGTATCGCCGCGGACGGCAGGCCCGCCCCGGTACGCGATCGGGGTGCTGGCCGCGGCGCTGGCCGGCTTCGCGCTGTCCGAGCCGGTGGGCGTGCACCCGGCGTGGATCGCCGCGGCGGGCGCCGCCGCGCTGGCCGTGCCCCGCCTCCGGGTAGCACCGCGGGCGGAGGCCGGCCGGCTATTGCGGGCCGCGAACCTGCCGTTCTGCGTCTTCGTGTGCGCGCTCGGGGTGATCGTCGCGGCGGTGCGGTCCGGCCCGGTCGGCGACGCGGTCGGCCGGCTCGTGCCCGGCGACACCGGCCTGCTCGGCATGCTCGGCGCCGCGCTGCTGGCCGCGGTGTTGGCGAACGTGGTCAACAATCTGCCCGCGACGCTCATGCTGGTGCCCCTGGTGGCGCATTCCCCGGGTCTCGTCCTGTCGGTGCTGCTCGGGGTGAACATCGGCCCCAACCTCACGTACGTCGGTTCGTTGGCCACGCTGCTGTGGCGGCAGGTGCTGCACACCCGCGACCACCCACCCGGCGCCGGCGAATATCTGCGGCTCGGCGCGGCGAGCGTGCCGGCGTGCCTGGTGGCCGGGGTTGTCGCGTTGTGGGCGGCCCTGCGCGTGGCGGGATAGGCCAGGGGCGACGGCGGGGTGGTTGGATAGGCGGATGCGGACCGTCGTGTGGGTCGCCGAGGGCACCTGGCCGTCGTGCGTCGACGCTGCTCGCGCGCTGCCGGCCACCGACCTCGTCCTGCTCCACGTGGTCGACCTGAATTCGGCGCAGGCCATCGCGGGAGCCCGGGCCGGGCTGCTCGGCCGGGCGCTGCCGGACGACCCGGCCACCGGCGAGGCGTTGACCGCCGCGCAGTCCCAGCTGCTCGACGCCGCGCAGGAGCGGCTCGGCCGCCCCGCGCGGCGGGTCACCCGGCGCGGCCGAGCCGAACGCGAGGTGGTCGCCGCCTGCGCCGACGCGGACCTGCTCGTGCTGGCCCGCGACGGTGACCACACCCGGCTCGGCCCGCGCAGCCTGGGTCCGCACACCCGGTTCGTGCTCGACCACGCGCCCTGCCGGGTGCTGCTCGTCTGGCCGGATGAGCCGCCGGGTCTCGGTACCCTGCCCCCGCCGCCGCCGGGGCGCTGAAACGTCGAGTTAACGCTTCGGCAGCAAGCCCTTGACTTTTCCTCCGTGACTACGTAGACATTGCATGACTACGAAGACATGGCCACCGGAGGAGGCCCGATGGGCCAGCCAGAAAGCACACGTAACGGTCGCGGCCGGCGTCCCGGCGGCACCGACGTGGCCCGCCTGGCCGGTGTCTCGCAAAAGACCGTCTCCCGGGTGTTCAACAACGAACCCCGGGTCACCGAGGAGACCCGGGAACGGGTCCTCGCCGCGGCGCAGCGGCTCGGCTACCGGCCGAACGGTGCGGCGCGCGCCCTGCTGACCGGCCGCACCAACCGGATCGGCGTGGTGTCCCTCGGCACCGCACACTTCGGCCCGTCGTCGCTGCTGGTCGCGCTGGAACGCGCGGCGCGCGGCAGCAACTACTCGCTGAGCATCGCCAACTCGTTCGAGGAGGACTCGACCGGCCTGGCCGAGGCGATCGACAACCTGCTGGCCCAGGGCGTCGACGCGATCATCCTCTCCGAGCCGGTCGACGACGGCGACGAACTCGTCGTGGACGTTCCGGTGCTCACTCTCGGCGCCGGTCCGGTGGTGCACGCGCCGACGGTGCTCTCCGTCCGGGCGGCCGAGGGCGGCGACGCCGCCGCCGAGGCGGTCCGGCATCTGCTGGCCCTCGGGCACCGCACGGTCCACCACATCGCCGGGCCGCAGCGGTGGTGGGCGGCCCGGGAACGGCTGCAGCACTGGCACGACACCCTGGTGGCGGCGGGCGCCGAGGTGCCGCCGCCGATCGAGGGCGATTGGACCGCCCGCCGCGGCTACGAGATCGGCCAGGACCTGGCCCGGGACACCGCGGTGACGGCGATCTTCGCGGCCAACGACGAGATGGCCATCGGGGCGATCCACGCGCTGCACGAGGCGGGCCGGCGGGTGCCGGCCGACGTGAGCGTGGTGGGCTTCGACGACATCCCGGTGGCCGCACACACCTGGCCGCCGCTGACCACGGTCAGCTCGGACAACGCCGAGCTCGCCACGGTCGCCCTCGCCTACCTGGTCGACTTTCTGAACGATCCGGAGAGCCCGCCGATGCCGCCGCCGCGGCACGTGCACCGGCTGGTGACCCGGGACTCGACCGCACCCGCGCGCGGAAGAAGGGAGGCGCACACCTAAGCCGCGCGGCACAAATGAATCGTCGGCCACATCCCCCGACCCCACGGCTGCAACCCGGGCCGGACGGACGTGACCGACGCGGAAGCCATCATCACTCCCGGCCAAGCCGAGCAACGGGCGCTGCCGGGAGACGCACCGACGTGCGCTGAACACGCCGTCGGTTTTCACACGCAGGAGCGAACTCCCATGCCGACTTCCTACCCTCATCTTAGCCGCCGCCGGCTGCTGGCCGGCACCGCGGCCGCCGTCGTCGCGGCCACCGGCCTTGCCGGCTGCTCCGGCTCGTCGTCGACCTCGGATGCACCCAAGACCCAGGCGGTCAGCCAGGCCGACATCGACAAGGCCATGGCCACCCCGACCACGCTGACCTTCTGGACCTGGGTGCCGGACATCCAGAAGGAGGTCGACCTCTTCACGAAGAAGTACCCGGCGATCAAGGTCGACGTGGTCAACGCCGGCCAGGGCGCCGACCACTACACCAAGCTGCGCACCGCGCTGAAGGCCGGCGCCGGCGCCCCGGACCTGGCCCAGGTCGAGTTCCAGTACATCCCGACCTTCTCGATCACCAAGAGCCTGGTCGACCTGCGGCCGTACGGTGCGGACGCGAACAGGTCGAAGTTCGTCGACTGGACCTGGAGCCAGGTGACCGGCCCGAACGGCGAGATCTTCGCCTACCCGCAGGACACCGGCCCGCTGGGCATGCTGTACCGGGCCGACATCTTCGAGAAGCACAAGATCGACGTGCCGAAGACGTGGGACGAGTTCGCCGCCGCGGCGCGCAAGCTGCACGCCGCCGACCCGAAGGTCTTCCTCACCGACATGGCGGCCAACGAGGCCGCCGGGTGGCACGGACTCATGTGGCAGGCCGGCGCCAAGCCGTACTCGGTCAACGGCACCACCGTCGGCCTCGCGGTCAACGACGCGGCGTCCCAAAAGGTCGCCGGCTACTGGGGCGGCCTGGCCAAGGAGGGCGTCATCGCCACCGACCCGGACTTCACCGACAACTGGTTCCAGGGCTTCAACAGCGGCAAGTACGCCACCTGGCTGACCGCCGCCTGGGGTCCGGTGTTCCTCAGCGGTGCCGCCAAGTCGACGGCCGGCAAGTGGAAGGCGGCGCCGCTGCCGCAGTGGGACGCGAGCAAGCCGGTCGCCGGCAACTGGGGCGGTTCCACGACGGCGGTCATCACCGGCACCAAGAACCCGATCGCGGCCGCCAAGTTCGCCGAGTTCCTGAACACGGACCCGGAGACCACGAAGATGTTCAACACGACGCAGAACTTCTTCCCGGCCACCAAGGCGCTCGTGGACGACCCGTCGTTCTCCGGGCAGAAGTCCGAGTTCTTCGGCGGCCAGGAAGTCAACAAGCTCTTCTCGGAGATCAACACCACGGTCGACAAGGGCTGGCAGTGGCCGCCGTTCCTCGACCAGTCGGTCAAGGACTGGACCGAGACCGCCGGCAAGGCGCTGGCCGACCAGGGTGACGTGGCGGCGGCGACCGACGAATGGCAGTCGCGGCTCACGGCGTACGCCAAGAACCAGGGCTTCACCGTCAGCGCCGGATAGCGGGGTGTGGGCCTCCCGCCGCGCGGGAGGCCCACAGTTGGGAGAGGTACGTCATGACCACACGCGCCGCGCGTAACAGCGGCTACGTCTTCGTCACGCCGTTCCTGGCGTGTTTCCTGCTGCTGTTCCTGCTGCCGCTCGGCTACGCGGGCTACCTCAGCTTCTTCAAGGACCAGCTGGTCGGCGGGACCGTCTTCGCCGGGCTGGACAACTATGTCCGGGCGGTGAGCGATCCCCAGCTGCTCGACGGTGTCCTGCGGGTGGCGCTGTTCTTCGCCGTCCAGGTGCCGGTGATGCTGCTGGTCGCGCTGGTCGCCGCGTTGGCCATCGACAGCGGCCTGTTGCGCTTCGCGCGCGTCTTCCGGCTCGGTGTCTTCCTGCCGTACGCCGTGCCCAGCGTCGTGGCGACGTTGATGTGGGGTTACCTGTACGGCCCGGACTTCGGCCCGCTCGCGCAACTCGGCGACCGGCTCGGTTTCGAGGCACCCAACCTGCTCGGCAACGGCCTCATGCTGTCGGCGTTGAGCAACATCGTCACCTGGGAGTTCGCCGGCTACAACATGATCATCCTGTACGCCGCGTTGCGTACCATCCCGACCGACCTGTTCGAGGCGGCGGCGGTCGACGGCGCCGGCCCGTGGCGCGTCGCCTGGTCCATCAAGATCCCGGCGCTGCGGCCCGCCCTGCTGCTCTGCCTGATCTTCTCGGTCATCGGCAGCTTCCAACTGTTCGCCGAGCCCGACCTCCTCCAGCGGCTGGCCCCCAGCGTGATCGACTCGGCGTACACCCCGAACCTGTACGCGTACAGCCTCGCCTTCATCTCGCAGGAGACCAACTACGCGGCCGCGGTCTCGTTCCTGCTGGGTCTCGTGATCGTGGTCGTGTCGTACGTCGTGCTCTACGTCTCGAGCCGGGGGACCCGACGATGACCACCACGTTGACCACTCCGGCACACGCCGCGACCGCCACGCCACGGGCCCGCCGGCGCCGCCGGGCCCGGCGGCACAGCAACGTTCTCACCCTGGCCATGGCCGCGTTGCTGGTTTACTTCCTGTTCCCGTTGTTCTGGCTGGTCGTCGCCGCCACGAAGACCACCGGCGACCTGTTCTCCACGTTCGGGCTCTGGTTCGCCGACGACTTCTCGTTGTTCCGTAACATCCACGACACCTTCACCCGCGACGGCGGGCAGTACCTGCGCTGGATGCTGAACACTCTCGGCTACGCGGTGATCAGCTCGGTCGGTGCGGCGTCGCTCGCCACGTTCGCCGGATACGGCTTCGCCCGCTATGTGTTCCGCGGCCGCAGCCTGCTGCTGGGCCTGGTGCTCGGCACCATCATGGTGCCCACCACCGCGCTGGCGATTCCCACCTACCTGTTGTTCGCCAAGGTCAGCCTGGTGAACACGCCGTGGGCGGTCATCCTGCCGTCGCTGGTCAGCCCGTTCGGCCTGTTCCTCATGTGGGTCTACGCCCGGGACGCCGTCTCGGACAGCGTCCTGGAGGCCGCCCGCATCGACGGGGCCGGCGAACTGGCCATCTTCTTCCGGGTCACCCTGCGCAGCCTGATGCCCGGCTTCGTCACCGTCCTGCTGTTCACCCTCGTGGCGACCTGGAACAACTACTTCCTTCCACTGATCATGCTGAACGACGAGCGGTACTACCCGATCACGGTCGGCCTCAGCGCCTGGTCGGCGCGGGCCGTCGGCGGCAGCGGGTCGAACGCCGACCTGCTCGCCTGCGTGGTCACCGGGTCGCTGCTGTCCATCATCCCGCTCATCGCTGCCTTCATCCTCCTGCAGAGGTACTGGCAGTCCGGCCTGTCCGCAGGAGCTGTCAAGGAATGACCAACCACTTTCTCTTCGGGGCGGCCTACTACCACGAGTACCAGCCCGTTCCGCGGCTGGAGAAGGACCTCGACCTGATGGTCGAGGCCGGCTTCACCGTCATCCGGGTCGGCGAGTCGGTCTGGTCCACCTGGGAGCCGGAGAACGGGCGGTTCGACCTGGACTGGCTCCGGCCGGTGCTCGACGGCGCCCACGAACGCGGCATCGCGGTCATCCTCGGCACGCCGACCTACGCCGTACCGCCATGGCTGGCCCGGCAGTACCCGGAGATCGCCGGGGAACGGGCCGGCGGCCGGCGGATCCCGTGGGGTGCCCGGCAGGAGGTCGACTACACCCATCCCGCGTTCCGCTTTCACGCCGAGCGGGTGATCCGGGCGATGATGACGCGCTACGCCGGCCACCCCGCCGTCATCGGCTTCCAGGTGGACAACGAACCCGGCCTCGAACTGTTCCACAACCACGGCGTGTTCCAGCGCTTCGTGGATCACCTGCGACAGACGTACGGCGATGTCGAGACCCTCAACCGGGAATGGGGCCTGGTCTACTGGTCGCACCGGCTGTCCACCTGGGCCGACCTGTGGCGGCCGGACGGCAACGCGCAACCGCAGTACGAGCTGGCCTGGCGCCGCTTCCAGGCCGCGCTGACGGCCGAGTTCATCGCGTGGCAGGCCGGCATCGTGCGGGAGTACGCCGGGCCGGAGCAGTTCGTCACCACCTGCATCGCCTACGACCGGCCGGGCTTCGACGACAGCGAGCTCACCGCGAGCCTCGACGTGTCCGCGGCGAACGCCTACTACGTGATGCAGGACGGGCTCACCCGGCCCGACGCCCGGCACCCGGTCCAGGCCTGGGTGACCGACGGCACCTGGGCGTTCTATCTGAGCGCGGACCGGATGTACTCGTCCAAGCAGGCACCGTTCCTGGTCACCGAGACCAATGCGTCCAGCATCGGCTTCTCCTGGGACAGCCGCCCCGCCTACGACGGCCAGTGGCGCCAGGCCGCCTGGGCGCTGATCGCCCGGGGTGCCCGGATGGTCGGCTATTGGCACTGGCACACCCTCCATTTCGGCACCGAGACCTACTGGGGTGGCATCCTGCCGCACAACGGGTTACCCGGCCGTACCTACCGCGAGCTGGCCCGCCTCGGCGCCGAGCTGCGGCAGGCCGGCGACCTGATCGGCGAGCTCACCCCGGACGCCGACGTCGCGCTGGTGGTGTCCGTGCCGACCCGCTGGCTCATGCAGAAGTACCCGGCGCTGTCGCACCCGGACGGCACCCCCGACGACCGGGCTTATCAGGGCCTGACCGAGCCGTTCTACCGCGGTGCGTTCGACGCCGGCCTGCAGGTGCGGATCGTGCACGCCGGCCAGCTCGCCTCGGTCACCGAACGGTTCCCGGTGCTCGTCGCCGCCGGCCTCTACCTGGCCGACGACGAGACCCTGGACTGGCTGCGCGCCTACGCGGAGGCCGGCGGTCACCTCATCGTCGGGCCGCGCACCGGTTACGCCGACACCGAGGCCCGGGCCCGCACCGACCGGATGCCGGCCCGCCTCGCCGAGGCCGCCGGCGTCTGGTACGACGAGTTCAGCAACCTGATGCAGCCGGTCGACGTGACCGCCGAGCCGGACACGCTCGACCTGCCCGCCGACGCGGCGGCGACCCGCTGGATCGACGGCCTACAGCCGGAGGGCGCCACGGTGCTGGCCACCTACCGGCATCCGCATTTCGGCCGCTGGCCGGCCATCACCACCCAGGCCGTCGGCCGGGGACGCATCACGTACATCGGCACCGTCCCCAACATCCCGCTCGCGCAGGCCCTGCTGCGCTGGGCGGTCGCACCCCCCAACGCCACCGGCCAGGCCACCGCCTGGACCGGCCTGCCCGTCTCCGTCACCTGCACCGGAGCCACCTCGAAGGACGGGCGGCGCCTGCGGTTCCTGCACAACTGGTCCTGGACCCCCGGACTGGTCACCCTGCCGGTCGACTGCCGTGACGCGGTGACCGCCAAACACCTCCCCGCCGGCCGCGACCTCGAACTGTCCTCTTGGGACGTCCGGGTCCTGGTCGAGGAATCCCCCGAAGGGAAAGACTCGTGACGATAAATATGGCGGGAAGGGCTCTCGGAGTCCTCCTCGTGGCATCCGCGGCGTTGGCCGTGCCGGCCGCCACCGCGCAGGCCTACTCCCCGCTCCCCGGCATCATGTATCAGCTGGGCAGCGAGCCCTGCCTCAAGGGCCGCGGCAACTGCGCCGTCTACCCGAAGTCCGCCCAGTTGCCGAGCGGCCGCCTGGTCGCGTCGTTCGAGAAGGCCACCGTCGTGCCGGCCACCGGCGGCGCCGCGGGCGAGACCCTGCCGGTCTACAAGAGCGACGACTACGGTACGACGTGGCAGCCGCTCGCCGAGGTGAAGGCCCCGGCGGCACTCTCCACCGATCCCCGATACGCCAAGTACACGAGCAACTGGACGAACCCGTACCTCTACACCCTGCCGCAGAACGTCGGCCGGCTGCGGGCCGGCACGCTGCTGCTCGCGAGCGTCGTCTCGGGCGAGGACTACTACTACAAGGAGCACAAGGCGGCCGATCCCAACTGGGTTCCGTCCAACGACGGGGACCGGAAGGATCTGGCGATCGCCCTGTTCGCCAGCACCGACCAGGGTGTCACGTGGAAGGTCGTCAACGTCGTTGCGACCGGCGGCTGGCAGGGCGGCAGCGCGGGCGCGGTCGGCCAGAACGTCGCCGACGCCAACACGGCCAAGCAGGTCGACCCCCTCTGGGAGCCGTACCTGATGGTGCACAACGGCAAGCTGGTCTGCTACTACTCCGACGAGAACGACTACCTGAGCTACGACCCGGCCACCGGCATCCCGAAGCTGGACCCGGCCAACGACACGGCCACCGATTCGCACGGGCAGATCCTCGTCCACAAGACCTGGGACGGCAGCGGTACGGCGTGGAGCGCCCCGGTCGTCGACATCGCCGGGCTGACCCAGAGCGTGGCCGGCAAGTCGCAGATCGGCGGCGGGCGCCCGGGCATGACCAACGTCGTCAAGACGGCGGACCGCAAGTGGCTCATCACCTACGAATATTGGGGCGGCGGCGCCAACGTCCGGTACAAGCTCGCCAACGATCCGCTGAAGTTCTATGTGGACCCGGACCCGGCCGGCAAGGCGATCACCGCGTTGCCGGTCGACACCGGATCGAGGCCGCTCGCGACCGGCGGCAGCCCGGTCACCATCCAGCTGCCGAACGGGCGGCTCGTCTACAACGCCGCGGGCAGCGGCAGCGTCTGGGTCAACGAGCTCGGCCGCCTGGGCGGCGTCTGGAAGGAATACCAGACCACCGTGGGCGGGGGCTACAGCCGCAACCTCCAGTACGTCGACGGCACCGGCCGGGTCGTCATCCTGCGCAACCAGGGCACGTCGCAGATCGCGTACGGCGAGGTCGATCTCGGCCGGTCCGCCGGCTCCTACACCCGGCTCGTCAACCGCAGGACCGGCCAGGCGCTCGGCACCGGGAACAACACCAACGACGCCAACCTCGGCAACGCCGACAACCCCGACGTGGTGCTGGAGACCATCGGCGCGGCGACGAACCGGGACACCCAGTACTGGCACGTGACGTTCAAGCCGGACGGCGGCGTGACGCTGCTGAACAAGTCGGGCGGCCGCGCCGCGTCGGTCTGGGGCGGCAACCCCGGCGTCGGCACGCGGATCGGCCAGTGGGTCGACGACACCGCGGGCGGGACCTTCAACCTCATCATGATCGGCAACGGCTACTACCGGCTGCAGGCGGCCAAGAACACCAGCGTGTACCTGACCGGGGTGTCCGCCGGGGCGCCGGCCACCCTGCAGTCGCCGGTCACCGACGGCTCGCAGGACTGGCAGCTGACGGTGGGATAGCCGCCGGCCCGCCTGGGCTCTCGCCGGTGAGCAGAGCCCAGGCGGACGGCGCCTCCGACCCGTACCGGTGCCCGTATCCGGCCGGCACGTCGAGGGCCGCGAGCATGTCGGCGGACAGCTGCCAGAAGGTGACGAACGGATACCACCGCACCTTCCGCAGGACCGGGTCGGGGCTCGGCTCGCGCAGCCAGTCCGGCGGCCGCAGGATCACGGCCGGCGACCACCACACGACCGGGTCGGTGGGGTGCTGCAGGAAGAGCACCCGCGGGCGCCCCGGTGCGCCGAGGTCGCCGATCCGGTTGGCGAACCGGATGTCGGGCCGGCCGGGCAGCCGCGGCGTCACCGCCGTGGAGTCGCGATCCCGGGCGGCCACCAGGCCGCGCCACAGCCCGCTCGCCGCCGGCGGCCCGCTGAACAACGCCCCGTCGACCTGGCTCAGCGAGCCCCCGGCCGCCTCGAACGGTGCCTGGGCGCCCACGGCGCCCAGGCTGTGCCCATAGATCAGCAGCTTGGGCCGGGTGGCGGCGGGCAGCGCCGACCACCGGCGGTGGACCTCGTCGAGGAGCGCCGCCGAGGCCGCGCGGGCCCGCTCCGGCTCGGTCAGGAAGGACAGCCAGCTCGGCAACGCCGAGTACTGGACGGCGGCGAGGGCGGTGTCGCCGTGGTACTCCGCCTCCAGCGCCCGCACCGTCGGCTCGTCGATCCAGCCGCTGCCGGTGGGGATGACGAGGCAGAGCACCCGCCGTTCGAAGGCCCCGGTCCGATCCAGCTCGGCGACCACCAGCCGGGCCCGGTCCCGGTCGGTGGCCGCCGACCGGAGTCCGGCGTAGACCCGGATCGGCCGGACCGGCCGCGGTTGCGCCTCCGGCGCCGCACCGGTGACGAAGGCCCGGCCCTGCCGGCCGAGCGAAGCCCAGGAGACGTACGACAGCGGGCTGCCGGAGCGGTCCGGGTCGGCCGGCGCCGCAAGCGCGGTGACCCGGCCGTCCAGTGTCCGGGCCAGGGCGTCGGACATCGCCGAGAAGTTCCACGCGGCGCCGTGCGTCAGCACGAGCAGGACCGCCGCCGCGGCGACGCCGCGGCCGAGCCGGCGCACGCCGTGGTACAGCCCCCGCCACCCGCCGACCACGACGGCGAACACGGCGGCCGCCAGCGGCAGCACGCCGAGCCAGCTGACGGCGGGTGGCGGCGCCGTCCCGATCAGGCCGGCCACCTCGCCCTGCCGGCGCCACCCCTGGTACAGGCACAGCGGCAACGTCACCGCGGTCACCGCCGCGTACGTCCACAGTGCCCAGCGGCGGGCAGCCTGGGACGGCGGGTAGGACCGCATCGCCCGGCGGGGCAGCCAGCCGAGGAGGAAGCCGGCCGCGTACCCGGTCACCGCGGTGAGGCCGCTGAGGATTCCCTGCATGACCCAGGACCTGGGTAGCAGCGACGGGGTGAACGACAGGCAGAGGAACACCGTCGCCACGACCGAGCCGACCGGATCGAGGCGGGCTCTCATCAGAGCTCGAAGAAGATCATCGGGTTCGGTCCGCTCTGGTGCACGGGCTCGGCGAGCCCCAGGCCGTCGCGGACCGCCATCAGCTCGTGGTACCACTCGGGTGCCGCGGCCCGCGACACGGTGACGTGGCCGACGCCGCGCTCGGCCAGCCAGTCCAGCACGACCCGTCCCTCGCTGAACCGGCCCGGGCGCCGCCGGTGATAGACGTCGTGCACGCTCACCGGAGTCCCGGGACGCAGCCGGGAAAACAGGCCGGCCGTGTACCAGCGGGCGAAACTCGCGGTGTGCGCGGCGTCGATGAACAGGTAGTCGATCCCCTGCGGGACCAGGTCGTCCGCGGTCCGCGCGTCGCCGTGGCGGAACCGCCAGCGGCCCTCGGCCAGATCCGCGGGCACCGACCGGCGGGCGTGGTCGACGATGTCGTACGAATGCAGCTCGCCGGCCATGTTGTCGCGCAGCGCGCGCAGCAGCCAGGTCGTCGACCAGCCGTGGAAGGTGCCGATCTCGGTGACCACGGCCGGCCGGTGGTGGCGGACCAGCAGGTAGCTGAGCTCGGCCTCGATGTCGTCGAGCTTCGGGTGCAGCCGCGGCCCGCCCGGCGCCAGCAGCGCCCGCTGCGCGTGCCGGGCCGCCGCGAGATCGTCGGCGTACTTGAGGTACAGGGCGGCCACATCGTCGACGTCGAACGGCATCGCGGACTCCTCCAGGGATCGGTCCGGAGAGTGTGGCGAGTCGATGGCCGTGCGATCGTCATGCTGCCGGGCTAAATTGCCGGTAATACCCCAGTACTAGGTCGATAGGCCCGGGGGACTACGAGCCCGCGGCCTATCGGCCCGGGGTAGCCGGCCACCCGTAGCATGTCGGAGATCAGAGCCAGGACCGCCGCCGGAGTCCGGTCTCCCGCAGCCGTCGCGCGGGAGGCCGGCCTCCTGGTGCTGGTCGCCGCGGTGACCTACGTGACCGCCAGCAATTCGGTCGAGAACGACTGGACCTCGGTGGCGGCCGCCGTCACCGAGCCGCGCTGGTTGTGGGCACCGGTCGGCGGTGCGGTCGCGGTCACGCTCCTCCGGCACTGGTCGCCGGCCGTCGCGCTGGTCGCCGCCGCGGCGCTGTTCGGCTGGTGGCCGGCTTCGGCCGTGGCGCTCGCCCTGGCCGCCTTTGAGGCGGCCGGTTCGGTGCCGCGTCGCCGTGCCGCCCTGCTCGCGGCCGCCACCGCGACCGGTTTCGCGGTGAGTCTGCTCTCCTCCCGGATGCCGCTGCTCATGGTGACCGAGCTGCACCTGATCACCGCGGTCGTGTGCCTCGTCCTGCCGGCGTGGGCCCGCGCCCGCCTGACCCGGGCCGACTCCGCGGCGCGGGTGCAGGAACGGTCCCGGATCGCCGAGGAGATGCACGACCGGCTCGGCCACCGGTTGAGCCTGATCAGCATGTACGCCGGCGCGCTGGAGGTGGCCTCCGCGCGCAGCATGCCCGCCCGGTCGGCCGAGGCGACGCTGATCCGCAGCACCGCGCAGACCGCCATGCAGGAGTTGCGCGGCACGCTCGGCCTGCTGGGGTCGCGCGACCGGGCCGGGGCGACCGGCCGCCGGCCGGACGTCGAGCGCCTCGTGTGCGAGTCCCGGGCGGCCGGCGTCGATGTCGCGCTGACCTGGTCGGGCAGCGACCTGGCCGGGGTGGCCGCGCCGGTCCGCGACATGGTGCACCGGATCGTCCGCGAGGGCCTCACGAACATCCACCGGCACGCGGCCGGATCGGCCGCCACGGTCGTGATCGAGCACCGGCGCCGGACGGTACGGGTGCGGATCGCCAACGGTCGCGGTACGCCGGCCGCCGCCGGGACCGGCCTGGGACTGGCCGGGATCCGGGCCGAGGTCCGCCGGCTCGGCGGGGACTTCGCCGCCGGGCCCACCCGGGACGGCGGTTTCCGGGTGACGGCGGTCCTGCCCCGGCACCCGCCGCCGGCCGACCGCCGGCCGCGGCACGCCCCGTTTCCGGCCCTGGCCGCCGGGCTGTCCGGCGTCGCGGCGCTCGTGATCGTCGCACTCACCTACCTGCCGTGGTACTCGGCGGAATACCAGACGGTGACCGAGCCGCCACCCGATCCGGTCCTGCGGGTCGGCATGACCCGGGCGGAGGTGAGCCGCGCGTTCGGGCCGGACGACCCGGTGGCCCGGCTGGCCGCCCGGGCCGTCGAGTCGCCGCCGCCGGCCGGCGGCTCCTGCCTCTACGGCACCGAGTGGACGCCCGATACGAGCATTTCCATCCTGCGATACTGTTTCCGCGCCGACCTGCTGATCAGCATCGATCGCTTCCGGGTCGCCGGCGGCGTCAGCGCGGTGGGTCCGTAACCGTGTCGAGCACCGGAGGTGGCATGCCGATCCGGGTCCTGCTGGCCGACGACCAGGCGCTGGTACGGGCCGGCATCCGGCTCGTGCTGGCCGAGGCCGGCGACATCGAGGTGGTCGCCGAGGCCGGGGACGGCGCGGCCGCGGTCGAGCTGGCCGGCCGGCACCGCGTCGACGTCGCGCTGATCGACATCCGGATGCCCGGCGTGGACGGCCTGACCGCCGTCGAGCGGCTGGCGGTCCACGCGCCGTCGGTCCGGGCGGTCATGCTCACCACGTTCGGCGAGGAGGAGTATGTCGACCGTGCCCTGCTGGCCGGGGCGGCCGGCTTCCTGCTCAAGGACACCGGACCGGAAGATCTCATTCGGGCCGTCCGGGTCGCGGCGGCGGGCGACGCGGTCCTCTCGCCGCCGATCACCCGCGGCGTCATCGAGCAATACGTGCGGGGCGGCGGGGCCCGCGCGGTGCGGGCCCGGCGGCTGGTGGACCAGCTATCCGGCCGCGAGCGTGAGGTGCTGGTCCTGATCGGCCGCGGCATGTCGAACGCCGAGGCGGGCCGCGTGCTGCTCCTCAGCGAGGGCACCGTGAAGACCCACGTGCGGCGCATCCTGACCAAGCTGGCGTGCGACAACCGGGTGCAGGCCGCGATCCTGGCGCAGGAGGCCGGCCTGCTGCCGACCTGAGCAGGCCGCTCGCTTCAGGACCTGGTGCAGGCCAGCTGGGCGGCGGACGCGTCGGCCGCCGCGGCAACCGGCAACCGGGCCGAACAGGCGCGGCCCGGCGACTTCGCCTCGATCACGACCTCCTCGTTGGGGTCGGCGGTGGCCGTCAGTTGCACCTCGGCGGGGCCGGCCGCGCCGACCCGCGCCGCCGAGTGGGCCATCAGATACCGCGCCGGATTCGGGTCGCTGCGCTCGGCGAACATCGTCGCGTCGACCACGCTGCCGGGCGGCAGGCCGGGAAACGACAGCTTCGCCGTGACCACCGTCCCGCCGGCGGCCGGCCCGTTGCGCTGCACGACCACCGTCGGCTCGGTGGACGCGGCGGACGTGGGTGCCGGCTTTGCGGGCTGGATTGCGACCAGCGCCGCGGCGCCGGCGAGCAGCACCGCGACAATGCTCAGCAGGCCGGCCGCCAGCACGGCCCGGGCGCCGCGTCCCGGCTTCGCGGCGGGTCGCGTCAGGCCGGCGGTGAGCTGCCCGCCGACCGCCGCCAGCACCGCGACCAGCGCGGTCGCCACGGCCAGGACGGCCAGGGCGCGGGCCGGCCCGGACCGGTCCAGCCGATCCGCCGCCACCAGGCAGAACCCGGTCAACAGCACACTGAGCAGGCTGACCGCCGCCACGACCGGCTTGGTGCCGCCATCCACTCCGGTGGGCGCCGGGGCGTCCCGATCCCCGGCCGGCGGTCCGGCGGGCGCGGGCGTGTCCCAGTCCTCGGCCGGCGGCCCG
>Ga0070668_100000896_pt1 | contig 20719 bp, 21 predicted proteins | sample KBSS43metaG_FD_64661 | JGI IMG/M metagenome (GOLD analysis project Ga0070668, IMG submission 64661) | Switchgrass rhizosphere microbial communities from Kellogg Biological Station, Michigan, USA - KBS S4-3 metaG | ecosystem: Host-associated > Plants > Roots > Rhizosphere > Soil ...
TGGTAGACCTTCTTGTCCGGCCCGGTGGTGAAGCTGATGCCGATGAAGTCGTTGAGGTCGAGCGTCGGCGAGGTGACCGGCGCGCCCTCGCCGGTCATGTAGTCCGACAGCGGCAGCACGTAGTCGCCGCGGGAGTGCGTGCCGATGAGGTCGGAGTCGTTGACGTACGCGTCGTAGATGTTGCGGTTGCCCTGGATCTGCGTCTGCAGCTTCTCGATGACATCCCCCTCCTGGATGAGGTCGTGCTTGACCTTGATCCCGGTGATCTCGGTGAACGCCTTGGCCAGGGTCTGCGACTCGTACGAGTGGGTGGTGATGGTCTCGGACACCACGTTGATCTGCATGCCGCGGTACGGTTCGGCGGCCTTGGTGAACCATTCCATCTCGGCGAGTTGTTTGTCCGGCGTCAGCGTGCTCGGGGTGAACTCCTGCGGCACCCACTTGCGGGCCGCCGCCTGCCCCTGTTCGAGGGTGAAGTCGCTCTTCGGTTTCTCGTCGCCCGAGCACCCGGCGAGCACGAGGCTCAGGGCGACCAGGCCGACCATCGCGTGTCTGCGGTACATGACGTGACTCCTTTCGGCGGACTTTCAGCCCCAGATACCGATCGCGGCCGCCACCAGCAGAGCGCACCCGAGCGCCAGCCACATCGACAGGTCGGTGACGGCGATCCAGCCGGCCAGCACGGTCGCGGCCGCGATCAGTCCGATGTAGAGCCGTTCACCGCGGTCGATCTCGATGCGCAGGAAGCCCCGGCGGGCCACCGGCGGCGACAGCCTGCCCCAGACGGCCATCCCGCCGAGCAGGACGCCGAGGCCGATGAACACGAACGCGGTCGGCCGGGTCCACACCATCCAGTCGAGCATGCTCAGACCCTCCCGAGAGCGAAGCCCTTGGCGATGTAGTTGCGGACGAACCAGATGACGATGGCGCCGGGGATGATGGTGAGCACCCCGGCGGCGGCGAGCAGCCCCCAGTCGATGCCGGCCGCGCTGACCGTACGGGTCATCGTCGCGGCGATCGGCTTGGCGTCGACCGACGTGATGGTGCGGGCGATGAGCAGCTCGACCCAGCTGAACATGAAGCAGAAGAACAACGTGACGCCGATGCCGGAGCGGATCATCGGCAGGAAGATGCGGACGAAGAACCGCGGCAGCGAGTAGCCGTCGATCGCGGCGGTCTCGTCGATCTCCCGGGGGATGCCGGACATGAAGCCCTCGAGGATCCACACGGCCAGCGGAACGTTGAACAGCATGTGCGCGAGGGCCACCCCGAGGTGCGTGTCGAACAGCCCGACGCTCTGGTAGATCTGGAAGAACGGCAGCAGGAACACTGCCGGCGGGGCCATCCGGTTGGTCAGCAGCCAGAAGAAGAGGTGCTTGTCGCCGGCGAAACGGAAGCGGGAGAAGGCGTACGCCGCGGGGATCGCCACGACGAGCGACATGACCGCGTTCATCGAGGTGTAGGTGACCGAGTTGAGATAGCTGGAATACCACGCCTCGTCGGTGAAGAAGGTGCGGTAGTTGTCCAGCGTGACCCGCTGCGGCAGGAGCGAGAAGCTGCCCAGGATGTCCTCGTTCGGGCGCACCGACATGCCGATCATCCACAGAATCGGCAGGGTCAGCGTCACGGCGTACAGCCAGAAGACGGCGCGTGCCCACGGTAGCCGGGCCACCTGGCTCACCTCCCGGTCCGGGTCAGGACGGTGAAGAAGACGAACGAGACGATCTGTACGAAGAGGAAGTACAGCAACGAGAACGCACCCGCCGGGCCCAGGTCGAACTGCCCCACCGCGACCTTCGACAGCAGGATGCTGAGGAACGAGGTGGCGTTGCCGGGCCCGCCGCCGGTCACCACGAACGGCTCGGTGTAGATCATGAAGCTGTCCATGAACCGCAGCAGGATGGCGATCGTGAGCACGCCGCGCAGCCGCGGCAGCTGGATGTGCCGGAAGACCTGCCAGGCGGACGCGCCGTCGATCTGCGCGGCCTGGAAATACGGCCCGGGGATCGCCCGCAGCCCGGCGTACGCCAGGAGTGCGACCAGCGGCGTCCAGTGCCAGATGTCCATCAGCAGCACGGTGATCCAGGCGTCGGTGGAGTCCAGCGTGTAGTTGAAGTCGATGCCCAGCCCGTTGTTGATGACCCAGCCGGCGAGCCCGATGTCGGCCCGGGCGAAGATCTGCCACATGGTGCCCACCACGTTCCACGGGATGAGCAGCGGCAGCGCCACGACGACCAGGGCGACCGGCACCAGCCGGCCGCGCCGCGGCATGCACACGGCGATCAGCACGCCGAGCGGGATCTCCAGCAGCAGCACCTGCAGCGAGAACATCAGCGTACGCAGGAACGCGGCCCGGACCTCGGGGTCACGGGAGACCGACCGGAACCACTCCAGGCCGACGAAGATGCGGTCGACCGGGCTGAACACGTCCTGCACCGAGTAGTTGACCACGGTCATCAGCGGGATCACCGCGGTGAAGGCGACCGACACCACCACCGGCAGCACCAGCAGCCAGGCGCGGTTGTTGCGGGGCTTGACGTCGTCGGCCGGCTCCCCGGCCCACGGCTCGGCCGGCTGCTCGGCGGGTAGGTCGTCGGTGACGATGTCGCCGGCCACCACGCTGCCGGCCACGGCCGTCTTCTCGCTCATGGCTGAGCCTCCTCCCCCAGCGGCGCGAGGGCCCCGCACCGTACGGCGTCGCGGAACAGGAAGGCCCGGTCCGCCGCGAACCGGAAGTGCTCGACGTCGCGGGCCGCCGCGGTGGCCCGGTCGACCTTCGCGACGAACGGGTGCCCGTCCACCTCGGCCCGGACGAGGTGGTAGGCACCCATCCGGTCGACCCCGGTGATCCGGCCCGGCAGGCCCGGCGTGACCGGCTGCGCGGACATCTGGACGAACTCCGGCCGGACGCCGATGCGTACCGGCCCGTCGGCGAGCTCACCGCCGGTGCCCACCGCCCGCCCGGCGGCCGCCGCGCCCACCCGCACCACGCCGCCGACGATCTCGGCCGGCACCATGTTCATCCCCGGCGAACCGATGAAGTGGCCGACGAACTCGTGCTCGGGCGCCAGGAACAGTTCGGTCGGCCGCCCGGCCTGCACCACGTCACCGTCGTTGAGGACGACCACCTCGTCGGCGAAGGTGAGTGCCTCGGTCTGGTCGTGAGTGACGTAGATGAGCGTGTGCCCGGTCTCCCGGTGGATCTCCTTGAGCTTGCTCCGCAGCGTCCACTTCAACGCCGGGTCGATCACCGTGAGCGGCTCGTCGAGCAGCACCGCGGCCACGTCGGCGCGGACCAGGCCGCGGCCCAGGCTGACGATCTGCTGGCGGCCCGGGTCGAGCCGGCGGGACCGGCGGTCCAGGTGGCCGTCGAGGCCGAGCAACCGGGACACCTTGCGGACCCGGGCGTCGATCTCCTGTTTGGGGTATCGCCGGTTGCGCAGCGGGAACGCGAGGTTGTTGTAGACCGACATGCTCTCGTAGAGGACCGGGAACTGGAACACCTGGGCGATGTTGCGCCCGGCGGTGGGCACCTCGGTCACGTCCCGGTCGCCGAACCAGACCCGGCCGACGGTCGGGGTGAGCAGGCCGGAGATGATGTTCAGCAGGGTCGTTTTGCCGCAGCCGCTCGGGCCGAGCAGCGCGTACGCCTTGGCGTGCCGCCAGGTCCAGGTCATCGGCCGCAGCGCCCACGTCCGGCCGCCGTCGTAGCTGTGGCCGACGCCCTCGAACCGGATGTCAGCCATGCAGATCGACCTCCGTCGCGGACCGGGCCAGCAGCCCGCCGCCGGCCGCGTCGAACACGAAGATGTGCGCCGGGTTCACGTACGCCGTGGCCGGCGCACCCGGGTCGAAGAGCCGGGTGCCGTCCAGTTGCGCGACGACGTGGCGCCGGCCGGCGAGCAACAGGTGCAGGAACGTCGTGCTGCCGGTCACCTCGGCGAGCCGGATCTCGGCCGGGAACGCCAGGTCGTCCGGCCCGGTCCGGCCGATGGTCACCTGGTGCGGCCGGACCGCCAGGGTGACCCGCTGTCCCGCGGTGTGCGCCCCGGGCGCGGCGAAGGCCGCGCCCAGGCACTCGATCCGGCCGTCGCCGGCCACCCCGGGCAGCAGGTTGAGCGGCGGGTCGCTGAGCGTGGCCGCGATCGCCAACGTCGGCGGCCGGTCGTAGCTGTCCGCGACGTCCCCCACGTGCACGACCCGGCCGGCGCCGAGGACGACCGTCGGCGCCGCGAACGTCAACGCCTCGGCCGGGTCGGCGGTCGAGTAGAGCACCACGCTGCGCGACCCGGCGAACATCTCCTTGAGGTCGCTGCGCAACTGCTCGCGCAGCTTGTAGTCGAGGTTGGCCAGGGGCTCGTCGAGCAGCAGGACGTCGACCGGCCGGGCGAGGGCCCGGCAGATGGCGACCCGCTGCTGCTGGCCGCCGGACAGCTCGGCCGGCCGGCGCCGCAGCAGCGTGCCGATGCCCATCAGCTCGGCGACCTCGTGCACCCGGTGGTCGATCCGCTCCTTCGGGAAGTCGCGGGCGAGGCGCAGCGGTGACGCGATGTTCTCGTACACCGACAGCGACGGATAGTTGATGAACTGCTGGTAGACCATGGCCACCGAGCGTTTGCGCACGGAGACCCGGGTGACGTCGGTGCCGTTGACGACCACCCGCCCGGAGGTGGGCGGCAGCAGCCCGGCGACGACCCGCATGAGGGTGGTCTTGCCGGCCGCGGTCGGGCCGATCAGGGTCGTCATGCCGTCGCCGAGCTCCAGGTCGACGTGGCTGAGCCAGTCGGCCCCGCGGTGCCGCACGCAGACGTCCTCGAGAACCAGCGCCACGATCGTTTCACCTCGGCCATGGTCAATACCTAAGGCGCGAGCGTAGGAGGTGGCACAGCCGCTGGCAATGACGCTGAAATAATGTGCAGCATCGCGCGGATCGATCAGCATCTTCGTGCATTACGAGTGCATGTTGTGGTCCAATGACGCGCGTCGCCGGACCCCTCCGGCGCATGTTGAGCTGCGCAGATCCAGGCGAGGTCCGGCGGAGATCCGCCCGTCAGGCGGCCGCATATCGGTTCACGATCAGTCGAGATGATCGATCAACTGATGAGCCACTTCAGCGCGGACGCTAGTTTGACCGACACCAATGCCAGAAGGACAGTGGTGCCGCCTTTTCCGGGGACGGGCGGGGCGCGGCCGCGGGCGTCGCGCCCGAGCGGTCGCGAATGAGCAGGGCGCGGGCCAGTGCTCGGGGAAGCCACCAGTTCCACCGCCCCGCGAGCACGACCAGCGCGGGCACGAGGACCGATCGGACCACGGTGGCGTCCAGCAGGATGCCGAGCCCGAGCGCGGTGGCGAAGATCTTCACCTCGGTGCCCGGGGTCGCGGCGAGCGAGGCGAAGGCGAGGAACAGGATCACCGCCGCGCTGGTGACCAGCCGGCCGGTACGGGCGATGCCGAGGGTGACCGCCTGTGTCGTGGAGCCGGTGGCGTCGTACTCCTCCCTGATCCGGGCCAGGATGAAGACTTCGTAGTCCATGGACAGGCCGAACAGGAACGCGAAGACCATGACGGGCACCCATTCGGTGAGGGCGCTCGTGGCCGCGATTCCCCACAACGGTTCGGACAGGTACCCGTACTGCCAGGCCAGGACCAGCAGGCCCAGCGTCGCGGCAACGCTGAGCAGGTTGAGCGCGACGGCCTTGAGGGCGAGTATCAGCGAGCGGAAGGCCCGGACGAGCAGGACCAGGGTGACGAGGACGACCAGCGCGAGCACCATGGGCGCGCTGCCGTAGACGGCGTCGACGAAGTCCCGGCCCTGCGCGGCGGTGCCGCCGACGCGGGTGCCGGGCAGCTCGCTCAGCGCCTCGCGGAGGCGGTCCCGGGTGGCCGCGCCCGCTTCGGAACCGGCCGGCTCGTCGATGAGGACGACGAGCAGGCTGGTGCCGTCGCGACGCCAGGATCGCTCGTCGGGCATCGGCACGGCACGCACCCCCGGGACCGAGCGGGCCCGGCTCGCCGCCGGCGCCGGGTCACCGTCGGTCAGGACGTAATCGGGGCTGAGCACCCCGGCCCCGATGCCGGCCGCGGTCAGCGTGTCAAGCCCTCGGCGGGCCGGCCCGGCCGAGGCCATGGCGGCCGGCACCGGCGCCGCCAGCCGTAGGCCGAAGACCGGTGCGATGAGCAACCCCAGCAGGAGAGTCGCGGCGAGGGCCGCGGCGACCGGGCGCCGGACGACCGACTGCGCCCAGTCGCTCCAGCCGCGGTGCCGGCGGGTGCCGGAGACGGCGCGACGCCGCGGGCGGAACCGGTCGAGCGCCGGCCCGACGGTGGCCAACAGGACCGGCAGCAGCGTGATCGCGACCAGCACGCTGAACAAGGGGATCAGCAGGCCGCCGAAGCCCATGCTGCGCAGGAACGGCACGGGCAGGACGAGCAACGAGGCCAAGGCGACGGCCACGGTGACGCCGCTGAACACGACGGCCGTCCCAGCCGTGGTCATGGCCTGCTCCACGGCGGTGCGATTGTCGGCGCCGTTCGCGCGTTCCTCCCGCCAGCGGCTGGTGATCAGCAGGGCGAAGTCGATCGCCATGCCCAGCCCGATCAGCCCGACCAGGAACTGGACGACGAACGACACCTCGGTCACCGCCGTGAGACCCCAGATCCCGAGGAACGTGACGAGGACCGCGATCATGGCCATCAGCAGGGGCAGCACCGCCAGGACGGAGCCGAACACGACCGCGAGCACGACGAGTGCCGCCAGGCCCGCGACGGTGATTTCGGCCAGCAGACCGGGCCCGGAGGCCGCGCTGGACTGGACGAACAGCGCGTCCGTGCCGGTAAGGCGCAACGGTGCGCCGGCGACCCGAGCGTCGGCGACGGCCCGCTCCAGCCCCGGCAGCCACGCCGCGTACGGCGGAAACTCCGATCCGGCCGGCGGGTAGAGCAACGCGAATGTGGTGCGTGCGTCGGCCGAGACCAGGCCACGGTCCCCAGTGCCGGGATAGGACACGACTCGCGCCTCGCCCGTCGTCGCGGCGATCCGGTCGAACGCGTGCGCCAGTTCGGCTCGCACGCCGGGCCGGTCGACCGTGTCGCCGTCGGGCAGGGTCACCGCCAACACCAGCGGATCGGCGGCGCCGCCGTTGCCATAGTCGCGCAGGATCTGCTGGTTGGTCTCATATCCGGGCCGGCCGGGCAGCGCACCGAAATCGGGCGTCATCGCGTCGATCGCCGGCATGACCGACGCCGCGCCGGCAACGGTGAGGACGAGCCAGCCGAGGATTACCGACAGCCGGTGGCGCAGGACCCACCGGGTGAGGCGGAAGAGGACCATGCCGACCCCCTGCTAGTATTCTTTAGACATTAAAGCATCTTGACGACCTTAGTATCTTGACAACCTGGAGTCTTGATTGTCAAACGAATACGTGGAGCCGCCGGCCGTTCGGGACAGCCCACCGGCGCACCGGGCGTTGGTGTTCGCCGCACTCGACCTGGGCACGGACATCGATGCGGTGGGGCAGGCCGCGGCAGCCCACATCGGGATCAACCAGACCGACCTGATCTGCCTGAACGCCCTGTTCCGGGAAGGCCCGATGAGCGCCGGACAGCTCGCGTCCGAGATCGGGCTGACCTCGGGCGCCACCACAACCGCCATCGATCGGCTGGAACGCGCCGGCTATGTGCACCGCCGCAACGACCCGAACGACCGGCGCCGCGTGCTCGTGGTCGCCTCCGAGGACGGCGCCCGCCAGGCGTTCGCCCTCTTCGACGGTCTACTCAGCGCACTCGCCCGCCTCGCCGACACCTACACCGACGCGCAACTGGCGCTGCTGCACGAACTGATCAGCGCCTTCCGGGCGATCATCACCGAGTACGCCGCCGAGCTACGCGAACGCCCCCGAGATAACCAACGGTCATAGCACCATCTGGACGAACGTGCGGATTTCGGCCGCGTGCAGCTGCGGCACCGTCAACTGCCGGGGCCAGCGGGTACGGGCGAGGCGCTCGCGCAGGTCGTCGAGGTCGGCCTGGGGAACGTCGATCCGGAAGGGCGTCATGCGAACCACGCTACGGACGATGTAGGACAGTTACTGTCACACATGACCGGCCAAGCTGCGGCACCGGTCGGCCTGCTCGGCGCGGCCGGCGGACCGGTGGCAGGATCACGGCATGGCCGTCATTCCGGGTGGAACGAGGATCAGGCATCGGGGGCACGAGCCGCGGGTGCACGAGAGCGCGTACGTGGCACCGACCGCCACGCTCGTGGGTGACGTGGTCGTCGGGCCACGGGCCCGGGTGATGTTCGGTGCCGTGCTCGACGCCGAGGGCTCCCGGGTCGAGATCGGCGAGGCCACCGTGATCGGCGAGAACACGGTGCTCCGCGCGTCCGCCGTCACCGGCACCGACCAGCCCGTGCTGCTGGCCGACCACGTCTTCGTCGGGCCGCACGCGACGCTGCTCGGCTGCGTGGTGGGCCGGTGCGCCTACCTGGCGACCGCCGCCACCGTGCTGCAGACCGCGCGGGTGGGCGCCGGGGCGGTGGTCGCGGTGGGCGGGTTCGTGCACGCCGGCACCGTGCTGCCGGACGAATACTTCGTGCCGCCGCACACCATGGCGGTCGGCGACCCGCCGCGGGTGCTGGCCGCCGGCAGCGCGGACGCGCCGGAGGCGATCCGGGGCGTCAACTTCGCGGCCGTGGCGTTCGGCGTCGAGGCCGAGTGGACCGACCGGATCAGCCGCTACGAACGCACCGCGGAGGTCCGGGTCGCGGAGTTCGGCGCGCACGCCGGCGACGAGGTGGTGGCGCGGCCCGGCACGCCGGATCAGCCGCGGCAGCGGTAGGCGACCTTCGTGCCGGCCTTGACCGGTGTCGGCTCGACGATGTTGACGGTCGCGGTCTCGTTGGTGGTGCCGACGCCGTCGAACGTCCATTTCAGGGTGAGGGTGACGGTGCGCTGACCGCTGCCGACCTGCTCGGTGAGCAGGGCGCCCGGCGGCTCGTTCGAGCGGAACCACTGGTAGCGGATCGCGCCGCTCTTGCCGTTGGTGGTCACGGTGGCGACCACGTCGACGGTGACATCGCAGCGGTTCCCGGCCGGCCGGGGCACCGCCACCTTGACCCCCTGCACCTCGAGCGGGCTGAGCCGCTGCCACAGGTAGAGCCCGACGACCACGACCAGCGCGAAGGTGAGCACGCTGGAGAGCAGCGACACCAGCCGGCGCCACGGCGGGCGGGTACGCGCGGCCGGGGCGGGGGCCGGCCAGGCGGGGCCGGCCGCCGGCACGCCGGGCCCGAAGCGCACCTCGCCGCCGGCGGGCGCGGCGTCGATCATGGTGGGCCCGACCGGAGCGGGCCGGGGCTTGGGGTCCGCGCCGCCGCCGAGGTGCACGGTCGAGGCGGCCGGCGGCGGCCCGGGCGGCTGGACGGCGGTCGTGTCGGGATTACCGAGGTAGACGGTGGGCACCGGGCGATTGATGGTCGCCCATGGGTCGGCGGGCGGCTGCATGGTCCACGGGGGCAGGTCGTCGTCGGATTCCTCGGGCCGTTTCATGCCAGCCGTCCCGGCGCCGGCCTGGGCGTCTGTGCCGCACGCATGGCGTACTCCTAACCGGGGGAACAGAAACTGTTGAGGGTCACGTACGTCAGTCTCGCCGACTTGGCCGAGTTGCCGGCGGCGTCGACCGCAACGACGGAGACCGGGATGCGGGTGGTCTCCTTCGGCATCGACAGCGGGCCGAGCGTTCCCCGGAAGACGCCCCGGCCGGCCGAGCTCATCCCGACGGTCCGGCCGGAGCCGCCCACGGTGTAGCGGAAGCTGACCTTCATGGCGGTCGGGCCGCTGCGGTCGTCGGAGACGATCACCGAGATGGTGCTCGTGCGGGCGAAGTACTTGCAGTTCTCCGCCTCCAGCACCTGCTGGCTCGCACTGACGGCGCCGACCTTGGGGGGCGTGGTGTCCCGCGGCGGCGGCGGGGAGCTGCTGGTCGACGGGCGCGGGGCGGGCGGGCTGCTGGAGGCCGGCGAGCTGGAGGGCGAGGACGACGGGGACGGGCTCGACGTGCCCGGTTGCGCCGGCCCCGCCGGGTCGGTCGTCGTGGCCGGCGCCGCCGGGCCAGGGCCGGCCGGGCCGGGGCCCGCGGGGCCGGGGCCGGCCGGACCGGGGCCGGCCGGGGTCGCGCCGGTCGTGGTGGGGCCGGTCGGGGTGGGGCCGGTCGTGGTCGGTCCGGTCGGGGTCGGACCGGTCGGCGCCGACGAGCCGGGCGGGTTCGCTCCGGACGGCCCGGCCACCACCGGGTCGACGCTGGCCGGGCCCGCTGTGCCGCCCGCGACCGCCGGGTGTTCGTCGGCGGCGTAGCGGTATCCCGCCCCGCCGGCCAGCAGGGCCGCGACGAGGGCGCCGCCGGCCAGCGCGGTCCACTTGCGACCACGGGGCAACCCGCGACGGCCCGGCTTCGAACCGCCGACCGTGGTGGTGGCGAGGCTGGTGGCGCCCGCGTTGCCGTCCGGGAACGGCCACAGCGCGGCGAGCAGGGCGGCCCGGCGGGCCAGGTCGCGCAGCCCGCGTTCCTCCCAGTCCGGGCCGTACGCCGCGCCGGCCACCCGCTCGAGGATGCCGAGGAAGGCGACGGCGTGCGGAGGCCGGTCGGCGGGCTGCTTGGCCAGGCCGTGCCGGATCAGGGCGTGCACCGGCGCCGGGGTCGGATCGGTCGGGATGGGCGCGGTGGCGTGCTGCTCGTGCAGGGCCAACAGGCTCTGCCCGTCGTACGGCGGCTTGCCGGTGAGGCACTCGAAGAAGGTGGCGGTGGCGGCGTAGATGTCGCAGGCGGGCGTCGCCGGGGCGCCCGTCCACTGCTCGGGGGCCATGTAGCGAGGCGTGCCGGAGACCATGGTCGCGGAGCCGTGGCCGATCGGCACGGCGATGCCGAAGTCGGCGAGCTTGCTCTGCCCCTCCCCCGCGACCAGCACGTTCTCCGGCTTGTAGTCGCGGTGCACCACGCCGCGGGCGTGCGCCGCGGCCAGCCCGGCGAGGGATCCCTTCAGCACGCAGAGCGCCGACTCGGGGGTGGTCGGGCCGTGCTCGCGCAGCATCTGCCGCAGCGACACCCCGTTGACCAGCTCCATCACGATCGCCGCGCCCTCGGCGGACTCGACATACTCGTACAGCCGGGAGATGTGGGGATCGTCGATCTGCCCGAGCAGCCGCGCCTCTTCCCGGAAGGCGGCCCGGAACGAGGCGTCATCGCCGAGGTCGCGCACCAGATACTTGATCGCGACCGGGTTGCCGGTCTGGTCGTGGGTGGCGAGCACGACGCTGCCCGACGCCCCGGCGCCGAGCGGACGAACAGGCGTGTAGCCGGACAGCTGCCAGCCGCTCATGCGAGGCCACTCCACGATCGGGGGCGGGTCTCGGCCCCCGCCTCGCCGAACATTCTGGCCGGGCGGAGACCGCTGTGGATCAGCGCAACGGCTGTTTCCCTCGACCGGACGGGTGACCCCGGACGTAGAAGCGATCGTCGATCGGCACTTCCTCAGCCGGTGGTAGATTGCAACCGGATCGGAATGAGGTGAACCGGTGGCGGAACCGGCGCGGTCGGGGTGCCCGATCAATGCCGCGGTGGAGGCGTTCGGCGACAGCTGGAGCCTGCTCGTGCTGCGGGACGTGATGTTCGGCAACCGGCGCTACTTTCGCGAGCTGCTCGCCGGCTCGGAGGAGGGCATCGCCTCCAACATCCTGGCCGACCGGCTGAAACGGCTGGTCGCCGCGGGTCTGCTGACCCGGGAGGACGCCGGGCCGGGACGCCGCGCGGCGTACAGCCTGACCGAGGCGTCGATCCAGCTGGTGCCGATCTTCGCGCACCTCGGGCTGTGGGGTCTGCGGCACCGCCCGACGACGAGGCGGCTGCGGGTGCGGGCGGAGCTGCTCGCGGCCGGCGGGCCGGAGCTGTGGGACGAGTTCATGGCCGAGTTGCGCACCCTGCACCTCGGCGCCCCGGCAGCGCGGCGCGACGGCCCCGGCGTCATGGAACGCCTGGCCGCCGCCTACGCCGCCGCACTCTGACGGGTCAACCGCCGGCCGCGCGGGCGAATCGGGCGCTCATGGTGCGCAGGTGATCGAGCAGCTCGGGCGGCTCGTGCGCGACGAAGTCGAAGCCGCCCTGCCCGACCCAGAGGATCAGCTCGTCCAGCGAGTTGGCGCCGACCTGCAGGACACACCGGCCGGGGCCGGTCGCCTCGACGTACGCGATCGACGGCGGGAACCGCGCGGAGACCTCCTCGGCCGGCGCGTGCATGGTGAGGCGCGCCTGATAGCGGTAGGCGCGGGTGGTGATGCCCCGGGACGTGTACGCCGCGATGTCGGTGTCGGGCAGCGGCCGCGGGGTGAACCGGGGGCCGGTCGGGATCCGCGGGGTGACCCGGTCGGCCCGGTAGGTGCGCCAGTCGTCGCGGTCGAGGTCCCAGGCCACCAGATACCAGGCGCGTCCGCTGTGCACCAGCTTGTGCGGCTCGACCGTGCGTACGCCCTCGGTCCGGTCGTGCGCCCGGTAGTCGAAGCGCAGCCGTTGGTGGTCCCGGCAGGCGGTGGCGAGCGCGATCAGCACCTCGGGGTCGACCGCCGGGCCGCCGCGCATCGTGACGGTCACCGTGCCGAGCGCGTTGACCCGGTGCCGCAGCCGGGACGGCAGGAGCTGCTCCACCTTGGCGAGCGCCCGCACCACCGTCTCCTCCATCCCGGCGACCGTGCCGTTGGCCGCGGTCCGCAGCCCGAGGGCCACCGCGACCGCCTCGTCGTCGTCGAGCAGCAGCGGCGGCAGCGTCGCCCCGACGCCGAGCCGGTAGCCGGCCACGCCCGCGGTCGCCTCCACCGGATAGCCCAGCGCGCGTAGCCGGTCCACGTCGCGGCGCAGCGTCCGCGTGGTCACCGCCAGCCGCTCGGCCAGCTCGGGGCCGGACATCTCGCGGCGGCTCTGCAGCAGGGACAGCAGCCGCAGCAGCCGTCCGGAGGTCTCCCACATAAAAATCATTCTCGCGCACAGCTAGGACAAGAGCTGTCCTCGGTACGTTCTAGCCTTGGTCCATGAGCGAAAACGAGCACACCGTCCGACCGTTCCGCATCGACGTCTCCCAGGCCGCCCTGGACGACCTGCACCGCCGTCTCGACGCCGCCCGGTTGCCCGACGAGCTCCCCGGCTTCGGCTGGCGCCGCGGCGTGCCGCTGGACTACCTCGGCAAGCTCGCCGACTACTGGCGGCACACGTTCGACTGGCGCGCCCAGGAGGCTCGGCTCAACGAACTGCCGCAGTTCACCACCGAGATCGACGGGCAGCAGGTGCACTTCCTGCACGTCCGCTCGCCGGAGCCGGATGCCGTGCCGCTGCTGCTCACGCACGGCTGGCCCGGTTCGATCGTGGAGTTCCTCGACGTCATCGGCCCGCTGACCGACCCGCGGGCACACGGCGCCGACTCGGCGGCACCCGCCTTCCACGTGGTGGTCCCGTCGATCCCCGGCTTCGGCTTCTCCGGCCCGACCACCACGGCCGGCTGGGGCACCGAGCGGGTAGCCCGAGCGTGGCTCACCCTGATGAGCCGGCTCGGCTACGAGCGCTTCGGCGCGCAGGGCGGCGACACCGGCGCGATCGTGTCGCCGAAGCTCGGCCGGCTCGCCCCGGACCGGCTGATCGGCATCCACCTCAACGGCGCGTTCGTCCTGCCGTCCGGCGACCCCGCCGAGCTGGCCGGCCTCACCGAGGCCGAACAGGCCCGGCTGGCCCAGCTGCAGGGCTACGACTCCTCGTATGCGCTGGTGCAGGGCAACAAGCCGCAGACCATCGCGTACGCGCTGACCGACTCCCCCGTCGGGCAGCTGGCGTGGATCGTGGAGAAGTTCCAGGAGTGGACCGACCCGGCGCGGCACCTGCCCGAGGACGCGGTCGACCTCGACCAGATGCTCACGAACGTCTCCGTCTACTGGTTCACCGCCACCGCCGGCTCGGCGGCCCGCATCTATGCCGAGGACTTCGCCGCGTGGGGCTCGCGCGCCGAGAAGTCGCCGGTGCCGACCGGCGTGGCGGTGTTCCCGAACGACGCGTCGGTGCGCGGCCTGATCGAACGCGAGAACACGGTCACCCACTGGTCGGAGTTCGACCGGGGCGGCCACTTCGCCGCGATGGAGGCGCCCGACCTGCTGGTCGAGGATGTTCGCGCGTTCTTCGCCACGCTGCGCTGATCCGCCGACCGGTCGACATCTATGCAACAGCTATTGCGCAACGCTGGTTGCGCAATAGCTGTTGCGAATGTCAGGCTGGGGACATGACCGATCCCGACCTCCGCCAGGTGACCGACTCCCGAGTGCTCGGCGCCATGTCACACCCGATCCGCCGCCGGATGATGGACGTGCTGAAGGTGTACGGTCCGGCCACCGCGAGCGTCCTGGCCGAACGCACCGGCCAGGCGGTGGCCAACGCCAGCCATCACCTCAAGGTGCTCGCCGCCGCCGACCTCGTCGTGGCCGCGCCCGAGCTCGCCAAGGACCGCCGCGAGCGCTGGTGGCGGCTGGTCTCCCCCGGGTTGCGCTGGGCCACCGGCGACTTCGACGACGACCCCAGCCGCCAGACCGTGGCGAGCGCGGCGTTCTCGTTGAACCTCGACCGCCAGGTCAGCCTGGTACGGGCCTGGCACGCGACCAGGGAGGCCCGGCCCGCGTGGAACGGCGCCGCCTTCTCGGCCGACAAGTGGCTGCACCTGACGCCGGGCGAGCTCAACGAGGTGGAGCAGGAGATTCTCGCCGTGCTCGACCGGTGGGCGGACCGCGAGGTGCCCGCCGACGGGCAGACCCGGGAGCCGGTGTTCCTCTTCGTCCACGGCGTGCCGGCGCAGCCGTGACGGCGGCCGGCGTCGTCCCGGCCCACTCCCCCCGCGGCCTGCTCCGGCATCGCGACTTCCGCCTGCTCTGGATCGGCCAGACCACGAGCAGGCTGGGCAGCAGCGTCACCAGCGTCGCCCTGCCGCTGGTCGCGGTCGCCACGCTCGACGCGAGCACCTTCGAGGTGGCGCTGCTCTCCGCCGCGGCGTGGCTGCCCTGGCTGCTGGTCGGCCTGCCGGTCGGCGCCCTGGTGGACCGGCTGCCGCGCCGGCCCGTGCTGATCGCCTGCGATCTGGCGGCCCTGCTGCTGTTCCTGACCATCCCGGTCGCCGCCTGGCTCGGCCGATTGACCATCGGTCACCTGCTCGCCGTCGCACTCGGTGCGGGCACCACGAGCGTCGCCTTCCAGACGGCGTACCAGGTCTATCTGCCGCACCTGCTCGACCGCGACGACCTCGCCGAGGGCAACGCGAAGATGCAGGCCACCGAGGCCGCGGCCCAGGTCGGTGGGCCCGGTGTGGCCGGGCTGATCACCCAGTTCGCCGGTGCGGCGAACGCCGTGCTCGCCGACGCCGGCAGCTTCCTCGTCTCGCTGCTCTGCCTGCTGGCCATCCGGACCCGCGAACCCGCTCGGCGGCGCGGCCGGCGCGGCAGCACGCTGCGCCAGGAGATCGGTACGGGCGTCCGCTTCACGGCCCGGGACCCGTACCTGCGGGTGTTGACCGTGTTCGGCGCGGCCAGCAATATCGGGCTGGTCGGCTATCAGGCGATTCTGGTCGTGTTCCTGGTGCGCGAGGTCGGGGTGAGCCCGGGCCTGGTCGGCGCGCTGACCGCCGTGACCGGGCTGGGCGGGGTGCTCGGCGCCGCCTCCGCCACCGCCCTGGCCCGCCGCTTCGGCTCGGCCCGGGCGCTGGTGTTCGCGGAGCTGGGGGCCGCACCGTTCGGGCTGCTGATCCCGCTCACCACGCCGGGCGCCGGCCTGGCGTGCACCGTCGTCGGCGGCTTCGCCATCGGGGCCGGCGTGGCGGTGGGCAACGTGCTCAAGGGCAGCTTCCGGCAGACGTACACGCCGCACGGCCTGCTCGGCCGGGTCACGGTGAGCATGCAACTGGTCAACTACGGCACGATCCCGCTCGGCGCGGTGCTCGGCGGCACGCTGGGCACCGCCCTGGGCGTACGCGAGGCTCTCTGGATCATCACGGCCGGGCTGGCCGTGTCCGGGTTGATCCTGCTGACCGGCCCGCTGTCCCGGCATCGAGACCTGCCGGCCCGGCCCGGCTCACCTGATCAGCGGGGCACCGGCGGCGTGTAGCCGGCCGAGTTCGGGGTGCTCGGGCGGGGCGTCGGTGAGGATGCCGGTGACCGCCGACAGCGGCAGCACCGCGAAGCGCGAGACGGCGCCGATCTTTTCCGCGCTGGCCAGCACGTAGGTCTCGGCGGCGCGGCGGGCCAGGGTGCGCTTCATCGCGGCCTCCTCGGCGTCGCCGGTGGTCAGGCCCGCCTCGTGCTGCACGCCGGTGACGCCGAGCAGGAACAGGTCGGCCGTCACCGCCTGGGCGGCCTCGGCGGCGGCCGCGCCGCAGGCGACGACCGAGTGCTTGAACAGCCGGCCGCCGATCAGATAGACGTCCACCTCGGGGTGGTCGACGAGCGCGGCCGCGACGGTCGGGCTGTGCGTGACGACCGTGGCCCGCAACTGGCGGGGCAGGGCCCGCACCACGGCGAGCGCGGTCGTGCCGCCGTCGATGATCACCGTGCTGCCGGGCTGGATCATCGCGGCCGCGGCCGCGGCGACCCGGTGCTTGCTCGGCACCTCCACCGCCTGCCGGCCGGCGTAGTCGGCGAGGGCCGGCGAGACCGGCACCGCGCCGCCGTACACCCGCTGGCACAGCCCGGCCGCGGCCAGGTCGCGCAGGTCACGCCGGACGCTGTCCTCGGAGACGCCCAGCTCGACGGCCAGGTCTTTGGCGACGAGGCGCCCCTCGGTGCGCAGTCGATCAAGCAGCCAGTCGCGGCGTTGTGCGGGCAGCATGCACGTTCCTTCTTGTTTTTGCCGAGTGTTGCACAATAGTGTAGGCCCATGACCGCACCGATGCTGATCCTCATCGCCGGCCCCTACCGCTCGGGCACCGGCGACGACCCCGAGCTCATGGCGCGCAACCTGGCCCGGCTGGAGGAGGCCGCGTGGCCGATCTTCCGCAGCGGCCACGTGCCGATGATCGGGGAGTGGGTGGCGCTGCCCGTCCTGCGCGGCGGCGGCGCCACCGACGTGCGCGACCCGCTGGCCGAGCAGGTGCTCTACCCCACGGCGCAGCGGCTGCTGCAGCACTGCGACGCCGTGCTGCGCCTGCCCGGCTCCTCCGCGGGCGCCGACCAGGATGTCGCGATCGCCCAGGATCGCGGGATCCCGGTCTACCACCGGGTCGAGGAGATCCCCGGCTACGTCGCCTGATCCTCGGCGACCAGGCCGGCCTCGTGGGCGAGGATCGCGGCCTGCACCCGGTTGGCGCAGCCGAGCTTGGTGAGGATGTGGCGTACGTGGGTCTTGACCGTGCCCTCGCCGAGGAACAGCCGCTTGCCCGCCTCGGCGTTGGACAGGCCGAGCCCGACCATCATCAGCACGTCCCGCTCGCGGCCGGTCAGCAGGCCGACCATCCGCCGGGCCTCCGCCGCCCGGCTCACGCCCGCGGTCACATAGCGCTCGACCAGCCCGCGTACGACCTGCGGGGAGAGGATCGCGTGCCCGTTGGCCGCCGCCCGGACGGCGTGGATGAGATCCTCCGGACCGGTGTCCTTCACCACGAAGCCGGCCGCCCCGGCGGCGAGTGCCCGGGCGACGTACTCGTCCTCGCCGAAGGTCGTCAGCATCACCACCCGGATCTCCGGCGCGCGGGCGGCCAGCCGCTCCGCCGCGGTGAGACCGTCGGTCCCCGGCATCCGGATGTCCATCAGCACCACGTCGACGGCCAGCCCGATCGCCAGATCGAACGCCTCGGCACCATCCCCGGCCTCCGCGACGACCTCGATGTCGGGCGCATGCGACAGCACCATCCGCAGGCCCGCGCGCACCAGCGCCTGATCGTCGGCGAGCAGCACCCGCACCGTGTCGGTCACCGTGATTTCCTCATCCCTCGACCCGAAACTCGTCCACCGTGGCCAGCCAGTCGCCGTGGAGCAGTACCGCAGGATCAGGTTTGCCCTCTGCTCGGGTCACGCCCGAAGATACGAGCCAGACCGGGTACGGGTTCACCCGTTGCCGCTCGACCAGTGGCGACGCCCGACGGGCACCGACGCCGGACGGCAGCGCCCGACCCCGCCGGCCATGATCGGCCGGCGGGGTCGGGCGACCTCGGCGAGGCACCCGCTGCTAGCCCTGCGCGCCGACGCCGGCGTTCTGGGCCGCGTTCTCCATCTCGTTCATCTGCGCGCCGGCCGCGCCGCCGTTCACTCCGTTGTTGTTCCGATTCTGCTGGCCGTTCTGGCCGTTCTGGCCTTGGTTGTTGTTCCGGCCTTGGTTGTTGTTCTGGCCTTGGTTGTTGTTCTGGCCTTGGTTGTTGTTCCGGCCCTGATTGTTGTTCCGGCCCTGCAGGCCGTTCTGGTTCTGGCCGTTCTGGTTCTGGCCGTTCTGGTTCTGGCCGTTCTGCGCGCCGTTGTTCCGGCCGTTGTTCCGACCCTGGCACCGATCATTCCGGCCGCGGCCCTGGTTCTGACCGTTCTGGGCGTTCTGGCCCTGCTGCGCGTTCTGGCCTTGGTTGTTGTTCTGGCCCTGCTGCGCGTTCTGACCCTGGTTGTTGTTCTGACCCTGGTTGTTGTTCTGGTTCTGACCCTGGTTGTTGTTCTGGTTCTGGCCTGCGCCTTGTTGTGCCGCACGCAGCTGACGGAGCGCCTGGCGCGCATTGTTCAGCGCCTGAACGGCCTGGCCCCGTTCTTTCCGTGCCCGAGCGGCCGCGGCCTGCGCCGTCGCGGCCTTGTTCTGCGCGTCCTGCTGCGCCGCGGCGTTAGCACGATTCGCCGCCGCGTTGCGCTGCGCCGCCTGAGCCGCCTGCGCCGCCCGCCGGGCCTGACCCTGCGCCGCACGGAACTGCCGGAGCTGTGCGAAGAACGCCTGCCGCGCCGCGTTGAACCGGTTCCGAGCCTGCTGCACACCACCCTGCTGGCCCTGAATCTGCTGGCCTTGCTGGTTCTGACCCTGCTGGTTCTGACCCTGCTGGTTCTGACCCTGCTGGTTCTGACCCTGGCGGTTCTGGCCGGTCCCGCCCTGGCCCTGGTTGTTCTTGCCTTGGTTGTTCTGGCCACCACCGGCGGCGTTACCGTTGCCTACGGAGAAAACTTGCACGGTGCAGTCAGTCCCCGAGCCACGGTTCGTCTCGAACGCCGAACTGATCCCCGGAATCGTCGCCATCGCGCCGGCCGCCGCCACGGCAGCCCCGACAACAGCGATCTTGATTCCTTTCCGGCTCTTCCCACGGTGCATGATTCCTCCTCGAATCGGCTCCTCGGATGACAGCTGACCGTTCCTACGCAACCGGCAACGCATTCGGTTCAATATCGGGAAAAGATTTTTTGGACGCCAACAAAAGACAAAGCAAGGTATGCCCCGTACCATTTTCAGGCAGGGGCATACCTCAAATGCCTAAATTGCTCACCGGCCGAAGAACTCTTCCGCCGTTTACCATCAACCCCGGTCCGGCCATCGACGACGCTCCGAGGCAGGACACCAGACTCGCAGGAAGCACGGCCCTGTTCTTCTACCGTTCGACCCGTCCGCCTATCCCGATAGGGAGAGCGCCCTGAACCGACGAGCGAGCGGAACGCCAAGCACCTCTCCGCTACTCCCGGCAGCGCGCCCCGAAATTCCACACTCTCCCGACCAAGCCCGAGCGCGGGGCCTACCGGTCCACCGGGCGGCGTACCGCCCCACACCGACTTTGGTGTGCATTGCCGGCTCACCGGTGGGCCGGGCGCCACACACCTGGCCTGGCGCGCGTCGGTGTGGGGCGAAACCTGTTGCCTGGTGGTCGGACGGGCGGGATGGCCGAGGTTTACGCCGGGTGGCGTGCCTGGTAGGCGAGCCGGTCGTCGGCACCGGCCGTGATCTCGTCGAGGATGTCGTCGAGGGCCGCGAAAGCCGCCCACCGCTCGACACCGCCGGCGGCGGCGAGCGCGTCGACGACCAGGTCTTCGAGGTCGGGCACGCGTTTCGCCTTCCAGACCTTGTCGGCGAGGCTCACCAGGTGGTCGTCGATCGTGGTGTCCGGGTCGGTCCAGCTGGCGTGGGTGCCCGCGAAACGGGCCAGCCGGTGCGGAACCCCGCGGGCGGTCAGCAATTGGTATCCGGCCGGCTCGTGCCGGGAGCCCGGCCCGGTCAGCTCCTCCGGGTGGACGACCTTGCCGATGTCGTGGCTGGCCGCCCCGTACCGGACGGCTTCGCAGTCGAAGACCAGGGCGGGATGGGCCGCGCCGAGCCGGGCGGTCAGCTGCCAGGCGACGTCATGGACGGCCCGCAGGTGCGCGGCCAGCCGTGCGGGCGCCGACAGCGCCGCCAACAGGGCTCCGACCTCGGCGGGCAGCGGCCGCAGGGCCGAGCCGTCGGGATCGAGAACACGGGCGAGGTCCGGCGAGATCACGCGACCAAGGTAGCCGGGCAAACGCGAGTCAACGCCCGGACCCCGCGGCGACCAGCGCCACCGCCGCGGCCTCAACGCGGCGACCAGCGCCACCGCCGCGGCCTCAACGCGGCGACCAGCGCCACCGCCGCGCCCTCAACGCGGCGGCGCAGAGATCGAATCGCGTCCAGCATAACGCCGCTCTCCGCCCCGGGTCACTCGGGCGAAAGACCGTTTCCCAGCTGCGGAATCGTC
>Ga0070668_100000897_pt1 | contig 20719 bp, 20 predicted proteins | sample KBSS43metaG_FD_64661 | JGI IMG/M metagenome (GOLD analysis project Ga0070668, IMG submission 64661) | Switchgrass rhizosphere microbial communities from Kellogg Biological Station, Michigan, USA - KBS S4-3 metaG | ecosystem: Host-associated > Plants > Roots > Rhizosphere > Soil ...
CCGCCACGCGCCCCACCGCCCCACCGCCCACCGCCCCGCGGCCCACCGCCACAGATCCGGGCCTGGCAGCCGGTGTGGGTATATCCGCACGCCGGCACGGCTGGCGGCTGCGCCGCGAAGCCCCGACCCGGGGCCACGACGCGGCAGCGAGCCGCCGTAGCAGTGCTAACCCAACGCCACGCAGCACGGCCCTGCGCAAGCTCCCGCCCGGCACCGAAGCCAGCGTCACCCGCCCGGCACGACCCCGAGACTCCGGGAAGAAGCGACACCTTCCGTAACGGGCGGCGCAGCAAGGCAAGCATCGGGCTGCTTCAAATGGGCTTCACGCGCAGTCCGATACGGTCGCCTCTACCTGTACACCTTCGTCGCCGATCAAGCACGCAGCGAGACCGCCCATACACTCCCTGTCAACTGTGGATTATCAGTTTGTGCGGGAGGACACTTGCAGAGCTCGAACCACAAGGGCGACGGTCGGTAGCCTGACAGGTCGGACCAAGCGGGGGGCGACGTTGCTGCGGGGAGATTTGGTGGAGGAGACGCCGTCCAGCGTCCTCACCGATGCGGCGCGTCTGCGGTCGGTGGCGCGGCTGGCTCTCGGCCCGCGGGCCGAGCCCGCTTTCGATCGCATCGCCGTGCTGGTGGAGCGGCTTGTCGACGTGCCCGTCGCGCTCGTCACCGTGCTCGAGGCCGACCGGCAGTTGCTGCCCGGCCAGGTCGGCCTGCCGGAGCCGCTGGCCACCAGCCGCGAGATGGCGTTGACCCACTCGTTCAGCCGGCATGTGCTCGAGGCCGGCGAGCTGCTGGTCGTGCCGGATGTGCGGGCCGATGCCCGGATGCGCGAGACGCCGCCCATGCCGGGCGTCAATCTGATCGCGTTCGCCGGGGTGCCGCTCACCGACTCCGACGGCCTGGTGCTCGGCACCCTCGCGGTGATGGACGAGGAGCCGCGCACCTGGACGCGCAGCGAGATCGCCCTGCTCATCGAGCTGGGCGAGGTCTGCTCTTCCGAGCTGCGGCTGCGCATCGCCCGGGAGATCGCCGACGAGGCGCGCCGCCAGGCCGAGGCGGCGCATGATCAGCTCAGCCTGCTCGGCGAGGTGACCGAGGCGCTCGCCGCCACGATGGACATCGACGACGCGCTCGGCCCGCTCGGGCAGATGGTGGCCGGCCGCATCGCCGACTGGTGTTTCGTGATGCTTGCCGGTCCCGCCGGGACCATACGGCACGTGTCCGCGGCGCACCGCTCCCCGGCGTACGCGCATGAGGCCGCACGCTTCACCGAGCTGGCCGGTACCGCCGAGCTGGACCTGAAATCCCTGATCCGGGCGGTGCAGCGCACCGGCGGCGTGGTCCGCGGCGACCGCCCGGACGATGCACCGCAGGCGCTGGTCACCGGCGAGATCGCCGGCCTGGCCGACCGGATGGGTTTCGCGTCCTATCTGATCGCGCCGATCACCGCCCCGGTCACGCAGCGCATCCTGGGCACCGTGATGCTGGTCAACGGCCCGGACCGGCCGGCGTTCACCCCGGCCGAGGAACGCATCGCCGTCGAGATCGGCCGGCGGGCGGGCCTCGCGGTGGACAACAGCCGGCTGTACGGGCATCAGCGCCATGTCGCCGAGGTGCTCCAGCACAGCATGCTGCCGGCGCTGCCGCGGATCGAGGGCATCGACCTGCATGCCCGTTATCTCCCGGCGCAGGCGGGTGCCGCGGTCGGCGGCGACTGGTACGACGCGTTCGCCCAGCCGGACGGCAGCGTGATCCTCGCGGTCGGTGACGTCTCCGGGCACGACATCGAGGCCGCCGCGACCATGGGCCAGGTGCGCAACCTGGTGCGCGGCGACGCGTACGGCCGGGATGACTCCCCGGGCACGCTTCTCGGTCAGCTCGATCGCGCGCTGCACGGCCTGCGCGTGCCGGCGGCGGCCACCGCGGTGCTGGCCCGGGTGAGCCGGGAGGGCGACGGCTTCCGGGTTACCTTCGCGAACGCCGGCCACCCACCGCCCGTGCTTTTGTGCCCCGACGGCACCGTCGACGTCTGGTGGGAGTCCCCGGAACCCCTGCTGGGCCTGATCCCCCGCGTCGACCGCACGACGCATCACCGCCGCGTGCAGGCCGGCTCGACGTTGCTGCTCTACACCGACGGCCTGGTCGAACACCCGGCGCGCCTCATCGACGACGGCATCGACCGCCTCCGCGAGGTCCTCCGCGGCAACGTCGGCCGGCCCACCGAGGAACTCTGCACCCGCCTGATCGAGGCGGCCCCACGCCGGGCCGACGACATCGCTCTGCTGGTCGTACGCCTGACCTGAAAATCATCTGGTACGGGCTGGATCAGCACCCGCTTCGCCGGCCCGGCTGACATCGTGGCCGGGCTCATCGCGCCGCCGCCGGGCTGACCTGCCCACTCAAGCTCAAACCCGGGCCGATCGCCACCACCGGCGACCGGCCCATCCGCATCGGCCGGTGAGGTTGTCCCCGGCTCCGTTCTTCCTTCCGCCGCCTCGGCACAAATCCGCACGCGGAATTCGTATCCAGCCGGCGGATGCCCACCCATCACGGCTACCCCGGACCGGAGGGAGGACCACGCACCAGTTCCGGAAATGTCACGACGCCCTTACCGGAAGGAATTTCACGATGCCCGAAGACTATGCGTTTCAGCCCCGAAACCCCGACGATGCGGCCCAGGAGCTGGAATCTCAACTCCACCTCTTCGGCGACGGCATCGTCTGCGACACCGACACCCGCGGATACGCCGAACCGGGGAATCGGGCGCCGACCGAGATCGTCGTCGAGGCCTCGGAGGGCTTCATCCCACTGTGGGCACCGGGCGCGACCTTGCGTTGGCGGTTCCAAGAACATTCCATGAGCTTCTTCGAGAACCCGGAGGCCGCCAAGGCCGCGATCCGGGACCTGATGGGCGAGGCCCTCGTGCAGTGGGGTGACGCCGCACCGGTCCGATTCGCCCAGCGCAGCGACGCCTGGGACTTCGAGGTCGTGATGCGGGCGACCGACAAATGCACGGCCAACGGCTGCGTACTGGCGAGTGCCTTCTTTCCCGATTCCGGCCGCCACGAACTGGTGCTGTACCCGCGGATGTTCCGGCAGAGCCGGAAGGAGCAGATCGACACGCTCATCCACGAATTCGGGCACACCTTCGGACTCCGGCACTTCTTCGCCAACATCAGCGAACAGGCCTGGCCGAGCGAGGTGTTCGGGGTGCACCGGCCGTTCACCATCATGAACTACGGCAACCAGAGTGAGCTGACCGACGACGACAAGGCCGACCTGACCCGGCTCTATCGGTCGGCGTGGAGTGGCGAGCTGACGGCGATCAATCGGACTCCGGTCAAATTCGTGACACCGTTCCACGGGGCCGGCTTTGCCCCGGGAAACCTGATCGTCCCCGGCCCGGCGCTGACCGGGCTCGGCGGCTTGTCGGCCGATCCACGAGGGTCCGTCGGCGAATTCCGGACCGAACCGGAGCCCGACCGTTCCGTCGCCTGGTCGCACCACCGCGCGGGAATCATCGAAGCGTCGGAGGACCCGAACGGATCGTACGACGAAAAACCGGCGCCCCGGCAACAGGCATCGGAGAACTGACATGGCATTCAAATTCGTCAACCACTACCGGTTCCCGTTGTCGGTGGCGATCATGCTGAGAAGCCCGCAGTCCTGCGCCGGCGAGGGCGGCGGCTGGGAACAGCGCGGCTGGTGGAACATCAACCGCGGCGAGACCAAGACCGTTTACGGCGGCGACATGGATGACCTGAGCCGCTGGTGGTATTACTACGCCTTCGCGACCGACGGGGCCCAATGGCTGGGCGACGGGCGCTGGGTCTCCGCAATTCCGACGGCTCGCTTCAACCTGTGCTGGGGCCTGGGCATCTCCGGACCGCCGACCAGGCGGGCCGATTGGGTCGAACTAGGTGTCGGCACCGACACCCACACCCTCACCCTGTTCTGACGATCTGGTGGGAGAAACCACGATGGGAGACGTTCGCACCATGAACAGCCGCGAGCTGGCCCAGGCGGCACCGGGCCTGGCCGACGACATGCACCATCTGCTGTTTTCCGACATTCGCCTCGGCCTGCGCTACTCGCTGCTGCGCCTGCAGCTGGCCGGGCTCACCGAGCGGGATCGGACGGAGCTCCTCGAACTCGGCCGGTTGGCCATCGGCGAGCTCGACGTCGCCGCCCAGGCGAAAGCGATCACCGATCGCGAGGACGCCAGCCCGCTGGCGGTGGCCATCGCCGGCCTGGTGGGTGGGGCCCGGTTCAGCAAGCGCGCCACGATGCTCGGGGCGGTGTACGGGGCGTACGCCTTCGCGCGAGCCGGCGGAGACCCGGACGAGGATCGCGCCCGCCTGGCCATCAGCGGCGCCACCGCGAGCGCCGCGGCCCAGGGCGCCCGGGTCTTCCTCGACACCGTGATCAACCAGCCCTCCTGGAGCCGCTACCTGGCCGACAAGGACTGAACCTTCAACGCGACCGGGGACAGGGTTCACCGATCCGCGGGCCGTGCCCCGGTGGCCTATCGTGGGTCGTCGCCGATCCGGAACCAGAGGAGGACGACCCCGATGGGTGTTACGCAGCTGTACCTGGTGCGCCACGGCGAACAGGATCCGGCCAGCGATCACGCACCCGACGGAGGTCTCTCCCAGCTCGGCAGCAGCCAGGCAGACCGGCTGGGCCAACGGCTGTCCAAGGTGCCCGTCACGGCCATCCACCACAGCCCGCTGACCCGAGCGGCGCAAACCGCCGACATCGTTGCCGCCTACCTTCCGCAGGTGCCAAGGCATTCCTGTGACTTCATGATGGACCGGACGCCGGTGCCCTCCGCCGGGCAGCGGAGCGATTACCCGGACCGGTGGCATCCGTGGCTCGACGGCGTCCCCCAGGAGGAGCGCGACGAGGACGCCGTCGCCTTGCGGGCCGCGGTCGACCACTTCGGTGTCGTCGGCGACGGCGACCGGTACGAGCTGGCCATCACCCACAACTTCGTGATCGGCTGGTTCGTCCGCCACGTGCTCGACGCCCCCACGTGGCGCTGGATCGGGCTCAATCAGGACAACTGCGCGATCACCGTCGTACAGTGGGAGACCGGCCGACCCCCCACCCTGGTCAGCTTCAACGACACCGGCCATTTCATTTGACGACCACCTGCCGCCGGGCGCTGCCTACGGGGGTTCGAGCTCGGCCAGCCGTGCGGTCAGGAACGCGCGTTCGGTCTGGTTGACGGTCAGCTCCAGCGCCCGCTGGTAGGCCGGCACGGCCTCGGCGGTCCGTCCTACCCGCTGGAGGAGGTCCGCCTTGATCGCCGGCAGGTACCGGTAGCCGGCAAGCCGGCCGTCGTCCTCCAGCCGACAGATCTCCAGCAGCGCGTGCTCGGGTCCGCGGACGTGGGCCAACGGCACTGTGCGGTTGAGCGCGACGACGGGTGAGGGCCACGCCTTCAGCAGTTCGTCGTAGAGCGTCACGAGCTGCGGCCAGTCGGTCTGCTCGAAGGTGGGCGCCTGGGCGTACAACGCCGCGATCGCCGCCTGCAGCAGGTACCGCCCCGGCCGTCCGCCCCGCAGACCGTCCACAATCAGATCGTGTGCCTCGGCGATCGCGGCGCTGTCCCACCGGGATCGGTCCTGCTGGTCGAGCCGCACCAACCGGCCCTGGCCGTCGACCCGGGTGCTGCGCCGGGCGTCGGTGGCCAGCAGCAGGGCGAGCAGACCCCGCACCTCCCGCTCGCCGGGCATCAGCTCGCGCAGCATCCGGGCCAGGCCCAGCGCCCGATCGATGAGGTCGGCGCGGACCAGCGCCGTGCCGGACGGCGCCGTGTGCCCGGTGGTGAACAGCAGGTGGATCACCTCAAGAACGGCGCTCAGCCGACCGGGCAGCTCGGCCTCGTCGGGGATCCGAAGGGGGACCCGGGCGGCCGCGATCTTCTTCTTCGCCCGGGTCAGCCGGGCCGCCATCGTCGGCTCCGCGACCAGGAACGCGCGGGCGATCTCGCCGGTTGTCAGCCCGCACAGCAGCCGCAGGGTGAGCGCCGGCTGAACGTCCGCGGCGAGTGCCGGATGGCAGCACATGAAGATCAGCCGCAGTCGTTCGTCGGGCACGGCCGGTGCCGGCTCTTCCCGGGCGACCTCGGCTTGCTCGTCGATGGTCGGCCGGACGAGAATCGACAGTTTGGCGCGGTACACCTCGTCGCGCCGGACCGCGTCGACGGCGCGGCGCCGGGCCGTCGTGGTCAGCCAGGCTGCCGGGTTCGCCGGAACGCCGTCCCGGGGCCACGCCTGCAGAGCGTTCGCGTACGCCTCCTGCACGCATTCCTCGGCCAGTTCCACGTCCCGCGTGATGCGGACCGTCGCGGCGAGCACCAGAGCCCAGCTGCCCCGATGGGCGTCGGCGACCGCCCAGGGGACGTCGGCCGGCTCCCGTCCGGTCATCCCTGCGTGGGCCGGCTGACGAAGCTCCCCGCGACCGGCCGGACCTCGACGCCCCCGCCTTGCGCGACGACGGGGTTGCGGCCGGCGACCCGCAGGGCGGCGTCCAGGTCCGGTGCCTCGATCACGTAGAAGCCGGCAACTACTTCCTTGGCGTCCAGGAACGGCCCGTCGGTCACCGTGTCGGCGCGGACCGACGTCGCGGTCGCGCCCGGCTCCAGCGCGAACGCGGCCGTCAGGCAGCCGGACTCCGCCAGCTCCGTGGCATGCCGGTCATGCGCCTGAAGGTCCTCCGGACCGCCGTCCGCCGCGTAGATCAGAACCGCGTACTGCACCATGGTCGTCCTCCCTCATACGATCGCCCTACACCCTCAATGTCGAACGGCCCGCAGAGAATCGACAGCGGCAGGGCAGATTCGCCTACCTGCGCTACGAGGGGAGGATCGCCGAGCCCGGCGGACCACCATGGGTCCACGGCGTCTCGGCCGGATCCGGAAACGCGGCTCCCGGCCGATAGGCCTCGCTCAGCGTGGTGAGCAGCAGCCGCTCACCGACAACCGGCACGCTCCCCGGCTCGGCAACCAGCCGGCGACCCATCCCCCCGGACAACTCCAGCACCACGTCCGTGCCCTCCGCGGTCGGCGTCCGGGAAATGACCTTGGCCTTCTGGGCGGGCCGCGCCGGCGACGTCAGCCCGGTGCCGACCTCCACCCGTACGGCCTCGGTCGTGGCCACCATGATCCGCGGCCGCAGCACCGGCCGCTTGCCCGTGTCGTCGACCCGGTCCGGGTCGGCGAGCGTGACCACCCCGCCGAAGGCGGCCCCCGTCAGCCGGTGCTCGGCCATCACCAGCGGGTCGTCGAAGGCCCGCTGCACCGCGTAGCGGGCCGCCGCGTTCTCCAGCCGCTGCAGCCGGGCGGCCGCGGCCACCGCACCGTCGCGCCGCGGCTGCGGCGTGCCGTCCTCCTCGAGATGCTGCACGAACGCCGAGTACGCGTCCCGGTCACTGTCCCACCGCGACCCGACCCGCGACCCGGCGTCCAGCGACCGCAGCAGGTCGAGCGACCGCCACATCTGCTCCCACGTCGGCAGCAGCAACTCGCGCAACACCCCGGGCAGTTCCGGCGACGACGCGGTGATCAGCGGCGCCAGCACCCGATTGTCGAACTCCGGGTCGGTCGCCGGCCCCGCCACCGGTCCGAGCTCGGCCTCGCGCGCCGCGGCCGCCCCCGCCGTGATCCAGGCGAACAGCGACCCCAGGTGCGCGTCCTCCGCCCCGCTCTGCCCGGTGGCCCAGTGCAGGCCGAGCGCCTGCACGGTGGTGGGCAGCAGCGACGACCCGGGCACCTCGGCCGACCCGGTCAGGAAGGTGAGCCACTGCCCCAGCAGCGGCACCTCGGCCGGCACCGGGTGGTCGCCGTCGGTGCGGCGGAACCGGGTGGAGCGGCCGAACAGGCGCAGGAAGTCGACGCCGCCGCCGTTCGGCACCCACACCTGCGGCGCGTCGGTGAACCGGTGCCGCACGTCGCGCCCCCGGTCGACCGGGACCGCCTCGGTGAGGTCGGTGAAGGATTCGAGGTACGGCACCAGGTGGCCGGCCAGTTCGGCGGCGAACCCGAACCGCTCGTCCCGGTTGCGCGGCTGGCGCACCACGAGCAGCCGGGGATCGCCGGGGTCGGTGCCGGCCATGGCGGCCAGCGGCGCGTTCGCCTCGCCGGCCATGGCGAGCGGGATCAGCACGAACGGACGGTCGTGCACATGCAGGTGGCGCACGGTCGCGATGGGTTGCGCCCGGCCGGTGATCACCGCCTGCGCCCGGGCCAGCGCGACGAGCGTACTCACGAAAGCGCCTCCTGGCGCAACGTCATCGCCTGCCGCAACAACGCCGCGGCCTCGGTCTGGTCCGCCGACGGCGGGACCGTCCCGGCCGCGAGGCCGAGCGCCTCGGTCACCGTCTCGACCCCGCCGAGCGCTTCCCGCACCGATCGCCCCAGCGCCGCCGTCGTCCCCGCCGCCTCGGAGCGGCAGTAGACCGACAGTTCGCACGAGGACAGGCATTCCGGCGCATAACGCGCCGACACCGCGGCCAGCGAGTCGATCAGCTCCGGCACGGGCAGGGCGAGGTCGAACGACACGTGCGCGGGCAGCGACTCGATCAGCGTGGTCACCGACGACAGCCGGGACAGCTGCCGGCGCAGCGTGGACAGCTGCTTGCGGACATCCAGCCGCACCGCGACCGGGGTGAGCGAGAAGTTTTCCGGGCAGACCAGGGTGACCTCGTGGCTCACCCGATCGTCGCCGAGCAGCCGGCGCAGCGCCAGCACGTAGACCGCCGCCTGCACCGCCGCCGCGGAGACCTTGGCGCTGTCCGCCTGCCCGTCGACGATCGCAAACGACTTGATCTCCACGACCCGGACCAGGCCGGACCGCTGGAAGGCGATCAGGTCCGGTTCGAGGTAGACGGTCTGGCCGGCGATCTCCAGGGTGAGCAGCGGATGGTCGACCAGCCCGGCATCGCCCGAGGCGAGCAGTTCCCGGGTGCGCCCGTGCCGGGCCGCGAGGGTGTCGTCGGCGTCCTCGCCCAGGTCGTCGTAGCCCACCGGGCCGGCGTCGATGGTCGACCGCAGCAGTGCGCACCCGTCCGCCTTGAGCATCGCCTCGAACGCGTTGCCGCGGGCCAGCGCGAACCGGGACTGCCCGAAGTCGCCCGGGAACCCGATCCGCTGGGCGAGCTTGGGCTTGTCGACGCCGGCCGCGTCGAGCACGGCCCGCCGGCTGCAGCCGGGGTTGCCGGTGAGTGCGGCGATGGTGCGTGCGTTGTGCCTCTTGCCGGGGCCCGGCCCGTGCAGCTGGGCCAGCCGGTTCACTCGCCGCCCCGCTGGTGCGGCACGGCCGGGATGCCGTACAGCTGCTGGCGCGCGTCGAGCTGCGCGGCCCGCTCCGCGGCGGCCGCCCGGTCCGGTTCCTCCGCCGCGATCGCCGCGACGAGTCGCTCCTCGGCCAGCGCGGCCCGCGCCGCGTCTCCAAGATCAAGAGCTTCGACCCCGCCCGGTACGCGTTGGGCCAGCTCCCGCATCAGCCGGCCGGCCGAGCGCCCCGCCGCGGTACGCATCGCGACGAACTCGGCGACCCGCACCACCATGGCCAGTTCGTCGGCCCGCCGGACGGCCGGGGTGACGATCCGCCGCTCGATCGGCCAGTCGGCCAGCGCGATCAGCCCGCGGGCCGGGGTGAGGTCGAGCCGCAGCGCCGCGCCGAAGCCGGGCACCCGGTCGCGCAGCAGGCCGGCCACCCCGGGCATGGACAGGTCGCCGTCGAAGAGCGCCGCGTGCACGTCGACCAGCAGCCGCGCGGGCGCGGGCGCCCCGAGCAGCAGCAGCGCGTGGCGTGCCTGCTCAGCGGTGGTCGGCAGCGTGCTCAGATGGTTCACCGGGCCGCTCTCATAGGGGGTCGGTTGGGGCCTGGTCGACTCTAGATCTTCCTACACCAGCACGGCAATGTGGGGACGAGTCACCACGTTTCACCCACCGCAGCGAATAATATCCGCATATCGGACGATCGGCTTGGCGCGCGCTACGTTCGGACTATGCCGAAGGCCATCTGGAACGACGAAGTTATCGCCGAGAGCGACGACACCGTGGTTGTCGAGGGCAACACCTACTTCCCGCGCTCCTCGCTGCGCGAGGACGTGCTGGCGCCCTCCGACACCCACACCGTCTGCCCCTGGAAGGGCAAGGCGTCGTATTACACGCTTCGCCTGAACGGGCATACCACCCCGGACGCCGTCTGGTTCTATCCGGAGCCCAAGCCGGACGCCAAGGCCGTCCGCGACCGGGTCGCCTTCCGGAAGGACGTGCACATCGAGGCCTGACCGCTCGGTGGATGCGGGGCCCGCGGACGGGCCCCGCATCCGTCAGGCGATGCGTGGGTGCGCCTCCTCGATCGAGGTCACCTCGAGGTAATCCAGCATGTCGCTCTGTTCCGCGGGGGTCAGCGCCGCGAACGCCTCGTACGCCGCCGCCCGCGCGTGTTCGGTCTCGGCCGCCAGCAGCGCGATGATCCCCGACCAGGCCAGCGACACCCGGTCGAAGAGCCGCGCCTGGCGCAGCGACGTCAACCGGGTCAACATCGCCACCCTGGTGGCCGCGTCGTCGTCGAGCGGGATCCGGTCGGAGAGCTCGAACAGCGCCTTGCCCCGATAGGGATGCTCGGCCTCGACCATGCGCGCCAGCTCGGCGTTGGTCATCCGGTCCACCGCGGGCGCCGGACCGCGCCGGGGCAGCGAGGGAGTGTCACCGGGCACGGCTGTCTCGCCCACTTTCGTATCCGTTGCCCGGCAGCTGCTGCGGCAGCGTGGGCGTGTTCTGGAACGTGGGAAACGGCATCACCGGCATGGCCGGCTCATCCGGCTCGGGCACCTGGGCGGCCGCGCCCTCGGTGCCGACCGGCTCGTCGACCACCGCCGCGAGCCGATCCGCGAGATTTCCATCCGGCACAGTTTGTCCTCCGCTGCCGACTTTCCTGCTATTGGCGCTCCATGAGATCACGGTCGCGCAATCCCCCGACCGGACGCCCCTGCGTTCCGCCCGGGCATCACTCGACCCGGCGACCACCGTAATCTTCACGCAACACATTGACTGTTGCTGACTGACGGGTGGAGGCAGGTGTCTTGGATCAGACCGCCGGCGATGGCGCGCCCGACCGCCCGTCCGACTGGCTCTCCCCCGTGGTCGACGTGTCCGGCATGTCGCTGGACGACCTGGCGGCCCACGCCGGCGACTCGGCCCTGGCCCGCTGCCTGCACCGGCTCGCCGACCAGCTGGCCGGTCCGGCCGAGCCGATCGCCGGCTTCAACTCGGCGCTGTAGATGCGCGCGTTCCGGCTGAGCGACGCCGACCTCGTCGCGCTCGCGGCCGGCCGGCCCTCCCCCGGCGTCCTCGGCGAGCTGCGCAAGGCGCAGCTCAGCAGGCACCTTCTGGAACTGCGGGCGACGGGCACGGTCCCCTCCTGGTACGCGGATCCGCGGACCCGATCCCGGCTGGCCGACCCGATGACGGCGCTGCACACGGCCGCGACCCGGTCCGCCCGGCGCGCCGGCGCGCCGCCGCCCGCCGAGCAGGTCCTCTCCGCCCGCCGGCTGACCACCGAGCACCACGGCCTGATCCTTCGGGTCCGCCTGGAGGACACCGACCCGTTGCGCGACCAGCTCGGCCTCACCCCCATGCCCCGGCTCGACGACGACGCCGCGGCCGCCTGGCAGCACCAGCTGGACCAGGCCTGGCGCCTGCTGGTCGACCGGCACCGGCCGGCCGCCGAGACGCTGGCCGCCGTGGTCTCGGTGATCGTCCCGGTGGAGCCGGACCCGGGGGCCGGCGGGATCAGCGCGACGTCGGCCGAGGCGTACGGCGCCGTGGCGATCTCGCCGCCGGCCGACCCGGCGTCGCTGGCCGTCGGCCTCCTGCACGAGGCGCAGCACAGCCTGCTGAACGCCGTCCACTTCCTGTTCGAGCTGGTCCGGCCGGCCGGCCCGGCCGGTTACTCCCCCTGGCGGGACGATCCGCGCCCGCCGCTGGGCATCCTGCACGGCGCCTACGCCTATCTGGCGGTGACCCGCTTCTGGCGGACCGAGGCGGACCGGAGCGCGATCGCGGCGTTCGAGTTCGCCCGGTGGCGCGCCGCGGTGCCGGCGGCCGCGGCGGAGTTGCTGGCCGGCGACGCGCTGACCGCGGCGGGCCGCCGGTTTGCCGGGGCCGTCCGGGCCGAGGTGGCGCAGTGGCTGGCGGAGCCGGTCGACGCCGAGGTGGCCCGCCTGGCCGACGGCGCGAATATCGATCACCGCGTGCGCTGGCGCCTGCGAAACCTGGCGATCGACCCGGCCACGATCGCGGCGGTGGCGGCGGCCTGGCGGGCCGGCGCGCCACCACCCCGGCTGCCCGTGCCCACGGTCCGGGCCGCCCCGGGGCGAGCCCTGGAGCACAGCGATCGCCTCACCATGGCCCACCGCCTCCTGCGCGGGCGCGGCTTTGCCGGCCACCCGCCCGGCGACGACGCCTACTTCCGCGGCGACCACGAAGCCGCATTTGCCGCCTTCCTGAAGGAGGCCACCGCCGGCGATGACGCCGCTTGGAGCGGCCTGGCGCTCGTCGCGCCCCACCCGGCGTTCCGGGAGCGCCCGGAACTGGTCCGAGCGGTCTGGCCGGCCCTGCCCGGCGTTGAGCTGCCGGCCCTCGCGGCCTGGCTGAGCTGAGACCTCACAGCGGCGGCAGGTCGAAGTCGGTCTCCAGGCGTTCGCCCGCGGCCGCCCGGGCGAGGACGGGATGATTTTCGCCGTACGCCTTGGCCAGCGCCATGGTCGCCTGGTGCCGCGCCTCCTCCTCGCCGCCGTCGAGCACCGCGTTCCAATGACAGGCCAGCGTGTCCGGGTGTTCGGCGCCGCGGATCAGCCGCGAGCGCTGCCAGGTGTCGCCGGCCAGCTGCTGCGCCTCCTGCCGCTCGCCCAGCCCGAACAGATCGGTGGCGTAGCCGTTGGCGCAGTTCAGCGTGAACGGATGATCGGGGCCGACGCTGCGCCGCAGGCCGCCGAGCGCCTCGTGGTCGATCCGGCGGGCCTCGGCGAAGCGGCCCGTCGCCCGCACCACGCCGGCCAGCCCGGCCGACGCGGCCAGCGTGAACGGGTGATCGGCGCGCAGCACCGAGTGGAACCGGTGGACGGCGCGTTCGAGCAGTTCGTGGGCCCGGCCGTGGTCGTCGGCGGCGAGCGCCGCGTTGGCCAGCGACACGACCGCGGCGAGCGTCTCCACGTGCAGGTCGCCGAACCGCCGCCGGCACAGCGTCACGATGTTTTCGGCCATCTCCAGCGCGGCGGAGGAGCCGCGGCGGCGGGCCGCCATCGCGCCGAACCGGGCCGTCCACAGCGCGAACGGGTGATCGTCGCTCACCGTGCCGGGCCGGGCCGCGGCCAGCACCTCGGCGGCGCCCACGTAGTCGCCGAGCCCGAACAGGTCGAAGGCCAGCCCGGCCCGGGACGACAGCGTCTCCGGATGGCCCTCGGTGAAGATCGCCTGGCGGTGCCGGAGGGTCTGCTCGTCGAGCGTGCGGGCGCCCCGGAAGTCGCCGAGCAGCCGCAGGTCGGCGGCGAGGTTGTTGGCGCAGCGCAGGGCGGTCGGGAAACTCTCGCCGAACAACCGCCGGTAGCGGACCAGATTGTCCGCGTCGAGCTGCCGGGCCTGCCCGAAGTGGCCGCGGATGCGCAGGTCGGCGCCGACGCTGTTGGCGGTGGCCAGGGTGGTCTCGTCGTCGCCGCCGAGGACCTCGCGCTGGGCGCGCAGGGTCTGTTCGTTGACGGCGCGCGCCTCGGTCGTACGCCCGACCGCGCGCAACGCGTTCGCCAGGTGGAACGAGGCGAGCAGCGTCTGCGGGTCGGTCTCGCCGAGCGTGTCGCGCCAGCGGGCGACGGCGGCGGCGGCCAGGTCGCGGCTGGAGTCGTAGTCGCCGCCGGCGAAGTGGAAGCGGACGCAGTTGATCACCAGCTGGCGGATCTCCTCGGCGTCCGCACCGAGCACGTCGGAGTGGACCAGGTGCGGGGTGAGATCGGCGTAGCGGGAGCGCACCGCCGGGTCGTCCGGGTCGCCGGGGTCGGCGGCGGCCAGCATCCCGCGGACCGTGCCGAGCAGCGCGGCGTGCCGCTCCGAGCTGAGCTCCTGACCGAGCATGCCGCGGATCAGCGGGTGGACCAGCAGGTGGTCGCCGGGCGGGTCCAGGTCGGCCAGGCCGTACCGGCCGATCAGGCGCAGCGCGGCCTTGAGCCGGCGCTCGATGCGGACGGTCGAGGCCAGCTCGGCGGGCAACGGCAGGGTGCGTGCGCCCCAGAACAGCCGCCAGGAGACCGGCGCGCCGCCCAGGAACGCGCAGAGTTCGAGCAGCTCGTAGGCGGCCGGCGAGGAGGCACGCAGCCCGTCGGCGGCCAGGCCCCAGGCCACCCGGATGGGGCTCGGGTAGGCGAGTTCCGCGGCCCGCCGGTCATACCGGGCCAGGTATTCGCCGACCGGCCAGCCGGTGGCCGCGCGCAGGGCGGCGGCCAGGTCGAGCGCCATCGGCACGTCCGCCAGCCGCTCGGCGAGCCGCTCGGCGTCGGCCACCGGCAGGTCGGCGGCGCGGTGCCGGAGCAGGTCGACGCTGTCCGCGCGGTCGAAGACGCCGATCGGCACGGGCTGCGCCACCTCGGCCGACCAGCGCGGGTTGCGGCTGGTCACCAGCACGTGGCCGGCCCCGCTGGGCAGGTAGGACCGGATGTCCTCGGGGCGGTTGGCGTCCTCGAAGACGACCAGCCAGTTGCGGAACGGCTCGCCCCGGCTCAGCGCGTCGCGGACCGCGGCCAGGGTGCGGTTGATGTCGCCGGACTCGGGCAGGCCGAGCCGCTGGGCCAGGCCGATCAGCGCACTGCGGGTGCCGGCGCTCTGCTCGGCCGGGATCCACCACACCAGGTCGTAGGTCTCGGCATACCGATACGCGTACTCGACCGCGAGCTGGGTGCGCCCGGTGCCGCCGACCGGGTGGTCGTCGCCGGGCAGCAGCACCACCGGGCCCTGCGCCAGCCGGGCCCGCAGCCGGGCGAGGAGATCCTCACGACCCACGAATCGGGGATTGCGCGGCGGCAGGCCGCCCCGGATCGGCACACCACACTCCTGGTTCGCTGATGCATATTTGGTGACGCCGATTACCGTACGTGGAATCCTCGCGACTGTGGAAGAAGGCATGCGTTGCCCGACGAGTTCCTGACAAGCCTGGACCGGGACGCCGGGACGGCGACCGTCGCCCTGTGCGGCGAGGTCGACATCCTGACGGTCGACCGGGCCCGGCACGTGCTCGGCGAGGCGCTGGCCGCCGCTCCGGCGGAGATCGTGGTCGACCTGACCGGCCTGACCTTCATCGACTCGACCGGGCTGGGCGCGCTGATCTTCGGATTTCAGCGCGCCCGCGATGCCGGTGTCCGGTTCCGGCTCGCCCACGCCTCCCCGGCGGTGCGGCAGATCCTGGTGCTGAGCGGGCTGCTCGAGGTCGTCGAGCTCACGCCTTGACGGGCTGCTGGATGAGCCCGATCCCCGGGGCGATCGGGCGGAGCCGCTTGCCGGCCAGCAGCATCAGACTCAACAGACTCGCCAGTACGGCGAGGGCGCCCGCGCCGTACCAGGCCCAGGTGTAGTTGCCGAACTGGTCCCGGACCAGGCCCGCGGCGGTGGCGGCGACCGCGGCGCCGAGCTGGTGCGAGGCGAAGACCCAGCCGAAGACGACCGGGCCGGACGCGCCGAAGTATTCCCGGCACAACGCCACGGTCGGCGGCACGGTCGCCACCCAGTCGAGGCCGTAGAACAGGATGAACACCAGCATGCTCGGGTGCGCGACGGCCGCGAACAGCGACGGCAGCACGAGCAGCGACAGCCCCCGCAGGAAGTAGTAGCCGCCGAGCAGGATCCGGCTGTCCACCCGGTCGGTCAGCCAGCCGGACGCGATCGTGCCGACGATGTCGAAGACGCCGACGAGCGCGAGCAGGCCGGCCGCCGTGGTCTCCGCCATGCCGTGGTCGTGCGCCGCCGGGATGAAGTGGGTGCCGACCAGCCCGTTGGTGGTCGCCCCGCAGATCGCGAAGCCGCCGGCCAGCAGCCAGAACGGCCGGGTCCGGGCGGCCTCGCCGAGGGCGCGCAGCGCGATCCGGGCGGCTCCGGCCGGGGCGATCGGCCGCGGCTCGGCCAACTCGCCGCCGTACGGGCCGATGCCGAAGTCGGCCGGGTGGTCCCGCAGCCGCCACCAGACCAGCGGCACGACCAGCAGGGCGGCGCCGGCCACGGTGAGCCCGGCGGTGCGCCAGCCGTGGTTCTCGGTGAGCGTGGCGAGGACCGGCAGGAAGATCAGGTTTCCGGCCGCCCCGCCCGCGGTGAGGACGCCGGTGACCAGGCCGCGGTGCTTCACGAACCAACGGTTGGTGATCGTGGCGACGAAGGCGAGGGCCATCGAGCCGGTGCCGAGGCCGACCAGCACGCCCCAGCAGAGGATCAGCTGCCAGCTGGCGCGCATGAAGACGGTCAGCCCGGAGCCGAGCGAGACCAGCGCCAGCGCCGCCATCACCACCCGGCGGATGCCGAATTTCTCCATCAGCGCCGCGGCGAACGGCGCGGTGAGCCCGTAGAGCAGCAGGTTGACCGAGACCGCGGCGGAGATCGTGCCGAGCGACCAGCCGAACTCCTCGTGCAGCGGGCGGATCATGACCGACGGGGTGGCCCGGAACCCGGCCGCGCCGACCAGCGCCACGAAGGCGACCACGGCGACGAACCAGGCGGGATGGATGCGCAGCTTCACGACTCAATCCTGGTAAGGACCGGCCGTCCGCACGAGTGGCCGGAAGGCCATCATGCGCAAGAATCGAGCCATGACCCCGCACCAGATCGCGATCCTCGTCCTCGACCAGGTGGTCGCGTTCGACCTGGGCACCCCGCCGCAGGTCTTCAACGCGGCCCGGCGGGCCGACAAGCTGCCGCTGTACGAGGTACGCGTCTGCGGCACCGGCCCGGTCCGCAGCACGGCCGGCTTCACCGTCGTCCCCGACTTCGACCTCACCGGCCTCGCGGACGCCGACACGATCATCGTGCCCGGCGTGGGCGGCGGCAGCACCGTGACCGACGGCACGCTGCCCGCCGAGATCACCGCGGCCCTGCACGGCGCGGCCGCGCGCGGCGCCCGGATCGTGTCGATCTGCACCGGGGCGTCCGTGCTCGCCGCCGCCGGCCTGCTCGACGACCGGCCGGCCGCCACCCACTGGGCCTGGGGCAACCGGATCGCCCGCCTCTACCCGCGGGTGCGGTGGAACCTGGAGGTCCTCTTCGTGGACGACGGCGACGTCCTGACCTCGGCCGGCGTCGGCGCCGGCATCGACCTGTGCCTGCACATCGTGCGCGGCGACCACGGCGCCGAGGTGGCCAACCGGGCGGCCCGCCGCTGCGTGGTGCCACCCTGGCGGGACGGCGGCCAGGCGCAGTACATCGAGCGCCCGATCCCGTCGGCCACCGGCTCCGGGACGGCGCCGACCCGGGCGTGGGCGCTGGACCGGCTGGCCGACCCGGTCACCCTCGAGGAACTGGCCGAGCACGCCCGGATGAGCGTGCGCACCTTCACCCGGCGGTTCCGCGAGGAGACCGGGATGAGCCCGCGCCAGTGGCTGCTGCGGCAACGGATCGCCCACGCCCAGCTCCTGCTCGAGTCGACCGACCTCGGCGTCGAGACGGTGGCCCGCCGGTCCGGGCTGGGCAGCGCCACCGCGTTGCGGCAGCACCTGCAGTCGGCGATCGGGGTGGCGCCGACGACATATCGGCGTACCTTCCGCCAGCCGGCGCAATCTGTGTCATAACGGTAAAACGGCGGTCGTGTCTCAGCCGGACGTTCTGGCGTCCGATTGGCAGGTACGCCCGTTTCCGCCGCTACCGAGGATGACATGGACCAGACGTTCCGCCCGCTACTCGACGCGCTCAAGCAGATCGGGGTCGATCCGCACGCCGTCGATGCCGCGGCGGAGGAGGCCCAGCGCAGCGGTCGCTCGGTCCGCGCCGTCCTGATCAACGACCAGGTCGTCACCGAGGAGCAGCTGACCGCCGCCGCGGCCGCGGCGTTCGGGATCAACTCGGTCGACCTGGTGAGCTTCACCCCCGACCCGGCCGCGCTCAAGCGCATCCCGCTCCCGGTGGTGCTGCGGCACCGCGTCCTCGGCCTGTCGATGGCCGACGGCGAACTGGTCGTCGGGGTCACCGACCCGGGCGACGTGGTGGCGCTGGACGACGTGCGGGCGGCGACCGGCATGACCATCCGGCCCGTGGTGGTCGGCCGCAGCGAGGTGCGCCGGATCATCGAGCGGCTCCAGCGCGAGTCCAGCGACCTGGCCGACCTGGCCGACGACGAGGCCGACGACCAGGCCGGGATGGCCGCGCAGGCAACCAGCGTGGACGACGCGCCGATCGTGCGGTACGTGAACAACCTGATCGAGCAGGCGGTCATGAACCGCGCCTCCGACCTGCACCTCGAACCGACCGAGGACGACATGCGGGTGCGCTACCGGATCGACGGCGTGCTGCACGAGGTCGACCTGGTGCCGCGCGGCGTGATGTCCGCGCTCACCTCCCGCATCAAGATCATGTCGGGGGTCGACATCACCGAGAAGCGGGTGCCGCAGAACGGCCGGATCACCGCGCTCATCCGGGACCGGACGGTCGACCTGCGTACCGCCACGCTGCCGACGGTCTGGGGCGAGAAGATCGTGCTCCGGGTGCTCGACACCGGCGGCATCGACCTGGACATGAACAAGCTCGGCTTCACCGAGCACAACCTGTCCCGGTTCGCCGAGTCGTTCAGCAAGCCGCACGGCATGGTGCTGGTCACCGGCCCGACCGGATCGGGCAAGTCGACCACGCTGTACGCCACGCTGGGCCGGATCAGCAAGCCCGAGATCAACGTGATCACCGTCGAGGACCCGGTCGAGTACCGCCTGCGCGGGATCAACCAGGTGCAGGTCAACGTGAAGGCCGGGCTGACCTTCGCGGCGGTGCTGCCGGCCATCCTGCGGTCCGACCCGGACGTGGTGCTGATCGGCGAGATCAGGGACAGCCACACCGCGCAGATCGCGGTCGAGGCCTCGCTCACCGGCCACCTCGTGCTCTCCACGCTGCACACCAACGACGCGCCCGGCGCGGTCACCCGGCTCACCGAGATGGGGATCGAACCGTTCCTGGTCGGGTCGTCGCTGGACTGCGTGCTCGCCCAGCGGCTCTCCCGGCGGCTGTGCGACTGGTGCAAGGAGGCGTACGCGCCGACCGAGCAGGAGCTGGTCGGCGCGCGCTGGCCGTTCGAGGACCTGGCCGTGCCGGAGGCGCTTTACCGCCCGGTCGGCTGCCGCAACTGCGCGAACACGGGTTACCGCGGCCGGATGGCGATCCACGAGGTCATGCCGATCACCCCGGAGATCGAGTCGCTGACCATCCGCCGGGCCTCGGCCGGTGAGATCCGCGAGGTCGCGCTCTACCAAGGCATGTACGAACTGCGCGCGGACGGGCTGGCCAAGGCGGCCGGCGGGCTCACCTCGGTACGGGAGGTCTCCCGGGTCGCGATTTGAGCCATCGATCGTACCCGGCAATTCCGCGGACCGCCCGAATCCCGCGAAACCCCTCCTAAAGACGCCCGGTGACGTGCCGAATTTAAGAGGCACCAGAACCGACGAACAGATTGCCGGTGCAGATGTACACGCTCGACCACCAGGTGCCGCACCAGGCGGCCCCGATCGAATCGCCCGCGCCCGCGCCGGGAGATCTGGCCGTGCTCAACCAGATGCTCGTCGCGCTCGTCGAGTCGCGCGGCTCCGACCTGCACCTGACGGTCGGCACGCCGCCGATGATCCGGGTGAACGGCTCGCTGCGGGCGCTGCCCGGTTACGGCAACCTGAACTCGGCGGACACCGCCCTGCTGGCCCGCGCCGCCGTCTCCGTCGACCAGTGGGCGACCTTCGAGCGCACCCAGGAGCTCGACTTCGCGCACAGCATCGTCGGGGTCTCCCGGTTCCGCGGCAACCTCTATGTGCAGCGCAACTCCTGCGGCGCGGTCTTCCGGTCCATCCCGCACGAGATCAAGCCGCTGGACGAGCTGGGCATGCCCGACTCGGTGGCCCGCTTCGCCCATCTGCCCCGCGGCCTGGTGCTGGTCACCGGCCCGACCGGGTCCGGCAAGACCACCACCCTGGCCTCGATCCTCGACCTGGCCAACCGCAGCCGGGCCGCGCACATCGTCACCATCGAGGACCCGATCGAGTTCCTGCACCCGCACAAGCGCAGCGTGGTGAACCAGCGCGAGGTGGGCACCGACACCGACAACTTCGCCAGCGCGCTCAAGCACGCGCTGCGGCAGGACCCGGACATCATCCTGGTCGGCGAGCTGCGCGACCTGGAGACCACCTCCACCGCGTTGACCGCGGCCGAGACCGGCCACCTGGTGCTGGCGACGCTGCACACGCAGAGCGCCACCCAGACCATCGACCGGGTCATCGACATCTTCCCGCCGCACCAGCAGCTGCAGATCCGCGCCCAGCTGGCGGCCAGCCTCCAGGGCGTGGTCACCCAGGCGCTGGCGCCGCGGGCCGACGGCAAGGGCCGGATGGTGATCTGCGAGATCCTCACCGCCACGCCCGCCATCCGGAGCCTGATCCGCGAGGGCAAGTCGCACCAGATCCCGTCCTTCATGCAGGCCGGCGG
>Ga0070668_100000898_pt1 | contig 20705 bp, 19 predicted proteins | sample KBSS43metaG_FD_64661 | JGI IMG/M metagenome (GOLD analysis project Ga0070668, IMG submission 64661) | Switchgrass rhizosphere microbial communities from Kellogg Biological Station, Michigan, USA - KBS S4-3 metaG | ecosystem: Host-associated > Plants > Roots > Rhizosphere > Soil ...
CGCTCGCTTCAAGGCTCCCGGTGAACCACGATGCGCTTGCCAGACCCGAAGGGCGGCATGCATGGATGCATGCCGTTTTCCGACCGAGCCATGGATGGCGAGTCGGAAAATCCCCGTAGCAATGACACCCTGTGATTGACGTGTCGAGGAAAGCCCTTTCTTTTGGTTACTTTTCTTTGGGCTTAGCAAAGAAAAGTGACTCGCGCGAGCGCGAAAGCGTTGCTCTGGACGATAACGGGAGCAAAGTCGCTGGATCCCCGCCTTCGCGGGGATGACGGCAAGAGCGAGAGGCTGGATAACGGCCTTCGCCGGGATGACGGACAAAGCAAAGTCCCTGGATCTGGCCTTCGCGGAGATGGAGAACAGCCCTGCTACTGGTTTCCCTGCAACTGCACCCCGACCAGCACGCGCCTGCCTTGCGTCTTGTTGAACGACAAGGTGGCACTGCGCCGCTCTTTTTCGAAGGACAACACGGCGTTGTCGACCGAATGCTGGGCGGCCATCGTCTGCGTCCATCCCTGCGCGCGCATCGTGTTGCGTGCATCGGCGAACAGTGACGCTACCTGGCCGGGCGCGACCATCGACACCATCGCGGTGCCGTCCATGTCGAGCACGCTGTTCACCGTGTAGCGCCTGGGCCGATACACGTCCTTCGGGAAGGTATCCGGCAACGGCAGGCTGGCATCGGCTTCCGCCGGCGCCGGCCCGCTCCCGGCGTCGCCCCGGTCGTCGCGCCCGGCTCCGACGCGCTCGCCACCGCCTTGCCGGATGGTCGCATCGGCCGTGGCAACACCGACCCTCTGGCAGCCCGAGAAGATGAAGACCAGGCCGACCAGCCATGGCAGTACCCGTGGCCGCCTGCCGAATCGGCTGTCGAACCCGTGATGCATGAGGAATCCCCTGTCGATTCCGGCGCGCGCCGATATCTCCAGCAACGCGATACGCAGGCTCAGCAGGACAGCAGCGTGTGCAGGCTGGCCTTGAGGCGACGGCCTTCGCTGCGGAAATAATCGCGTTCGGCACGCCAGTCCGGACAGCGCGCTTGGACCTCGCGCCAGAACGCCGGCGAATGGTCGGCGCGGATCAGGTGACACAGCTCGTGCACCAGCACGTATTCGAACGCCGGGGGCCGCCCGAGCACCAGCGCCAGGTCCAGCGACAACGCGTCGTCGGGCGCCAGCGAGCCCCATTGCGAGGACATCGCCCGGAAACGGATCCGCGACGGCGCGCGCGGCAGGCCGGACAGATAGGCCGGCAGCCAGCGACCGATGTCGGCGCGTGCCTGCCCTTCGTAGAAATCGCGCAATGCGCGGCGTAGGGCGGGTCTCGACCCGCCTTCGGACGCCTGGAATACCAACCCCTGCCCAGCGTCGTCCAAAGCCACGCGCGCATACCGCCCGCTTTCCCAGCGCACCGGCAGCATCGCGCCTCGCAACGGCAGCCGTGTGGTCTGCCCGCGGGCGAGGCCGGCGATGTCCTCATGCGCATGCTGGTCCAGCTGCAGCGCCAGCCAATCGCGATGCTCGCGCACGAAACGTTCGCCGGAGATCAGGCTGGCGCGCAGCGGCAGACTCAGGCGCGCGCCGCGCTCGTCCACCGACAGCTTGATGCGCCGCGCGCGCGGATCGCGCACGCGCAGGATGTCGATGCTGCGGCCGTCGTCGAGGGTCAGCACGATGGTGTCGCGCTCGATCGGGCGCGGTTTCCTGCGTTCGGATTTGTCGCGAAGCAGGAGACGAAGCAGCGAAGGCATGCGCACATGCTAACCCGAGCTTCTCGTAGGAGCGACTTTAGTCGCGAGCTCTCGGTGAATGCATCGGAAGAGCTCGCGACTAAAGTCGCTCCTGCCGAGGCTGCTTATCAGAATCAGGTCAGTGTTCGGCCTTCGACAGCTTCAACGCCGGCTCCAGGATCCCGAACAAGCGCTTGAGCTCGCCCGCCATCAACGCGAAGCGTGCATCGAGCTCGGCGCGGATGTCCTCGCGATCGGTGCTTTCGAGCTGATCGACGGCGCCATCGAGCAGCTTGAACTTGCGCACGACCAGGTCCTCGCCGAGCACGAAGCTGACGTGGTCGTCGAGGTTGAGCGCCAGGCGCGTGACCTGCTTGCCGGACTCCAGATGCTTGCCGATCTCGTCGCCCTGCAGGTCCTGGCGCTGGCATTTGACGATCGCGCCGTGTTCGGCGGCGTCCTTGAGCTCGCATTCCTCGCCGAGGGTCAGGCCTTGCGGCAGCGGTTCGCCGGCGATCCAGCCGGTCAGCACCGCGCGCGGCGCGATTTCGGCGTTCAGCGGCAGGGCGGGGAAACTGCCGAGCGCGCGGCGGATTTCCGACACCACCGCTTCGGCATTCTTGCGCGACGAGGTGTCGACCGCGCACAGGCCGTGCTCCAGGTCGAGGATCGCGTCGGTGCGCGTCGGCCGCACGAACGCGCGCGGCAGCAGCTCGTGCACCAGGTCTTCCTTGATGCGCTTGCGCATGCGGCCGCCGGGCTTGCGGCCTTCCTTCTGCTCCAGGTCGGCGAGCTTTTTCGCCAGCAGGTCGTTGACCACCGCGGCCGGCAACAGCCGGTCCTCGCCGCCGACGGTCAGCCAGATCGCGTCGGCGACGCGGTGCGACAGCGCCTCGGCATGCGTGCCGAACGGCGAGACGAAGCCGCGGGAGGAGAGCTCGAGGCTGCCGACCGGCTTGAGCTGCGCCTCGGCAAGGTGGGCGTCGAGGTCGGAAAGATCGAGCGAGGTTTGAAAACGGAACAAGGTGAGATTGCGAAAGAACATCGAAGGTCCGAAATGATGAGGGGTTTTTAACTGTCATTTCCGCGAGGGCGGGCATTTTCACCAGGCGAAGGGCTGGTCATCCGGCCGCCTGCCTTTCCTAGGAGCGGCTTCAGCCGCGAGCTCGGGATCATGTTCTCGTTGTCGCAAAGCTTGCGGCTGAAGCCGCTCCTACGAAGAGCGGAGCAAAAAGTCGCTGGATTCCCGCCTTCGCGGGAATGACGGCAAGAAAAGAGGGCATCACAGATCTTCGGGGATGCCGGCGGGCGCGCCGTCCGCCAACCACGCATGTGCGTCCGCCAACTTCGTGCCACCCACTCCCAGCGACACGAAATCGAACAACGTCGGATCGCTCAACTGCGAAGGACGAATGTCGCCGAGTGCGCGCGCGATCTGCTCCACGCGTCCCGGCGTCTCGCGCTCCCACTGGTCGAGCATGCGCTTGACCTGCTTGCGCTGCAGGTTGTCCTGCGAGCCGCACAGGTTGCAGGGAATGATCGGGAATGCCTTCGCCGCCGCGTATCGCGCGATGTCGTCCTCGCGCGCGTAGGCCAGCGGACGGATCACGACGTGCTTGCCGTCGTCGCTGAGCAGCTTCGGCGGCATGCCGGCGAGCTTGGCGTGGAAGAACAGGTTGAGGAAGAACGTCGCGACCAGGTCGTCGCGATGGTGGCCGAGCGCGATCTTCGTGAAGCCTTCCTGTTCCGCATGCGCGTACAGCGCGCCGCGGCGCAACCGCGAGCACAGCGAGCACATCGTCTTGCCTTCCGGCACGACGCGGCTGACGACCGAGTAGGTGTCCTGCTCGAGGATGCGGTACTCGACGCCGATCGATTCGAGATAGGCGGGCAGCACGTGTTCCGGGAAATCCGGCTGCTTCTGGTCGAGGTTCACCGCGACCAGCTCGAAGCGCACCGGCGCCTTCGCCTGCAGCTGCAGCAGGATGTCGAGCATCGTGTAGCTGTCCTTGCCGCCGGACAGGCAGACCATGACCTTGTCGCCTTCGGCGATCATGCCGAAATCGGCGATCGCGCGGCCGACCTGATGGCGCAGGCGCTTGCCGAGCTTGTGCTGCTCGCGCGCCCGCCTGCGCGCGGGCGAGACCGGCTCGGCGAGCGGTAAGGGTTCGATGCGGGAGGCGAGGGTGCTCATGCAGCCGCCATTCTAACGGGCGGTCGAAGACGCAGCTGCCCAGCGCCGCCAACGCGCCGTCCATCCGGACCGCTCAGATCGCGTCCGGCTCGCCATGACGCCGGCGCGTGGCCGCGATAAGCTCGACGGCGATGCAGACCTCCGACCCCATCGAGCTCGCCCGCGTGGCCCAGCGCCTGATCGAATTGCGCACCGAGCATCGCGACCTCGATGCCGCCATCACCCGGCTGCAGGCCGACATCAAGGCCGATGAGCTCGCCGTGCGCCGCCTGAAGAAGCGCAAGCTGCAGCTGAAGGACAACATCGAGCGCCTGGAAAGCGCGCTGATCCCGGATGAACCGGCGTAGGGCGGGTCTTGACCCGCCATAAAACGATCGCGTGGTGCTTCAGGCCAGAGATTTGCAATGCATGCCGAGGAACGGCGGGTCGAGACCGCCCTACGCGGTTGCAGTTTGCTGCGCTGGCTTCACCGCTTCCGGACTCACCTTCTCGATCGTGTGGCGCAATTCGCGGCCGAGGATGATCTTGGCGTCCTTGGCCCAGGCATCCAGGCGTTGGTCGAAGACCAGCTTGCTGTTCTGGTCCAGCCACACCAGGCCCAGTTCGCGCAGCTTCTGGATGAAGCCGCGGAACAGCGTCTTGTCGAAGAATTCCGGCGCGGCCGGCGCGTACAGCAGCGACAGGCGCTGCGCGGCGAGATGGCAGAGGCTTTCAAGCTCGCCGGCGCCGAGCGTGCCCGGGCCGTTCTTGGCCAGCACCGAAATCGCGATGTAGTAGCGCTCGAACGCCTGCTGCAGCGGATGGCCGAGGGCGCGAAGACGGAACACTTCGTCGCTCTGCCCGGCGTTGCGCGCGAGGATGCCGCCGTCGTCGTCGTTGACCTGCTCCAGCAGGCCTTCGCGGATGAACACGTCGATGGTGCGGTCGATGCGCTCGGAGAAGCCTTCTTCGTCCCAGGGAAGGAACAGCTCGCCTTGCAGGAACGGATACATCGCGCGGCCGATGCGCAGCAACCCGGCGCGGCCCATGCGGCGGTTGTGCAGGAAACAGCATGCGATCCACGCCGAAGCAGTGAACAGGTGCACCACGTTGTTGCGGAAATAGCTCAGCAGCACCGCGGTGTCGTCGTCGACGCTGAGCACGTCGCCGAGAGGATGGGCGATGCGCGTGAGCACGCCGATCTCCTCGCCGTGCGCGATGATCTGCGCCGGCGGATGCGGCGTGACGGTGACGCGGTCGGAATACGGCACTTCGGTGAGCAGCTTCTTCGACAGCACGATCTGCGCGATCAGGTCCACTTCGCCCATCGTGTGCTTGGGCGTCGACAGCAACGCCAGCGCCAGCAGGTTGATCGGATTGACGTCCGCGGCGCGGTTGATGTTGACCTGGATCTTCTGCGCGATCGCCGCGACGGTATCGGACAGCCACGCCGGCTTTTCGTCCTCCGGCACGATCTCGCCGTTCCACGCCGGCGCGCACTGCGCCAGCATGTCGTTCAGCGCGAACGGCTCGCCGTAGTTCACGACCACCTGCCCGTAGTTCTGCCGCAGCACCTTCGGAATGCCCCACAGCAGCGCCCAGATCGATTCCTTTTCCTTCGGCTTGCCGGTCAGCTCGTCGAGGTAGCTGTTGCCCTCCATCAGCTTTTCGTAGCCGATGTAGACGGGCTGGAACAGCACCGGCCGCGTCGGCTGGCGCAGGAACGCGCGCACCGTCATCGAGATCATGCCGCCCTTGGGCTGCAGCAGGCGGCCGGTGCGCGAGCGTCCGCCTTCGATGAAATACTCGATCGAATAACCGCCGGCGACCAGCTGCGCGACGTACTCGCTCAGCACCGCCGAATACAGCGCGCTGCCGCGGATGCTGCGACGGATGAAGAACGCGCCGCCCTTGCGCAGCAGGCTGCCGATCACCGGCAGGTTGAGGTTGACGCCGGCGACGATGTGCGGCGGCACCACGCCGGTGTTGTAGAGCAGGTACGACAGCAGCAGGTAATCCATGTGGCTGCGGTGGCTGGGCACGTAGATGACCTCGTGCCCGGGCGCGCTCGATTTCAGCGTGTCGAGGTGATGCACCAGCACGCCGCGGAAGATGCGGTTCCAGACCGTGGTCAGCAGGAAGGAAGCCGAACGCACCACCGGGTGCGAATAGTCGGCGGCGATCTCGTAAGCGAAGGCGTGGGCTTTTTTCCACGCATCCTCGGGCTTGCTGTTGTCGCGCCGCGCCTGGTCGGCGATCGCTTCCTTGACGGCGTCGGCGGCGAGCACTTTGTCGACCAGCAAGCGCCGCGTCGACAGGTCGGGACCGATCACCGCCTCGCGGATGCGGTGAAAATGCGTGCGCAGCACCCGCGACAGCTTGCGCACCGTGCGCTCGGGCGGCAGGTCTTCGGCGATGACGCTGCGCAATCCGACCGGCTGCGCGAACTGCACCAGCGTGTCGCGGCCGTTGAGCAGGATCGCGAGCAGGCGCCGGAAGCGGCCGACCAGCGTCCAGTTCTCCGAGAACAGCACCGAGAACCAGCCGCTGTTCTTGTCCGGTGCGCGGCCGACGAAGATCGACACCGGCACCAGCTGCACGTCGAGCGAAGGATCGGCGCGGTGCGCCTCGAGCAGGCGCGCGAGCGAGCCCGAATGCGTCTTCGCGTGCGGCGGCTGGTTGGTCGCGAGCGTGGCCGCGAGGTTGAGCGCGCTGCCGACGTTGCGCCGCGACAACGCCACGTAGGCGCGCTTGCGGCCGAGCGGATCGCCGGGCAGCGGCCGCAGCGGCGAGGGCAGGCCGGCTTCGCGGCAGGCGCGATCGAGGATCAGCGCGTTCGACAGGCCGTAATCCTCGAGCACGTAACAGATCGGACGCTGGTCGATGAACTCCTGCGGAGCGTGCGGCTCGATCTTCAGGGTGATCCACGGTTCCAGGATCTTGCCGAGCAGCTTGCCCCACCACGGCCGGCGCACGCGCGCGGCGGCGACGTGCGGCGGCGGCGTGGGTGCAATGCCCAACTCGGCCTGATGGGGGCCTTGCCCATCGGCGTTGGCCTCGCCGGGCGACGGGGCACGATGCGCGTCGCTGTCGTGCGCGCTATCGGTTGCACCCGGCACAGGGGTTGCCTCGGTGCCGGCCAGCATCGGCGGGACGCTCTCGTCGGGTAAAGTCTCCGGCGCCGGCGTGGCGGGCGGGGGCCGGGACGGATCGGCGTCGAACAGGGTCGGTTGCGTGGGCATCGCCTGCATTATGCCGAAGCGGGCCTTCCCGCCACCTGGACCCGACTCAGCGCTCAGCGCGGTGCGGGCGGAGGCGGCTTGGCGGGGTCCGGCGTCGGTTCGGCCGCGGCCTGATCGGTCGCCGCCGCCACCGCGGCCTCGGCGTGGCGCAGGTAGTCGCTCAGGTACCAACGCCCTGCGTGGCGCTCGACCTCGACCACGGTGTCGATCGCTTCCCCGCCCAGGGTGTAGCGCATGCGCACCTTGGCGGTGTCGCCGGTTTGCGACTGCAGGCCCGCGTCGAGTCCGTCCAGGCTGGCATCGAGCGCCAAGCCGTAGCCCGCCAGCACCTGTTTGACGGTCGACAGGAAACCCGACAGCCGGCGCAGGCTGTCGCGCATGCCGATCCGTGCGAAATCGGCTTCGGACGCCAATCCGGTCCTGCGGGCGGCGGCGGCGAGTTTCGGGATCGCGGCCCGGGCACGCTGCGGATCGCCGAGCGGCGCGGTCATGCCCCAGCGGCTGATCGCGGCGACGAACTGCGCGTAGTGGTCGCGTTCGGCGTCGCTGAAATCGCCTTCGTTGCGGACGTATTGCACGCCGAACAAGCCCAGCGACGTTGCCGCCGCCTTCAGCTCCGCATCGGCACGCGAGAACTGTCGATCGAAAGTGCGTTGCAGTTTCGCTTCGGATCCCGGCGCCGCCAACGCGCCGAGCAGCGTGGGCAGGCGCTCGTCGAAAGGCAGCTCGTCCAGCGGCCAGCGCGTGCGTCCGCTGCGCCACGCTGCCTCGAGCCGCACGTACACCGCCGGCGGCACGGCATCGCGCGCGAACGCATCGAGGTCGTTGTCGCGCAGGTGCTTGGTCAACAGGCGGACGGCCTGGGCCGGCTTGCTCGCGCCGCCAGGCAATGCGCCGACGGCGGGTTCCTCGCGATGGCAGCTCGTCAATCCGCCGACGACCAGCAGCAGGAGTGCTGGCAGAAGCGTTGATAGGCGTGTCGATAGGAGCGGCGGACACCGGAAGCGAAAGCGGGCTTGCATGTGCGGCCTCCCCGGTCGCGAAGCCGCATCTTGGGCGGTGGGGCAGGCCGGGGCAAGGGCACCGATCACGGAGGCCGGTGCATCCGCTCGTCATTCCCGCCTACGCGGGAACGACGAACGTTTCCCTACAAATCCCGCACCACCCAATCCCGCGGATGCGAGGCATCCGGCACGTCCAGCGCCGCCAGCGCGACCTCGTCCGGCGTCGATCCCGCCTTCCAGGCCGCCGCGATCGCGGCCAGCCGGTCGCGCGTGGCGCGGGTGTAGGCGCCTTCGAGTTCGTTCTGCGCATCGGCGGCGAGCTTCTGCGGATACAACGTGCGCGCATCGTCGCTGCGGTTGAGCAGCGCGATCATGCGCGCCAGCGCGGTGCGGAACGTCGCCGCGCCGAGCGCGGTGCGTTGCGTGCGTTGCAGATGCCACACGGTCAGGTATTCGACCGGACCCAGCAGGCGCCGCGGTGTCGCCCCGAAGAATTGTCCGGAAAAGGCGCTCGCTGCGAGCGGCGTCGTGCTTTCCGGCAGGCTCGTCGCGCCCCACGAGCTCAGCGCGCCCCCGGGCATGTCCATGCGCCGCAGCGCGGTGCCGAACGTGTCGGCGAGCAATCGCTGCGCGCGCGCATCGTCGCTCTCGGCGACTACGCCGAGCAGCCGCAGGAACAGCGGATAGCGCTCTTCGCCCAACCGCCGCACGAGGCGCTTCAGCACCGCGAGCCGGTATTCGGGATCGCTGTGCGCGGCGAGCGCCGACACCAGGCGATCGGCGCCGGCACGCAAGGCCGCAGGCGTGGGAACGACTTCGGAACTATTCATGTCTGCATGACGGCATCGCCCCGACCATCGCGTCGTGATCCGCGCTGGCGATCATTGTGATCGCACGGAACGAAAAACGATGCCTCAGGCGAACGCCTCGAGGATCAGGTCGGCCGCCTGGTCGGCGGCCTGCGACAGATCGAGCCTGCCCAGTTGCCCCTCGAGACCGGTATCGCCGGACAACAGGCGCTCGCCATCGGCGACATCGTCCCAGGCGCCGGCGTTGAGCACGTCTTCGCCGAAGTCGACGATCTCTTGCGCGACCAGCGCCTCGGAGGCATACGTGACTTCCGCGGCATCGAGCTGCGGCGCGCCCTGCCCCTGCTCGCCACGGCGCAGGGTGTCGAGCTGGTCGAGCGACGACGGGCTGGTCAACGGGCCGGCACGGTCGAAACGCGGATCGGGGTTGATGCTCATGGCGGGATGGGTCCGGACTTCCTGAAACAGGCGCAATGGCGGAGATGACGGAAATGTAACGCTCGGCGATGTCGGTCGCCATCTCGGGATAACCCTAGGTGCGCGCGGAGCCGAATCGAGGCATGGCCTGAATCAATGGATACGACATTCGCTTCAATTCGAAGGCAGCGTCAACGACAACGTGGATGAACGTGCGTCCACACGACCCCATGCTAGCCTCGCAGTCCGATGAAATCCTGAACGATGATGAGGCCCAGGCATGGCGTCGAAGGACCAGGGCGCTGACAAGACCGAGCAGCCGACTGCGAAGAAGCTTCGCGATGCACGCAAGGAAGGCAATGTCAGCAAGAGCCGCGAACTGACCAGCACCGTGCTGGTGCTCGGCTGGCTGGTGGGCGGATGGCTGCTGATGGGTTTCATGTACCGCAAGATCACGGTGTTGTTCAACGAAAGCCTCGCCGCGATCCGGCAACCCTTCGACGTCGCGGTGCGCGAACTCGGCGCCAATGCCTTCGATACCTTCTTGTGGCTGTGCCTGCCGCTGTTGGGCCTGGCGGTGTTCCTCGGACTGCTGGTCGAGTTCCTGCAGGTCGGCCCGGTCGCGACGATGAAGAAGGTGACGCCGAACGTCGCCCAGCTCAATCCCGTCGAGGGCCTGAAGAAGATGTTCTCGATGGACAACCTGGTCGAGCTGGTGAAGTCGATCGTCAAGAGCGGCGCGTTGATCGGCATCGGCATCTTCGTGCTGTGGGGGATGCTCGACCAGTTGCTGCTGCTGCCCTACGCGCCGCCGGCGGCGATGGGCTCGGCGATCTGGTACGGCCTGCTGCGCATCGTGGTGTGGACGATCTTCGTGTTCTTCTTCGTTTCGGCGATCGATGCGGGCTACCAGAAATACTCGTACCTCAAGCAGCTGCGCATGAGCCGCCGCGACATCAAGCAGGAAGTGAAGGAAAACGAGGGCGACCCCTACGTCAAGCAACGTCGCCGCCAGCTGCACCAGGAGTGGTCGCAGCAGAACATGCTCAATGCCGTCAGGGGATCGAATGTCGTGGTCACCAATCCGACGCACATCGCGGTCGCGCTGCAATACGAACACGGCGTCACCGACCTGCCGGTCGTGGTCGCCAAGGGCGAAGGCGCCAACGCCGAGATGATCAAGCGCGCCGCCGAGGAAGCCGGCGTGCCGATCATGCAGAACATCGAACTCGCCCGCGGCCTCAACGAGCGCACTGCCCTGGACGACTACATCGGCAGCGAATTCTTCGATGCCGTGGCCGAGGTGTTGCGCTGGGCGGAGGAAATGCGGCGCGTCGAGTGAGGGATCGCTCACGCATGACGTGTCGTGCAGGAGCGAGGTCAGTCGCGATGCGTTGAAATCGACCGGGCGAACGGACGCAAAGCCGCTTCGGTGGCCACGAGCAGCACGTTGCTTGCGGGATCGAGTCGGTGCTCGGCGCGAAGCCGGGGATGCGCGGCGACATGCAACAACCCGGCGAGGCCGGTCGCGCCCGACGGCGTGGTTTCCGGGCCGCCGCATTCCCGCAACACGTCGACGGCGCGGCGTAGATGGTCTTCGTCGACGAGGACCGATCGTGCATCGTGCCGTTGCAGGATCTCCAGTGCCGGCGTCGACACCACGCCGCAGGCCAGCATCTCGGCCGCCGTCTGCAGATCGCCGGGAACGTGCACTGGCCGGCCTGCAGCCAGCGCCTGCGCGACGCATGCGGCCGATTCCGGTTCCACCACCAGCACTCTGCGTACAAGATCGCCAAGCCCGTCGGCCATGGCCGCCGCCAGCCCGCCGACGCCGGCCTGGACGAACAGATGACTCGGGCGATCCTTCACGTCATCGCGAAATTGCGCGACGAGTTCCTGCGTGAGCAATTGATAGCCGGCCATCACGTCCCTGACGACCGCGTCGTTCGGGTCGGCGGTCGTATCGGCGATCAGCAGTCCTTCGCCGCGCGCAGCCGCGGCGGCGGCTTCGCGGACCGCGTCGTCGTAGGTTCCGGAGATCCAGACGATGTCGCCGCCGAACGCCTCGATCCGCTCGGCACGGATCCGGTTCACGCCGACCGCCAGGTAGATCGACGCCTCCGTTCCAGCACGCCTGGCCGCAGCGGCGACCGAGAGTCCATGATTGCCGTCGCTCGCGCAAATCAGCCGCGGCAGCGGCTGTCGGCGCGTGCGGTTCGCATCCAGCTCCTGCAGTGTCGCCACGCCTGCGGCCCGGGCGAGCGACCGCAACCCCGCGACCATCCCGCCAAGCACTTTGAAGTTGCCGAGCGGACGTTCGCCTTCGGCCTTCACGAAGACGCGGCCGACCTTCGTCAGGCGCGCGAGGCCGGGCAGCTCGATCAGGCTCGTCGGCCGGTAGTCTTCCCAGAGATAGGCAGCGTCCGCTGCCGGATCGGTCTGTCGCGATGTGTTCATGGGGCCAGTCTGCGGCAGCGGCGCGCCGCCCGGCCGCAAAGATGCGAATCCTTGGCGGAAAAAAAGCGTCGCGCCTGCGCGAATCCACGAACGCCGCGCCGGCATGCGGTCCCGCTCGCTTCTAACTGTCGATATCCGGCGGGACGGGAATCGTCAGCCCGCGCTTGACGATGCCCAAGGCCACGCTGGTCGTGAATTTCCTCACGTTCGGATTCTCCTCGACCATGCGCGACATCAGCGCGTCGTAGGTTTCCGTGTCGGGTGCGGTGACGACCAGCACGAAGTCGGCCTCGCCGGTCACGTAGAACGCTTGCTGGACCTGTTCTTGCGCCGCGAGCCACGTCCGTAGCTGCGCCATCAACGCCGGCCGCTCGCGTTCGACCTGCAACGAGACGATGAAGAACGTCGGGCGTCCGATCTTGCCGGGATCGACGATCGCGGCATCGCGGACGATCACGCCCTGTTCGCGCAACCGGCGCAGCCTGCGCTGGATCGCCGAGGGCGACAGCGCGACCTGTTCGGCCAGGCGCTCGGCCGTTTGCCCGGCGTCCTCCTGGACGAGGTTCAGCAGCTGGCGGTCGAATCGGTCGAGTTCCATGTGGCGATGCTCAATAGGTCGCACCGTCGGACTTTAGCGCTCCTCGAGCGACACGGGGGCTAGCCGCCGAACGCGTTGTTCAACGCCCGCAGCAATCCGCGGTTGTCGCCGAGGCGGTCCAGCACGATCTCGACGTACACGCCGAGCATCAGCAGGATCATCGCCGTCGCCAGCCAGGCCTTGATCGGCATCGTCAGCGCGAAGACGTTGAGTTGCGGCGCGTAGCGATTCACCAGGCCGAACGACAGGTCGATCAGCAGCAGCACCACCATCGCCGGCGCGGCGAGCACCAGCAGCGCGGTCATCAGATAGCCGAACTGCCCGATGAACATGTGCAGGCCGGTGACTTGTAAAACCGGCACGAACGACGTCACCGGCCACATCACGTAGCTCGACAGCAACAGGTCGAGGAACACCAGGAACGCGCCGCTGGCCATGAACAGCCAGGCGGCGAACTGCGACAGGAACGTGCCGTGCAGCGACGTCTGGTGGCCCTGGATCGGATCGAACACCGAAGCCATGCCGAGGCCGACCTGGTTGTCGATCACGTTGCCGGCCGCGCCGAGCGCCCAGAACACGATGCCGAAGCAGAAGCCGATCGAGATGCCGAGGAACAACTCCTTCAGCACGATCGGCCCCCATTGCAGCACGCCCATCGATTCGAGCGGCGCGCCGGCCATCGCGATCGGGATCGCGACCAGCGCCAGGCTGACCATGAAGCTGTTGCGCACCATCGCCGGCACGGTCTCGGCGGTCAGCAGCGGCAGCATCAGGAACGCGCCGATGATGCGCGGCGTGGTCAGGCCCAGCGCCAGCATCACGTTGCCGACGGAATCGAATGCCATCGGATCGGCCGTCAGTGTCGGACGAGGGCGGGGAAATCGAGGAACAGGCGGTCGGCGAACGTGTACAGCGTGCCGCCGATCAGCGAAGCGGTCACGAACAGCATGATCACGATGGTCACGAACTTCAGCGCGTAGGCGAACGTCTGTTCCTGCAACTGCGTCGCGGCCTGCAGGAACGCGACCGCAAGCCCGACGACCGCCGCCGCGGCGATCGGCGGTCCGGACAGGATCAGCGTCAGCCACAGGGCTTGCTTGGTCAGTTCGAGGACGTCATCCATGCCTAGCTCCGGAAGAACAGTTGCATTTGCGGCGTGTTCATCACTCTCCGTTCGTCATCCCGGCGAAAGCCGGGATCCAGTTTGTATCGCGGTGCTGCCCGACACCAACTCGAAAGCGAAGGGGCTGGATCCCGGCTTTCGCCGGGATGACGAGTCGTGAATGGCTGCTTCAAGTCGCATACGTCAGCACCAGCCCATGCACCAGCTTCGCCCAGCCGTCGATCAGCACGAACAGCAGCAACTTGAACGGCAGCGACACCGTCGTCGGCGACAGCATCATCATGCCGAGCGCGAGCAGGATGTTCGAGACGACGAGATCGATGATCAGGAACGGCAGGAAGATCAGGAACCCGATCTGGAAGGCCGCGGTGAGTTCGCTGACGGTGAATGCCGGGATGATCACGATGAAGTCTTCGGCGGTCAGGTCGGCGCGGCGCGCCGGCGGCAGCAGGCGCTGCGCGCTGCGCAGGAAGAACGCGCGCTCGGCATCGCTGGAATGCTTGGTCAGGAATCCGCGCAACGGTTCCTTGCCTGCGTCCACCAGCGACAGCAGGCGTGCGGTATCCATGCGTCCACCCGCCGGCGCGGGGGCTGGTCCGGCGGGCGCGGCGATCACGACGTCGGCCGGAGGCGCGGCGGCGCCGGGCGCTGCGGCGCTCGCCGATGCCGCAGGCGGCGCGCTTTGCACGTTCGCGAACTGCGGACCGCGCATGCTCGCGTTGGTGCCGAGCACGTTGGCGAATTGCGGACCGCGTGCGGCGGCTGCCGTCGCTGCCGCTTCGGCGGCGAGACCCGCGGCGGCGGCCGGCGAGCGGGGAGCGGGATCCGGCAACGCCGCTGCGCCGGTCGCGGCGACGGGTGCAGCGGCCGCCGGCGGTGCGGCAGGCAGCGGTGCAGCAGGCGTGTTCGGTCGCGCCGGCGCCGAGATCGATGCCGGCGGCGGCAAGCCTTTCATCTTCGCCTCGACCGCGGCATGCGTGTCGAGGATCACCGGATACATCACGTAGATCGACAGCACGATCGCCAGGCCGTTGATGACGACATTGGGCGGCACCTGCTGCAGTCCGAGCGCGTTGCGCAACAAGCTCAGCACCACGACCATCTTGGTGAACGAGGTGACCATGACCGCCACGAACGGCGCCAGCGCCAGGCTGATGACCGTGACGAGGACGAGCGCCGGCGAGAAGGTGCTGAAATCCATGTGCTAACTCCAGGACAGCAGGCGGACACCGAGCGTCTCGCCGACCGCCACCACTTCGCCGCGGCCGCTGACGCGGCCATTGGCGCGGATGGTGACGTTGGCGCCTTCCAGGTGGGCCGGCAGCGCGAAGACGTAACCGGGTTGCAGCGTCGACAGCTCGCCGACGCTCATTTCGATCCGGCCGATCTCGAATTCCACTTTCACCGGCAGATTGCGCGCGCCGGCATCCTCGTCGGTGCCTGCGGCCGGCGCTGTGCCGGAGATGGATGCATTGCTGTCGCTCATCGCGGGACTCTCCCTGGGGGCAGATGGAATGAAGCGGGCCGGACCGTCGACGCGCCAACCTTGCGGCACGGCCGTCAGCGACCAGGCGGATCCTGCCGTACGTTCTCCTGCGGCGTGCGCCGATACCGAAGGCGGACGACTGCGCGTGCCGGCCACGATCACGTCGCCCGGCCGCAGCGCGCGCCATTGCGCGATGTCGAGATCCGGGCCGGCGAGCCGGATCGCCACCGGTGCGGGCAATCCGCGCCATGCGCCGAGCGCCGGCAGCGGATCGTCGACATAAGGCTGATCAGCGCGATCGAGCAGGCGCGGCAACCACGCGTAAGGCAGGCGCAACTTGCCGCGATGGCTGGCCGGCGCCGATGCGTCGATGTCGGCGTCGTCGATCGCGAAATCGAGCCAGAGCTGTCCATCGAGGTCGTTGTCTGCAGCGAGCTCGATGGGGACCAACGCGACGCCGAGGCCGTCGCTCAGCCGCATCAGCTGCGATTCGTGCGCCAGGCTCCACGCCAGCATGCGCGAGCGGCCTTCGTAGTCGCTCCAGTGCAGGCCGCCGGCAAGCCCGCCTTGCGCAAGCCCGCCCTGCGCGAGCCCGCCCTGTGCAAGCCCGCCCTGTGCAAGCATGAAGTCGTCGGCTTCCAGATCCAGCGCCAGCGGCACGCCGTCGCCCTCCAGCGCGAACGTGGCGCGCGGGGATCCAGGCGTGCCGGGCGTGAAGTAGAGCGTGCCGCCATCGCGCAACGTCCAGTACTGCGGCGTCGCGAAGAAATCGCGCAGCGCCTGCGCCTGTCCGGGCAGCAGGCGGGGAATGCGCTCGCGCAACGGTGCGACGGCCGTCATGGACGCGGCGCTGCGCGCGGATGCCTTTCCAGCGCGCTGCGCCGATGCTTTGCGGATCGCGTCAACCATGCCCGAGCGCCACCTTCATCAATTCGGGCAGCGAGCGTACCCCGAGTTTGTTCATCATGTTCGCGCGATGCAGCTCGACCGTCTTGATGCTGATGCCGAGGATGTCGGCGATGATCTTGTTGGGCTTGCTCGCCACGACCAGATCGAGCACCTGCCGTTCGCGCGGGCTCAGCTTGCCGAGCAGCTCGTCCTGCACGCCGGCATTCGCGCGGCTGCGCGTCCTCGCGATCGCCGTGCGGATCGCGTCGATCAGCGCCTCGTCGCCAAAGGGCTTCTCGAGGAAGTTCGACGCGCCCTTGCGCATCGCTTCCACCGCCAGCGGCACGTCGCCGTGCGCGGTGACGAACACCAGCGGCACCGTGCAGCCGCGCCGCAGCAGTTCCTCCTGCAATTGCAGCCCGCTCATCGCAGGCATGCGGATGTCGGAGACCAGGCACTCGGCCATGTCGCCGTGGCGCTGTGCGAAGTAGGCGGCGATGAAATCGGCGCCCGAGGGATACGCATGCGCCTCGAATCCGGCCGTTTCCAGCAGCCACGCCGTCGAATCGCGGAAACCGTCGTTGTCGTCGACCAGGTAGACGCGCGTGTCAGGCGTGGCTTGGGACATGGCGTGGCGTCCATCTTTTAAAGTGCATGCTTTGAAAGTGCTTGGCAGGCAGGCCGGCCCGGCGCATCAGGCCCTGCCCGCCGCGCGCGGCAAGGTGAAGCCGAACACGCTGCCGCCGCCTTCGCGCGGTTCGAAAAACAAGTGGCCTTCGTGGTATTCGATGATCGAGCGGCAGATCGCCAGGCCGATGCCGAGGCCGTCGACCTTGGTGGTGAAGAACGGCGAGAACAGCTGGTCCTGCTCGGCGCTGCTCAAGCCCGCGCCGCGATCGCTGACGCGCACCTCGATCTGGTCGTCGAGATTCACGCGCCCCTCGATGCGCAGCTCGCGTTCCGCCGCCGCAGTCTCGCGCATCGCCTCGATGGCGTTTTTGACGAGGTTCAGCAGCACCTGCTCGATCATCACGCGATCGGCATAGACCTCCGGCAGCGTCGGCGACAGCGACACGTCGATGCGCAGTTGCTGCCGTTCGGCCTCCAGGCGCAGCAGTTCGAGCACGGTGGCGGCGATTTTCGACAGGTCGTGCGCATCGCGCCGGGGTTCGCGGGCGCGCACGAACTCGCGCACCCGCGAGATGACGGCGCTGGCGTGCTCGGCCTGCGTGCGCGCGGCGAGCAACGCGCGTTCGACCTGCACCGGCCCGCCGGCCTGATCGACCAGGCGCAGGCTGCCGTTGAGGTAGTTCACGATCGCGGCGAGCGGTTGGTTGAGCTCGTGCGCGAGCGTTGCCGCCATTTCGCCGACCGACATCAGGCGCGAAGTGAACAGCAGCTTTTCCTGCCGGCTCTTGTGCGAGTCGAGCGTCTCGATGCGCTCGCTGATGTCCACCGCGGTCATCAGCGCCAGCGAGCGTTCGCCGATCTCCAGCGAGCTCCAATGCAAGGCGTACCAGCGTCCGCTGTGCGCGGCACGCACTTCGCGCGGCTCGGGCTCGCCGGCTTCGGCGCCATGCAGGCTCTCGAGCAAGCGATCGCGATGGTCGTATCCCGCGATTGCGGAAAAGTCGTCCCGGAACCGGCGATTCGCGGCGACCAGCGTCCCGTCCGCGCGCGCGAACGCGGCGCAGGCGAAAGGAATGGCGGTCAGAACGGCTGGAAGCGTTTCCGCAACCGGCATCGGCCCGGCATCGCGATGGCCGGCATCGGCCGGACGCGATGCGCGGCCGCTGCGGACCGGCGTCATGCCCGCGCCCATGGTCTTGATGCCGCCCGCCATGCGCACCTGCTACGGTAACCGTGCGCATCGCGCCTGCTTCCATGCATGCTGTCCTGCATGACGGCGTCCACCGACCTTTCCTCCATGCCCCGGTTTGCTCGTGCCATGACGCCATCCTGTCCCAAGTCCGCATCGATCCGTAACCTTGCCTTGCGCGCATCGCCCTTTGTCGCGACGTGGCCGTGCATCGCGCTGGCCGCGCAAGGCGCGGCGGCGCAACGCGAGGTCGCGCAGCCCACGGGGTCGATCCTCGGTGAAGTGCTTGCGATCGTGTTGCCGCTCCTATTCATCATCGGCGCGCTCGTTGCCGTGCTGATATTCGCACGCCGACGTTTCGGTCTCACCGGCCAGGACGCGCCGCTGACGATCGTGCAGATCCTGCCGGTGGGTCCGCGTGAACGCATCGTGCTGGTCCGCACGCGCGCCGGTCGTGTCATGGCCGTCGGCGTGGCCGCGCACTCGCTGACGCTGCTCGCCCAACTCGACCACGACGACGTCCATGTGCAACGCGAGGTCGCGTCGACCGATCAACTGCCGTCGCCATGAATGCGCACGGCGGCGGTCCCGACTGCATTGATACCGTGCGGTGCTGTTAAGCGTTCGTGACGCGGATGTCTGCGAGCGTGCACGTTAGCGTCGCGTGACGTTGAGCCCTTCTTCACAAAACGAAATCCCGTGAAAATTTTTGCCGGCATCGTGGTGATGCAGGTTCGATAACCCGTGGTATGGTCGGATCCCATAAAACAAAACGCATGAGGCCTACGCCGTGCGCAAGTTTTGTATAACAGGGTGCGGGGAATCACGAGTCGTCCTGATGCTGCGCGCGCGTCGCGCGCCGGCGGACGCGTCCTGGGCCACGACCGATCGACAGGGATACGTTGATCCATGCGCGAGCTGATCGCCAACCTGTTCGCGGCGCCGGTCGGCGCCATGCCGCGCAAGCGCGGCGGCTACAGCGACATCGTCCTGGCGATCGCGGCGGTCACGATCATCAGCGTGATGATCCTGCCGTTGCCCACGGTGGCGATCGACGCGCTGGTCGCGCTCAACATCTCGATCGGTTTCGGCCTGCTGCTGCTGGCGATCTACATCCCGACGCCGGTCGCGTTCTCCAGCTTCCCGAGCGTGCTGCTGCTCACGACGCTGTTCCGGCTGGCGCTGTCGATCGCGATCACGCGCTCGATCCTGCTCAATGCCGAAGGCGGCCACATCGTCGAAACCTTCGGCACGCTGGTCGCCGGCGGCAACCTGGTGGTCGGCCTGGTGGTGTTCCTGATCATCACGGTGGTGCAGTTCATCGTCGTCGCCAAGGGCGCTGAGCGCGTGGCCGAGGTCGCGGCGCGCTTCACCCTCGACGCCATGCCGGGCAAGCAGCTGTCGATCGATTCTGACCTGCGCGCCGGCATGCTCGACAAGGACGAGGCGCGCCGCAAGCGCCGCCTGCTCGAAGTCGAGAGCCAGCTGCACGGCAGCCTCGACGGCGCCATGAAATTCGTGAAGGGCGATGCCATCGCCGGCATCGTCATCATCCTCATCAACCTGCTCGGCGGCCTGGCGATCGGCGTCCTGCAGCGCGACATGTCGCTGGGCGATGCCACGCACACCTACAGCATCCTCACGATCGGCGACGGCCTGGTGTCGCAGATTCCGGCGATCCTCGCCACGATCGCGGCCGGCCTGGTCGTCACGCGCACGGCAGGCGAGGAAGACGATCGCCACCTCGGCGATTCCATCACGCGGCAGATCTCCGGCGAGCCGCGCGTGCTGCTGATCACCGGCGGGCTGGCATTGCTGATGATGTTCGTGCCGGGCTTCCCGTGGCCGGTGTTCGGCCTGCTCGGCGCGATCCTCCTGACGCTGGGCGCGTGGCGCTATCGGCACAGGTACGAAACGCTGCGGCGCGTCTTCCAGGTCGGCGATGCTGAGATGGCCGCCGCGCACAAGCAGGACGACGCCGACGAAATGGCGCCACCCGCGCCGCTGCAATTGGACCTCTCGCCATCGCTCGCCAGGGCCATCGGCGAGGAGCCCATTCGCGCGCGCATGACCGAGGTTGCGCTGCGGCTGCGCGAGGAATACGGCGTGCCCGTCCCGAGTCCGACGGTGCGCGTGGACCCTGCGCTCGAGGGCGAAGGCACGTATCGCCTGAGCGCGTTCGGCGCACGCGTCGCGTCCGGGCAACTGCGCGGCGACGCGCGCTTTCGCCCGGCGCGCGTGGTGGGCGACGGTGCCGCCAAACTGCCGGGCTTCTTCCCGGTGCTGGCCGGCGATTGGACCAACGACGACGGCGCGGACACGCGCGGCGCGCTCGACACGCTGGCCGAGCACAGCCGACATGCGCTGCAGCGGCGGTTGGGCGGCTTCCTCGGCATCCAGGAAACCTCGCACCTGTTCGGTCGCATGCAGCGCGATTATCCCGACCTGGTGAAGGAAATGCTGCGCGTGGTGGCTCCGCAACGCGTTGCCGACGTATTGCGCCGGTTGGCCGAGGAAGGCGTGCCGATCCGCAACCTGCGCGACGCCTTCGAGGCGATCACCGACGTCGGCGGCCGCGAAAAGGACGTCGTCCTGCTTACAGAATACGTGCGCGTGGCGCTCAAGCGCGAGATCGCCGATCGCTACGCCGATGCCGATCGCACGCTGCACGTGCTGCTGATCCACCCCGAACTCGAAGACAAGCTGCGCCAGTCGGTGCGCGTCGCCGGCGGCGCCAGCCAGCTGGCGATCTCGCCGGAACTCGCCGCACGCCTCGGCGTGGAAGTACGCGGCCATTTGACGCGGCAGGGCGAACACGTGCGCCCCGTGCTGTTGTGTTCTCTCGACGTGCGACGCCACCTGCGCAAGCTGATGGAAGTCGATTTCTTCGAACTGCCCGTCCTGTCCTACCAAGAACTCGCCCCGGACCTGCGCATCGTGCAGGCCGGCCAGATCAA
>Ga0070668_100000901_pt1 | contig 20668 bp, 19 predicted proteins | sample KBSS43metaG_FD_64661 | JGI IMG/M metagenome (GOLD analysis project Ga0070668, IMG submission 64661) | Switchgrass rhizosphere microbial communities from Kellogg Biological Station, Michigan, USA - KBS S4-3 metaG | ecosystem: Host-associated > Plants > Roots > Rhizosphere > Soil ...
TCGCTCGAGATGCGCTCACGCACTTGCCGCGCTGCCGTCCGCGCGCGGTCGATGCATGCGACGATCGAGCGCGGATTGTCCTTATGGAAAGCCAACCACTGTCGCACCGTGCGCGCGGCCGCCCGCTCCTCCGCGACCTCGACGAGCAGCGACGGCAACGGACCATCGTTCGGACGCGGCGCGAGCAGTGGCGCCCACCGCGCGGCGCGCGTGGCCGGATCGTCCTGCTCGTCGAACTCGAGATGCTGACTGACCTCGATCAGCCGGCCGACGGCGAGCGACCGCTCCACGTAGCGGCTCATCCAGAGCACGTCCTCGGCAACGCGGCAGAGCATCATGCGTCCGACCTCGCCAGCACCCAGGTGTCCTTGCCGCCCCCGCCCTGCGACGAGTTCACCACCAGCGACCCCGAGCGGAGCGCGACACGCGTGAGTCCGCCCGGCGTGATGCGCACCTCGCGGCCGAACAACACGAAGGGACGCAGGTCCACGTGCCGCCCTTCGAGGTGGTCCTCCACCCAGCATGGGTGCCGCGAGAGCGCCAGCGTCGGCTGAGCGACGTAGTTGCGAGGATCTGCCATGATGCGAGCACGGAACTCGGCGATCTCGGCCCGTGAGGCATGTGGACCGATCATCATGCCATAGCCGCCACTCTCGTTCACCGACTTCACCACGAGCTCGTCGAGGTGGTCCAGTACGTACCGCAAGTCGTCACGCCGCACCGGCAGATAGGTCGGCACGTTGCCCAGGATGGGCTCCTCGCTCAGGTAGTAGCGGATGATCTCGGGCACGAGCGCGTAGACGGCTTTGTCGTCCGCCACTCCGGTGCCGATCGAGTTGGCCAGGCTCACCCGCCCCAGTCGATAGCAGGCGAGCAGTCCGGGCACGCCGAGCATCGAGTCCGAACGAAAGGCAAGCGGGTCGAGAAAGTCGTCGTCGATGCGGCGGTAGATGACGTCCACACGGCGGCGTCCCTGCGTCGTGCGCATGAACACGGCGCCATCATCGACGAAGAGGTCGGAGCCCTGCACCAGCTCCACCCCCATCGCTTTCGCCAGTGCGCAGTGCTCGAAGTAGGCCGAGTTGTACACGCCGGGCGTGAGCACCACCACGACGGGTTCCTCTGCCGTCGGCGGCGCGATCGCGTGCAGCACCCCGAGCAGATCCTGCGGGTAGCCCTCCACCGGTCGCACATCGTAGTCGTGGAAGATCTGTGGCCAGACCCGCTCGAGGACGCGTCGGTTCTCGAGGACGTACGAGACACCGGACGGCGTGCGCAGGTTGTCCTCGAGCACGCACAGCTCCCCGCTCGCGTCGCGCACGAGGTCACTCCCCATCACGTGGGTGTAGACGCCCAGCGGGACGTCCACGCCGCGCAACTCGCGCCGGTAGCCGCGTGCGCCGAGCACCAGCTCCGGCGGCAGCACGCCGGCACGAAGGATTCGCTGCCCGTGGTAGACGTCATCGAGAAAGAGATTCAGCGCACGAATGCGCTGCTCGAGCCCGCGCGACACGCGGTCCCACTCCTCCGGCACGATCACGCGCGGCACGAGGTCGAAGGGCATGATCTTCTCCACCCCCTCCGCTCCCTGGTTCACCGCGAAGGTGATCCCGCCGACGCGGAACGACAGATCGGCAGCGCGACGCCGCCCCTCGACCTCCTCGGGGCTCAGCGTGGCGAGTCGGCGCGACAGTGCCACGTAGTGCGGCCGAGGCACGCCGGGTCGTTCGAACACCTCGTCCCAGAAGCCACCGAGGTCGTAGGACTCGAGCGCCGAGCGCGGAACGCTCGGCACGAAGGGCATGGGCTCCGTTGCCGGGTGTGCGCTCATGCCAGCTCCACAATCCAGGCATTCTTCCGCGCCGTGAAGTGGCCGCTGGCGCCCTGGAACGTGCCGCTCGTCGGCGCGATGTCGGCGTAGTCTCGCCCCACGGCGACCGTGATGTAGTTCAATCCCGGTTCGACGCGGTGCGTCGCGTCGTACGGAACGACACGCAGCACGCCCGGCTCGTAGGGATCCGGGAGAAGCGCCTCGATCCACGCATGCGGCGCTCCCTCGCCGAGGAGATGGCCCGAAACGTATCGAGCGGGTACGCCGAGCTCGCGGAGCATGGCGAGCGCGAGGTGCGCATAGTCCTGACACACGCCGCGGCCGAGATGCAGCGCCATCGCCGCGGGTGTCTGTACACCGGTCGCGCCGAAGTGGTAGGTGATCGCACGCGCCGCCCAGAGACCGCCACACTGCGCTGCCGCCCACAGGCGCACGCCTTCTTCATCGAGCGCCCCTGTCCCCCTGGGCAGCACCTCGGCCGCGAGCTCGCTCACTGGCGTCGCGTGGATCTCGGTGGATAGCAAGCGAGCCTCTTCGCGGATGCGCGCATCAGGCGCCGTCAGCGCAGTAAAAGCGAGGTACTGGCTGATGCCCTCCTCCGCGGAGAGCCGTTGCGGTTCGCTGGTGGCGTACCGCTCCACCGTGAACTCCGCCGTGAACTCGACCACTTCGCGCACCGAAGGGCTCGAGACGTGGTAGACCACGTTCCCGAAGCGATCGATCTGCGACAGCATCCGCACATCGTCCGCTCCCTCGACGACGAGATCTCGCTGCAACAGGCGCTGGCCTCCGTGCTCCTCCGGAGGGAGCATCATCAGCCGCTGCCGCAGATCGTGGATTGGCGTCGGATAGACGTAACGGTATTGCTGCCGCACGCGGAACGCGGCGCGGGCCAATCGATCCCACGACGGCGGGGACCGAAGTACGAGGGTCGGCTCGACGACTGCTCCACTCACCGCACCCCTCCGCCGAGGAGCTGCTCGTGCGTCATCTGCGCCGGCAACGACGGCTCGAGCGGCGCCAGCTTCGGGAGCGACTCCTCTACCGCCGTGACTACCTCGTCGGCCCACACCGTCATCTGACGGAGATCGAGCGCGCCGTACGAGGTCGTCATCGCCACATCTGCCGCATCGCGACCGAATCCCACGACGACGCGACCCACGCGCGGCATGTTGTGCCGCGCATCGAACGTGTACCACCGGTCAGCGATATAGACCTCACTCCATGCGTGAAAGTCCATCGGCGTGTCGGGCGGATCGACGGCGATATCGGGCAGGTATCCGAAGGTGTAGCGGGCCGGGATGTTGAGCGCGCGGCAGAACGCCGTGACGAGCAATGCGAAGTCGCGGCAGACGCCAGCGCGTCGGTCGAGCAGGCCGCGCGCTGTTCCGTGTGGAACGATGGCTGTCGGTTCGTAGCGGATGTTCTCGTGCACCCAGTCGCACACCGCCTGCACACGCTCCCAGGTCGGCGGATAGTGGCCGAACAGCTCCCAGGCGCGATCGGCCACCTGGTCAGACTCGACGTAGCGGCTCGGCAGGGTGAAGCCCAGCACGTCGTCGGGCAGCTCAGCAGGGGGGACGAGCAACGCCTCCGGATCTCGGGGGTCGGGCTCGTCGTCCACGTCGACCACCGCATCGTACCGGATCGTGCTCTCCCCCTTGGGGATGTCGATTCGCCAGCAGCTATTCGCGAACGCGTCGCGGAAGTCGCGGATGGGCAAGGCGGGCTCGGCCCAGCGCGACTCGTAGATCGTGCGATGGGCCCCATCGGTGCGCGTCCCCACGAGCATCACCGTGGTCACGGGATGCGCGCTCTCGAACTGGAACTCACAGCCCACCCGCACCCGCATCGTGCCCCCTTTCGTGGACCGGACTCGGCAGCTGAATGGTTTCCCATCCAGTCCGCTTAGCCGGCCATTCCGGCAGTCGAGCGCCGTGCCAGCCACGCGCCAAAGGTCGTCAACAGAATGTGTGCGTTTTGGACTGCTGTCAACTGTTTTGTGTAAATTTTGCACTGGTAGCAGACATTAGCGCCATTATTTGCGATCATTTTCGCTATTTGTCTGCGGAATTGTGCTTAATTTGCATTTTTTATGACACCAGTCAAAGGTCTTCACTCCTCCTCCGTCCTGGTATTGCGCCGGAGGTGGTGAGGGCACATTTTCGCCCTGTGGTGTAACATACGTCACAGATCTCGGCGTTTCGTTTATAGCGCCCGCTCGTCGGACAACTGAACGGGACGCGTGTCGCTTCCTGGCTCGAACCGTCGCCAGACGGCACACGTCCGACCCCTCCCCTGACGTCGGCCGCCGATCGATCTGCAGCTCGGATCGGTCGCTCACCTCCGGCCCCGTCCCCTTGCCCATCAGGGCGTCCCTCGGACGCCGGCGACGTGGTAGTCGATGCCGCCTCATCTCTCTCGAATGGTTCGCCGCATCATCGGGTCAGCCGCCGTTCTGCTTGCGGCGCTGCCGCTGTCGTCGGCTGTGCACCCCACCCACACTCTGACAAAGGTCGCGAGTGGTGGAACGGTCGGACGCGAGCTCACTCCAGAGGCCCGCGCCGCCGTGCGTCGCCAGCTGAGAGAGCGCGGTCAGGGCACCTACATCGCCGAGATGCTCGCCGAGCGCGACAGTGCCCTCGCGCGCTGGCACGACTTGAACGGGAAGCCGCTGAGCGTCTGGATCCAGCCGACCGCCGAGATCCCGGAATTCAATCCCGGCTTCGCGACGAGTGTCCGCGATGCCTTCCTCAACTGGGACGCGCTCCGTCTGCCGGTTCGTTTCGCCTTCACGCCGGACTCGGCTGCGGCGGACGTGCACGTCACGTTCATCGATCACTTCGACGAGCCGATCAGCGGTCGCACCAAGTGGGCGCGCGACGACGATTGGTGGATCATCGGCGCTGACATCGTCCTCGCCGTGCATCACCACAACGGCATCGCGCTCGACGACGAATCAATGAAGGCAATGGCGCTGCACGAGATCGGACACCTGCTCGGCCTCGACCACACGTCGGACTCGACGAGCATCATGGCGCCGAGGGTCCGTGTGCGCGATCTCTCGCCGGCCGACCGCGCGACAGTGCGCCTGCTCTATACGCTTCCGCCGGGAGCGGTCCGCTAACGCGCCTTCGCGTCGAGCTCGTCCCCGTCGCACTCGTCGTGCTGCTCGGCGGCTTCGTCGCCGGCAGCGCGACCAGACGGGCCACAGTCCGGCGCCACCAGGCCGATCGTGAGGAAGCCGCCGTCGAAGCGGCCTTCCATGCTGGCGCGACGATCGACGGCACCCTCCGGCGCGTCGTCGTTCAACAGGGGCGCGAGCAGGACACGCCACCCGCAGAGCTCCGGCGTCGCGTCGAGAGCCTGAAGGCTGGCACCTACATCGACGACATTATCGTCGCGCAGGACAGCGCTCTATATCGTTGGCGCGAGTCATCCCCTGGTGGACTGCGCGTGTGGATCGAGCCGACGTCACTCGCTCATGGCTGGGAGGCCTCCTACCCCGAGATCGCGCGGGGCGCGTTCGGCGAGTGGAGCGACGCCGGCTTCCCAATGTCCTTCGCGTTCGTGAGCGACTCGATGGGCGCCGATCTCACGATTCGTTGGCGCGAGCGCTTTCCCGACGAGGACGGCCAGCGCATCGGCGTCACGGAGCGAATCCAGACGAGCCAGTTCTGGATCAAGTCGGCGCGAATCCAGATCGCCAACCATGATTCCGCCGGACACCTGCTCCCACCGCGCACGGTTGCGGGCATTCTTCGTCACGAGATCGGGCACGCACTCGGACTCAATCACGCCGACGATGCCACGAGCGTGATGTACCGCGAAGCGGCGACGAGCGACATCTCGCTGTCGGATCGTGCGACGCTTCGCCTGATCTACCTCCTGCCCCCGGGCTCGTTGCGCTGACCGGGGGCCTCGCGATCGCGACGCGAGCATCGGACGGGGAATCGTTCTTGCCCCTTCGTGATGCCGACGTGCGACTCCGGGGAGGCCGAGTGGGAACGAGCGAGACGAAGCGCGCCGATAGACACTACGATGTGGCAATCATCGGCGGTGGCCCCGCCGGCTTGAGCGCGAGCATCTGGCTGGCGCGTTATCTCCACGACGTCGTGCTCGTGGATTCGGGCGACCCGCGCAATTGGGAAACGCGAGGGATCAACGGATTCCTCGGTCATCCCGGCATTCGACCGGCCGAGCTTCGCGGAGCGGGGCGCGACGAAGCGCGAAAGCGGGGCGTCGAGATGCGCGACGGCCTCTGTGAACGTGTCGTCTGCCACGATGAGGAGTCGTTCGAGCTCGCACTCGAGAACGGCGACGTGATCCGCTCGCGTCGATTGCTTCTCGCGATCGGCCTGAAGGACGTCTGGCCCGACATCCCTGGCCTCGACCGCGTGTACGGCGACACGGCGCACGTCTGCCCCGACTGCGACGGCCGCGAGTGCGTCGACAAGAAGGTCGTCGTCATCGGGTCGGGAAGGAAAGCGGTCGGCATGGCACTCGACCTCACCACCTGGACGAGCGACATCGTCATCTGCACGAACGGCGAGCCGGCGAACCTCGACCTTCAGGAGTACTGCGACAAGCTCGATGCGCTGAACATCCCCGTGATCGAGTTTCCGATCCACTGCATCGACCACAAAGGGTCGCGCGTACACTCGCTGACCTTCGAGGGCGGGCTGGCGCTCGACACCGACGAGATCTTCTTCGCCATCGGTCAATATCCGGCGGACGATCTCGGCGCCCAGCTTCAGTGTGAGCGCGACGCGGGCGGTCACATCATCGTGGACGAAGCGTATCGCACCTCGGTGCGCAACTGCTTCGCCGCGGGCGACATCGTGCCAGGGCCGCAGCTGGCGATCGCGGCCGCCTCCGATGGAGCGATCGCCGCGCTGGCGATCCACAAGACTCTCATTCCGGCGGCGCGAAAGCTGGAGAAGCTCGAGAGCGCCGCGGACTGACGCCGCGCGCAGTGCGCGCAGCTACCAGCGCAGCTTGAGCGCGCGCGCCTGCTTCTCACGAATCAGGTCGAGATCGGCCTCGCGCTCGCCGTCCTCGGCGACGCGCGTGAGGATCTGCCACACCTGCACGACGCTCTGCACCGGCTGATGCTCGACGCGGATGATGACGTCGCCCTCCTTCAATCCGGAGTCGTCCGCCGGCGTGCCGCGAGGCACCGCGACGACCAGCACGCCGGATTGGAGGCCGAGACTCCGCTTCATTCCATCGGAGATCGTCACGAGCTGCGCGCCAGCTACGCCGCTCGGCGAGAACCCGAAAGGACGGGGCAACGGCATGACGACCGGAGCCGGCGTCGTCGGTGACATCGCGGGCGGAACGGCGGGCACGTAGGGGCGTGGTGCGGACGGAGGCGACCTGAACCCAGACACCCTGGCGATGTCCGGCGACGGTGTGAACACCCACGTCTTTCCTGCGTCACCCATCTCATCACGCTGGCGGAGCTTGATGCGCGACGGCGCCTCGGCGACGACGACCGGCAGCTCCTTGATGCGTCCGTCGCGCCGCACGCGGATCGTAACCTTCGCGTTGGGACGAAGGAGGCGAGTCATCGAGATGTCCGCGCCGCGCACGTCCCGCCCGTCATACGCGAGCAACGTGTCGCCGGGAGTGAGCCCCGCACGCTGCGCGGGCGAGCTCGGGTCGACGGAAACGATCTCGGGGTAGGACAGGAAGCGCATCATCAGCTCGTTGCGCTCCGTACGCATCTCCCTTGGCGCTCCGCTCACGACGATCCCGATCCAACCGCGCGGCGCCACCTGCGCCAGTGAGGGGAGCGTACCTCTCAACTCCATGACAACGTCCGGACCCGCCGGTGGCTCCGGTGTTCGCGCGATGTAAGGGCCTTCGGTTCTCAACACCGTGCTCCCACCGTCCAGCTGCATCCGCTGCTGCTGGAACTGGGTGAACAGCGCGTCGATTGTGCGGCCAACGCGCGCACGCTCCGCTGCGCTCAGATCGCCCGCCTCGAAGACGCGCGCCAGCGAATCGATCTTTCGTTCCAGCTGACGCAGCTGACGTTCCGACGAATCGCTCACCGTCACGCGTACGGTTCGCCGCGCAGTCGCTTCCGAACGCTGGGCGACGAGCGGCGTCGCTCCCGCGGCGAGAGCCAGGGAAACGGTGAGGAACAGGGGAGCGTGCGCGGCGGAACGAGACATCGACAGATTCACCATGAATACCGAGAAAACGCGACTCAGAAGCTGTTCGCGCGCAGACTCGCGGGCAGCACCGTGTTGAGCTGCCGCAGCGTGGCTTCGCGCTGGCCAAGGGTGGTGAGGTAGTAGCCGTTGATGACCGGATCGTGCGGTGCCTGGCGCATCGCTTCGCGCGTCGTCGAGATCACCTGATCGAGCGCGGCGAGGCGCGACCGATAGGCCACCGGGCTTCCTTCGCCGGCGACCGTGGTGTCGTGCTCCGCGAGGTACGCTGCGGCCTGTTGATAGCGAGCCTCCGAGTGCAGTTGCGCGTTACGCGCGTCTTCAATCGAGGCGAAGTTCGTGGAATCAATCGAGGTGGGTAGATTCGCGGAGCTCGACGCAACTGCGGTTGCCGAGTCTCGCACAAAGGGCAACGGCGACACGCCAGCGCTCACGCGGCCAGCCACTGCGCCGCCGGCGAGCAGGAGAAAGCCCGCGGCAGCGCGCATCGGCGTGCGCAGGAAGCTGCGCGTCCTCGCAGGCTGGCCCACTGGACGAGCGGCGGGTGCAACGACGATCTGGTCCGCCACGAGCGCGCTCGCGATCGCCTCGAAACGGGTCAGCGGAATGCCGATCGCGCCGCGCTCTTCGTGCGCCATCGTGACCAGGGCGCGATACGCCGCGTGCTCGCGAGCGCACGCTTCGCACGAGGCGAGATGCGCCGCCTCGACGGGCGTCGGCGCCTCGTCCCCCAGTGCGGCGAGTCGGTCAGTAGAGAGGTGCGACATGAGAGCTCTCAGGCTGGAACTTGGTGTTCGCAGGTGCATCGACGAGATGGGCCAGCAAGACGCGCAGCTTCGCGCGCGCCTTGAAAAGCTGCGATTTGGAGCCGCCGGCGGTGATCCCCAGCTCGGCGGCGATCTCTTCGTGGGTGTAGCCTTCGACGTCGTGGAGCAGGAACACGGTGCGGGCGCCCGGTGACAGCTTGGCCGCCGCCTCCTCGATGGATGCGGCGAGCAGCGCGCGCTCTCCTTCCGGTTCGACCGATGCCGTGTCGTCTTCCACGTCGACCTCCACGGACGCCATGCGCCTGGTTCGTCGCAGCGCGTTCAGCGTCCGATTGACCGCGATGCGGTGTGCCCACGTTCCGAACTGCGCGTCGCCGCGGAAGCTCGGCAATGCACGGAAGATCTGGATCCACACTTCCTGTGCGATGTCCGCGGCAAGGTCGGGATCGTGGCCGACGAGGCGTCGGACCACGACGTCCACATGCGGCGCGTGGCGGGTCCACAGGGCCCGCATCGCCGCCTGATCGCCCGCCAGGGCGCGCTGAACGGTGAGCTGTTCGTTCTCCATGACGTCCGACGGATTTGTCACGGCCGGGACTGGAATGGTTGCCGGGACAACGATGGCGTGATAGGGGTGGCGCCCGCGCGGCAGGTCCGTGGCGCCGCTCCCTCTACGGGGAGGTCGTGGCGTGAGCTTCACGCGGGCCGAGCGGCTGGGTAGATCAGCATAAGGAAGAGGCCGCTAGAGCGTGTTGCGAACTTCGGCGCGGATTGTTGGTCGGCCAAACAAAAGATGAAAACGGGGGGTGGCGGACACATCCTATCCTGTGACGCCGCAACCTCTTGCTCGTCGTAAGCACAAGTGCCATACTGGCGCCGACGCGCGTGACTTGGGAACTGTGCGCCAGGTCACATAGTATAGGCGTCAACCGGGCAGTGTCCTCCCCGCCAATGCCCGGGACCATTTCAGCCTGGTCGAGCACGCAAACTGCCTCTTCGGGCAGCGATTGCGTCGCTGACCCAACGCTTTCCAGGGAAACACTGCGTTGTTCAGTCTGCTGTTCGCCGCCGCGACTCTCGTTCACCCGCTGCCGCCGAAGAAGCCTGCGCCTACTGGCGACGGACTTCCTGCCAAGGCGCCCAGCGCCGTCGGCATGTCCGCTGCGCGGCTGGCGACGATCGACCGCGTCATCGAGCGGGGCATTCGCGCCGGGGGATATCCGGGCGCAGCGGTCGTGGTTGGCCGGAAGGGCGCGGCGGTCTGGGAGAAGGGGTTCGGGCGACTCGGCTGGACCGGCGAGGATGGATCGGTCGTCGCCGAACGGACGATCTACGATCTCGCGTCGCTGACAAAGGTTGTCGGCACGACGACCGCCGTCATGATCCTGTTCGACGAGGGAAAGCTTCGCCTCGACGATCCGGTCGTGAAGTACATCCCCGAATTCGCGGGCGGCGCCAAAGATCAGGTCACGATTCGCATGCTGCTCGAGCATCGCTCCGGCCTTCCGGCTGGACGCGATCTGTGGCGCATGACGCAGACGCCCGACGAGGCGCGCGCGGCCGTCATCTCGACGCCGCTGTTCGCGGCGCCGGGCCAATACTACGAGTACTCCGATCTCGGCGCCGACATGCTCGGCTTCGTCATCGAAGCGGTCTCCGGCCAGAAGCTCGACCAGTTCCTCGAGCAGCGTGTGTTCACGCCGCTGGGGATGACCGACACGCATTTCCGCCCCGACGTATCGCTCCGCGGGCGCATCGCACCGACCGAGCTCACGCCCCCGCGCGGCTATCCGCTGCGCGGTGAGGTGCACGACGAGAACGCGTACGCGCTCGGCGGCGTCGCCGGACACGCGGGGTTGTTCAGCACCGCCAGCGATCTCGCGGTGTTCGCGCAGATGATGCTCAACGGCGGCAGCTACAACGGCACGCGCATCGTCGCCGACTCCACAGTGAAGCTGTTCACCCGGAGGGCTGCCGGCACACGCGCCCTCGGTTGGGACACCTGCGGCGGTCACGGGAGCTGCGGCAAGTATCTTGGAGAAAGCGCCTACGGACACACGGGCTTCACCGGCACGTCGCTCTGGATCGATCCAGACCGCGAGATGTTCGTCGTCCTGCTGACGAACCGCGTGCACGCGGCGCGTGCGCGCCGCCCGGCGAAGGTCATCTCGGACGTTCGCGCCGACCTCGCCGATGCGGCCTGCCTGGCGGTGACCGACTCGCGCGATGGCATCCTCGAGATGCCCGACTCCTTCCGCGCCGACCGCGCGGTGGGCTGGAACCGTCCCGAGCGCTCCGCGCGGCGGAGCCGCCACGGCAGGAGCTCGTCGCACGCGTCGCGCTCAAAGTCCAGCAAGTCGGGCAAGGCGAGCAAGGCCAAGTCGAGCAAGTCGAAGGTGGCCGCCAAGTCGTCGCACTCGTCGAGCAGCAAGACGTCCGCGAAGAAGTCGAGCGCGAAGAAACATCGGGGCTGACGCGTCCGCTGCGGCCGCTTGCCATACCGACGCCCGCGATGAGCGGGCGTCTCTCGTTGCGGCAGTCGCGTGAGCTGGTGATACTCCGAATGCCACACACGGAGTGCATGTCATGTCCACCGACGATCACACGAACGAGAATCCCGCGCCTGAAGGCGACGTACCCTCCTCGCCACCGAGTCAGGCTAGCGTGCCACCTGGCAGCGGCGCCGCCTTCTCCGAGCTCACCCTCGAACAGGTGAAGCTCGCGCTGCGGAAGGTGAAGGATCCCGACCTGAACCTGAACATCGTGGATCTCGGGCTCGTCTACGACGTGCGCCTCATCGGCACGGACGTGGAAGTCGACATGTCGCTCACCTCGCCGGGATGCCCGAGCGGCCCCGAGATCATGGGCGACGCGGAGCGCATCCTGAAGGCGCTGCCGGGCGTCGGCTCGGTGACGATCAACCTGGTGTGGACGCCCTTCTGGTCCCCGGACCGGATCGAGCCGAGGGTGCGGGCGTACATGGGGCTCTGAAGCTCAGCCGACCGCTTTCTTTCCCTTCCGGTGCGGGGCGAGGGCCTCGACGAACGCCTCTGCCAGCTCGGCCACCTGCCATCGCCGGAGCTCGTTCACTTCGGCGACTTCCTCGACCGTCGCCGGATTGCGCCGAGCGACGGCTTCGAGCCGATCGCGTGAACAGAGGACGCCGGGATCGAGCTGCAGACGCTTGGCGGCGGCATCGCGCGCGGTCTTGAGCGCACTCACCCGGGCATCGAACTCGGGATCGCGGTCCCATCGTGCAGCGCGCGGAAACTTCGGAAGCTCCGTCTCGGGAACAGCGAGCGCACGGCGGACGGCGTCGAGCAACTCCTCTCCACGCTGCTCCAGGACTGCCCGGGGCATTCCCTTCACCTTCCCCAGCGCCTCCTTCGTCCGCGGCTGCGTCCGGGCGATGTCGAGCAACTGCTCGTTGCCGAGGACGCGAAAGGTGGCGCGGTCCAGCGAGCCGGCGACCGCGTCGCGCCAGGGAACGAGCTCACGCAGCACAGCGAGCTCGCGGCGGCTCAGGTCTCGTGCGCCCTTCAAGCGGAGGTAGGACATCCCGGGCGCCTCGTCCTGCCAGCGGGTGCCCTCGAGCAACGAGAACTCCTCCCGGGCCCACGCCGTGCGGCCCATGCGCTCCAGCTCGGACGCCAGCTGGTCTCTGAGCTGGAGGAGGTGGCGTGTGTCCTGCGCGGCGTAGTCGAGCATCCCCTCGGTGAGGGGACGCATCGACCAGTCGGCGCGCTGGTGCTTCTTGTCGAGCTTCACCTCGAAGAAGCGCTCGAGCAGTGCGGCGAGGCCGAACGCGGTGTAGCCGAGGAGCTGCGCAGCGATGCGCGTGTCGAAGATCGTCCGCACGCTCCACCCGTAATCCTGCTGGAGGAGACGCAGATCGTAGTCCGCGTCGTGGAACACGACTTCGACCGACGGGTCCTCGAGCAGCGCGCCGAGGCCGGAGGGAACGCCGATGGGGAGGGGATCGATGACCGCGTGGTGCTGCCGCGTCGAGAGCTGCAGCAGGTAGATGCGATCGACGAAGCGGTGGAAGCTCGCGCCCTCGGTATCGAGTGCGATCTCGCGCGTCGCAGAGATTTCAGAGGTGAAGCGCTCGACGCCACCCACGGTGTCGAGATAGAGAAACGATGCCTCGTTCGCGCCCTCTCCCACGCTGACTCCTCGCTCTGTTGGCAGATCAAATCTCGCGGTAATGTAGCGCCTCGCACGATCGCGTCACGCGGTTTGCACCAGCGACGGCGAACCCTTCGCCGCCCCCAATCCGAGCTCAACGCATGACCGATCCGATTCTCGACCTTGGTGACAGATCACGCTCGAGCACGCAATCGGTCGATCCGAAGGCGTTGAGCTCACCGCCGACCCACGGACGTCGCGATGTGCGACATGGCCGTCAGGTCGGGTGGCGCAGCCGCGACGTGGTGCGAGCCGCCGGGCTCGTGCTGGCCATGTACCTGGCGCTCAGGCTGCTCTGGTTCGCCAACGCGCTCTTTCTGGTCACCTTCCTCGGCGTGCTGTTCGCCATAGCCATCTCGGCCGGGGTGGACAGACTGGAGCGGCTGCGGATCCCGCGCGGCGCGGGCGCGGCGCTGATCGTCCTGTGCTTCTTCGGCCTCCTCTTCGGCTTCGGCGCCTGGGTCGCGCCGACGCTGCGCTCGCAGGGAGCGGAGCTTCGCCAGAAACTCCCCGAAGCCGTCGATCGGGCGGAGCAATGGATGAACAGGCGGCAGAGCGGTTTCTTCGGCATTCTGTTCGGTGGCGGCGGGGGGCTCGTGAACCGGCCGTCGGCTCCCGCTCCGTCGCAGCCAACCAGCGCCACCACGACGCCAGCGGGCGGCGCGACCGCGCCTGCAGGCCAGAATGCCCCCCCGACGGCACCGCAGGATACGTCCGCAGGTGCACCGAAAATCCACGACCGGATCCAGCAAAGCCTGAGTGGGGCGACGCGCTATCTCTTCCCCTTCCTCACGCACACCGCAGAGGCGGTCGGCGGCTTTCTCATCATCATCTTTCTCAGCATCTACCTCGCGGCCGATCCGGCGCTCTACCGTCGCGGGATGCTCGCCCTGCTCCCCGAGCGACGACGGGCTCAAGGAGCGTACGTGATGGATCGCATCACGGTCGTGCTGCGAAAGTGGCTGGTCACACAGCTCATCGCGATGCTGACGATCGGCGTCGTGACGACGATCATCCTGCTGCTGCTGCACGTGAAGGCGGCGTTCGCGCTCGGATTGCTCGCCGGGCTGTTCGAGTTCATCCCGACCATCGGTCCGTTGCTCAGTGCCGTCCCTGGCGTGGCGATGGGCTTCCTCGATTCGCCGGAAAAGGCGGCGACGGTGGCTCTGGCGTACTGGGGGATCCAGTTCCTCGAGAACCACGTGCTGATCCCGCTGCTCATGAAGGGCGGAATGGACCTTCCGCCGGCGCTGACGGTGGTCACGCAGGCGCTTCTCGCCCTCGTCTTCGGCTTCCTCGGGCTGATGGTCGCCGTGCCGCTGCTGGCGACTGTCATGGTGATCGTGCAGGTGCTGTACGTCGACCAGCTGGCGGCTCGTGGAGCGTCGGCGGATGGAGACGGGACGGGACGCCGGCCGGCGTTCGATCCCGATCTGGACGAGGTGCTCGAGAAGGGGGGGGCCGCGATCCCCTGAGCGTGAACGCCCTGATCTCGCGCTGGCCGCGGCTCGCGGAGACTCTGCCGCGGGTCGACCTGCACGTGCGCGAGACTCCGATCGAGCAGTGGGACCTCGACGGGGTCGCCCTGCTCGCGAAGCGCGACGATCTCAGCACGCCGACGTTCGGGGGGAACAAGGCCCGCGCGCTCGAGCTCCTGCTCGCGGGCGTCTCACCGGGTGACACGCTGCTCACGGTCGGCTCGAGTGGATCGACGCATGCGCTGGCCGTCGCGCTCTTCGGTGAACAGCTGGGCGCGCGGACGCGGGTCTTCACCTGGCCGCAGGAAGAGCACGACGCATCGCTGGCTACGAGCGAACGCCTGCAGACGATGGCGCAGGTGACGGCGAGCCGAACGCCCGTGACGGCGATGTTGCGCGCTTACCTCCTTCGGCTCACGGGCGGGAAGCATGTACGATGGATCCCGGCGGGAGGCAGCAGCGCACTCGGCGCGCTGGGGCACGCGAATGCCGCGGTCGAGCTGGCCGACCAGCTCGCGCGTGCATCCGCCCCTGCACCGGACACGCTGGTGGTGCCGCTCGGCAGTGGTGGAACGGCAGCCGGCCTGATGGTCGGCCTCGCGCTCGCAGGGCTGCCGACGCGCGTGCTGGGGGTGCGGGTGGTACCGCGGGTCGTCGCGAACCGGCGCCGAGTGATGCGCCTGGCACGGGCGGCTGCAGCACGCTTCGGCAGTCTCGCCGGCGTCGCGACTCCCCGGATCGGCGAGGATCGGCTCGTCATCGAGCAGGCGCAGTACGGCGGCGCCTACGCGCGCGAGACGGACGCATCGCGCGCGGCACTGGCGCTCGTGCGCGCGGCGGGAGGTCCATCGCTCGAGGGCACTTACAGCGCGAAGGCGCTCGCCGCGGCGTTGACCCATGCGCAGACGTCGCCGGCCGAGCGCGTTCTCTTCTGGCTCACCTTCGACGGACGGTGGCTCGATACGGCGTGATCGCGCAGCATCGCGCTTGAGCAATGCCCGCGCGGGGGCGAACTTTCGAGGCTCAACTCACCCTGCCGCCCGCCGCACTCGATGTCGTCCTCCGCTCCACCGCCCTCCGCTTCCGCACAACCCGAGATCTCCGCTGCCGAGCAGCGCCCGAGCGCTCGCGCAGGAGCTGTGCTCTTTCGTCACCGCGGCTGGCTGCCGGTGCCATTCCTCCTGGTGCCGCTGCTCGCGCGCGGCACGATGCGGCCGAGCAACTGGATCATCGGCTTCGTGCTCATCGTGCTGGGGGAAGCGATCCGGCTCGCAGGCGTGGCGGCGGCCGGCACGGTGACGCGGCGGCGCTCGCGCACCGTACAGCGGCTGGTGACCTACGGGATCTTCGCCTGGATGCGGAACCCGCTCTACGTCGGAAACTTCCTCATCTGGATCGGCTTCACGGTCATCTCGGGCGTGCTCTGGTTCCTGCCGGTCGCGGCCCTCCTCTTCGCGGTGGAGTACACGTTGATCGTGCGCTACGAGGAGGGCGTGCTCGAGTCGATCTTCGGCGATGAGTATCTGGCCTATAAAACGCGAACGCCCCGCTGGTTCCCGAGCCCACCCGCGACCAGGGAAGCGGGGGAGCACCAGTGGGGCGAAGCGTGGCGCAGCGAGATCTCGACGTTCCTTCAGTACGCCGTGATCACGGCGCTGTTCATTGCGAAGCAGCGCCTGGGGTACAGCAACTAGAAGTCGTAGGCGATGCTGAGCTGAATGGTCCGGGGGAAGATTCCCATCCCCGTGGTGAAGCGGCTCGTGGACGTGGTGCCCGCAGCGGGGCCGGTGGTGACGAGGGAGACCGCCGATCCATCCGGGTTCACGCTCAGCACATCCTCACCCGTGCGCTGTCCCATCGTCTGGATGGCCTGCTTGTCGAGCAGGTTGAGCGCCTGGAGGCGAACGCTGGCGCGAGCGAGGCGGTAGGAGACGCCGCCATTGAGCTCACCCCAACCAGGAATCGTGATGGTGTTCGGCCGGTTGGCGGGACGAGATCCACTGTAGCGGTAGTCGCTGAAGATCTCCGCACCGCGCCACGAGTACGAGCCGCCGACGTCGGAGAGGAACGAAGCGACGTCGTTCAGGCGATTGCCCGCGTAGTCACGATGCTGGGGGCCGCTGTACTGATTGGTGCCCGGCACGAAGAAGTCGTACTCGAAGTGCGTGAACCGAGGATCCTGCGCGGTCACGGTGCCCCGCAGCTGCAGACCCTGGATGGGCGAGACGGAACCCTCGATCTCGGCGCCATAGGTGCGGGTGTCCGAGCTGATCGGCAGGAAGACGAACCCGCCGTTGGCCTGCCCGCGGTCGAGTGAGACGAGCATGCCCTTGCTGCTGCCATAGAATCCGGTGAGCAGGAGCGACCAGCGGTCCGCCGAGGTCTTCACGCCCAGCTCGGCCTGCATGGTCGTCTCGACGGCGCCCTTCTTCGTCTCGCCCGTTACCTGGCTTCCGTCGGTGGTCTGGAAGGTCCACTGCTGCGGCGTGGGCATGCGCGTGCCGCGGCTCAGTCGGCCGTAGAGAGCCGAGCGATCGGTGAGCCGGAAGTTCGCGCCGCCCGACGCGCTCCACGTATCGAAGGTGTAGTCCCACGTGCGGTAGATCCCGCTGCCGAACATGCCCGCGTTGCTCTGTGCGGGTGTGGGCGTGAATGGAGCATAGCCCGCGGGGACTTCCTGGCCGACGACCTGTCCATTCACGACCTGTCCCGGGACGACGGGACGCTCGTTCTTCCCGTTGCTGCCGTTGTGATCGTAGCGCGCACCGAGCTCGATGCTCAGCCGGTCTGTCGCTTTCCAGGAGTCACCGAGATAGAGCGAAGCGATGGCGGTGTGGTTGGTGAGATTCCAGAATCCAGGGTTGTAGCCCGCGAAGCCGTCTGGGGGCGTGAGGCCGATGAACGCGCCGCCGGGTCCGGGCATCCCCACCTGGATGAGGCGCGGATTGTCCGACACTTCGGTGAACACTCCCTCCTGCACGAGCTTGAGCCGTGTCTGATACGCGCTGAGGTAGACGCCAGTGGTGATGCTGTGGCGCGTGCCCTGGCGCGCGAACTCGAGGTTGGCGATGCCGTTCGTCACTGGCTGGTCGATGAAGGCGATGCCCGAGACGGTCATCAGCCCATTGCCATTCAGGTTCGCGACGGCGGCGGGGTCGGTGATAGTCTGGCCCGTCTTCACGTAGCGGAGCTGGCGGTCGCCCGGTGGTCCGACGACAGCGATCGGGAAGGGATCGGCGACGTCGACCATGAAGTTGCTCTCGTTCGCCGAGTGCAGGACCTTGCCGCGCACTGTCATGGTCCAGTCGCGCGCCAGCGCGCGCTCGAATTCCTCGCCGACCATGCTGTAGCGCGTGGTGTTGCCCTGTAGGTCGTGCGTGACGGTCTTGCCCGGGTTGAACGCGTCGGGGACGGTGAGCGTGCGCCGCTCGCTGGCGAACATCGTCCCGCTCCCGATCTCCGGACCTCCGGTGATCGCCTGCGGATCGCGGTAGTTCTGGATGGGGATACCGAGGTACCAGACGTCGCGCTCATTCAGATACTTGCCGTACAGGCGGACGTGGCCCGAGGCGAGATTGCGGGTGAGGTTGGCGCGAATCTGCCCGCCCTCGTTGGCAGCGAAGCCCGGGTCGCGAAGCCCCTTGTCGTAGCGCCAGTAGCCGCCGGTGTTGAAGCGCCACTGATCGCCGAGGGGACCGCCAATGTCGAGGTCCACACGCTGCATCCCCTGGGCTGCGGTCGTGCTGCGCACCGTGCCGCCGAAGGTCGGGCCGCCCGTCTTGCTGATGAGGTTCACGATCCCGCCTGGCGTGCCTGAGCCGAAGACCGCCGAGCTTCCGCCGCGCACGGCTTCGACGCGCTCAACCGTCTCGTCGAGGCGGGCCATCGCGTCGGGGAATGCGAAGATGAGGTTCGAGGGCTCGAAGACGGGAAGTCCGTCTTCCTGCAACCGCACGTAGCGGAAGGAGCTCTGCTCGGCCACCGGCAGGCCGCGCACGGTGACGTCCGCTCCCTGCTCGCCGGAGTTGCTCATGACCTGGAAGCCGGGGACGCTCTTGAGCACTTCAGCGGTGCCGCGCGGCGCCTGCTGTTGAATCTGCTGCTCCGAGAAGGTCGTGATCGCGGTGCTCGACTCGAGCTTGGAGGCCGGGTTGAAGGTGCCGGAGACGACGACCCCCTCGAGGGCGAGCGGATCGGCGTGGAGCGCGAAGCGTGCAACGGCGGCCTCCGCGGCGCGCACGTCGAGCATCATCGTGCCGGCGCGATAGCCGAACCGCTGCGCGCGCACGGTGCGCGTGCCGACCGGCACGCCGCGCAGCTCGAACGTTCCATCGGCGCGCGACTCGGCGGCGAGCGTCGTACCGACGATGCTCACGCGCACCACGGGGAGCGGCCGGCCAGCGTCATCGGACACACTGCCACGCACGAGACCGGATTGTGCGCGCAGCACCGGCGCCGCCGCGAACAGCAACAGAGCGGCGCGAAGGACGGCTGAAGCAGGCATACGTCGGGTGGGCGGGGAGAGGGGAATCGACCTCGGCTCGCGTCTCCACGAGCGCACGGCCGGGTACAACGGGCGGGGCCTTTCTCCCTATGCTACGCGTGGGTACCGCAATTCGCAAATGCGGATCGCTCCTGTCGGCATTCGACATGAGTGATCTTCCCGACGCAATCTTCCGGCTCTCCAAACGCGTGTGACGCGTGCGTGCGTGGGCGAGTCACCCTAGGACTGCGCGCGTGCGCGCTCGCCTCTCTCTCCCGACGGACGGACCTGCATGACGTGGATCCGCACCACCCCGCTCGAAGTCAACGAAGAAGCCATCGCGCGTTCGCGGGCGATGCAGCGTGCGCTCTACCCGATGATGTACGGCGAACCCGGGCCAGCCGAGCTGGAAGGCGAGTCCATCGTGGCGTCGCACGCGCTCATTCCCGATGCGCAGTACCACGCCTTCTCGACGTTCGGCGTGCTGATGTCGCCCGACCTGCCGCTCGAGCGGCGGCATCACGAGATGATCGCGACGATGGTCTCCGTCACGAACAGTTGTCGGTATTGAATGGTCTCGCACGCAGAGTTTCTGCGTAAGGTGACGCTCGACGATGGGCTGGTGGATGCGCTCCGCACCGACTGGCGGACCGCTCCGATCAATGAGGCCGAGCGCGTGATGATCGAGTACGTCGTTCAGCTCACGGAGGACGCGACGCGCATCACTCCGGAGCACCACGAGCGGCTACATGCAGCGGGCTTCGACGATCGCGGGATCCTGCAGATCACGCTGATCGCGAGCTGGTTCAACTATATCAATCGAGTTGCGGACGCGTTGGGCGTAGGCCGCGGCTGAGCGAGCAGGTAGTCCGTCAGCTCCTCGTAGCTCCGCGCCACGAACTCGGCCTCGCTCGGGCCGCCGGTGCGGACGACGTCGAGGCGGACCGCGCGCATGCCGGCGTCGAGGGCGCCGCGCACGTCGGTGCGCTCGTTGTCGCCGATGTGAAGGATCTGCTCCGGGGCGAGGCCGAGCGTCTCGACGGCGGCACGGAAGATCTCGGGGCGCGGCTTTGCATGCCCGACGTCCATCGAGTAGATCGTCGCGGTGAAGAAGTCGCGCGCGCCATCCTTCTCGAGCAGCCGGTCCTGGGCGCGTCCCGACGCGAAGCCGGTATCGCTGATGACCGCGAGCGCGAGATGGCGCCTGAGCGTGCGAAGCGTCTGCCAGGCACCGCGCAGCATCGCGGGAGGAAGAATGAGCAGCGCGTTGTCCACTGCTTCGGCGGCCGTGGCGACGTGCTCACACGCATCGCGCGGCGCGATGTCGGCGCGCTCGAGAATCCAGTGCAGCCGGTCGTTGGTCGAATAGCCGCGTTGCTCCTCGCGCCACCACCGCTCCGCCTCACGCCCGGACTCCTCGTACAGTGTGCGCAGCTGCTCCTCGGGGAGCGCGCGGCCATACGCGCCGAGCAGCGCGCCGACGGCGGTACGACGAAGGGCGACGCGCTCGGGGAGCGCGCCGCCCTCGTAGAGCGTATCCCAATAATCGAAGGTCAGAGCGCGAAGCATCGCGCGCGCCTTCCCGCAGTGGTCACCGCGTCGGCCGACCCGGCGGGTTGTCGCTCGTGAAGACGTCCCGATTGAGCTGCACGTACGACTTGAGGTTCGCCGGCACGTCCTCCTCCGGGAAGATCGCCGTCACCGGACACTCCGGCTCACAGGCGCCGCAATCGATGCAC
>Ga0070668_100000904_pt1 | contig 20653 bp, 17 predicted proteins | sample KBSS43metaG_FD_64661 | JGI IMG/M metagenome (GOLD analysis project Ga0070668, IMG submission 64661) | Switchgrass rhizosphere microbial communities from Kellogg Biological Station, Michigan, USA - KBS S4-3 metaG | ecosystem: Host-associated > Plants > Roots > Rhizosphere > Soil ...
CGTTGGAGCGCCACTCGACGAGTCGTTGTCGTTGACGGACAACGACGTTCGCGACGGTGACCTGCTTGTGCTCACCACCACGCGCGCGGCGGCGCTCCCGCCCGTCCACATGGGCGCGGCGCACGCGGTTGCCTCCGCGGGTAGCCCCGCCGCGCCGTCGCCGGAACCGCTCGCCGAGTGGGCCACCACTTGGGCGGTACTGGTGGCCGCCGTCGCGCTGGCGTGGGCAGGAGCCGCAGCGGGCGGCGTCGCGCACCTGATCGTCGCGGCATGCGGCACGGGTGCGGTGTGCTGGACCGCGTTGGTCAGGCACAGCGCCGCGCTGGCGGTGGCGGGCTGTGCGCTGGCCGGGGCGACGGGGTTCCTCGCGGTGCCGGGCGGGCCAGGGGCGGCGAACGTCTTCCTGTCCGCCACTGCGGTATTCGCGGTGGCATTGGTCATGCTGCGGCTCTCGGGGCGCTCATCCGAAGCGCTGGTTGCGACGGCGTCGAGTGCCGCGCTCATGGGGGCCGCGACGGGCTGCGCGATGTTCATCGCCCTACCGATCGGCTCCGTCGGCGCCATCCTCGCGACCAGCGCGCTGGGCCTGCTATCCCTTGCGCCGTGGCTCTCGAGCCTGGTGACCGGGCTCGGACCGCGGTGCGAATCCGAAGCGCCCGATGCCGTCGCGGCCCGCGCCCGCAGCGGGCACGCGACGTTGACCGGTGTGGTCATCGGCTGCGCCATCGCCGCTGCGGCAGGTGCGATCCTGGTGGCGCTGGGGTGTATCCGGGCCGAAACCGCGCCGCTTGCGGGTGGTGTGTTCGGACTCGTCGTCGGCCTCGTGTTGGTGCTCCGCGCCCGCACCCATGTCGATCGTGCCCGGCGAGCCGCGCTGGTGGCCGGCGGATTGCTCTGCGCTACTTCGGCCTTCGCCGTCTTGAGCGCGCACTCTCCCGAGCGGGTCACTTGGGCGACGCTCGTCGTGGTGGCCGTCGGGCTCGGCACGCTGCGCCGCTCGGGTGCGACGCCGTTCACGAGCCGCGCCGCGGACCTGCTCGACTACGTCGCCCTGGCCGCCGTCGTCCCACTGGCCTGTTGGGTGATCGGGGTGTACGGGCTGGCCCGGGACTGGCAGGTCTCGTGACGTCGGCGACCGAGCGCGGGTGGCGCGTGGGCACCGTGGTCCTCGCGGTGGCAATGACGACGTGGGCGGCGCCGGTGGCGGCGGCCGTGGCACCGCCGACCGTCGACCGTTCACTGCTGCCGCCGCCCCGTTCGCCCGCACCCCCCGACGTGACCGAGCCGACCGGGGACTGTCGCCCCGTCGCCCGCGCCGCCCATCGTGGGGACCCGATGCAGTTGACGAAGCTCGGCATCCCGAACTTGCGACCACTGTCGCGAGGGTCGGGTCAGACGGTCGCCGTCATCGACACCGGGGTCGCCAGACACCGGCTACTGCCCCGCGTGACGGCCGGCGGTGACTACGTCGCGACCGGTGACGGCACGCAGGACTGCGACGGCCACGGCACGATCGTCGCGGGAATCATCGCGGCGGCGCCCTCCGACGACGGCCCTGACGCGTTCGAAGGCGTCGCTCCCGAAGCGGGCATCATTACGATCCGTCAGTCCAGCAACGAGTTTCGCCGCTCCGACGGCGGATCCGGCACCGGCGTCGGGGACGTCGACACGTTGGCGATGGCGGTGCGCACCGCGGCAGACCTCGGCGCCACGGTCATCAACATCTCGACCGTCGCGTGCGCACCTGTCGGCGACGGGATGGCCGACGGCGCACTCGGGGCCGCACTGGCCTACGCGGTCGACGTCAAGAACGTGGTGGTCGTCGCCGCGGCGGGCAACACCGGCGGCTCGGGTCAGTGCGCGGAGCAGAAACCGTCGGCCGATCCCGTGCGCGTCGGGCGTCCCGACTGGGACGCCGTCACGGTCGTGGTGAGCCCGCCGTGGTACGACGACTACGTGCTCACCGTCGGCTCGGTGGCGGCGGACGGTCGTCCTTCGCGGTTCACGCTGGCCGGGCCGTGGGTCGACGTCGCCGCGCCGGGTGAGTCGGTGGTCTCGCTGAGCGCCACTGGCGAGGGGCTCGTCGATACCGAACCGGGTTCGGTTGACGCAGAACCGATCTCGGGGACCAGCTATGCTGCTCCGGTCGTCTCGGGTGTCGCGGCTCTGATTCGGGCGCGCGCACCGCAGCTGACGGCGCGACAGGTCATGCGTCGGATCGAGGACACGGCGCTCCATCCCGCGGCCGGCTGGGATCCCTTCGTGGGATTCGGCGTCATCGACCCGTTGGCGGCGCTCAGTGCGGACGGCGAGCGCCCCACCGCGGTTACCCGCGAGACGGCGTCGGTCCCGCCGCCTGCGGACGCCGAACCCGTGGACTCGCGGATTCGCACCGTCGCGTTCGGTGGCGCCGCGGTCTGTCTGGCGGTGGCCACCGCCGCGGCCACTGCCTCGACGAGTTGGCTACGACGGCGGCGGGACCCCGTCACGCACGACTGACGCCGCCTCGGTGCTGAGCTCCGGTCCGCTGGGCAGGTGCGCGAGGATCGACCACGGTGCGGCTCCAGGGGCGCCGCGCAGGCCCAGGTAGGACGCGGCGTCGTCGTCTCGAATGCCGAACGCGACACCCGAGTCGGTGACGACGAAGCGCGGCCCGGTCGAGCCGTCGTCGTCCAGGATGCGGGCCGAACGGACGAACGCGCTGCGACCACCTGGGAAGGCGACGGCGTCGACGTGCGGGCCTTCGCCGTCGGCTTGCGCCAGTGCCGTGACGTCGACGGTGTCCATTGCCGTCGCGGCACCCGTCAGTACAACGGTGTTCGATTCTCCGCCAACGCTGCCGGGCCGCCACTGCGCGCACACAGTGAGCGCGTCGCGGGCACCGACGACGGCCCGGGTGCCGCGCGGAAAGGAACCGATGGGCAGCGTCTCGACCGAGCCAGTCGCCGCGATGGTCGCGGGGGTGATCAATGGGAGCTCCCCCAGGCCTCCATACGCGAACCTGATGATGTCCGCCGCGACCTCGCCGATTTGCTGCACGCCGTTGGCGAGCACGACGTAGAAGTCGTCGACGTCGGCGCGGGCCACCCGCACCACCGTCCCGACGGTGAACCCGCCCAACGCCGGCGGACCGGCGGTGCCCACCCCGGCGATGTGTGGCACGGTCACGGCAGGCGCCTCGGGCACGGTGTCGAGCAGCGCGCGCGAAACCCGAAGCGGAGCAATGCCTTCGAGGCTCAAGGCCCGGACGACCGCACGGTCGCGTAGGTCGACCTCGGCCCGCCACCCGTCGTACAACAGGTAGGTCGTCGCGGCGCTCTCTGCCCGCGGGGTGACGAGCACCATGCGCGACGGGTCGAGAGGTGGGAGGGGCTGGCCCACGCTGACCACCGTGCCTTCGGCGTCGCACACGGTCCACGGCTGGTTGCCCAGCGGTGCGCCGATCACGTTCGGAGCTCCTGGAATGCCAACCCGCGGACCTCTTTTCACCCGCGCGATCGACGCCTCGCTCACCACGACCGGAGCGGCATCGGTGCGCGCCGCGAGCCGGGCCGACGCGAGGTTGAAGGCCGGGTGCAGCACGTCGCCGAGCCGCACGTACACCGCACCCGACTCCCGCGCCATCACGATTGGCGCATCGCCCGGTGAGCCCCGCGGCGCAATGAGCGCCACGACGGCGCAACCCGCTACGCCGATCGCCGCAAGCACGCATCCCGCTGCGAGTGAACGGGACTGCGCGCGCATCGGGTCGTCACCCATCACGACGTCCCTGCGTACCAGCGCGTGTTCCATGCGACGAGCCCAAAAGCGCTGCGCGCTGAACTGCAGTCGCTTCGACGGTTGCCGAGCCATGTGTGTCCCCCGGTAGCAAGCGTAAGGCAGGCCCACCGCGCAGCCTGTCACCACTTTCGATCAGCGCAGGCTGCGACCAGTCGCCCGCCGCTACACCGGGCGGAGCAATAGAATCTCGCCACGGGCTCCGACGCGCTCTGCGGCCTCGCGGTACTCTCTCATCGCAGCACTTTTCGCCGCGGGCGTGTCCGCGATCACCGTCTTACAGAACGTTGCGCACAACGCCATCGCTGGCAAGTTCAATTGCGCAGCTTGAGTTTCCAGACCCTGCACCATCACGGTCGCCTCGGCGAGATCCTCCGGACGGCCCCTGTCCACCAGCAGCTGGATCAGCGTCGGGATCGTCAAGCCCATGAACGTGACGTCGAAATTCGCCAGCTGACGACCGATGACCGTCCGCATGGTTTCGATGGCGTCGTCGCGGTCACCGCCGCGCGCGGCCAGGATCGCCAGATCGGCCTCGATCGGTGCGAGTGCCACGACGACCGTGCGGTGTTTGTTGATGATGTCCCGCGCCGACTTCAGGTACTCGACGCCGGTGTCCGTGGACCCGTCGTCCAGCCGCAACAGCATGGAACCGCATGCCCACAGGGCGCAGGCCGTGGCGAAGTTGTCCCCCACCGCCTCGGCCCGTCTCAGCGCGTCGCGCGCATCCGCGAGCGTGGCGGCGTCCGGAGGCTCGAAGCCGACGGGCGCCAGTGCACACTTCAAAGCCATGACGGCCGCGAACGCAACGGCGTCCGTCTGTCGTGCCTGCTCGACTCCCAGCAGCAGCTCCCGCTGACCGTTCTCGGCGTCACCCGTGATGATCCTGCTCACCCCGCAGACGGTGGTCGACCTCGCCACCGAGCTGTTCACGCCAGTCCCTGCGGTAGCGCGTATCCGCTCAGCCGTCTGAAAGAGCGCGTCGTAGTCACACACTAGGAACTGCGCCCACATGACCGTGAACAGCAGATCGACCTTGAGCATCGCATCCGCGTCGACGTCATCGATCATGCCCGCCAGATCAGCAGCCGAAGCTACGGCCTCTCCCGGCTTGCCATAGTTGGTGCAGAGCGCGGTCATCCGCCCTGCGATACCCATCGCAAGCGAAAGCATGTCACCGGATTGCGCAGTGAGCGTTCGCAACTCCTCAAGATGGGTATCGGCATCGGGGTCGGCGCCGACCAGCCAGTCGGTCCACGCGAGCATCGCGCGGGGCGCGGCCCTCATCGCGAGGACCCCCGGGTAGTCCTCCGAGAGCCGGTCGGCGATGCGACGCGCCCGTTCCCAACTAGTACGGGCGGCCACCATGTCTCGGGTTTCGAGCCGTTTCGCCGCGCGCATGTGCCAGGAGTGCGCGGCCTCGAAGTCGCCCGCGGCCTCGAAGTGAGTACCGATCAATGCCGCGTTCTCCTCGATGGCGGCCGGGTTCACTTCCTGAATCGCGTCCGCAAGGCGGCGGTGCGTCGTCGCCCTGGTGGCGGTCAGCTGGGTTTCGTAGGCCACCTTTCTGACCAGCGGATGACGAAAGCAGAACCGTACGCGCGGCACGAACTCGATCTGGTCGACGAGCTCAACCGACACCAGGTCTGCGAGGTCGTCACGGTCGGTGTTGGGCAGCACCGCCCGCACGACGTCGAAGTCGAAGGTCGAACCGATCACTGCGGCCGCATTGAGCGCTGACTTCGCTTGTGGCGGAAGCCGATCGATTCGTGCGGCAAGCACGGTCTGCACCGTGGCAGGCACCGTGATGTGGTCGATCTCGTTCCCGCGGCGGTAGCTGCCACGGCTGCCGACCAACACCCCTCGGTCTGCCAGGTCGCGCACCATCTCTTCGACGAAGAAGGGATTGCCAGCCGCCGAGTGCGCGACGAGATCGACGATTCCGCCCACGCTCGCGTCGGCTCCGGTCAGTCGAGCGGCGACCTGCACGGTCGCTTCGTCGGTCAGCGGTCCCAAGGTGATCGAGACGTCACGGTGCTGGCGCAGGGGGCCGCGGTACTCGGGGCGGTAACTGACCACGAGCGACGAGCGCGTAGCGGACAAGTTGGCCGCGAACTCCGCGAGGGTGGCTTCGCTGGCCGCATCGATCCAGTGCACGTCGTCAAGAATGAACAGCGTTGGAAGCGGCCGATAGTGGGTTGCCGCGGTCAAGGTGTCGACCAGCCGGCGGCGCCGCCCGTCCAGACTCAGATCGATGGGCGCGGTGCCCGACTCGGCGATGCCCAACAGTTCGAAGAGGATGTTGGCCTCGTCGGAATCCATGCCGATTGATCTGGGTAGATAGTCGATGACTTGGGCGCGGGCGGCGGCGTCGTCGAGGCGGCCCACCGCGAACATTGCCCTGAGCACGCGCGACAGTGCCCACAATGGAACGTTCGTGGTGTGTGCGTCGCAGCGGGCGATGACGGTGTCGACTTCCATCTGAGCCGCTCGACTGGCGACTTCGCGGATGAGTCTGCTCTTGCCGATTCCGGGTTCGCCGACGACCGCGATCATGGTCGCGTCTCCCGATGCGAAGACTTCGAGGAGTTTCTGCAGTTCCGCCTCGCGTCCCAGCATGGGGCCTTCGTCGCGGCCAATCACCGCTTGGTCCAACGCGATTGACAAGACTTCGCGCCCGACTACCGGTTCGTTCTCGCCCTTGACGTCGATGTTCTTGGGTGGCCCGAGCGCCACGCTGCCTTCCACCAGGCGTGCTGTCGATTCCGTACAAAGGACCGTCCCGGGCCGCGCCGCGGCCTCCATGCGCTGAGCCATCCCGACGGGATGCCCAACCGCGGTGTAACGCCCTGGGCCGCGACCGATTCCGCCGGCGATAACCTCGCCGGAGTTCAGGCCGACCCTCATCTTCAGCTCGACCTTGTCGCGACGACGGACCTCCGCGGCCAGCTTGGCCGTTGCCTCCTGTATCTCCAACGCGGTGATGCACGCGCGCAGTGCGTGATCTTCCAGCGCAACCGGTGCGCCGAACAGGGCCATCAGGCCGTCGCCGGTGAACTTGTCCACCGTTCCCCCATACCGCTGAACGATGACCGCCGACCTGTTGAAGACCTCGTGCATGATTTCTTGAAGCCGCTCGGAATCCAACGCGGCGGCAAGCTTCATCGAACCCACGACGTCGCCGAACAGCACAGTCACCTGCTTGTGCTCGCCGGCTGCCGTTGGTGCGGCGGGCCAGCCACACGCGTCACAGAACCGCGCCGCTGCCCGGAGTGTGCGCCCACACGCGGCGCAGCTCCGAACGGACCCGCGTTCGAAGACGCCAAGGTCGGATGACACGGAACCACCTCTCTGATCTTGAGTATGCGCGTCCGACTGCAATATTGACGCTCATCGCCAGGGTCCCGCCAGCGGATTACCGCCAGCGAGCCCACACGTATGGCACCAGCGAACGGAGGAAGTCGAGGTCCTGCCCGGGCTGCGCATCGGCAAATGCCTGTTCGAAGCATTCTTCGGCCGTCAGCAAAATGCCCTCGGCGAACTCCGTGGTGAACTGGATGCTGCCGTACTGATCCATCAGTGCGCGAACGCCGAGCACGAGGTCGGCCGAGCGTTCGTCCCGGCTTCGGCTGAGATAGTCGCGGACCAGGTCGCGATCCGCACCTCGCGAGTTGGTCATCAGATGTACGAGCGGCAATGTCCGCTTGCCCTCGTAGAGGTCGCCGAGAATCTCCTTGCCGTACGTGTGCTCGTCGCCGACCAGATTCAGCATGTCGTCGCGAATCTGGAACGCGGCGCCGAAGTGAAAGCCGAACCGGACCAGGGGCGCGAGCTCCGCAGTGCCTCGCGAGCCGACCATCGCACCGACCCGCAGTGGATGGATCGTCGTGTACCAACAGGTCTTGTGCATGATCAGCTCGAGATAGTCCTCGGGCCGCAGCTCCTCGACGTTGTCGAGTTGCCAGCCCGCCTCGGTCGCTTGTCCCTCAAGCGTCCGCATCGCCATGGTGTCGAACTCCGCCCAGACCAGGTCGGCGAGGTCCCGATCCAGCCGACGGGTCGCCGCGCGCAATACCTGACCCGCCACGACTGCCAGCCCGTCACCGGCGTTCAGCGCCGCCGCCAATCCATACTTCGCCGCCAAGGTCGGGCGTCCACGGCGCATCTCACTCCCGTCGGCGAGGTCGTCGTGGACGAGGAACGCATTGTGCAGCAACTCGATTGCTACGGCGATCCCCAACAAGTCATCTGAGCTACCGCCGAAGACCCGCCCCGCCGCCATGCAGAGTGCCGGTCGCAGCGCCTTGCCAGGTCGGGACGGGTATTCGCGCATCGGCGCGTACAACCACTGGACCGGTTCACCGTCGGGCATGGCATCCAGCATCGAGCTGCGGATGGTCCTGCCCATGCGACGCAGCCTGTCCTCGACGGACGCGACGTGCTCTGCGCGTTCGGCGGTATTGGTCACGTCGGACGGGATTTGACGTTCAGCACCACTGGCAGCCAGACATCGGCGTGGCCATCGGCGAGTAGGGTGCCGCGATAACGGCCGGGCATACACTCTTGCGGGACGTCGATTTCCACCGTTATCCCCCGGCTGGACCGGTCAGGCATAGGGACCACGTCGGGTTCGAAGCGGATGCGGGACGAATCGACCAACGCGCCGTCGTGAGACAGCAGGTCACTGCACCGAAGCCGCACCTTTCCGAGGTCTACCGGCCCCCGGTTGTGCAACCACACCTCCGTCACGGCCGGTCCGGGCTCAGTCGCCTCGAGACGAGCCTCACCGGTCGCCACGGAGTTCCCAAGGTCGAACCCCGGGTTGGCGGCCTTCGTCGCACCGAGGGCGGACTCGCCCAGCTGGCCCACGGCATTCTGCAAAGACTTGACGATTCGCCCAAGCTCCGGATAACGGCCGGGATCGCTGCCGTCGGATTGGCCTTCGTCCACGGGTCCAGTCGGTGCTCCGAATCCCCGCTCGGTGAGACGCACGAAGCGATCGACGACCTCGGTGGCGGCGCGAAAGCCGCGCGCCTGGATGGCGCTGAGCGCACGTACATTCGCTGCTGGATCGAACACTGAAGCCCACGGCAGATCCGCGATGCTCCCGTCGTCATCCCCCGCCTTGTCGTTCATCAAATCCTCCCCCGCATTCACGCTGCACAAGGCCTACGTCCCGATATGCTAGATCTGCAATCGGGGGAAGGCGTGACATGTCCAAACTTCATGCTCAGATGGCTTTACTTGGCACCATCGACGAAGTCGTGCGTCACGCAAGCAATGGCGACACCGTGAAGATGGTGGAAGGCTTCCTACCGGGCACCACGGGCATCGGTCAGCAGGGTTGGTACCGCGAGCTGAGGCACTTCCTCAGCAAGGATGAACTGTTGCCACGTGACAAGGACGGCAACGTCGTCAAGCGTGATGGTCCCGTCAAATTTCCGACGTACGCCGAGGCCATCAACGAACTCGCCGCAGCCCCTTTGGCGGAAGAATTGCCGGCGGGTCCAGCTCTGAAATCGAAGGCATTGTTCGCCGCCACGATCCTGAGCCAGGCCGCCGAGTTGGAGAGAAAAGTCCGGCCTCGCGACGCGAACTACGTGTCGCCCCTGGACGACGCGCCCGACGCGCTTGAAGCCCTCATGCCGATCATCGCTCCTGGCGTGAGAATGTCCAAGGCCCCGACTCGTGACCTTGGTCAGTCCTCCACCGGCGACGCCATGGAGGACATGAAGATCACGTTGCGGACCTTAGGCGACCGCTCGAAGTACCTGAACTACACCCGCGCACTCGCCAACGCTCGGGACGATGAACTCGATGCCGAGACCAGGGACGTGTTTAACCGTGACCCGGTCTGCAATGGGGCGTTGCGCAAGATCAACGGAAAATTCTGCACGGTGCTGACCACCAGCTGGGACACGCCCTTCCGGCTCAGTCAGATTGCGCAGATCATCGATCCACACAACTGGCCCAAACTGTGCGACTTCTTCGTGTCGATGAAGGATCAAGATCCGATCGACCCGGATCGGACTCGGGGCTGGACGCGCCTACTCGAAAGCGTGAGCGGCGACAAGGCACAATGGCAGATGCAAACCGCGCTGCGGTTCTGGAACGGCGTCGCCCCACCCGGCGACGGCATCTTCGTCAACTACGACCTCGACGATCCCCCCAGGGTCAAGGACTGCGGGTTGCTCGAAGTCGACGCAGGCTACATCTGGGCCACTCCGATCAGCGGCACCGGTCCCGATCCCTTCGTGAAGATACGCACCTCCAAACAAGTGCGCATCCGCGGCGTGAGCCCCACCGCAACTGCCGCGATGTCATGCGGCTTCGGTTGGGGTGACGCCATGAGTCAGATGTTCAAATCGGGCGTGGACGCCCCCCCGGCCGGCCGGATTGTGTTCGCCCCGTCGACGGAGACCGCGGCTGCAGCCGCAAGCGCGAGCCAATCGGCCGTGCAGCGACCAGCGGGCGGTGGGTCTGACGCGCAGATCAGGGCCGCCGCCGAGGAGGTGGAACTCCTGCCGGGATGGCGTGGCGCCATCATCGACGCCATGGCCGTGCAGATGACGCGAGGCATCGACACGGCCGCGGAACTGGGAGTTGATTTCGCTGCGAAATGGAGCGATGGGGACGGCTTTTCGCTCGAGGACGTCAAGTCCTTCGGCGGCAAGTTCGGCACCGAGCTGACCGACTATGCGACGGGGATCTTCACCGAGGCTGCAGCTGCATTGAAACCGCAGCCCGACGACACCGCACGGGGAGGAGATGACAGATGACCGAACCGAAGCCACCGTTGGCGCGGGTCGCAGAACGTCTGGCCGAGACCGCGAAAGAAATGGTCGCCGAATCAGCCGCCGCGATGAAGAACGAGTCGGAGCGAATCGACGCCGACGACTACAAAGTCGAAGACGCGATTTTGACGGTCACGCGACTGGTCAACGTCGGCATCTCCGGTGCCGCCCACATCGGCCGCATCGCGATCGAAGAGAAGCCGCCGGACACCGTGCTGGCGATGGGCGAATACATCGCGTCCGTGGCCCGCCGCATGGTCAGCCAGACGGGAAGGGTCGCGCAGGACGCGTCAATTCACGTGGCGCACAGGACCTATAGCCCCAACAAGTGGCTGGAGTCGATGACGCGGCTGATCGATATCGGGATCGCGGGCGGCATGGAAATCGTCGAAACGGTTGCTGCCGGGCCCGCCCGATTCGAAGTCCAACCGCTGCGCTCGGACGAGTTCGAAGCACCGGCACCACCGAACCACGAAATCCGAACACTGGTCGCGGGCGACCTAAAACGGGATGCGACCGAAACCCCAATTCCCAAGAGCAAGATCACGTTCGACCCGCCAACCCTGGAACCACCGAACACCAAGTTCTGCGTACTGGTCGATGCCAGGGGCCTGGCAAGCGGCGTGTACGAGGGCACGGTGTCCGCGGTGTACGCGAAGAAGGATGCTCCGGACGTCACACCCGATCCCGATACCGTGGACGTCTCGATCGCGTTGTGAATCTGGTTACGAACCAACGTATTTCAGACACGTGAGCCGCGGGAAGGAACGGATCGCCATCCTCGGCGGCGGCATGGCGGGGTTGACCGCCGCATGGCGACTCAGCGAACCCGGATGGCGTGACCGCTTCGAGTCGATCACCGTGTACCAACGCGGTTGGCGGCTGGGCGGCAAGGGTGCGTCGAGTCGGGGCGAGCACGGCCGCATCGAGGAGCATGGCCTGCACGTCTGGATCGGCTCCTACGAGAACGCGTTCACGTTGATCCGCGAGTGTTATGCCGAACTCGACAGGGCCACAACGGATCCGTCGGTGCCCATCAAGACATGGGATCAAGCGTTCATCCCCGCCAACGACGTCGGCGCGACGGACCGCTGGAACGACGAATGGCAGCTCTGGCTGGGGCGGTTCACCGGCAACGACGACCTGCCGGGCGAACCCGACGCCCCAGCGGGCGGGATGGACGTCGTCCACTTCCTCCAGCGCGCTGTGCAGCTGATCCTGGACTTCTCGGATTCTTTGCGAGGGATGAGCGACAACGGGCTGACCCTATCGACGTCCGCCGAGCCCCCTGCTCGGGAGAAGGCCCTCGATGCTGTGCGAAATGCCGCCTTGGCCGCGTTGGCCGCACTGGCTGACCCACAACCTGTCAACGCCACCCAGGTTGGCTTGCTCACCCGAGCGCTCGAAGCGATCCGCGACGCCCTCGACTACGAGCGCAGGACCGACCACCGGTTGTCCTGGATCCTGCTGTCGCTGGTGGTCGCGATTACCCGTGGGGTGATGGCCGACGGCTTGATCACCAATCCGCAGGGCTTTCGAGCGATCAACAACGAGGACTACGGATCCTGGGTGCTGCGCCACGGCGCTCACCCAGAAGTGTTGGAGTTCCCCGTCCTTCGCGCGATGTACAACATGGTGTTCGGGTACGAGAACGGGCAGTTGGAACGGCCGACCTTCGCTGCCGGTGTTGGGATGCTGCTCGTCGGCTTGATGTTCTTCACCTACAAGGGTGCGATCTTCTGGAAGATGACCGCAGGCATGGGCGACATCGTCATGGCTCCCATGTACGAGGCCTTACGAAGGCGCGGAGTCGAATTCGAGTTCTTCCATCGCCTCGACGCGCTGCACCTCGATCGGCACCGCCACAACGTCGAGGCGATCACCATGGGCCGCCAGGTACGGCTCGCCGACGGCGTCGACCACTACGAGCCGTTGACCCGCGTGCACGACCTACCCGTTTTCCCGCACCGTGCGCGTGCCGAGCAGATTCAGGCAAGGGACGGCGTCGACGACCTCGAATCGCATTTCGGTGTACGCGACGACGCCGAGGCGCGGGTGCTACGCCGCGGCGTCGACTTCGACCGAGTCATCCTCGCGGTTTCGCTCGGCATGGTCGAGGTGGTCGCCCAGGAACTCATCGCCGACCGCCCCGAGTGGCGCGAGCTGACGGCCAACGTGCGCACCATCGCCACCCAGGGCCTGCAGATCTGGCTGCGTCCCGACCACAGAGCACTGGGCATGGCCGCGCCCGCGATCACCACGAGCGGCTACATACCGCCGATCGATACGTTTTCGTCGATGCCGCAGACCCTGTGGGCCGAGGACTGGCCCGCAGAGGACCGCCCACAGTCCGTGGGCTACTTCTGCGGGGCAATGGATGCGGAGTGGCCGACCACCATGGACGGAGCTGAGTACGTCGCACTCTGTCGCGAACGGGCACAGACCGCGGCGCTGCACTTCCTCGATCACCGCGTAGGCGTGCACATGCCCGGCGCGGTCACCGAGGACGGCTTCGCCTGGCACCTGCTCGCCGGGGCAAACGGTCATCGCGGTAGCGCGGCGCTGGCCACGCAATATCTGAGCGTGAACGTCGACCCGTCCGATCGATATGTCTTGTCGGTTCCTGGCTCCGACAAGTACCGGCTGCGCCCCGACGAGAGCGGATACGACAACCTCGTATTGGCCGGCGACTGGACCGACTCGGGCCTGAACTCTGGCTGCATCGAGTCAGCGGTGCTATCCGGTCTGCAGGCCGCCAACGTCGTTCTCGGACACAGCCGCTTCCACCGCATCCGAGGGTTCTATCTCCCTTAGTACGTCCTCCTTCGCCCGCCGCTCGCGATACGCGGCCACGTGCTGACGATTTCCGCAGTTGCCCGTGTCGCAGAACATGCGAGATCGGTTGCGCGACAGGTCGACCAGCACGGCCTCGCAGTCGGACGCCGCACACGTCTTGAGCCGCCGCAGCTCACCCGCGCGAATGAGGTCGGCCAATGACATCGCCATCTCGGCACCCATGCGCTGCCACAGCGGATCGTGGATCGACGCGAGATGCAGATGCCACTCGGGCATCTCCGCATGCCGGGTCAGCCACGGCGAGGCCCGGGTATCGCTCAACAGCGCGTTGACCTGGCCGACGGCACGCTCCTCGTCGTCGGCGGTGGCCCAGATCTTGCCGAGCCGTTCCCGTAGCCGGTGGACCGACGCGAGCTCGGCGTCGTCCTTGTCGCGGCGCCCCGTCCATCCGAAGCCGTCGAGGTACTCGTCGAGCGAGCGCATGTCACCGAGTCGCTCGCCGTCGACTCGGTCGGTGTTGACCAGCACACATGCTGCCCGCAGCGTGAGCTCCGTGTCATGAGTAAAAATCATTTGACTCATGACTCCTTTCAGCGGTACGGTCATGACCAATATCGATTTTACTCATTACACGCCCCGGAGGTGTCACATGACGGCACAGTTGGACAAGAACCAGGGCACCGTCGACCACTTCCGGCTGGGTCTGCTGTTCGCGGTCGGTTCGGCCTTCATGTTCGGCATGTCCGGCCCCCTGGCCAAGTCGCTGATGGAGGCGGGCTGGAGCCCGACCGCCGCGGTCACCGCACGGCTGGCCGGCGGCGCGCTCGCGATGGCGCTGTTCGCCACCGTCATCAAGCCCGACTGGATCCGCGAGGCCTTCGCCCACTCCAAGACAGTCGTGGCCTACGGCCTGGTCCCCATCGCCGGGGCGCAGCTCTGCTACTACAACGCCGTCGGGCACCTGTCGGTCGCCGTCGCCCTGCTGCTCGAGTACACCGCCCCGCTGCTCGTCGTCGGATGGCTCTGGGCCACCACCCGCCGCCGCCCAAGCACCCTGACGATGGCGGGCGTCGCCCTGGCCATCGCGGGAATCATGTTGGTGCTGAACGTCTTTTCGGGTGCGCACATCAACCTCGTCGGCGTGGGCTGGGCCCTGGCCGCCGCGGTCTGCGCCGCGTGCTACTTCGTCATGTCCGATGAAGTCACCGCCGACGGCAGCGGATTGAACTCCATCACGCTGGCCGCGGGCGGGCTCGTCGTCGGCGCCGTCGCCGTGGCGCTGCTTGGGCTATCCGGCGTCATGCCGCTGACCTTCACCACCAACGACGCCGTCATCGCGGGGTGGACGACGTCCTGGGTGATCCCGGTCATCGCGCTGGCCCTGGTGCCTACCGCGATCGCCTACACCCTCGGCATCATGGGCATCGCTCGGCTACGCCCGCGGTTCGCCTCGCTCGTCGGGCTCTCCGAGGTGTTGTTTGCGGTGCTCGCGGCCTGGGCCCTGCTTGGTGAGGCCATCACGCTCACCCAAGCCATCGGTGGCGCGGTGGTTCTCGTCGGGCTCGCACTGGCTCGCCAGGGCGATCGCAGCGAGCGGGTGGCGCAGGCCGAATGGCCCGAAACCCCTGTCGACGGCGCATGCTCCCAGCAAAGAGCAAACGGTTCGTCGTAGCTGAGTTCGGTATGTGAAGATGGCGTACGTGAACTTGCACAAAGCGGCTTGCCGGCTTGGCGCCATCGCGTCGGTACTCGTGGGCAGTGCAGCCCTGCTCACCTCGGCACCCGCAGTCGCCGAGGGTCCGTGTCCCGACATCGAGGTGATCTTCGCTCGCGGCACCAACGACGCCCCGGGCGTGGGCCGCGTCGGCCAGGCGTTCATCGACGGGCTGCGGCCCCTGGTCGGCGCTCGCACGCTGACCAGCTACGCGGTGAACTATCCGGCCAGCTACGACTTCCTAGCCTCCGCTGATGGCGCCAACGACGCGGCCGCCCGCATCGCCATGATGGCCGCGCAGTGCCCCTCCACCAAACTCGTGCTCGGCGGTTACTCGCAGGGCGCTGCGGTACTGGACATGCTGGCGGGCATCCCGCCGCTGGGCAACAAGCTCGGTGGCGATCTGACGGCCCCGCTGGACCCCAGCTTGGTGCCGCACGTCTCTGCCGTCGCGGCGTTCGGGAACCCGTCGGCGAAGTTCTCGATCCCCATCACGAGCTCGGTGTTCGGTGGCCGGGCAATCGACTTGTGCAAGGACGGCGACCCGATTTGTTCGCGTGGCCGCAACCCGTTCGCGCACAGCGACTACGTCAGCGCCGGCCTCGCCCAACAGGCCGCGAACTATGTCGGCGGGTTCATTTAGCCGGTCTTCCGGTTATCATTCAGCGTGACGTTTGATCGAATTCGCCGTTATGTCGTTGCCACGGCAACGGCCGCATTCACCGCCTCCGCCGCCCTCCTGGTTCCCGTTGTGTCGCCGACGGCCGTCGGTGGGCTCGGCACCGCGTCGGCCGACTGCCCCGACATCGAGGTCGTCTTCGCCCGTGGCACCGACGACACGCCCGGCCTCGGACGCGTCGGTGGGGCGTTCGTAGACTCGTTGCGCAACAAGGTCGGGGGGCGTTCCGTCGGCGCGTACGCGGTGAACTATCCCGCCAGCTTCGACTTCCTGGCCGCCGCCGGCGGCGCCAACGACGCCAGCGGACACGTCCAGTTCATGATGGGCGCCTGCCCCAACACCCGGCTGGTGCTCGGCGGCTTTTCCCAGGGTGCGGCGGTCATCGACGTCATCGCCGCGGTGCCCATCCCGGCGATCGGCTTCAACAACCCGCTGCCGCCCAACGCGCCCGACTTCGTCGCGGGCATCGCCGTGTTCGGCAACCCGTCGGCCAAGCTGGGCCTGCCGCTGACCACCAGCCCAGTGTGGGGCGGACGGTCGATCGACCTGTGCAACGGCGGCGACCCGGTCTGCCAGACCGACGGCGAGAGCATTCCCGCGCACAGCGCATACCCGGGCGGACCCACCAACACGGCCGCGAACTTCATCGCCGGGTTGCTGTAACCACCCGTGATTTCGAGCTGCGTGCGCGTCAATGCGTTCGGCTAGCATCGATTTCGTGATCCCTCGCCCGCTTCGTAGGTTCATCGGCTCCGCTGCCATCGCGGCATTCACGGCAGGCGCGGTGGTTGTGACGCCCGCGGTCACCAATGTCGGCGTTCCATCGGCGTCGGCGGCCTGCCCCGCCGTCGAGGTGATCTTCGCGCGTGGGCGGCTCGAACCCGCCGGCGCCGGACCGATCGGCAACACCTTCGTCGGCGCACTGCGCCAGAAGACGGGCAAGAACGTCAACCTCTACGCGGTGCAATACCCCGCCGACAACCAGATCGACGTCGGCGCCAACGACATGAGCCGGCGCATCCAGAGCACCATGGCGAACTGCCCCGACACCCGGATCGTGCTCGGTGGGTACTCCCTTGGCGCCGCGGTCACCGACGTGGTGTTGGCGGTGCCGTTCGACTTCTTCGGGTTCAAGGAGCCGTTGCCGCCGGGCGCCGACCAGCACGTCGCCGCAGTCGCGCTGTTCGGCAACGGCAGCCAATGGGTGGGACCCATCACCAACTTCAACCCGACCTACAGCGAGCGGACCATCGAGTTGTGCCACGGCGAAGATCCGGTCTGCAACCCAGCAGATCCGGACACCTGGGAGAACAACTGGTCGGATCACCTCGCCAAGGCCTACATCGGAGCGGGCATGGTGAACCAGGCCGCCGACTTCGTGGCCGGCCGGGTCTAAACCTCGCGCTCGAGGCGACGCACGTCGCGGGTGACTCTGGTGCGCGCCGCGAGTTCCGCGTCATCCGGATAGTCGACGTGAACCAAGGTCAGGCCGCGGGCGGGCGCGGCGGTGAAGTCGCTGGACCGCACGGGCGAGGTGAGCAGCTCGGCACACCAGCCGGGTTCGCGACGACCCTCCCCCACCGCGATTAGCGCACCGACGAGCGAGCGCACCATCGACCAGCAGAAGGCGTCCGCGGTGACGTAGGCGGTGACGCGGTCGCCGTCGCACTCCCAGTCCAGCCGCTGCAGGTCGCGGATCGTCGTGGCGCCCTCGCGATGTCGGCAGAACGCGGCGAAGTCGTGCAGCCCCACCAGGTGTCGCGACGCGGCGCTCATGGCCTCGACGTCGAGCCGCCGCGGCCACGTCGTCACGTAGCGGGCGAGCTGCGGCTCGACGCCGTACGGCGCAGTGGACAGCCGATACTCGTAGTGTCTGCGCAGCGCCGAGAAGCGCGCATCGAAACCGTCAGGCGCCCGGGCGACGTCGAACACCCGCACGTCGGCGGGCAGGAAGCGTCCGAGCCTTCGCACCAGCGGCAGGAACTCCGGAGCCGCCCCGGCGGCGACATTGGACTTGCGCTCGCCGGGACGCGGCGTGCGCGGCTTGGCGTGTACGAGCGCCTCGTCTGGGACGTCGACGTGCGCGACCTGACCGGTGGCGTGCACGCCGGTGTCGGTGCGCCCGGCGGCCCGCACCAGCACTGGGGTTCGGAACACCGTCGAGAGCGCCTCGTCGAGCACACCGGCCACCGTCCGCTGGCCGGACTGTGCGGCCCAGCCCGCGAATTCGGTTCCGTCGTAAGCGATGTCGAGGCGAAGACGAACGAGCCCGCCACCGGAATCGATGGCGGGCTCGTTCATGGCGTCGGTGCTACGACTTGGCGTCGTCGGCCTTGTCGTCCTCGGCGGCCTTGTCGGCTTCGGCGACCTCGTCGGCAGCCTCAGCTTCCTGAGCCTCCTCGATGACCTCGTCCTCGACCTTGGCGTCCTCGACGGTCTCCTCGGCGGGAGCGTCCTCGACCTTCGGCTTCTCAGCAGCCGGAGCCTTCGACGACGCGACGCGACGGGCCCGGTCGGCCTCGTTGGTCGCCGTCTTCTCGCGCACCAACTCGATGACGGCCATGGGGGCGTTGTCGCCCTTGCGTGCCTCCACCTTGATGATGCGGGTGTAGCCACCCTCGCGATCGGCGAAGAACGGACCGATCTCGGCGAACAGGACGTGGACGATGTCCTTGTCGCGGATCTTCTTCATCACCTCACGCCGGTTGTGCAGCGTGCCCTTCTTGGCGTGGGTGATGAGCTTCTCCGCGTAGGGCCGCAACGCCCGCGCCTTGGGCTCGGTGGTCTTGATCCGGCCGTGCTCGAACAGCGACGTGGCCAGGTTGGCCAGCAGCGCCTTCTGGTGCGAGGACGACCCGCCGAGGCGGGGACCCTTGGTGGGCTTGGGCATTGCGACTATCTCCTAATGTGGCCGATCCCCGTATCAGGTAGGACCGGGACGGAATTTGTTAGAGCTGTTCGGTTTCGGCGAAGTCCTGGTCGCCATCCAGGTCGTAGCTGGCATCGCTGTTCCAGGTGCCGGTGGCGACGTCGTAACCCGCAACCTCCGACGGGTCGAACGTGGCCGGGCTGTCCTTGAGCGAGAGCCCCAACTGGTGAAGCTTGATCTTCACCTCGTCGATGGACTTCTGGCCGAAGTTGCGAATGTCCAGCAGGTCGGACTCGGTGCGCGAGACCAGCTCGCCCACCGTGTGCACACCCTCGCGCTTGAGGCAGTTGTACGAACGCACCGTCAGTTCGAGGTCGTCGATGGGCAGCGCGAACGACGCGATGTGGTCGGCCTCGGCCGGCGAGGGACCGATCTCGATGCCCTCGGCCTCGACGTTGAGTTCCCGTGCCAGACCGAACAACTCGACCAGCGTCTTGCCAGCCGAGGCCAGCGCGTCACGCGGGGTGATCGAGTTCTTGGTCTCGACGTCGAGGATCAACTTGTCGAAGTCGGTGCGCTGCTCGACGCGGGTGGCCTCCACCTTGTAGGTGACCTTCAGCACCGGGCTGTAGATGGAATCGACTGGGATGCGGCCGATTTCGGCGCCCGACGCCTTGTTCTGCACGGCGGGGACGTAGCCACGGCCACGCTCGACGACGAGCTCGACCTCGAGCTTGCCCTTGTCGTTCAGCGTCGCGATGTGCATGTCGGGGTTGTGCACCGTCACATCGGCAGGCGGAACGATGTCACCCGCGGTGACCGCACCGGGGCCCTGCTTGCGCAGGTACATGGTGACCGGCTCGTCCTCCTCGGACGACACGACCAGGCCCTTGAGGTTCAGGATGATGTCGGTGACGTCTTCCTTCACCCCGGGAACGGTGGTGAACTCGTGCAGCACACCGTCGATGCGGATGCTGGTTACCGCTGCGCCCGGGATGGACGACAGCAGGGTACGTCGAAGCGAATTGCCAAGGGTGTAACCGAATCCCGGCTCCAGGGGCTCGATGACGAACTTCGACCGGTTCTCGGCCAAGCTCTCCTCGGACAGGGTGGGACGCTGAGAAATCAGCATTTCTTCTATCTCCTTCTCGGCACCCGCTATTTGATGCCGTCTTGGTGACCCGGCCCCCGATCGTGTGGGCCCGGTGTCCTTTATTACTTCGAGTAGAACTCGACGATCAGCTGCTCGGAGAGCGGCACGTCGATCTGCGCCCGCACGGGCAGCTGGTGGATGAGGATGCGCTGGCGTTCGCCAACGACCTGCAGCCACGCCGGGATCGGACGCTCACCCGCGACGGCGCGCGCGATCACGAACGGGTCGGTGTTCAGCGAGGTTTCGCGCACGTCGATGATGTCGTACTGCGAGACGCGGTAGCTGGGGATGTCGACCTTCACGCCGTTGACGGTGAAGTGGCCGTGGCTGACCAGCTGACGAGCCATGCGGCGCGTACGGGCGAGCCCGGCGCGGTACACGACGTTGTCGAGCCGGCTCTCCAGAATCTGGAGCAGGTTCTCACCCGTCTTGCCGGTGACGCGGTTGGCCTCTTCGTAGTAACGGCGGAACTGCTTCTCCATGACGCCGTAGGTGAAGCGGGCCTTCTGCTTCTCCTGCAGCTGGTCGCGGTATTCGCTCTCCTTGATCCGCGCCCGGCCGTGCTGGCCGGGCGGGTAGGGGCGCTTCTCGAATGCTTGATCCCCACCGACGAGGTCGACGCCGAGGCGGCGCGACTTGCGGGTGACGGGTCCGGTGTAACGAGCCATGAGTCTTTACCTAATCCTTTCCCGGCCGACTAGACGCGACGGCGCTTGGGCGGACGGCAACCGTTGTGGGGCTGCGGGGTGACATCGGAGATGGCGCCGACCTCGAGTCCGGCGGCCTGCAACGAACGGATCGCAGTCTCGCGGCCCGAACCGGGGCCCTTGACGAAGACGTCGATCTTCTTCATCCCGTGCTCCATCGCCCG
>Ga0070668_100000905_pt1 | contig 20651 bp, 23 predicted proteins | sample KBSS43metaG_FD_64661 | JGI IMG/M metagenome (GOLD analysis project Ga0070668, IMG submission 64661) | Switchgrass rhizosphere microbial communities from Kellogg Biological Station, Michigan, USA - KBS S4-3 metaG | ecosystem: Host-associated > Plants > Roots > Rhizosphere > Soil ...
GGATCAGCGCGAACGCCGTCCGTTTCGCCCGGACCCCGACGACGAGGGCGACGAGCAGGAAGGCGCCCGCGGCGACGAACCCGCCGTAGGTCGCCTTCTCCCACGGCGGAACCACCCGTGCCGGGACGAGGAACGGGATGGTCGCGGTGGTCCCGGTGCCGTCGTTCAGCGCAAGCTCCCACGGCCCCGGCTTGCCGACCTGCAGATTCCCCGGGTACACGCCCGGTTCGGCGCCGAGGACGACGTCGGCGCTCGACGTCACGACGCCGTCGGCCGCGACGGTCAGGTGCAGCGTGCCGGGCGCGGTGCCCTGGTGCGTCACGACGTCGACCCGCAGCGGCGACGGTGTCGTGTCGACCCGCCGGATGATCACGGTCAGCTCACGCGCGCCGAGCGTCTGCGCGACCTGGATGTCGGCGCCGGCCGGCGCGCCGTCGGCGTGCGCGGTCCCGCCGCCGAGCCCGATTCCCAGCACGGCCAGCAGCATCAGCAACGCGAATCTCGGTTTGTTCCCCATCGTGGTCCGAACGTAGCGACGGCGGCCGGTGGCGGGCGTCACGGCGGGGAGGGAACTCCGGTCCCCAGTGCGGGGGACCGGTGGCCCCCGGGGTCTCAGGGGTTCAGGAATTTCCGCAGGTGGGAGACGACTTCGTCCGGCTGTTCCTCGGCCAGGAAGTGGCCGCATTCGGCGAGGGCCGCACCGGTGACGTCGTTCGCGTACTCCCGCCAGATCTCCAGCGCCGGCAGCGCGGCGAGCAGGCCGTTCGCACCCCACAGCGCGAGAAGTGGCTGCGTGACGCGCTTTCCGGCGGCGAAGTCGGCGTCGTCGAGTTCGGCGTCGTCCGGGAAGGAGGCGCGGTAGTCGTCGAAGCCGGCTCGCAGCGCGCCGGGCTGGGAGAAGGCGCGCACGTATTCGGCGACGGCGTCCGCGTCGAGGCGGTGGCGCTGGTAGGTCCAGCGTTCGAAGAAGTAGCCGAGGTAGCCGGCGACGTTCTGGCCGGCCAGGAGCTCCGGCAGGTCGGGCTGCAAGTGGAAGAGCCAGTGCCAGGACGTCTTCGCGATGGTGTCGAGCCGCTGCCACATCGCGCGGGTCGGCACGATGTCGAGCACGGCCAGGCGGTCGACCTGGTCCGGGCGGTCGAGGGCCCAGCGGTGCGCGACGCGCCCGCCGCGATCGTGCCCGGCGACGGCGGTTTTCGCGAATCCCAGGTGGTCGGCCAGCGCGGCGACGTCGGCGGCCATCGTGCGCTTGTCGAAACCGGTTTTCGGCTTGTCGGTGCGGCCGTAGCCGCGCAGGTCGGGGGCGATCACGGTGTGCGTCTCGGCGAGGGGCGCCAGGACTTCGTGCCAGCAGTGCGACGTCTGCGGCCAGCCGTGCAGCAGGAACAGCGGCGGGCCTTCCCCGGCGCGCAGGTAGTGCATCCGGAGTCCGTTCACGGTGGCCGTGTTCTCTAACCTGTTCATGGGGTTAGACGGTAGCGCTGCTTCTAACTGTCTTCAAGGGTTAGAATGAAGGGCATGGAGTGGGTCTTCGACGGCGGACGGCCGTGCCTCGACCTCGTCAACACGGTGCGCAGCCGCCACGACGACGGCGTCGAGCTGCTGACCGGGCCCGACGCGCTGGCCGAGTGGCTTTCCCTGGCCGGCTTCACGGCGGGTCCGGTGCCGGTGACCGCCGGGAACGTCCTGGCCGCGAAGGCGCTGCGAGAAGCGATCGACCGGGTGCTGCTCGCCGGCGAGCTGCCCGCGCGGATGGACATCGACCTGGTGAACAACGCGGCCGCGGCGGCTCCGGCCCCGCCGCCGCGCCTGGCGCTCGACGACGGCCGCCTGCGACGCGAGGTCCCGGCCCCGAAGGACCCGGTGGCGGCGGCGTTCGCGGCGCTGGCGGCGGACGCGATCGACCTGGCGACGGGCGAGGCCTCGGTGCGGGTGTGCGCGGCGGATGATTGCGGGCTGCGGTTTTGTGACGCCTCGCCGCGGCGGAACCGGCAGTGGTGCTCGATGGCGCGGTGCGGGAACCGGGCGAAGGCCCGGGCGCACTACGCGCGGGTCAGTGGCCGCGGGGAGTAGGCGGCACTTTCACGTGAAAGTGCCGGGTGGTGCGCCCGGGCCGTCGCCGCGGACCAAGAGCCGGTAGGCGCGCGGGTGGGCGCGGAACCACACGTTGAGCTTCCCGATCCACCGCATGTGCGCGGTCCGCAACCCGGCCGGGATCGGCGTTGCCAGAACCCGCACCGCCGAAGCGAACCGCGAGAACCGCCGCTGATCGCGAAGAGTCCACTGTAGACCAAGACGATCACGGAGCGCGTGCGGCAAAGTGGCCCGGATCAAGAACATCTGAGTCCGAGCGTGCCACCGCCACCACGCGTCCGGCAGCCACCGCACCGGTTTCCGCACCGTCCGGATCGTCTCGAAGAGCTGGTCGATCGTCGGATTCCGGGAAAACCCGGCCACCATCGAGTCGTAGTAGTCCAAGAACCCCGCCCAGTCCGGCGGCAAGTCGCGTTCGCGCACCCCGAGCATCCGCCCGATGTCGCACATTTGCGCGTAGTATTCCTCAAGCTCCGAACTGGACAGTGGCCGCCCGAAAAACCGTTGTGCGTCAACAGGAACCTTGATCAGGGTCGCATGCACCCACGCGTACGCGGCAGGATCCAAGGCGCTGTACCGGCGTCCATCCGACAAACCGGTGAACCGCCGGTGCAACGCCCGCAACCGGTCGGCCTCGACGCGCGCGCCGGCAGCGCCGCCGTAGACGTAGATCGACAGCGACGCGCCGGTCCGCATCAGCCGCGTCCACGGATCCGACGTGTAGTCCGAATGGTCCCGCACGCCCGCCGCGACGACCGGGTGCGCCACCTGCAGCACCAGGACCTGCCCCGCCAGCAAGCCGTCGCGGAAGTCGCCGAAGTACTTCCACGCCGCCGTGCCGCGCACGACCGGCGGGGCCATCAAGACCCGCGGATCAGCATCATCAGCGGTTCGGCCACCGGGGTGTCGGTCTCGCCGGTGGCCAGCCGGCGCAGCTGCAGCCCGGCGATCAGCGCGACCACCGGCCCGGCCAGCCGCCGCGGCTCCGGCACGGCCAGCACTTCGAGGATCGTCACGGCCAGTTCGTCGTACGCCGCGAAGCAGCGCGAAGACGCTTCTTGCAGCTCCGGGTCACGCGCGGACTGGAGGTACAGCTCGTGCGCGCCCAGCTCGTCGGCGCCGAAGGGCAGCTGTGCGATCACGTGCTCGACGACCGAAGCCGCCTGCTCGAGGCTGAGGCCGTCCGCGCGGTAGCCGTCGACGATCGCGCCGAGCTTCGCCGTCTCCTCCTCGACGAACATGAGCATCGCCTCGCGCAGCAACGCCGTCTGGCTGGGGAAGTGGTAGGTGAGCGTGCCGAGCGAGACCCCGGCGACGGCCACGATCCGGCGGTTCGTCAGCCCGCCGACCCCGTGCTCGCCGACGACCTTCAGCGCGCCGCGCAGGATGGCTTCCCGGGTGCTTACCAGCTTGTCTCGGGATGCCGCTCCGGCCACCGTTCGACCTCTTCCAGTTGCGCGGCGAGGGAGATCAACCGCTCCTCGGCGTGCGACGGGCCGAGCAGCTGCGCGCCGAGCGGCAACCCGCCGTCCGTTTGCCCGGCCGGGACGTTGACCCCCGGCCAGCCCAGCACGTTCCACGGCCAAGCGTACGGGCAGGCGGCGATCATCGCCTGGTCGGTCTCCCAGCCGGACAGCCCGTCGAACGTGCCGATCGGCGGCGGCGGGGTCGCGGTGGTCGGGGTCAGCAGGACGTCGACGCGGCCGAACACCGAGCCGATCCGCCGGTGCAGTCCCGGCTCGAGGGCACGGGCCAGCCGCAGCGCGGGCCCGGCGAGCAGGCGGCCGTGCCCGGCGTTGCTGCGGGTGCGCGGGTCGAGCCCGGCGCGGTCCGGCACGCGCAGCGTCCAGTCGCGGACGCCGGTCAGCGAACGCGGCAGGAACGTCAGGCCGATCAGCCCGTAGTCGGGCTCGACCTCGACGATCTCGTGGCCCAGCCCGGCGAGCGACTCGGCGAGCCGCCGCACCGCGGCTTCGACGACCGGGTCGAGCCGGGTCTTGGTGGCGGTGAACGGAATCCGCGTCGACAGCCCGATCCGCAGCCGGCCGGGCTCGCGGGTCGCGGCCGTCCGGAACGTCTCGTGGGTGCCGGCCGCGGCGTCGAGCAGCAGCGCGGCGTCCTCGACCGTGCGGGCGAGCGGGCCGAGCACGGTCAGGCCGTGGAACAGCTCGCCGCCGGTCGGGATCCGGCCGCGCTGGGTCTTGATGCCGACGAGCCCGGTCCACGCGGCCGGGATCCGCACCGAACCGGCGCCGTCGGAACCGAGCGCGGCCGCGATGACCCCCGACGCCACCGCGGCCGCGCTCCCTCCCGAAGAACCCCCTGGGGTGTGGCCGGGGTGCCACGGGTTGCGCGTCGCACCGAAGGCGGGGCCCTCGGTGAACGGCCACTGGCCCAGCTCGGGGGTGTTCGTCTTGCCGATGATCACCGCGCCGGCTTCGCGCAGCAACGCGACGACGGGCGCGTCGGCCGTCGCGCGGGGGAACTCCCCGGTGCAGCCGAACGCGGTGGGCAGGCCGGTGAGGTCGACGTCGTCCTTGATCGCGATCGGCACGCCGAGCAGCGGAGCGCGGTCCCCGGCTTTCAGGCGTTGGTCGGCGCGGTCGGCTTCGGCGCGGGCTTCGTCGTCGCGCAGGTGGCGGAAGGCGTTGAGCGTGTGCTGGCTCGCGTGCGCGCGGCCGAGCGCCGCCGCGGTGAGTTCGGCCGAGGTGACTTCGCCCGCGGCCAGCTGGGCCGCCTGCGCGGCGAGGCCGGTGAAGTCGAGGCCGGTCTTCGGTGTCGCGGTCATGGCCACCCCCGCAGGTTCTCGTTCGTTCGAACGAACGTTACCGGATTCCGGCCTGTTCGGCGATCCCCGCGGGCGACTGCGCTTAGGATCGGGCCGGTGACGTTCGACTTCGACGGATTCCCGGATGCCGCGCTCGCCGCGATCCCCCGCGTCGACCTCGGCGGCTGGCCGACGCCGCTGCACGAAGCGCCGCGGCTCGGCGAAGCCCTCGGTCTGCCGAACCTCCTGCTCAAACGCGACGACGTGCACCCGCTCGGCGCGGGCGGCAACAAGCTCCGCAAGCTCGAATACCACCTCGGCGCCGCCCGGGAAGCCGGCGCGGACACCGTGATCACCTTCGGCGCGCTCCAGACGAACCACGGCCGCCAGACCGCCGCCGCGTGCGCGAAACTCGGCCTGCGCTGCGAACTCGTCCTCACCGCGAAGGTCCCGCGCGACGGCGACGCGTACGAACACGGCGGCAACCTCGCGCTGGACCGGCTCTTCGGCGCGAACGTCCACGTCTGCGCCGACGGCGACGAGACCGGCCGCACCTACGACCGCCTGGTCGCCGAGGCCGCTCAGGACGGCCGGAAGGTCGCCACGATCCCGGTCGGCGGCTCGAACGACCTGGGCGCGCTCGGGTACGTCCGCGCCACGCGCGAACTGGCGGCCCAGCTCGCCGAACGCGGGATCGAGCGGGCCCACCTGGTCGTCCCGCACGCCAGCGGCGGCACGGCCGCGGGTGTGGCGCTGGCGGCCGGCCTGCTCGGCGGCCTCGGTGTCGGCGTCGCCTGCGTCAGCCACCCGCTCGACGAGGCCACGGAGAACCTCCGCGAACTCACTTCCGGCGCGGCGAAGCTGCTCGGCGTCGCGCCGCCGTCGCTCGACCACGTCCGGCTGGGCGACTCGACGCTCGGTCCCGGCTACGGCATCCCGACCGACGCGGTCTGGAACGCGCTACGCCTGTTCGGCCGTACCGAGGGGGTGGTGCTCGATCCGGTCTACACCGGCAAGGTGGCCGCCGCGCTGGTCGAATGGGCCGGCCACTTCGCCCCGGATGACCATGTGGTGTTCCTGCACACCGGCGGCATGCCCGGCCTGTACGGCTACGCGCCCGAATTCGCGGCGGCCGTCGAAGGCTGACTCCAGCCGGGTCGCCAGCCCCAGCAGCGTGACCAGCAGGACGACGTCGGCGAGCAGCAGCAGCCGCTGCATGACGCCGATCGGGAACGCGTCGGAGATCGCGCGGAACGGCTCGATCCCGGCCTCGTTCAGCCGCACGAAGACGAAACTCAGGGCGAAGAGCCCGAACGCGGCCCCGCTCAGCCGGATCGCCCGGACCAGGGCGACGCGCTCCGGCCGTCCCCGCAGCGGTTCCAGCAGCGAGATCGCCGCGCCGGGCAGGCTGAGGAACGCGACCAGGCACGCGTAGAGGTGGATCTCGCCGCTCACCGGGTCCGGCGCCGCCGGGTAGCTCGCCGGGAACACCGCGGCGGCGGCCATGCCGAGCGCCCAGAGCGCGAGCAGCAGCCGGGCCGTCCGTGACAGCGGCACACCGGCGACGTGCAGCGCGCCGAGCACCGCCAGCGACCCGATGGCCAGCGAAAGCACGCTCGCGGCGAGCATGCCTTCGCCCCGGTCGGTGACTGTGTAGCTCGACAGCGTGTCGTACACCGGGTCGTGCGAGCTGATCACGTGCAGCACCACGGCCGTGAACAGTCCCCACCCGATCGCGGCCAGTGCCACCAGCCGCCACGGTCTCGTGCGTTTCCCCGTTTCCGTCCCCATGCCTTCCAGGGTCGCGGGAAATGGGACGCCCGTGATCAGGGAAGACCCTGATTAACCCCCTAATCGAAATCGACGAGGACGAGCGCCTGGTCGTCGTGCCGCTTCGGCCGGGGCCAGCGTTCGCCGTCCGGGTCACGCTTTTCGGCGGTGCGGACGGCGTTCAGCACCGAATCCGGCCCGTCGGCACGGGTGACCGCCAGGACTTCGCACCAGTCGAACAGCCCGTACTGGTCGACCCCGATGGAAACGCCGTCGCTGGCGAGCAGGACAGCGTCGACGTCGGCGCGCCGCCAGCTGCGCCGGACCGCGTGCGCGGCGGCGCCCGGGTCGGCTTCGGCGACCCAGAAGCCGTCGTGCGCGTTGCGCCGGCGCCGGACGTCGGCGCCGGTCTGCAGCATCCCGCGTCGTCGCAGCCCGGCCAGCCGGTCGTCGGAGACGACGTCGACGCCGAAGTCGCCGAAGCCGACCACCGGGCTGTCGGCCAGCACCAACGCGTCGACGCGGTCGTCGAGCCAGCGCACGGCCGCGACCGTGCTCGACGGCGACTGCTGCGGCCGCAGGGAGTTCGCCGTCGTGACCTCGGCGATCGCCAGGGTCAGGACCTCGGTCAGGTCGGCATCGGGCGCCGCGCGGAGGTCGTCTCCGAGACGTGTCGCCAGCCGTTCGGCGTACCAGCCGCCGGGTGGTTGCGAGGGATCCGACGAAGTGGCGCCGTCCAGGAGGAGGACCGCGTTGTCCAGCACGACGACGTGGTCCTCGGTGGGGCGTGGGTGGCCGTCGGCGCCCACCCCGGCCCGCTCGGCGATCGCGATCTCGGGCATCACCCGACTGTACGTCCTGTCAACCTCGGTTGACATATCCCTGACGTCAACGTAGGTTGACAGCATGACGGAAGCGACGGATTTGGCCGCCAGGGCCGGTGATCGCGATCCCCGGGTGGGGCTGCGCGCGGTCGCCGCGCTCCGGCGGCTGCTGGAACAACTGGAGGCCGTGCAGGTCCGCAGCGCGCGGGTGCACGGCTGGTCGTGGCAGGAGATCGCCGCCGAGCTGGGGGTCAGCCGGCAGGCCGTGCACAAGAAGTACGGGAGGCACTGATGTTCGAGCGGTTCACGGCGGAGGCGCGGCTGGCTGTGGTCGAGGCGCAGATCGTGGCGCGGGAGTCCGGTTCGGTGGAGATCGGGCCGTCGCACCTGCTCGCCGGGCTGGTCAAGACCGGCGTCGAGGTGCTCGCCGAGCTGGGCGTCTCGGCGGATGACATTGCCGCGGAGCTGGCGCGGACCAGGCGCCGCGGCGGGGTCAGCGACGCCGACGCCGAGGCGCTCACCGAGTTCGGCATCGACGTCGAGCAGATCGTCGAACGGGTCGAGCAGACCCACGGCGAGGGTGCCCTCGCCGGCCGGTCGGGTCCGGCCAAGCGTGGGCACATCCCGTTCACCGCCCAGTCGAAGAAGACCCTGGAACTGAGCCTCAAGGAAGCGGTCCGGCTGGGGGACCGGCATCTGGGGGAGGAACACATCCTGCTGGCGCTGGCGCAGCAGCGCGGCACCGACGAGGTGCTCGGCCGGCACGGCGCCGACTACGCGACGCTGCGCCGGGTCGTTCAGCAGCGCAAAGCGGGTTAGTGAACGGGCTGCTGCTCTTCGCGTTGCGGTTCGCGCCACACGACCAGGGGCAGCAGCGCCTGGGTGAGCGGGCCGATGGCGAGGGCGTAGAGCACGGTGCCGAGCCCGACGGTGCCGCCGAGCGCGAAGCCCACGGCGACCACGGTGATCTCGATGCCGGTGCGCACCAGCCGGACCGACCGGCCGGTGCGCGCCGCGAGCCCGGTCATCAGGCCGTCGCGGGCGCCGGGGCCGAGCCGGGCGCCGACGTAAGTGGCGGTCGCGACGCCGTTCAGCACGACCCCGCCGGCCAGCAACGCGATCTGCCAGCCGAGGTCGTGCTGCTCCGGGAGCACCGCCCGGACCAGGTCGACGGTCACCGAGATGACCACGACGTTCGCGACGGTGCCGATCCCGGGCCGCTGCCGGAGCGGGATCCACAGCAGCAGGACGGCCACCGAGATCACGCCGGTCACCGTGCCGAACGTCAGCCCGGTGTGCTTCATGACGCCTTCGGCCAGCACGCCCCACGGTTCCAGGCCCAGGTGTGCGCGGGTGAGCATGGCGACGCTGGTGCCGTAGAGGGCGAGGCCGGCGAGCAACTGGACGCTGCGCCGGGCGGGGTCGCGGGAGATCCGGACGGGCCGGAGATCGATCTGAGCCACGCTCTCACTATCGGCGGTAAGTGGCCTGGTAAACCATAGCCAATTCTGGAATATTGGTCTTATGGAAGCCGTGATCCCGTTCGGTGGACGCATACAGGGTGGGCGCATCTCCGGTCCTCGACTGGCCGTCATGCTGGGCTCGTGGCGCCAGGGCTCCCGGCAGGGCGCGGCCGACCTGGCCGCGGCCGTCGAGCTGCAGGTGCTGGACGGCCAGCTCCCGCTCGGCACCCGGCTGCCCGCCGAGCGGGAGCTGGCCGACGCGCTCGGCGTGAGCCGGACGCTGATCGGCGCGGCGCTGGACCGGTTGCGGGAGAACGGCTTCGTCGCGAGCCGCCGCGGTGCCGGTTCGTGGATCGCCGCGCCGGGACGCCGTCGCCGTGACCCGCTCGCCGGGGGCGGTGCCGACCTGATCGACTTCACCCACGCGTCCTCGCCGGCCACGCCCGGCATGATCGCGGCGGTCGACGCGGCCCGCATCGGGCTCGCCGACCACCTCGGCGACCACGGCTACCAGGAACGCGGCCTGCTCGCCCTGCGGGAGAAGATCGCGCAGCGGTACACCGAACGCGGGCTGCCGACGACGCCCGCGCAGGTGATGGTCACCAACGGCGCGCACCACGCGTTCGTCCTTGTCCTGCGGATGCTGGCCGGGCCGGGCGACCGGGTGCTGGTGGAGCAGCCGACGTACCCGAACGCGCTGGAGGCGATCCGCGCCGCGCACGCGATCCCGGTGCCGGTGGCGCTCGACCCGACCGGAGCGCGCGGCTGGGACATCGCCGGCATCGACGCGGCGCTGCGCCAGGCGTCGCCGCGGTTCGCCTACCTGGTGGTCGACTTCCAGAACCCGACCGGCCTGCGCCTGGACGCCGAAGGCCGCGAACGGCTCGGCGCGGTCCTCGCACGGGCCCGGACGCCGGTCGTGGTGGACGAGACGCTGGTCGAGCTGGACCTGGAGGGCGATCCGTCGGCCGGGCCGCCGCCGCTGGCCGCGTTCGCGGGTGACCTGGCGATCTGCGTCGGCTCGGCGTCGAAGACGCACTGGGGCGGGCTGCGGCTCGGCTGGATCCGCGCGTCGGAGGACCTGCTCGGGCGCCTGGTTTCGGCGCGCTACGCGGTCGACCTGGGATCACCGGTGTTCGAGCAGATCGTGCTCACCGAGCTGCTGGGCGACGAGGGCCGGGCCGCGCTGGCCCGCCGTCGCGAGGAGTTGCGCGGCTACCGCGACGCACTGGCCGAAGCGGTCGGCCGGCACCTTCCGGACTGGACGTTCACGCTCCCGAAGGGCGGCTTGTCGTTGTGGTGCCGCATGCCGGAACCGGTGAGTTCGAGACTGGCGGTGGCGGCGGCGAGCCACGGCGTGCAGGTGGCGCCGGGTTCGCGCTTCGGCGTCCACGGCGGCATGGAGCGCTGGATCCGCCTGCCGTTCTCGTTGCCCCCGGCGAAGATCACCGAAGCGGTCCGCCGCCTGAGCGCGGCGGAGGCGTCGGTCCGGGGAACCCCGGCTTCGCTGGACGCCCCGATCGCTTAGCCGTCAACGAAAACGAACCGGTGCGCTGGATGCGAGCCTGCTCCCAGGGATGGGCGGCGTTCATGTGCATCCAGCGCACCGGTTCGGTGTTTCACACAACCCGCGGGCGGTACGTGACCTCCGCATCGCGGGTACCGCTGGCTTCCCGGCACAGCCCCTCGACGTGCCGGGAAGCCGGCGGCTCAGGCGTGCTCTCGGTACTGCGAGTCCTCGCTCGGCGCGGTGAGCAAGGGCTCCCGGAGCGCGCCCGGTGTGGGTCCCGGCGCCACGGGGGCAGCGCGGCGCCGGGACCGGGATCCGACCCGGCCGGGCGCGGTCGGCCGGTCGGAAAGACTGTGGGTTCGCATGGGTTCGCCCCTGGGGTACGTCGGACGCGGCTGGGCGTCACGAAACGTGAATGAATCACGAATTGCGTACTGGAGCAGGGGATGATCACGCGTCAATGCGCGCGGATGCGTCTAGTTGATCTTGTTTTGGACGCAGTTCTCCCCGGCTGCCCGGTGCGGGGTCAGTCGGGGGAGGTGGTGGGCAGGGCGGCTTCCCTGCCGGCGCCGTCGACGTCGTGGTCGCGGCTGGCACCGATGAGCTTGAGCTGGGTGGTGGTGACGTCGTCGGTGTGGACGGCGAACTGCTGGCGGGCGCCGCCGGAGCCGTCGTGGCCGGGGGTGGCGCTGGTGGCCGGCGCGCTCGGGGCGCTGGTGCCGCCGGGGAGCCCGGGGGTGGAGTCGCCGCCACCGCCGTTGCGGGCGTGGACGCCGGAGTCACGCGGCTGTTCCTGGACGGCCGGGAGCGACTGCTGCTGGACGGCCAGGTGCGCCACCGTGACGCGAGGGCCCTGCTGCTGCTGTTGTTGCGGCACCGCTGCCGCCGGGGCGGCGACGGGTGCCGCCACGGTCTCGGTCACCGGCACCACCTGGGTGACGACGGCCGACAGGCCGGGCAGGGTGGCGATGACGCCGCCCGAGTTCGAGCCGCCGCTGAGCACCGGGCCCAGCAGGTCGTCGAGGGGCAGCAGCGCGGGCGCGCCGGGCTGGTTCGCGGGCGGCTGGGTGATCGGCGCGAGCACGGTGTGGGAAAGCGTGTCCGTGACGGCGCCGACGGTGTTGGTGACCGCGTTCAGCGTCCCGCCCACGGTGGTCGTGACGGTGTTCAGCGTCCCGCCGACCGCGTTGAGCACGCCGCCGACGAGCCCGCCGAGCAGGTTGCCGGAGGAAGCCGCCTTCGTGGTGACCGGCTCCTCGGTGTTCTGGCTGTCCTTTGTGGTCTCGGCCTTGGTGGTCTCAGTCGTGGTGGTCTCGGCCGGGGTCTGCGTCTCGTCGGACTGCTGGGTCTCGTCGGCCGGCGACGTTCCGGCGGGCTCGGTGCTGCCGCCTGTGCCGGTCTTCTCGCACGTGCCGGCCTTCTCGGACGTGACGGCGCGGCTCTTGTGGTGCTTGCCGTGCGGGAGCAGCTTCGCGGTGTGGTCCACAGTGGCAGGGTCCACAGTGGAAAGCACGGGGGCGTCGGGGCACGCCGGCCGGTCCGCCGCCGACGCGGTGCTCCCGGACAGCGCGGCACCGAGCAGCCAGCCCGCGAGGGTCAGTCCGCCGGCGAGCAGGACCTTGGTGGCAGGGCGGCGCAGTGTGGCAGGGCGGCGCAGCGGTGCGGCCCATGGGCGCACGCGCGTCGAAGTGCTCTCATCCGCGAGGAGCGCAGGCTGCGCGGGGGCGCCGCGGCGTGCGTCCGCCGTGCTGCTCACCGCCACCACCACCGTCCGCGCCTGAAGCCCTCGCGATGCCCGCTCGAGCCTGTCCTTGCTGGGGTCTTTCTCCGGCCAGGTCGCAGTTCCCCCGGGGCTGCACTCTTTCTAGCACCGCTCGGGAGTCTTCCATCTCTCCCGCGTTCGATCCAGCCCGTACGGCGGAACGGCCCTACCGGGCAAGGTCTCCGCAGCCGGCAAGTTGATCACTCTCAGTGCCGTTCGGGTGTGTGCCTGCGACCATTCGGACCAGTTCTGCAACTTGCACACCTGGGCGTTGACCTGATGTTTCCGGGATTTCGAGGGCTTTCCGTGTCGTTTCGGCAGCGTCGGGTGCTCGTTTCCCGGTTTTGGCCGGGCGATCGGAAAGACTTCCGGCATGGGTGAGGCCGACTGCGCCGAACGGGGTTTCGCGCTTACGCCGATCGTCCTCCGCCGCGTGCGCGTTCGGCGGCCCAGCCCGGCCGCCGCAGAGAACGCGCGCCGGCGGGCGTGCCTCGAACTGCTCCGGAATCCGGCTGCGGTGCGTGATCACCAGCGGCCGGCCGGTTGGCTCGGCACCACCGCGCGGCGGCCCGCGCTACGCGCACTCGCCAGGCGGGCGCGCGCGCCCCGGGCCGTCCCGAGATGGTCGGCACCGTCCCCTGAACGCGCCTTGATCATCGCGGAGCGTGACGGTCCTCTGTGGCAAGTGGTGGACACGCGGCCCGACCGGTCCCGCGCCTGATGCGCCTCCTGGCGCACCGGCCGGAGCTGTCGCGGGCCGCCCTCGCGGCCGCGCTCGGCGTCAGCCCACGCCACCTCTCGACGCTTCGCCGCCGGTGGTGCACCCGGATGAGGCGCCGGCCGGCCGCCGACGGCGTCCGCCACACCCGACCCCGGTCGTCAGACCAGTTTGCGCAGCCGGGTGATGGCTTCGTCGATGACTTCGTTGCGCTTGCAGAAGGCGAAACGCAGCAGGTGTTTCCACTCGTCCGGGTGATCGGTGAACACCTTGACGGGCACCGCGGCGACACCCACCCGGCCCGGCAGGTCCCACGCGAGGTCGGCGGCGTCGGCGAAGCCCAGCGGCCGCACGTCGACACAGACGAAGTACGTGCCCGCCGTCGGCCGCACGGCGAAACCGGCGTCCGCGAGCCCCGCCGAAAGCCGGTCACGCTTCTCCTGCAGGCTGTCGCGCAGGCCGTCGACCCAGGCCAGCTCGTGGTCGAGCGCGTGCGCGACGGCCGGCTGCAGCGGGCCGCCGGAGACGAAGGTCATGAACTGCTTCGCCGCCTTCACCGCCGCGACCAGCTCCGGCGTCGAGCAGACCCAGCCGATCTTCCAGCCGGTGCAGTTGAACGTCTTGCCCGCGCTCGAGATGCTCACCGTGCGCGGCCGCATCCCGGGCAGCGTGACCAGCGGGATGTGCTCGGCGTCATCGAAAACCAGGTGCTCGTAGACCTCGTCGGTGATCGCGATCAGGTCGTGCTCGACGCACAGCGCGGCCAGCGCCGTCAGCTCGGCCCGGGTGAACACGGTGCCGGTCGGGTTGTGCGGCGAGTTGACCAGGATCGCCCTGGTCCGCGGGGTGACGGCGGCGCGCAGCGCGGCGACGTCGAGGCAGAACCGGCCGTCCGGGCCTTCGACCAGCCCGACGACCTTGCGTTCGGCGCCCGCCATCGCGACCGCGGCGGCGTAGGAGTCGTAGTACGGCTCGATGACGATCACCTCGTCGCCGGCCTCGGTCAGCGCGAGCAGCGTCGCCGCGATGGCTTCGGTCGCCCCCGCGGTGACGAGGATCTCCGTGTCCGGGTCGTACTCGGTGCCGTACCGCCGCCGGTGTCCCGCGATCGCGGCGCGCAGCTCGGGCCGTCCCGGCCCCGGCGGGTACTGGTTGGCCCCGCCGAACAGCGCGTTCTTCGCCGCTTCGAGCATGCCGGCCGGGCCGTCGGTGTCCGGGAAGCCCTGGCCGAGGTTGACGGCGTCGTGCCGGACCGCCAGCGCGGTCATCTCCGCGAAGATGGTCGAGGTGAACGGCCGGAGGCGGGGGACGAGAGCAGGTTCGCGCACGATCAGCCATCCTCACGGACAATGGCGATGTGGAGCAACTGACCCCCGCCAAGGTGACCCCGGCCGACCCGCCGGGCGGCGCAGCCGGTGAAGCGGAAAAGCAGCGCGCGCTGCGCAAGATGAAGCTCGTCGCGCTGTCGTTCCTGCTCGGCGCCACCGTCGTGTTCCTGCTGACCAGCTGGGCGCAGGCGAGCGGCTGGCCGGGCTGGGTCGGCTACGTGCGAGCCGCGGCCGAAGCCGGCATGGTCGGCGCGCTGGCCGACTGGTTCGCCGTCACGGCGCTGTTCCGGCACCCGCTCGGGCTGAAGATCCCGCACACGGCGATCATCCCGAACAAGAAGGACGCGCTGGGCAACAGCCTCGGCGACTTCGTCGGGTCGAACTTCCTGTCCGAGGAGGTCGTCCGCGACAAGCTCAAGCGCGTCGAGATCGCGAAGCGGCTCGGGGGCTGGCTCGCGGAGCCGGACAACGCCGAGCGCGTGACGTCCGAGCTGGCCACGGTGGTCCGCGCCGCGGTGAAGGTGCTCCGCGACGAGGACGTCCAGGCGATCATGGAACAGGCCGTCGCGCGGCGGATCATCGACAAGCCGTGGGGTCCGCCGCTGGGCAAGATCCTCCAGGGCGTCTTCGCCGACGGCGCGCACCACAAGCTCGTGGACCTCATGTGCGACCGCGGCTACGAGTGGGTGCGCGACAACCACACGACGATGCTGCGCGTGGTGTCGGACCGGGCGCCGAGCTGGTCGCCGAAGTTCGTCGACGAGATGCTCGCCGACAAGGTCTACGGCGAGGTGCTGTCCTTCGCGTGGGCGGTGAAGACCGACGTCAACCACCCGATGCGGCTCGCGCTGGACAAGTTCCTCGGCGAGTTCGCCCAGGACCTGCAGACCAACCCCGAGGTGATGGCGCGCGCCGAGCAGGTCAAGGGCCAGATCGTGCACCACGAGGAGGTGCAGCGGCTGATCGGCTCGGCGTGGAGCACGGCGAAGGAGATGCTGCTCACCGCCGCCGAGGACCCGTCGAGCGAGCTGCGCCGGCGCGTCCGGCTCGGGCTCACGTCGCTGGGGCAGCGGCTGGTTTCCGACGACCAGCTGCGGGACAAGGCCGAAGGCTGGGTCGAGGGCGCCGCGGCGTACCTGGTGAAGAACTACTCGCGGGAGATCACGACGATCATCACCGACACGGTGGAGCGCTGGGACGCCGAAGAGACGTCTCGCAAGATCGAACTCCAGGTGGGCCGCGACCTGCAGTTCATCCGGATCAACGGCACCGTCGTCGGCGCGCTCGCCGGGCTCGTCATCTACGCGGTCGCGGAGCTGCTGTTCTAGGGGGGTCGGCACCTATACCACAGCTGGGGGAGCTTCAAACCAGTTGTCCACAGGAAGCTGAGTTATCCCCGGGGTTATCCACAGGTTTTCACGGTGATGGCCTAACGGCTGTCCACAATGTGTGGGGGCAAGGCCCGCCAGGGCGTGGATATGTGGTGCCGCGCCCCCGAGTTGTCCACACCCGATTCGGGGGTCCTTCGCCCGGATGAGGCGGTGTGGCCGGGTTCAGCCCGCCGCCGCGCGGGCGCGCCAGCCCCGCGCCTTCTCGCGGTTGCCGCACACGCGCATCGAGCACCACGTGCGCGAGCGGTTGCGGGACTCGTCGTAGAACGCCCACAGGCAGGTGTCGGCGGGGCAGATCTTCAGCCGGATCCAGTCGCCGCGCACGACCAGCCGCGCGCAGGCCGCGAACACCGCGCCGACGACGTCGTCCGCGACGAGCACCGGGCCGTCCGCGGTGAGGGAGATCCGCGTGCCGACGTCGACGCCGCTGCCGGGCAGCCGCGGGTCGCCGATCGCGGCGCGCAGGGCGTCCCGCGCCGCGCGGGCTTCGGCGGCCGGATTGGCCGCCAGCGCGTGCCCGGCCGCCCACTCGCGCCACTGCCCGGGGTCTTCGAGCAGGTCGGTGCCCTCTTCGACGTTGACCGTGTTGAGGAACTCCACCACGAGGGAGGCGTCGGTGTGCACGAAAACCAGTGTACGGCGAAGGGTGGTTGCCCTCGGCGGCGCTAACCCACATAATCGGTTCGCTGGTTACTCACGATCGAAGGGAGCGACGATGAGTGCGGTACCGACGCTGGGTGTGGTGGCCCTCGACTGCCCCGACCCGGTGGCGCTGGCGGAGTTCTACCGCGCGGTGCTGGAGTGGGAAGCGCCCGAAGTCGCCGACGACGGGCACTGGGTGACGTTGCCCAACCCCGCGGGTGGCGCGGGCATCGCGTTCCAGCGGGTGCCCGACTACCGGCCGCCGGCGTGGCCGTCGGCGGAGAACCCGCAGCAGCTGCACCTGGACCTGAACGTCACGGACCTGGAGGCGGCGCACGAACGCGTCCTCGGTCTCGGCGCGAAACTGCTGGACGACGAGCCGAAGACGTTCCGGGTCTACGCCGATCCGGTGGGGCACCCGTTCTGCCTCTGCGCCTGCTGACCCGTTTTTGCGTAGGCTCACGGTGTGATTTGTCCGAAGTGTCAGAACCAGATGCGGACCGTGGACAAGAACGGCGTCCACATCGACCAGTGCGAGGGCTGCCGCGGGATCTTCCTGGACCGCGGTGAACTCGAGGCCATCGCCGGTGCGGAGAGCTCGTTCTACGGGCAGCAGCCACCGCCCTACCAGGGAGGGCCGGCGCCGACGGCGCACTACGGCCGTCCCGACTCGCCACGTCCCTACCGCGGCGGCGGTTACCCGGATTCGCCGAAGGGCTACCGCGGCGGGGGTTACTCGGATTCGCCGCGGCCACACCGCGGCGGCTATTCGGATTCGCCGAGGCCGTACGGGCACGGCGGCCACCGCAAGCGCGGCTTCCTCGAGAACCTCTTCGACTGAGGTGGGGCTCGACCTGCGGATCTGCCCGGCCTGCGGCGACCGGGCGGACCGCCCGGTTGTCGCGGGCTCGGTCGTCACGTGCCGGAAGTGCGGGCACGAGTGGCGGTTCCGGAAGCTGCCGCTGTTCGCGCTGACCGGCCCGAGCGGGGCCGGGAAGTCGACGATGGGGCCGCTGCTGGCGGCCCGGTTCGCCGGCGACGTCGTCGTGCTCGAGCAGGACGTCCTCTGGACGGGTGCGCTGCGCGACGACGTCGCGGCGTTCCGCGCGGTGTGGCTGCGGATGGCGGCGATGCTGCACCAGAACGGCCGCCCGGTGGTGTTGTGCGGGACGGTCGCGCCCCCGGAGTTCGAGCCACTGCCGGAGCGCGCGTTCTTCAGCGAGATCCACTACCTGGCGCTGGTCGGCTCGCCGGAGTCACTGCGACGGCGGTTGCGGGCGCGGCCGGCGTGGCGGGAGTGGGACGAGCCGCGGATCGAGGAGATGCTGGAGTTCAACGCGTGGCTCCGGAAGTCGGCGCCGGACCTCGGGGTCGACCTCTTCGACACGACGGAGGTCACGGCGGAGGAGACCGCCGACCACGTCGAGAAGTGGATCCGCGCCCGGCTGCCTTGAACTTGAGTCAGCCGAGCGGCCAGGTCCGGTCGTCCGGTGAGTCGAGCCAGAACTCCTGGCGCTCCCCGGTCACCGTCACCCCGAACCGGTCGCGGTCCGGCTTGCCCAGCTCGCACCACTCGACGTAGGCCGCTTCGGCGACTTCCCACAGCGCCCTCGGCCCGCCCTGGGCCACTTCGTCCGCGCCGCCGCGCTTGCGGTGGCGGACCCACGAGCCGTCCGGGTGGACCAGGGCGACGTTCGCTCCTTCGTCGTCGGCGCCGTCGCGCACCGGCCGGACACCCGGCAACGCGAGGCCGGCGAAGAACTCGAACTGCCTGCGCGGCTGGAGCACCGTCGACATCGGCAGCCGCGTCTGCTCCCAGTCACCGCGCGACGGCATCGGCAGCGGCCCGGCGGCCGGCAGCCGGTGCGCGCGCAGCGGCATGAAACGGCCGTCGCGCGCGAGGACGCGGCCCTGGCCGGTGCCGTTCTCGCCGGCGACGAGCCGGACCAGTCCGGCGCCGATCGGCCGGTTCAGCGTCGTCACGATCAGCCCGCCCGGCGTGGTCTGCGCCAACCAGGCGAGCGGGATCGAGGACACCGAAGCGGTGCACAGCACCCGGTCGAACAGCGTGCCGGCGGGGAAGCCGAGCGCGCCGTCGCCCACCGCGCAGGACGGCCGGTAGCCCGCGACGGCCAGCCGCTCGCGCGCCGCCGCGACGATCGCCGGGTCGATGTCCACTGTGGACACCTGGCCGGCGCCGCAGCGGTGGCTCAGCAGGGCGGCGTTGTAGCCGGTGCCGGTGCCGATCTCGAGCACGCGCTGCCCGTTCCGCACCCGCAGCTCCTCGAGCATGATCGCCATGATCGACGGCATGCTCGACGAGCTCGTCGGTGTGCCCGCCACCGGGCCGGTGCGCCGGGCGAGCTCCCAGCGGTCCGGGTCGTCGTCGAGCTGCGTCACCAGGACGTCGCGGGAGTAGACCATCTCCAGCCAGCCGGGGTCGCCGCGGTCGACCGCCGCCCACAGCCCGCCCGCCGGCGTGAAGAACCGCGGCAGGAAGACGTGGCGAGGCACCGCGCGGAAGGCGGCGATCCACTCCGGGGCGTGCAGGACGTCCTCGTCGAGCAGGTGCTCGACGAGGCGTCGCCGCAGCCGGGCCGAGCGCGTCATGGCACCACGTTAGCGGTGAGCACCACCACACCCGATAGTTGCAAGCAGAGTGCTTGCAATAGCTAGCACGGCGGCGTAGCGTGGAAGACGTCGCGAGGAGGTGACCGGATGGCAGAAACCGGTGGGACACCGTCAGGATCCGGCGGTCCCATGGAGAAGGTCGCGGACATCGCTTCCGACATCGGCGAGTACATCCGCCAGCAGCGCAACACCGCGAAGATCTCGTTGCGCCAGCTGTCGAAGCTCGCCGGCGTGTCCAACCCGTACCTGAGTCAGATCGAGCGCGGGGTGCGCAAGCCCAGCGCGGAGATCCTGCAGCAGATCGCCAAGGGACTGCGCATTTCGGCGGAAGCGCTGTATGTGCAGGCCGGGATTCTCGATCTGCCGACGGGTGGGCCGGTGGGTGACGCGATTCGCGCCGACGCCGAGCTGACCGAACGGCAGAAGCAGGTCCTGCTCGACGTCTACGAATCCTTCCGCCGGGAGAACGCCGCGGCACGGCCGGCCGCCGAGTCCGCTCCCACCACAGACACCCCGGACATTCCAGCCGCAGACACCAAGGAGTCAGCATGACCACCCCCAAGACCGAAGACGTCAAGAAGGCCGTCAACACCGCCCTCGACCAGGTCCGCACCCCGCTGCTCGCCGCGCTCGGCGCCGGCAACCTGGCGACCCACGCCGTCACCGACGCCGTGGCGAAGGCCAAGGAGAACGTGACCAAGGGCAGCGAGACCGCCCGCAAGAACCTGCAGGAGCTGCCGACCGACGTCGAGAGCCTCCGCGAGAAGCTGGACCCGGCCGAGCTGCGCAAGGTCATCGACGAGTACACCGAGGCCGCGCTGAAGCTGTACAACAAGCTGGCCGAGTCGGGCGAGCAGGCCTGGGACAAGATCGCCGCGCAGCCGCAGGTCAAGAAGGCCATCGAGCAGCTCGAGGAGGCCCTGACCACCGCGCAGGGCCAGGTCGAGGACGTCACCACCGAGGTCCGCGAGCGCGTCGACGGCGTGCTGGCCAAGGTGACCAAGCGCACCCGCTCGGTCGGCGAGAAGACCGCCCGCAAGGTGACCGAGGTCGCCGGCGAGACCGCGGACGCCATCGAGGAGCTGGGTGACGACGTCGCCCACGAGACCCGTTCGGCGAGCCGCCGGGTCGCGAACAAGACGGCTCCGAAGACCGCCGCCCCGGCCCGTCGGACGACCACCAGCGCCGCCGCGAAGAAGCCGGCCGCGCCGAAGACCGACAAGTAAAAACGCCGTGAACAGCTCGGCCCCGCCACCGCACCTCCGGTGGCGGGGCCGGGTCGTTCGGGTGGTTTGCCGTAAGCTGTCGCTGTGCTAGTCGCCATCTGGATCCTCGAAGTCATCCACTGGGGCAGCGCGCTGGTCGGGCTCTTCGCCTTCGTGCACGCGCTGCTCCAGCGTGCCGACGCCTACTCGGCCGCCGACCGCAAGACCAAGCCCATCTGGATGCTCATCACCGGCGGCGCGACGCTCGCCATGGCGCTGTTCAGCGTGATGGGCCCCGGGATGATCTTCTGGGTGCCGGCGATGGCCGCGTCCCTGGTCTACATAGTGGACGTCCGCCCCAAGCTCATCGAGGTCCAGCGCGGCGGCTCCAACTGGTAGTTAGGCTGGCGAGGTGACCTGGACGATTGCCGGGAGCCTCACCGTCGTTCCCGCTCCCACGCGTACTGACCTGCTCGCCGAGCCCGTCGCCAAAGCCCTGGCCGCGCTCGCGGACCCGGACGCCATCGGCGTCGCCGAGATCGACCC
>Ga0070668_100000909_pt1 | contig 20618 bp, 20 predicted proteins | sample KBSS43metaG_FD_64661 | JGI IMG/M metagenome (GOLD analysis project Ga0070668, IMG submission 64661) | Switchgrass rhizosphere microbial communities from Kellogg Biological Station, Michigan, USA - KBS S4-3 metaG | ecosystem: Host-associated > Plants > Roots > Rhizosphere > Soil ...
GCCGGGGCGAGCACCGCCGCGCCCAGCCGGCGGCACAGGTTCAGCGCCAGCTCGACGTCCAGCCGGCCCTCGCCGAGCCCGCGCGGCAGCAGCTCCTGCGCCTTGCGGACGCGGTACTGCACGGAGTTCTTGTGCATCGTCAGCTCGGCCGCCGCCGCGGTGTAGCTGCCGCCGGAAGCCAGGAACACGCGCAAGGTTTCGCGCAGCCGCCCGCAGTTCTCGTCGTCGGCGCCCAGGGGCCCGAGCGTGCTCGCGACCCACAGCCGGGCGGCGTTCAGGTCACTCGTCATCAGCGCCACCGTGCCGACCTCGCGGAAGGTCAGCACGCGGTCGCAGTGCTCCCCGGCGGCGAGCGCCAGCGCGTGCGCCCGGCGGGCCTGCTGGTGGGTGTCGCGGAAGCCGGCGACCCCGGCACCGGGATCGCCGACCGTCACGCGCACACCGGGTTCGGTCTCCGCGAGCGCCGCGTCGAGGTGCTCGCGGCCGACGGACGCGACCGGCAGCCACACCCACGCGCTCGCCTCGTCCCGCGGCACGAACAGCGGACGGCCCTGCCCGCGGACGCGCTCGAACACCGCGCCGGCGACCCTTTCCAGCAGCGACAGCACGTCGTCGACGGAGGCCCCCGACGCGTGCCAGAAGATCATCCCCACGTGCGTGCCGCGCAGCCGGTAGCCGATCAGGGCTTCGGCCGCGTCGACGTCGGGCGGGCCGCCGTTCTCGCCGAGGAGATCGAGCACCTTCGCCGCCCGCGCGGCGCTCCGGTTGAGCAGCCACCGGTCGCGTTCGTCCTGGTAGACGCCGACGAGCTGGCGGACCACCCGCGTGATGAACTCGTACGCGACCTTGAGCAGCCGGCGCATCATGGCCCCGAGCAGGGCCGCGTCGTCGACGAGCCGGGTGCACTCCTGGAACCCGAAGTCGAGCATCGCGGCCTGTCCGAGGTCGTACGCGCGGATCAGGTCGAACACCGGCGTGCCGCGCTGCGCGAGCCGGCGCGCGTACTCCACGGCCGCGGCCGGCGGCTCGACGGTCGCCGGGTCGATGCCGTGCCGGAAGATCTGCAGTGCGGTCTCGAGGTTCTGGTAGACACTCGCCGACAGCAGGCTCACCATGCGCTCGTCGTCGTTGACCAGTTGCGGCAGATCGGTCGCGTACAGCTGGACCAGTTCGCCGGTGAGTTCGCCCGCGCGGTCCGCGAGGGTGTCGGCGATCTGGCGGATGCGCTCCGAGACGACTTCTTCGTCCACCATGGAGCCACCTTAGGGGGTGGCCGATCAAGTCATCCGGGGACTCGTCGATCAAGTCGAACGTTTCGGCCGGGGCCTGAAGCACCGGGTCAGGAACCGATCGACCGTGACCGGCGCCGGTGGGGCGCCGCCAGGACCGCCCAGACGACCTTCCCGCCCGCCCAGCGCCGGCTGCTGCCCCACGCCCGCGCGGTCTGGGCCACGATCCGCAGGCCCAGTCCGGGTTCGAGGATGTCGGGACGCTCGATCAGGACGGCGGGCCGGGGATCGTCGTCGCTGACCGCGATGGTCAGCAGGTCCTGCTGGAGTTCGAGCCGCAGCCGGGGCTCGGACGACGTGTGCCGGGAAGCGTTGTCCGTGAGCTCGGCCGCGACCAGCGTGCCGTCGTACTCGAACGCGGGGACGCCCCATTCCCGGGTCCGGTCGCGGACGAACGCCCGCGCCTGCGCGATCCCGGGCTCGCCGCGCGCCAGCGTCCGCTCGGCGCACCGGCGGATGCGGTGGGGCAGCGCGCGTTCCGCGGCTTCGACGTCCGCGCGCACCGGCACGAACCGGTCGACCCCGTAGCGCTCGAACGCCCGGAGGTGGGCGGCCCGGCGCGTCACGACGACCATCGGGATCCCCGGCCATTCCTCGAGCCGCCGCGCGACCAACGGGAACACACTCGGCGAAAGGCCGCCGAGCGCCAGTCCGTCGATGTCGGCGACCAGCCCCGGCGGACCGTCGGCACCGACCTTCAGCAGGCCGTCGCGCAGGAAGGGGTAACCCGTGACGTCGAGCTGCCCGGTCACCGTCACCAGCGCGCTCGCGGTCCGGGTCCGCAGCACCAGCTCGATACCCTCAGCCACGACGGCCCGTTTCCATGCACTTCACGCTAGCCGCCACCGGGGGAAGCACAAGAGCAGGCGCCGGGCAACCGATCGCGAACTTCACAGTAGCCGATACATTCCCGAAAAGAACCGGAAACATGCCCGAAACGAAGCACCGCTCCCACACTGGTCTGGACCATTTGAGAAAGATCGACCATTCGGCGGATTTGCCTTGCGCCACAATGCGAAGCACGCGTTCACTCGTTTCCGTGAAACCCGTTTACACGACTTTCGGAGGGTGTGACGCCTCCCGATGACCGGTATATCTCCAAAGACCGAATCCGCCGTGGCCGGCCTGACCGCCGGCAGGCTCGATGTCGCCCGCTCCCGCCCTCGGAGGCTCCATGCACCGCCTTGACCCGGCCCGCGAACACGTGATCGGCCTGTACCGGATCGTCATCGGCTTCCTGTTCGCCTGTCACGGACTCAAGACGCTGTTCGGCCTGTTCGGCGCGAAGACGACCGCCGCCGTCGGGGTCTGGCCGAGCTGGTGGGCCGCGGTCATCCAGCTCGTGTGCGGCGCGCTGGTCTGCTTCGGCGTCGGCACCCGGTCCGCGGCCGTGCTCGGCTCCGGCTCGATGGCTTTCGCCTACTTCACCGTGCACCTGCCGACCGGCCTGCTCCCGATCCAGAACGGCGGCGAAGCGGCCACCCTGTTCTGCTGGTCACTGCTGCTCGTCGCGTTCGTCGGCCCCGGCCGCTTCGCACTCAGCAATCTCCCTGTGCTGCAGCGGAATTCCGAGGAGACGCGGGCCGGCGCCACCGCCTAGCGGGGCGCACACGGAACCACTAGGGACGGGAGATCCCGACGCCACTGCGTGCGTCGGGCCCGTATTTCGCCAGCTCCTCGGCGAGATCGAGCCGTCCGATGGCCTTGCTCTTCGCGCGGTCGTCGTCGGTGAGCAGCTCACGCGGGATGATCCAGACGACCTCGAACTCGATCCCACTGGGATCCTTGGCGTACAAGGACTTCGTGGTGCCGTGGTCGGAGGAGCCGACCAGTGCGCCCGCCTCGGCGAGGCGACCGGCGAGCCGTTCGAGGTCGCCGAGGGTGTCGACCTCCCACGCGAGGTGGTACAGCCCCACCGACGTCCGCCCGGCGCCGGAGTCCTCGGCGTGGGTGCCGATCTCGAACAGGCCGAGGTCGTGGTCGTTGGCCGACCCGGGCGCCCGCAGGAAGGCCGCGCCGCGGTGGGCGTCTCCGCCGTCGATGTAGCCGAAGCCGAGCACGTCCCGGTAGAAGGCGACGCTTTCGGCCACGTCCCGCACGTACAGCACCGCGTGGTTCAGGCGAAAGATCGACATCGGCTCCCCCTGCCCGCACCGCGCGCGCCAATAGGTTGAAGTTTCAACTTCCAGGCTAGGCGCGAACCACCGGCCGGTCAAGCCGCGCCCGCCGGTGACCCACTCTCGGTAGGTCCGATGTCCGACCGGGCGACAGCTGTCCCGCGCCCTGTACACCCAGCCTGCGTTCGAATGTAGTGAATGCCCCTTTCACCTCGTCGGACGACATGAATGAGTCTGACATCGGACTGAGCGGTCACGGGGTGTCGGCTCGCAGAACCGCGGCTTTGCCGTAGCCCCGCCTTGCGCCGCCGGGCTTCCAGCTTGCCCTTCAGCCGCCGAACCTTCCTCGACCTCACCCGAGGCGACATTTACATACATACGCCATGTATGTAACCTGGCCGCATGACGAACCGGAGCGAATCCTTGGGCCGGGACCACCGGGTCCGGCTGCCCGCCGGCGAGGTGCGCTACTTCGAGCGGGGCACCGGGACGCCGGTGGTGTTCGTCCACGGGATCCTGACGAACGCCGAACTGTGGCGGAAGGTGGTGCCGGACGTCGCCGCGGCCGGGTTCCGGTGCCTGGCCCCGGATCTGCCGCTCGGTGCGCACGACCTCCCGATGCGCGCGGACGCCGACCTCTCCCCCACCGGCAACGCCGACGTGCTCGCGGACTTCCTCGACGCGCTCGACCTGCGCGACGTCACACTGGTCGCGAACGACACCGGCGGCGCGCTGACGCAGATCCTGCTCAGCCGCCGTCCGGAACGGGTCGGGCGGGTCGTGCTCACGCCGTCGGACTGCTTCGAGTACTTCTTCCCGCCGATCTTCAAGCCGCTGCCGCGCCTCGCCCGGATCCCCGGTTCGATGGCCGTGCTCGGCCAGCTGCTGCGGATCCGCGCGCTGTACCCGCTGCCGCTGCTGTTCGGGTGGGTGGTCAAGCGGCCGCTGCCGGACGCCGTCGCGCAGGCCTACCTGGCGCCGCTGCGGAAGTCCGCCGGTGTCCGCCGGGACCTGCGCAAACTCCTGAGGGACGTGCACCCGCGGCACACGCTGGCCGCCGCCGAGGCCCTGCGGACGTTCGACCGGCCGGTGCTGCTGGCGTGGGCGCCGGAGGACAAGCTGTTCCCGATCCGGCTGGCCCACCGGCTCGCCGCGCTGCTGCCGGACGCGAAACTCGTCGAGGTGCCGGACTCCTACGCCTTCCTGTCCGAGGACCAGCCCGCGGTGCTGGCCCGCCACGTCGTCGAGTTCGCGGGCGCCATGGCAGATTAGGCGGGTGCGACGAACCCAGCAGGACCGTTCCGCCGGCACGAAGGCCGCCCTGGTCGCCGCCGCGCGCGAACTGTTCGCCACCCGCGGCTACCAGGCCGTCCCGGCGGACGAGATCACCCGCGCCGCCGGGGTCACCCGCGGCGCGCTGTACCACCACTACGCCGACAAGCAGGGCCTGTTCCGCGCCGTCGTCGAGGAGCTGGAACGCGAACTGACCGAAGAGGTCGGAGCCGCGTTCACCGCCGGCCCGGATCCGCTGACCGGCATGACGCACGCACTGGGCGTGTTCCTCGACGCCTGCCTGCGCGAGGAGGTCCGCCGCATCTCGCTCACCGACGCGCCGGCCGTGCTCGGCTGGGAGGTCTGGCGGGAGATCGAAGCGGAGTACGGCCTCGGCCTGCTCGTCACCGTGCTGGAGCAGGCCAGGGCGGACGGGCTGATCGTGGATCTGCCCGTCCGCGCCCTGGCCCAGCTGGTGCTCAGCGCGGTGATGGAGGCGGCGCGGATGATCGCCGCGGCGGACGATCCCGGGCGGACGCGCGCCGAGGTCCAGCAGGTGCTCGGCGGCTGGCTCGCGAGCCTCCTGCGGATCTAACGCGTCCGGTACGTGCTGAGCACCACTGCCCCGACCTGCGTGGCCGACACCAGCCGCAGGTCCGCGGGCGCCGAGCCGTCGAAGAGCCGCCTGCCCGCCCCCACCAGGCTCGGGAACACGAGCAAGCGGTACTCGTCGACGAGGCCGTGACGGCTGAGGGTCTGCGCGATCCCGACCGAGCCGATGACGATCAGATCGCCCGCCGCACGCGTGACTTCGTCGATCAGATCTCCTTGCAGCAGCGAGGAGTTCTGCCAGGCCGTCACGTCGTCCAGCGTCCGCGAGGCGACCAGTTTCCGGGCCGCGTTGAGCCGGTCGGGGAACTCGCCCGCGCGGCCCGGCCAGAGCTTCGCGAACAGCTCCCACGTGGTCCGGCCGAGCAGCAGGGTCCCGGTGTCGAGCAGCGGCCCGAGCCGGAACTTGTCCCCCGCGACGGCCTCCGGCCCGTGCCGGAACGCCCAGCCGCCGGTGGCCGTGGCGGCGGAACCGTCCGGGTCCTCGACGACACCGTCCAGGGTGACGAACTCGACGACGATCACGCTCATGACTGCTCCCGGTGGTCCTCGCCGCGCCCGGGTGACGCGGCCTCACCGGTACCTACCGGCGGCGGCCGCGAAATTCATCGGCCGCCGCCGGCGGAGTTTTACGCTGTGACGAGGGACAAGCCGTAGGTCTGCAGGATCTCGTTCACCGGCTGGAACCACGTCTCCCCGCCGGAGCCGCAGTTGCCCCAGCCGCCGGAGGTGACGCCCTGGGCCTGGTCACCGGTGATGAAGGAGCCGCCCGAGTCGCCCGGTTCCGCGCAGACGTTGGTGCGGGTCATCTGGTAGACCGCGCCCTGGGAGTAGTTGACGGTTTCGTTCTGCCCCAGCACGGTGCCGCAGTGCCAGTGGGTGGTCGAGCCCGAGCGGCACACCGACGTGCCGACCGGCGCGACCCACGACCCGCGGACGAGCGCGTCGCTCACCGTGCCCCAGCCGAGCACGACCGGCGCGGTCCACCAGCCGTTGCCGATGCGGATGAACGAATAGTCGTTGCCGGGGAAGGAAGAGCCGGCGAAGCTGCCCATCGCCGAGCCGTCCCAGCCGACGACCGAGCTGCCCACGCCGCCGCAGTGGCCCGCGCTGACGAAGCCGCCCTGGACGGAGAACCCGATCGAGCAGCGGGTGTTGCCGTTGATGTAGTAGGGGTCGCCGCCGACGGTGCCCGCCGAGAACGGCTCGGCGGCCGGCGCGGTCGCCACGGTGACCGGGCCGTTCTTCGCCGCCCGCGACAGGAAGGAGTCGACGTCGGCGCCGTGCGCACCCGGCCGCAGGGTGACCACGACGCTGCCGGCGCGTGGATCGGCGCGCCAGCCGCTGACCGCGGCCGGCGCGGGGGCCGCCTTGGCCGAGGCGTCGATCGCGGCCTTCGCGGCATCGAGCTTCGCCGCGCTGATCCGCGCGGTGGCGGGCTCGGCGCCGGCCTGCCGGACGGCGGTGGCCGCGGCCGGGTCGGTCACGCCCACCACGAGCTTGCCGAGGGCCGGGTCGAACCAGGCACCGCCGAACGCCGCCCCGGCGGCGCGCTGCGCGCCCGGCAGCACCCGCGCGGCGGTCAGCTCCTGCCCCAGCCGGGTTTCGGCCTGCGCGGCGGTGAGCCCGAGATCCCGCTGCATGGCGGCGATCAGGCCGGGCGACGCGACGGCCGGGGCCAGTGAAGCGGAAGCGAGACTCGCGGTCAGGACGGCGGCGCCGCCGAGGGCCAGGGCGATTCTTCGACGCATGGGAACTCCTCCAAGGCCGGGGGAAAGAAACACACCGTGCGCCGAGTGTGCGGGCAGCCCCGCGGCCAGTCCAGATTTGTCCGGTCTTCTGTCCCGAATTCGCCGGAGCGAACCACCGTCCACTGTGGAGTTTCGACCGGCGGCTTTGCGGCACAACGACTTCCGGCGCGCAGCGGGCATCCCGCCAAGGCGCGCCCACTCACGCCGGTGTCGTCCGCTCTTCGTCGCGACGGCGCGGAAAGGTCTGGACAAGTAGAGCACGGGCACGCGGGAAGTGGTCCGAACCAGAGACTGCGGGGCACCAGACGTGCCTGACCGTCCCTTGACGCCCGGCTCGCCGAGGCGCGTCACGCCAGGTGAGCACGCCCACCGAAATGATCATGGAAAACGGGTAAGCGGAGCGCCGAAAGGCCGATCACCGCGTTTCCCGAACCGGGAACGCACAGAACCGTCCGGCCACCCCGAATCGGGTGGCCGGACGGTTCTGCTCACCGATCAGATATCGTCGACCTGGTACGCGACCACCTGGGCGGGCACCAGCAGTCCGCCGGAACACTCCGCGACCGCCGGGCCGAATCCGTAGGGCACGAAATCGCCGACCGAGACCCAGAAGGCGCCGCCGTTCGAGCAGTGCGCGACGACGCGGTACCCGTACCCCTCACCGGGGTAGCAGCTGACCGCGATCCCCTGGCCGAAGAGGATGCCGTAGCGCTGGCCGAAGCAGCCGGGTGGCGCGAAATCGCGGCCGGCCGCGGCCGCCGGCACGACCGATAGACCGAGCAGGGAAAAGACAGCGATCGCGAGAACCGCCAATTTCCTTCGCATGACCACTCCTCAGCGCGGAGAACCCCGACGCCGAGAAGCTTAGAAGCGCGGAAGAATTACCGGCAATTCATCGGGCCAGTGAATCGGCGCGCAGCGGAAAGTCACCGCGCTGCTCCATCCGGGCTAGCCCGCGACCCTGGACGGATGGCGACGCGCGGTTTCGGTCGACATATTTTCCGCCGGCGCCCTTTCCGTCGCCGGATTCCCGCGGGCCGCTCAGTGCGCGAACGCGGTCAGGAAGCGGTCGCGGAAGGAGTCCATCTTCCACACCGGCGCCTGCGCGCCCGGGTGCAGGCCGTCCGACCAGCCCCAGCCGGCGATCCGGTCCAGCACCTTCGGGTCCTTGGCGACGATCGTGATCGGCACGTCGTGCACGGCACCCTGCGGGGTCACCACCGGCGGCTGGTGGTCGCCGAGGAACACCAGCACCAGGTCGTCGCCGCCGTAGTGCTGCACGAACGAGATGACCGTCTTCAGGGAGTAGTCGGTGGCGTCGCGGTAGGCGTCGCGGATCTTCGCCGGGTCCTTCCAGACCGATTCCGGCGCTTCGCCCGCCGCCGGCATCGGCGCGAAGACCGAGCCGTCGCCGACCTGGTTCCAGTCCACCAGCCAGGGCCGCGGCGACCACGGCGCGTGGCTGGAGACGAGGTCGACCTCCGCCATCACCGGCTGCTTCCCCGCCTTCGCGAGCTCGTTGCGCTGCAGCATCGAGAGCGTGAACTGGTCCGGCATGGTCGCGTAGGCGAAGCCGGGCCCGTGGTAGCCGATGGAGCGGGCGTCGTAGTAGGCGTCCGGGTGGTAGAACTTCTGCCCCTCCGGCCAGTCCTTCGTGTGCGCGGGCACGTCCCACACGGTCCGCCAGCCCGCCCGCTGGAACGCCCCGCCGAGGGTCAGCCGGTCGCTGCCGAGGAGGTCGTTGTACCGCTGCTGGTTGTCGATCCACATCCCCGACTGCACGGTCGAGTGCGCGAGCCAGCTCCCGCCGCCGAACGTCGAGGACGACAGGAACGCGCTCTTCGCGCCGATGCCCGCCGCGCGCAGCTCGGCGGTGCCCGCGTCGAGCGTCGCGCCGATCTTGGGCGCGAAGCCCGGGTCGTCGAGGGCGACCCGGCCGTAGCTCTCCACGAACGTCAGCACGACGTTCTTGCCGCGCAGCCCGGCCAGCAGCTGGTCGCCCGGCGTGGCCCGGAACGGGTCTTCGGCGGCCACCTCGCCGAACGGCCGCTGCTCGCGCAGGTCCGCGCCCACCTGGCGCAGGTCGCCGTAGGCCAGGGCCGCGGCGCTCTGCGCGGCGACCGGCTGTCCCGGCGCCAGCTCCACGCCGAACACCGAGCAGACGATCCAGATCACCCCGAGCACGGCCACGAAGCGGGTCGCCCCGGTCCGCCGCCCGGCGGCGATCCGGGTCAGCCGCAGCACGGCGAGGACCATCAGGACCACGACGGCCACCGCGAGCACCCCGGCGCCGATGAGGACCGCGACGGTGGCCCCGTCGCCGATCTGCCCGGCGAGGAACTCGACGCCGGCGTGGAAGAAGCTCCAGTCGTAGATCGGGTCGAACGGCTTCTCGAGGGTCGCGTAGAACCCCGTGTCGAGCGCCTTCAGCAAGGTGAGCAGCCCGAGGCCCAGTCCGACGGCCACCGCGACGACGCGCCGCGCCGGCGGCGGCAGGACCAGCACGAGCGCCGCGACGATGACCCCCTCCACGGGCACCCGCACGAGGGCGTCGGCGGAGAAGGAGCTGAGGTCGTCCGGGGCGAGCAGCCCGAACAGCACGAGCAGCGCGGCCAGCGCGGTCAGGACCCCGCTCGCGACGGCGGCCCGCCGTCCGGTGCGCGTCAGCCCGAAGTCGGGCAGGGCCGCGCCCGAGGTGCGGCGGGAGGTGCGCCGCCCCAGCGGCATACCGGTGTTTCCAACCATGGCGGGCCTCACGTCGTGGTTCGCGGTGTGACCGCCGGTCCCTGCGGCGGGACGGCGGCGCTCACCGGTTATACGGGTCGCGGCGGCGCGCGGTTCACGCGCCCGTCGCGTCCGGTCACGCCGCCGGCGGCCAGAGGTGGAGCTTTTCCGGGACGATCCGGACGATCAGCCGTGCGGCGTCCGGTTCCGGCGGCGGCGTCGCCCCGCCCATGTACCGGGCGTACATCTCGCGCAGGAGCACCTTGTCCGGGTCCTCGGCGATCTCGACGCTCCCCCGGATCTCGACGTACCGGCCGGGGTTGCTCGCCACCAGCAGGCTGACCCGCGGGTCGCGCCGCATGTTGCGCGTCTTCAGCCTGCCCTCGATGGTGCTGAACACGACGGTGTCGCCGTCACGCTTGACGAAGATCACCGACGACTGCGGCCTGCCGTCGGAGTTCGCGGTGGCGAGCACCGCGGTGTGCGGGCCGTCGAGCACTTCGCGGGCGGCTTCGGTCAGGGGCACGCTCATCGGGGTTCCTTTCCCAGGTGTCAGCCGGTGTTCCTGCCCGTACCGACCGGACGCGGACCGGAAAGGAATCGGCCACTACCCGCGGCCGCCGGCTTCAAACCCCGGAGCCGGCCTTTCACCCACCGAACCGCCGGGAATACCCAGGACAGGTGAGGGGGTGCGGCCGTTCGGTTGCGGGTCCGTTACGCCGGTGTTCTCCTCGGGGGGTCCGAAGATCGGATTCCGAACGGAGGCCCACGATGAATCTGTTCGACAAGGCGAAGGAAGCGCTCGGGAAGAACCCGGACAAGGCGGAGCAGGGCGTCGACAAGGCCGCCGAGGCCGCCAAGCAGCGGTTCGGCGACCACGCCGACAAGATCGACCAGGGCTCGGAGAAGGTCAAGGACTTCCTGCGCAAGCAGGGCGGCGGGCAGCAGGACGCGCCGCCGCGGTGAGCCGGCGCCGGTGACAGCCCAGCCGTCCGGGGGAAGCACGCTTCACCTCCCCCGCGGCTGGGTACCACCGGCTCCGTGGTCGCCACCTATCTCGTCCCCGTCCGGACCGCCCTCATCCTCTTCCCGCTCCTCGTGCTGGCCGTCATGCTGCCGGCCGCCTTCGTCAGCTACCGCCGCCGGGGCCGCGCCGGCGGGTGGCAGACCGTCGTCTTCTACACGTTCCTCTTCTACCTGCTGGCGATCGCGACGCAGACGGTCCTGCCGCTGCCCACCGACCCGGGGTACTGCGCGGCCCACAGCTACGCCAGCTCTCCCCAGCTGCGGCCGTTCTACTTCGTCGAAGTCGTCTCGCAGCGGGCTCGCGGCCACTGGAGCCCCGGCGCGCTGCTGCACAACCCGGCGGTCTGGACCACGGCGCTGAACGTCGTGATGCTCGCTCCACTCGGCTTCTACGTCCGCTACGCGCAGCGGATGCGGCTGGTACCGGCGGCCCTGATCGGCTTCGGCGTCTCCCTGTTCTTCGAACTGACGCAGCTGACCGGGCTGTGGTTCGTCTACCCGTGCCCGTACCGGCTGTTCAGCGTCGACGACCTGCTGCTCAACACCGCGGGCGTCGTCGTCGGCTGGCTGCTGGCCGGTCCGCTCGGCCGGCTGCTGCCCTCGGCGGAACCGGAGCACGACAGCCGCTACGCCGCGAAGGTCACCTTCACCCGGCGGCTCTTCGCCCTGGCCACCGACCTGCTCGGCTTCGCCGCGCTGCTCGGGTTCCTGTTCGGCCTGCTCACGCTGTTCGGCGAGGACCTGCGCCACCGCGACGCGCCGGTCGCCATCCTCGCCGTCGTCTGGTTCGTGGTGCTGCCCGCGGTGACCGGGTCGACGCCCGGCAAGCGGGCGATGCTGCTCCGCGTGGCGCGCCGCGGCGGCCGCCGGGCCGGACCGGTCGCGCTGCTGGTCCGCAACGGCGTCCTGTTCTCGCCGCTGTGGCTGACCTGGCTGTTGCTGGACCTGGACCGCTGGGACCCCGCCCGGCACCCCGCGCAGCTGCTGCTGCCCGTCGCGCTGGTCGCGTCGGTGTTCGTGGTGGGCGTCTGGACGCCGCTCGCCGTGCTGCTCGACGACGAGCACCGGGCGCCCTACGAACGGCTGACCCGGACCGTCAACATCGCCATCGTGCCGCCGAATGAGGCGGCCCCGGCACCGGCGGCCGAGCCCACCCACGTCGAGGAAGTCCTTAAAGGACGGTGACCGGACACCGCGCTGCCCGGCCCGCGCGGCGCTGGTAGATCGCGGACGACGCCGGCCACCGTCCGACCACGGCGGCCGCGGGCTCCTGCTGGTCGAGCGGTGCGCCGCGGCCTGGGGCCGGCTGCGCCGGCCCGGCGGCAAGACGCTGTGGGCGGAGCTGACCACCGACCCGGACGCTGCCTGCTGACCCGCCGGTGGTCTTGGGTGGCGGCGGCTGGTCCGACGACATGAAAGAGTCGTTCATGTCGCCGGACGAGGTGAACGAGTCGCGGCTTCGGTGAGCGAGCCCCGGACAACGCGCCTCGGTGACGACGACGCGTTCCGCGCCGGGCTGCCGGACCCGGTCACCCGGTTGTCCGACGGCGATTGAGAGCCGGCGAGGCTGGGTAGCTCTTCTTTCATGTGGATCGCGGTGAGCACCCCAGTGGCCCTCCTGATCGCCACCGTCCTGATGGAGCGGTTCGAGCGGCGATGCAACCCCGCGCCCACCGTCGAGACCGAATCCCCGCCGGCCGGCGGCTGATCCCCTCCCTTCCTGTGATCCAGGTCTCACTCTCGTCGGTCGAGAACCTCGGCGGTACCCGCCGGCGACTGACTGATCGGGTCCGGCGAACCGGATCCCAGGGAGGAGATCATCATGCGCGGCACCACCAAGCCCACCCGCACGGTGCTCGGCCTGGCCCTCGCGGCCGGGCTGGTCACGGCGGCGAGCATCGGGATCGCCGGCGGCGCGTCGGCCGAGCCGGGGACCACGGAGGGGACCATGACGAACGCGAACCAGCCGCCGAAGGGGGCGCGGGCCACCGTGCACGTGAGCCCGAACCCCACGACGCAGCGCGGCCAGGAGGTCACCATCACCGGGAACTGCGGTGGCGGCACCGGCCTGAAGTCCGTACTGGGCGGATTCCCCGACCGGCCGGCGCTGGAGAACATCCGGATCCTCGAAGCAGGCCCGGACCGGTTCGTCGCCAAGGCGACCCTCGCCGAACACATCGGCAACGGCGTCGGGCCGGTATTCGTCGACTGCGGCGGCGAGGCGGGGGTGACCCTGCTGGTCACCCACGTCTGAGGGGTTGCGGGGGTACGGCAGGCCCGCTCACCGGCCGGAGTTCCGGCGAGCGGGCCGTCCCGTCAATGACCGGAATTCAGCAGGTCTTCCACGCGAAGTGGTAAATCGTGTCCACACTCGCGTGTTCGGAATCCATTTCGATGTAACTCGTACCCGAGGAGGTGCCCGCGTCCGCCCGCAGTTCCGCATTGATGTTCAGGTTGCGGCTCTCGCCGCACGGCGCGAAGACCAGCTCGGCGACGTCGGTGGTGTCGGTGACCCGCCACACGCCGTGGAACGGGCCGGGGATCGTGTGCCGCACGCGAGCGGTCGGCGACGTCCCGGCGAAGTAGTAGTTGGCCTGTTCGAGCGCGCTCGCCCCGCTCTCGATGTGCGCGTGGCCGCGGTAGTCCGCCTCGGCGATCGCGTACGTGAATCCTTGCGGCACATGGACGAGCACGTTGATCTGACAGTTCCTCCTGGCTTCGAGCGCGGACGCGCCACCGCCGGCCTTGGCGGTGAAGTTCGTGTAGCGGACCGTGAACGACGTGTTGTCGGACGCGACGTCGGCCGACGCGGTGGCCGTGCCGGCCGGGCAGCCGGACCCGTTGATGGTCTTGACGTCGAGGGTGATCTTTTCGGTCGGAGCCGATGACGCCGGGGAATCGACGGGTGCGGCGAGGGCGGACAGAACCATTCCGGCTACGACCAACATACCGAGCATGACGCTCCTCCAAATGGGCCACGGTGCCTTTTTGATCACGATGATCGCGCGCGGAACGGATCGTAGCGCGATCGCAACCTTTTCGATGGCCACTAAACGGAGTAACACGACCACCCGCAGTGCGGGAAATCCATTTCTCGCTATTTCACCCAGCGTCACGCGAAGTATTCGAAAAATCGCCGGGTCAGAACTGGACCGGACCAGTATCGCGCCGGAGCGAATACGGCGGGGTCGCGCCCCCGAGCAGCGCCTCGGCGTCCAGCGTCGCCGCCCCGCTCCCCCGCTCCGCGAACCGCCGCGCCACCAGCGCGCCCGGCTGCTCGACGGAGTCCACCCGGCCGGAGAGGAACGCCCACTCGTGCTCGTCGGAGCCGAAGTAGAGCACCGTGCCGAAGACCTCGCGGAACCGCCGCCACGACGCGCGCAGCGTCTCGTTCCGCCACAGCGTCGGGCAGCCCGCCTGGCCGGTCACCACCCCGCCGGGCGCCAGCAGCCGCGCGCAGCGGCCGAGGAAATCCGTGCCGTACAAGCGATTGTGCTGCGCGTCGGGATCGGTGTTCTCGTCCGGCAGGTCGATCACGACCACGTCGTAGGTCTCGCCGCGGGCTTCGGCCGCGGCCAGGAACGCCCAGCCGTCCTCGTAGGACACCCGGACCGGCCCGTCCCCCCGCTCGGCCCGCGCCAGGCCGGCCGGGGTGTAGCCGTAGGGCAGGTGCTCGGCGCAGGCCCGGACGGCCTGCTCGTCGATGTCGACGTGGTCGACGAGCGAAGCGCCCGCGGCGAGCGCCAGCTCGCTCGCGACCCCTTCGCTCGACCCGATCACGAGCACCCGCCGCACCCGCTCGGCCAGCAGCAGCGCGGGCACCATCAACGCTTCGTGGTACACGAGCTGGCTCGCCTCGGTGCTCTGGCGTTCGCCGTCGCAGAACAGCGAAACCCCTTGCGCGGTCTTGCCGATCAGCACCTCCTGGTACGGCGTGCGGGCGTGGAACCGCACGTCGCCGACCTCCCACACGCGGGTGAGGCCGGCGCCGACGGGTTCGTGGACGAGTGGCATCAGTGTTCTCCCCGGTGCAGGACGGACAGGTGGACCGAAGCGGCGTCCAGCGACTTGGCCAGCACCCGCAGCGCGTGCTCGGGATCGGCCCGGTCGCCGCAGGTGAACACGTCGGCGAACAGCGACCCGTGCTCGGGGTAGGTGTGCACGGACGCGTGCGACTCGGCCAGCAGCGCGATCACCGTGGCCCCCTGTGGCGCGAACCGCTTCGCCACGACGTCGACGACCGTCGCGCCCGCCTCCGTCACCGCCGCCCGGAGCAGGTCACCGAGCCGGGCGGCGTCGTCGAGCAGGCCCGGGTCGATGCCGTGCAGCTCGGCCAGGACGTGCCGCCCGGTGAACCGGCCGATTTCAGGCATCTCCCCACTTCCCCAGGCAGTACGTGCGCAGCGGCTCGATCCCGTTGAAGCCCACCGAGGCGTAGCTCGCGGTGTAGGCCCCGGTGCCGGGCAGGTCGAGCCGGTCGCCGGTGCGCAGCGACAGCGGGAGCTCGTACGGCGTCCGCTGGTAGAGCACGTCGTCGCCGTCGCAGGTCGGCCCGGCGAGCACCACCGGCCCGCCTGCGCCGTCCCCGCCGCCGACCGGCTCGAAGCGGTAGGCGATCGCCTCGTTCTCGGCCTCGGCGAGCCCGTTGTAGCGGCCGATGTCCAGGTACACCCAGCGCCGCTCGCCCCGGTGCGTGGCCAGCACGACCTCGGTCCGCAGCAGGCCCGCGTCCGCGACGAGCACCCGGCCCGGCTCCAGCAGCAGTTCCGGCCGGTCCCTGGGGAAGTACGTGTCGAGCGCCGACGCGATCGTCGCCGCGTACGCGGTCAACGGCGGGACGGCGGTGCGGTGGGTGGTCGCGAAGCCGCCGCCGAGGTTGAGCCGCGTCATCGTGACGCCCTGCGCCGCGGCTTCGGCGAACAGCTTCGCCGCCGTGGCGATCCCGATCTCCCAGGCGCCGACGTCCGGCTGCTGCGATCCGACGTGGAAGGCGATACCCGGCCGCAACCCGAGCTCGGCCGCACGCACCACCAGATCCAGGGCCTCGGGCAGCTCGCAGCCGAACTTCCGGCCGAACGGCGTCACCGAGTCCGGCGCGTCGAGCACGACGCGGATCGAGACGGCCGAGCCCGGGGCGTACCGGCCCAGGTGGTCGACGTCGTCCGCGGCGTCCGAAGTGAACTCCCGGACGCCGCGTTCGAACGCGGCCGCGACATCACGCGGTTTCTTGATCGGGTTGCCGTAGGCGAGGTCCGCCGGGTCGGCGCCGCGCTCGAGGCACAGCGCGAGCTCGGCGGGGCCGGCGACGTCGAAGCCGATCCCGGCCGCCACCAGCGCGTCGAGCACCGGTGGCGCCGGGTTGGCCTTGACCGCGTACCGGATCAGCGCGCCGGGGAACGCCGAGCGGAACTCACGTGCCCGCGCCGCGACGACGTCGGTGTCGACGACGAGGCACGGGGTCGGCGGATCCCGTTCGTCGAGGAACCGGCGGATCCGGCTGAGGTCGGCGCACACCGCGCCAGTGTCGCAAACGGCGTCAGCCGAACCGCCACAGGTGGTCCGGTGTGCCGTTGTCGTCCCACTGGGTCACCTGCGCGCCGTCCGCCGTGGACTGCTGGTCGACCGCCAGCACCTTGCCGCTGCGGACGTTGACGACCTTCGACCAGCCGCCGCCGGCGTCGACGATCCGCCAGTTGTGGTCCGGCGTGCCGTTGTCGCGGTACTGCTGCACGTGGGCGCCGTTGTCGAGGCTCTGGTCGTGCACGGCCAGGACCTTGCCGCTGTTGCGGTTGACGATCCGGACGGTGCCGTCGCCGTTGTCCACCACCGCCCAGAGGTGGTCGGCGGTGCCGTTGTCCGCCCACTGGGTCACCTCGGCCAGGTCGGCCAGCGCCATGTTCGACACGGCCAGGACCTTGCCGGACCGCTGGTTCTGCAGCTTCCGCCACACGGTCGTCGACGCGGCCGGACGGGTCAGCAGCGCGAGGTAGCCGCCGGCGACCGGGCGCGCCTGGAAGCCGCGCTGGGTGGCGTCGGCGACGACGTACCAGTCACTGAACGGCACGCGCTGGGGCGTGGTGTTCGCGTAGCTGTAGACGCCTTCGACCAGCGTGGTGCGGATGTCCGGCTGGTCGGTCAGCCACGCCGCGGTCCACAGCTCCCAGTCGGCCTTCGTGTAGTTGTTGCGCGGGTCGAGCAGGACGCCGTGGGCGCCCGCGCGGGCCTGGTACCAGGCGGCCTCCTGCGCCGCGACGCCGAGCGGGACCAGGTCGAGGCCGAGCACCCGGTCGGCGAAGCCGTTGTACTTGAGGCTCCACGTGCCGGGCTGGTCGTAGGCGAGCTTGAGGTGCCGGCCGTCCTCGGCGAGGGTGACCCACTGGCTGACGTGGCTGCGGGAGGTCGACCGGTACCGCCGGGCGTCGGCGGCGTTGCCGGTCGCGGCGGCGACGATCCCCATCGCGCCGACGCCGATGATGCCCTTGAGCGCGAGGTTCGCGCTGTGTGCGATGAACCCGGTGAAGTCGTCGGTCTGGTTCTGGAAACCGGGGTCCAGGGTGTTGGCGACCAGGTACTCGGCCCATTGCCGCAGGATCCGGTAGTGCGCGGTGGCGAACGCGCCCGCCTCCGCCGACGGCAGCCGCTGCACCAGCGCGGCGGCCATGATCAGCAGGTTGGCCGACTCCTCGACCGGCATGCTCTCCTCGTTGCCGTCGTTGTGCCCGGTCGCGTCCGGGTAGTGGGTGCCGAGGTCGTGCTCGGCGAACTGCATCGGCCAGCCGCCGCGCTCGGCGTAGTCGAGCAGCGGCTCCAGGATCAGCCGCAGGTAGGCCGGGGACAGGTAGAGGTACGCCGGGAACGCCGGGTAGGTGACGTCCACTGTGGACATGTTGCCGTTGGAGGAGATCTCCTTGAGGAAGCCCCACGGCGCGCCGCCCCGGTCCACCAGCTCGGTGCCGCCGAAGGCCTGGCGCAGCGCCAGCGCGCAGATCCCGGCGTAGTGCTCGCCGGTGCTCCCGCCGCCGGCCGCGGCGACGGCGTCGTCGTGCAGGCGCTGGTCGATCGCGGTCGCGGCCGACAGCGCAGCGCCGTAGTCGTTGGCGAACCACACGGCCATGTCCTGCCAGCTGCCCCAGTAGTGCGTCCACCAGGGGCTCAGCTCGGCGCCGAGGTAGCGGACGGCGGGCGTGCGGACGTGCCCGACGGCGAGGGTGAACGGCGCCGACGTGCCGCCGGCCGGGACCGTGCCGAGGTTCTTGTTGAACGCCAGCACGGGCCAGCGGTCGTTGATCGCGCGCGGCTGCGCGGTGTCGCTGGTGTTCGGCAGCCCGCCCTGACCGGCCGAGGCGGCGCGCACGACGGTGTCCTGCCCGATCTGCCAGGTGACGCCGGACGCCGGCGCGGCGAGCACGAGCGAGCCCCAGTTCGCCTGGTCGCCGTTTTCCTGCAGCACGCCCGGGCTCGCCGGGGTGCAGCTCAGGAGGGTGTGACCGCCGGACTGCTGCTGCGTCCAGGTGACCGGGGTCGCCGTGTTCCCGTGCACCCATTCGGCCGAGGTGTCGAAGTGCAGGTCGACGGCGTGCGCGCGGCCGTCGGCGCTGGTGGCCTGGATCGTCACGTAGCCGAAGGGCACGCACTGGCGCTGCAGGTTCGCCGGGTCGACGGGCGAGAAGAACGTGACGGTGAGGTTCACGCCGCCGCCGTTGAGGACGTAGCTCGAGCGGGTGCCGGTGACCTGCAGGCTCACCTGGGTCATCGGTGTGAGGGCGGGCCCGGACGGCAGGGCGGGCGACCCGGCGAAGACGTACGCGGCGCCGTCGATGCGGGCGAGGCCGCACAGCGCGGTGGTGTGGCCGGTCCAGAAGCTCGACCAGGTGCCGGGGAGGTTGTCGGCGGGCTGCCAGGTGGACAGGTAGGGCGAGCGGACGATGAGCGGCGTGGCCGGCGGCCGGATCGGGCTGAAGGTGCCGGCGGCCGCCGTGCCGGGCAACCAGAGCACCGCGGCAACGGCGGCGGCCGTGCTTCCGGCGAGCCGGAGCAGGTCACGGCGGGTGAGGTGATCGCGTTCTCGGGAGGACATCAGTGGCCCCTTCCACGGCGTGCAAGCCGAAGCGACGAACTGCGCAGGGCCACTTTTACATCGTTGGTACAACGTTGTAAATCCGCCGATGGTCGGTCGGGGGCGGCGTACCGGACCACTGGAGCCGCAGGTCCGGTGGGGTTTTCGGAGGTTCAGCCGGCGCGGCGCCGGTCGAGCGTGCGGGCGGCGGGCGGCACCGATGCAGGCGGGGACTGGGCCTGCATCGGTGCCGGGCTGGCCGCGTCCCGGCGGCCCGCGTCGGATTCGGCCCTTCGGCGGCCCCGAACGCGGGATCGGGGCCGCCGAAGGCCGGGTTCACCGGTGGCCGGCGCGTCCCCGGGCCAGGACGGCAGGCTCGGGCTCGACGCTCACCCGGGGGTGCAGGGGCAGGTTTTCCAGCCCCTCGACGTCGAGCACCAGGAACCAGTGGGCGTTGGCCGGGATGTGGATCTTGAACATCGGCGCGGTGGCCACCCCGCCGTGCATGCGGTAGTACTGCCGCCGCCGGTAGGCCTCGAAGTTGACCTCCGTCAGGAGCCTGACGTTGGCCATGGCGTCGAGGCGGATGGTGACCACCGCGTCTCTTCGCACCTTCCCGAGGTCGAACACGTTCGCTTCCATTTCGTCCCTACTTCCACGCGTGGTTGCAGTTCGAGTTCTGCGGTCGCGGGCAGCGCGGAACGCGCCGCGGTGCGCACGACGGGAGGGAAAGATCGGGACGGACTAGCCCGGGCCGGTGCCCGGTTCGCACGGCCGCCACAGCGGCACGAAGTCCCCGGCGGACCGCAGGAACGCCCGGGCGGGGCGGACTCCGTGGTCGGGGGTCAGGAAGGCGGGCGGGATGGTGGAGCCGGTGCCGGTGGCGCAGGCGGGGTCACCCGGGGCCGGAAGCCGAGGCGCGGGAGGATTCCCGGGACGATCGGCGGGCCGCGGCGCGGCCTGAGGCACCGGGTGCGCCGTCACCAGGGCGGATCCGGCGATTCCCATCCCCGCGGAGCCTGCCGGCAGCGACGGCCCGGCGGGCGCGGCCGCCCACGGAACCGGCGACACCCCCGGAACGGCCTTCCCCGACGACGGCAGGATTCCCGCTTCGGCGGAGGACGGGAGAACCAGCCGGAAAACGGCGCCGACGTGACCGGCAACCGGGGTGACGATGGGCCGGGCGACGCCGTCGCCGACCGGGGGAACGACGGTCGAGGTCACCGGCCGAAGCAGATCTCCGACGGGCGTCACGATCCCGGTCACGGGCGCCACGACCCCGGCGACGGTCCGGGTGAGGGGCGAAACAACGGTCTGGACGGCGCGCGAGACGGGTTCGACCACGGAAACGGCGGAGGTCACCACCTGAGCGACCGGCTCGACCACGGGCCTCGCGGCACGCACCACCGGCTCCACAACGTCGGACACCGGCGAGACGAGTGCTTGAACTGTGCCCGACACGGGCTCGATCAGTGAGGTGGCGGAACGCACCGCCTGCGCGACGGGCTTCACGGCCGGCCCGGCGTCGTGGACTACCTGGGCAACCGGCTCCACGACCTTCGCCACCGGCGCAGCAACACCCGCCACCACGGGCGCAGCCGAACCCACCAGCTGCGCAACCGGCTCCACGACCTTGTCGGCTACCGGCGCCGCCGAATCTGCTACCCGCACAACCGGCTCGACACCCCTGTCGGACACCGGCGCAGCCGAATCCACCGGCTCCACAACCTTGTTGGTCACCGGCGCAGCCGAACCCACCACCCGAGCCACCGGC
>Ga0070668_100000911_pt1 | contig 20608 bp, 18 predicted proteins | sample KBSS43metaG_FD_64661 | JGI IMG/M metagenome (GOLD analysis project Ga0070668, IMG submission 64661) | Switchgrass rhizosphere microbial communities from Kellogg Biological Station, Michigan, USA - KBS S4-3 metaG | ecosystem: Host-associated > Plants > Roots > Rhizosphere > Soil ...
GGCGCCCAGCTGATCGGCTGGCCCGACGAGTTCTGCGCGGGGCTCGCCGGCCGCGGCTTCCGGGTGATCCGCTTCGACAACCGCGACGCGGGCCTGTCCACCAGCCTCGACGAGCTCGGCACGCCAGACCTCACGGCGATCCTCGCCGGCGACCCGGCCACCGTGCCCTACCTGCTCGCCGACCTCGCGGACGACGCCGCCGGCCTGCTCAAGGAACTCGGCATCGACCGCGCCCACGTGGTCGGCGCGTCGATGGGCGGCATGGTCGCCCAGCATCTCGCGATCGACCACCCCCATCTGGTGGCCAGCCTCTGCTCGATCATGTCGACCACCGGCGACCGCGCGGTCGGCCGGCCCACCCCCGAGGCGGCCGCCGCCCTGCTGCGGCCGCGCCCGGCCGACCGGCAGGCGGCCATCGACGGCGCCGTGGCCGGGGCCCGGGTGATCGGCTCCCCCGCCTACCCGGCGCCGGCCGACGAGTTGCGCCGGCGCGCCGCCGCGAATTACGACCGCAGCTACCGCCCGGCCGGCTTCGCCCGCCAGTACGCCGCGATCGTCGCCTCCCCAGACCGCACCCCGGCACTGGCCCGGGTCACCGCCTCCACACTGGTCATCCACGGCGAGGACGACCCGCTGATCACCCTGAGCGGGGGCCGCGCCACGGCCGCCGCGATCCCCGGCGCGCGCTTCCTGTCGATCCCCGGCATGGGCCACGACCTGCCTCGCGAGCTGTGGCCCGAGGTGATCGACGCCATCGCCGGCAACGCCACGCCGTAACCAGCCGGCGCGCCGGCCGCCCCTCTCAGCTCTGACCCGGGTCCGCCCGGTCGGGCAGGAAGATCTCCTCGATGGTGCGGCCGAAGACGTCGGCGATGGTGAACGCCAGGGGCAGGCTGGGGTCGTACCGCTCGGTCTCGATGGCGTTGATCGCCTGCCGGGAGACTCCGCACCGGTCAGCCAGGTCGGCCTGGCTCCACCGGCGAGCCGCCCGCAGTTCGCGCAGTCGGTTCCTCACCGGTTGAAGCGGGTACGCAGGTCCGCGGTCACGTGCCAGATCGCCATCCCGCCGATGAGGATCGGCTGCGTGACCTGATGGAGCTCGACGACGCCGGCGGAATCGAGCACCGCGGCCACCTGCAGCGCCACGAGGACCGAGGCGAACGCGACGGCCATGCTCTCCAGCTGGATCTTGCGAAGATATTCGTCCGCCCGCCGGAACGCCCGCACCAGGACCCATGCCATGGCGAGCGCGAACACGCAGGTGGCCGCGATCCACCACGCCTGCTGAGCGGCGCTCTGCTCCGGATCACTCCCCAGCGCCAGGGCCACCCAGCCCAACACGACCACCGGCAGCCCGTCGACGAGCACGGCGCGGCGAGCCGCCCGCGCCACCTGATCCCCCTGCGCTTGCTTCTCCATGAATCGAAGGTAAAGCGTCCATTCCATATGGTCAAGCAAACCTGACATCCTGGAATGCTTCCCTTACATACGATGGGCACCCCCCGGCGGTCCGAGACTCTTAAGCTGGTCCATATGTCACTCGGCGATGGAGATCGGAGTCCGCATGTCCACGACCATTGCAGGCGGGCGCCTTCGCCCTGAGCTGTTGGATCTCGTACGCCCGGCCGCCTTCGTGCCGGTCCGCGCGCCGGCGGAGCGCGCCCGGGAGGTCTTGTGCGGGGCCGGCGCGGTGATCATCGAGGCGTCGCCCGGCGGGCCGGAGGTGTTGGTCGAGACCGCCGCGGCGCTGTTGGGGACCCGGCTTCGGCAGCTGTTTCCCATCCGGCGGTTGGCCGGCAAGCAGGCCGACCGGCTCGACCTGCACTCCGACGGCGCGGTCCTGACCGTCGACGTCCACGGCCGGGCCGTCAAACTACGTGACCCGGACGAGGACTACCTGTTCCTGCGGTGCGCCACGCCGGCACCGGAGGGCGGCGACTCCTTCATGGTCGACGGCCATCGGCTGCTCGATCAGCTCGCGATCGGCCGGCCGGCACTGCACGCCTTTCTCACCGGTGTCGACGTCGACTACTTCGGCGGCTGGACCGATCCCGGCCGCGGCACCGCGACGACACCGCTGGTCCGCCGGCTCGTCGAGTGCACTCGGGCCGGCCGCCGCGTCGTGCGGGCCAGCGACTACGCGCGTCCGGTTCCGCGCGAACCGGAATGGGAGGTCCACGAGGAACGCCTGCGGGAGTACGCCGACGTGCTGGCCACCTGCACCGCGGCCACCCCGCGGTTCCGGCTCGGCGCGGGTGAGATCCTCGCCTTGGACAACTACCGCTTCCTGCACGGCCGTGACGGTTACACCGGCACGCGGCTCATGCACGTCCTCAGCGTGCTGTCCAGCGACGCGATGTGACCCCGCGGGTCATCGATCGTCCGGCGGCGGCGGTATGTCCTGCTCGGCGGCCCGGTGGCGGGTGGCCACCCAGGCCGCGATCTGGGTGCGGTTGGTGAAGCCGAGTTTGGCCAGGATGTTCTCGACGTGCGATTCCGCGGTGCGTTTGGAGATCACCAGTGCGGCGGCGATCTGCGCGTTGGACAGTCCTTGCGCGAGCAGGTCCGCGACCTGCTGTTCCCGGCCGGTCAACGGGGTCGCCGCGCCGCGCCGCGGGGTCCGCGCGGGCTGCCCCGGCTCGTCCAGCGCGTAGGTGAGAGCCTCCTGGTAGGTCATCGCCTGGCCGGCGCGGAAGGCGTCGGCGAACCCGGCCGCGCCGAGCGCCGTACGCAGCTGCCCGGCGCAGGCGTTGTGGTGGTCGAGATAGTGCCCGAACGCCGTGATGGACGTGCCGACCTCGGTCCAGAGCGCGTCGGCGGCGCCGAGGAGGACGGCCGCCCGCTCGTGGTGGCCCTGGTCGGCGGTGATCCAGGAGAGCATCTCCAGGCATTGGGCGGCGCTGTACCGGTCGTCCGATTCCCAGGCTCGGCGCAGCCGGATGCTCCGCACCTGCTGCGCACGCGCGCGGTCCAGGTCACCCTGGGCCCAGGCGATGAGCCCGGCGATCGACAGCGCCTGCGCCCGGTTGATGCCGTCTCCGCGCGGTTCGATGACCGCCCATCCCTCGTCCCAGGCGGCGCTCGCCAGGTCCAGGTCGCCGGCCAGCGCGGCCGCCCCCGCGAGGCTGAACAACACGTGCGGCCGCAGATCCGGGTCCGGATGCGGCGCCGCCGCGAGAATCGCGCGGGCCCGTTCGAGGCTGTCGACCGCCGCGGGCAGGTCACCGGCGAACATCGCGCCGGCGCCCCGCAGATGGCAGGCCTGGGCCAGTTCCTCGCCCGCGCCGAGCCGGCGGGCCAGTTCCTCCCCGTCGTCCAGCAGTCGCGTCGCGGCCGCGGTGTCGCCCTGCCAGAGGGCGAGTTGGGTGTGCGCCAGCAGCGCCCTGGCGCGTTCCACCGTCGGAGCCGTGGCCTGGGTGAGCGCGAGGCTCAGCCAGCGGCGTCCCGCACCGAGCAGGCCCGGGGCACGCCAGTAGGACCAGGGCAGGGCCGCGGCCAGCCTGAGTACGACCTCCGCGCCGCCGGGCTCGGCCAGGCAGAACTCCACGGCCGCCCGCAGGTTGGCGTGCTCCCGACGTAGCCGGGCCAAGCCGGACGCCTGCCGATCACCCGCCCAGTCCGTACGGGCGCGCTCCGCCAACCGCAGGCACCAGTCGCGGTGCCGGCGCCGCAACACGGTTTCCGCACCCGCCTCGGCGAGTTTCTCCTGGCCGTAGGCGCGGATGGTCTCCAGCATCCGGTACCGCGCATGCCCGCCGGTGCCGTCGCGGAGGTCCTGACGGACCAGGATCGACTTGTCCACCATGGCCGCCACGACGTCGAGCACCTCGGCCTGCGGCAGGTGGTCATCGGCGCAGACCTGCTCCGCCGCCTCCAGCTCGAACCCGCCGACGAACACGGACAGCCGGGCCCACAACGTCCGCTCCGGCTTGGTGCACAGGTCGAACGACCAGTCCACACAGGCCCGCAGCGTCTGCTGCCGTTCCGGCCCGTGCCGGTGGCCCCGGGTGAGCAGGGCGAACCGGTCGCTCAGCCGATCGAGGATCTGCCGCGGTGTGAGCACCCGCGCCCGTGCGGCGGCGAGCTCGATCGCCAGCGGCAGCCCGTCCAGCCGCCGGCACAGCTCGCCCACCGCGTGCAGGTTCTGCTCGGTCAGGGCCGGCTCGGGCAGCGCCTCCCGGGCCCGGTCGAGGAACAGCGCCACCGACTCGAACTGATCGACCGCGGCACTGTGCAGCTCTTCGCCCGGGTCCGGCGCCCGCAGCGACGGCACCGTGAACAGCACCTCCCAGCCGACCAGCAGCGGTTCCCGACTGGTGGCCAGGATCCGCAGCTCCGGGCAGCCGCGCAGCAGGGCGTCCACCAGCACCGCACATGCCGGTATCAGGTGCTCGCAGTTGTCCAGCACCAGCAGCGCACGTCGCCGCCCCAGGTACCCGAGCAGGTGCTCGATCGGGGTGCCGCCACCGGACTCCGGCAGCCCGAGGACGGTCATCACGAGATAGCTCAGCACCTCGGGATCCGAATTCACCGGAACGAGCAGCTGCTGTGCCCGCATCGAGGTCAGATCGACGAACCACAACCCGTCCGGGAACGCCCGCCGGAGCCGCCCCGCGGCTCGCACCGCGAGCCGGGTCTTGCCGATCCCGCCCACTCCGGTCAACGTCACCAACCGGAACTCGGCCAGCAGCCGCCTGACCTCGTCCAGCTCACCGCGACGACCGACGAAGCTGGTGAGCTCCGCCGGCAGATCCCCGGCGGACAGGTCGGCTCGCGGCACATCCCTCTTCTCTCGGCCTCAGGAAATCCATCCCATCTTGACCCAGCCCCGGCCGACCCACCACCCGACCGGCCGCTACGGCCGCCGGCGCAACTTGACGGTGCTGTCGGTACGGACGGCCGGCTCCCCATCCGGCCCGGCCTGCTCCCGCGGGTGCACGTCGCGGACCAGCACCTCCCACGACTCGTCCAGGGCCAGGGCGGCGATCACCTCGTCCGGCGTGGGGAAGTGCACGTGGTGACCGCCCTCGTGCCGGAACGGCCCGTGATCCATGTGCCCCTCGACCAGCAGGATGCCGCCGGGCGCGACGTGATCGGCGGCCCGGCGCAGGATCTTCTCCCGGTCGAACTCACCCCAGAAATGCAGGAACTGCGCGCTGATCAGGTCGAACGACCCCTCCGGAAAGGACTCGGACAGGTCCCGTCGCTGGAAGTCGATGCTCACCCCGGCCTCGGCCGCATGCGACGCGGCCCGCTCCAGCGCCACCCCGGAGATGTCCACCGCCGTGACCTGCCAGCCCTGCTTCGCCAGCCACACCGCGTCCGCGCCTTCACCACAGCCCAGGTCCAGGGCCCGCCCCGGCCGCAGCCCCGCCACCTGCGCGACCAGGGCAACGTTGGGTTTGCCGCTCCAGATCCGGTCGCTCTCCGAATACCGCTCGTCCCACGCTTGCTCGTCACTCATGGCCCCAGCATCCGACATCCAGCAACATGCGGCCAGATTTCTTGCCGGAACGGCAAGCCTCAGGCGACGTACTCCCGCAGATGCCGGGCGGTCAGCGTGTCACCTGACGCGACCAGCTCGGCCGGCGTACCGGTGAAGACCACCCGCCCACCGTCCTGCCCGGCGCCCGGCCCGAGATCGATGATCCAGTCGGCGTGCGCCATCACGGCCTGGTGATGCTCGATGACGATGACCGTGTTGCCGTCGTCCACCAGCCGGTCGAGCAGCGCGAGCAGCTGGTCGACGTCGGCCAGGTGCAGGCCGCTGGTCGGCTCGTCCAGCAGGTACGTGGTGGGCCCGTCGGCCATCCGGATGGCCAGCTTGAGGCGCTGCCGCTCGCCGCCGGACAGGGTGGTGAGCGGCTGCCCGAGGCTCAGATAGCCGAGGCCGACATCCACCAGCCGGTCGAGGATCACCCGGGCCGCCTTCTCGGTGAAGAAGTCGCGCGCCTCGATCACCGGCATCGCCAGGACCTCGCTGATGTCCCGCCCGCGCAGTTTGTAGTCGAGCACCTGCGGGGTGAACCTCTTGCCCTCGCACTCCTCGCACACCGACGCGACCCCGGCCATCATCGCCAGGTCGACGTAGACCAGCCCGATGCCCTTGCAGTTCGGGCACGCACCCTCGGAGTTGGCGCTGAACAGCGCCGCCTTGACCTTGTTGGCCTTGGCGAAGGCGGTACGGATCGGGTCGAGCAGCCCGGTGTACGTCGCCGGGTTGCTCCGCCGCGAGCCCCGGATCGCCGACTGGTCGACCACCTGGACGCCCTCCCGGTGCGACAGGGAGCCGTAGATCAGCGAACTCTTGCCCGAGCCCGCCACGCCGGTGACCACGGTCAGCACCCCGAGCGGCAGATCCACATCCACGTCCCGCAGGTTGTGCAGGTTCGCGCCGCGGATGCGCATGTCGCCGACCTTCGGCCGGACGGCCGGCTTCAGCGACACCCGGTGGTCGAGATGCCGCCCGGTCAGGGTGCCGGACTTGCGCAACCCGGCCACGGTCCCCTCGAACCGCAGCTGCCCGCCCGCCGGTCCGGCGCCCGGACCGAGGTCGACCACGTGGTCGGCGATCGCGATCGTCTCGGGTTTGTGCTCGACCACCAGCACCGTGTTGCCCTTGTCGCGCAGGCGCAGCAGCAACGTGTTCATCCGCTGGATGTCGTGCGGGTGCAGGCCCACGGTGGGCTCGTCGAAGACGTACGTGATGTCGGTCAGCGGCGAGCCGAGATGCCGCACCATCTTGACCCGCTGCGCCTCGCCGCCGGAGAGCGTGCCCGACTCCCGGTCGAGCGAGAGGTAGCCCAGGCCGATCTCGACCAGCGACTCCAGGGTGTTGCGCAGCGTGGCGAGCGCCGGGCCGACCGACGGCGCGGCCAGCCCGGCGAGGAACTCGGCCAGGTCGCTGATCTGCATGGCCGAGCAGTCCGCGATGTTGCGGCCCTCGATGCGCGACTCGAGTACCGACGGCTTGAGCCGGGTGCCGCCGCACTCCTTGCAGGCGGTGAAGGTGGCGACCCGGTCGATGAACGCCTTGATGTGCGGCTGCGCGGCCTCGCGGTCCTTGGTCAGGTACATCCGCTGCACCTTGACGACCAGACCCTCGTACGTGGTGTTGATGCCGTTGATCTTGACCTTGGTGGCCGGTTTGTGGAGGAAGTCGGCCCACTCCTGCTCGGTGTAGTCGCGCAGCGGCTTGGTGGGGTCGAACAGGCCGGACTCGGCGAAACCTTTCACATACCAGCCGTCGACGCTGAAGTTCGGCACGGTGATCGCGCCCTCGTTGATCGACTTGTCCCGGTCGACGAGGCCGTCGACGTCGATCGCGGAGACCTTGCCGAGGCCCTCGCAGGCCGGGCACATGCCCTCGGCGTTGAACGAGTAGGCCAGCGCGCTGCCCGCGCTCGGCTCGCCCAGCCGGGAGAAGATGATCCGCAACATCGTGTACGCGTCGGTGGCGGTACCCAGGGTGGACCGGACGTTCGCGCCCATCCGTTCCTGATCCACCACGATCGCGGCGCTCAGATTGTGCAGCGCGTCCACATCCGGGCGGGACGGGCTACCCATGAACGACTGCAGGAACGCCGAGTACGTCTCGTTGATCAGCCGCTGCGACTCGGCCGCGATGGTGCCGAACACCAGCGAGGACTTCCCGGAACCGGAGACCCCGGTGAACACCGTGAGGCGCCGTTTCGGGATGTCGAGCGAGACGTTCGCGAGATTGTTCTCCCGGGCGCCTCGGACCTGGATCACATCGTGTGCGTCGGCCTCAGCCGGCACGGCGCCTCGCCCTCCGTGCGGCCAACTCGTCGCCGGCGGCCGGTGCCGGATCGCCACCCACCGGCTGCGGCGCGGAGGCCGGCTCGGCGGGCAGGTGCGACAGCGAACCCTGGATCTCCTTGAACGCACCGCCGATCGCGATGCCGAACACGCCCTGACCGCCCTGCAACAGGTCGACGACCTCCTCGGGCGACCGGCACTCGTACACCGTCGTGCCGTCCGAGATCAGCGTGATGCCGGCCAGGTCGTCGACGCCGCGCGAACGCAGCGTGTCGATCGCCCGCCGGATGTTCTGCAACGAGACGCCGGCGTCCAGCAGCCGCTTGACGACCTTGAGGACGACCAGGTCACGGAACGAGTAGAGGCGCTGGGTGCCGGAGCCGGAGGCGTCCCGGATGCTCGGCACCACGAGCGTGGTGCGGGCCCAGTAGTCGAGCTGGCGGTAGCTGATGCCGACCGCCTGGCAGGCCGTCACGCCGCGATAACCGACCTCGCCGTCCTCGCCGACGTGGGGGCCTTCAAGGGGCTCCTCGTGCACGCGACTACCTCCCCGCTGCGCGGTGCCGCTTCACCTGGACTTCACGAGCGTATATCTCAGTCACCAAGGAAACAGGGAGGTAACGCTACGACACGCCGCGTACGGAGGAGGTTGATCAGGGGTGGGTGTCGATCTTCCGGTGGACGTTGCCCTCCCGATCGGGTTCAGCCCGCGAAATCCTCCGGCCGGACCTGGTCGAGAAACTCGCGGAACTTCTCCACCTCGTCCTCCTGCTCGTCCGGGATGACGATGCCGGCCTCGGTGAGCACCTGCTCGGCACACCGGATCGGCGCGCCCACCCGCAACGCCAGGGCGATCGAGTCGCTCGGCCGGGCGGACACCCGCACGTCCTCACCGATCAGCAGGTCGGCGTAGAAGACGTTGTCTTTCAGCTCGGTGATCTCGACGGCCTTCAGCGGCGCCTTGAGCGCCGCGAGGATGTCCCGCAGCAGGTCATGGGTCAGCGGCCGGGCCGGCTTGACGCCCTGCTGCTCATACGCGATGGCGGTCGCCTCCACCGCGCCGATCCAGATCGGCAGATACCGATCGCCGTCGACCTCCCGCAGCAGGACGATCGGCTGGTTGCTGGGCAGCTCCACCCGAACCCCGACCACGCTCAGCTCGCGCACCGCCCGCCTCCGTGTCGTTGTCGCGCCGCCCCGCACGGCTGCCCTTAACCTGCACGGTACACGCACCGCGTCTCGTTCCCACCGGTGCTGCGTACCCCCGAAAGCGTAGGCGAATCGGGTCAACGACCGAGTTCGCCGCGCAGTCCCGCCCGCACCAGAGCCGCGTGCAGCCGCTGGGACAAGGCCTGCAGCTCGCGCGCCGTCTCGGCGGCCCGGGCCCGGGCGGCCGGGTCGCTCTGCCGCACCAGCGGCGCCAGCAGCTGCGTGAACAGGCCGACCTCGCGATCCGAGGCGGCCCGGAAAGCGCGCAGATGGCGCGTCTGCAGGCCGAACCGGGTCAGCCCGACGACCGCCTCGACGATGATCACGGCGTCGCCGTCATACCACCCCGGGGGCCGGGCGGTGACCAGGCCGATCTGCTCCAGCTCGTCGAGCAGCTCCGGGGTCACCCCCGTGCGTTCGATCACATCCGCCCGCGGAACCCGGGTGTCGGACGGGTCGGCCGCCTTTTCCGCACCCACCGCGACCAGCGTCGGCCGGTTGGCGGCGGGCGGCTCGGCGGCCAGCCGGTCCAGCTGCTCGCGGATCACCCGCAGCGGCAGGTACTGATCACGCTGGGCGGTCAGCACGAACCGCAGCCGGGCCACGTCGTTCCACGAGTACTTGCGATAGCCGGACGCGGTGCGCTCGGGGTCGACCAGGCCCTCCGCCTCCAGGAACCGCAGCTTGGAGATGGTGGTGTCGGGGAACTCCGTACGCAGATGCGCCAGCACCTCCCCGATGCTCATCAGCGCAGCCTCGCGCCCGCCCTGGGGCCGTGCCCCCGGGTCGCGCGCGGCCGCCCCGGACGAGTTCACGCCCCGCTTCCCTCGCCCTCCGGCCGCGGGCCGGCGATGAACACCAGACGGAACTTGCCGATCTGCACCTCGTCGCCGTTGCTCAGGGTGGCCGCCTCGACCCGCTCCCGGTTGACATAGGTGCCGTTGAGCGAGCCGACGTCGCGGACGGTGAACGTGCCGCCGTCACGGTGGAACTCGGCGTGCCGCCGGGACACCGTCACGTCGTCGAGGAAGATGTCGCTGTCGGGATGCCGACCGCTGGTGGTGACGTCGTGGTCGAGCAGGAACCGGGCCCCCGCGTTGGGCCCACGACGGACGACCAGCAGGGCCATCCCCGGCGGGAGCGAGCCGGACATGCGGCTCGGCACCACGTCGGTGTCGGGACCCTCGAGCACCTCGTCGAGCGCACCGAGGTTCAGCGTGGACGTGACGTCGAGTGGGGGGAACTCGTCGTCTGGGCGCGTCATCGGACCACCTCACGGATCAGTTGGTCGTCGCCATGCGGCACGAGGCACTGCCCCCGCCGCGGCCGTCAGGCCCGGACGCACGACTATCGGTTTCAGGTTTCAAAGCAGTAACAAGTTCTGTGTGCCCCGCGAGCCTAGTCAGCGCCAATATCGCGGGGCAACCGGACGCGCTGGTTATCGTCAGCTCTCGGTGAGCGCCTTGTATGCGTTCGCGTCGAGCAGCTGCCCGATCGCACCGGCATCGGCGGGCGCGATCTCCACGAGCCAGCCCGCCGCATACGGCTCCGCGTTGATCAGCTCGGGCTCGTCGGCCAGAGACGCGTTCTTCGCCACGACGGTGCCCGCGATCGGCGCGTAGATCTCGGAGACGCTCTTGGTCGACTCGATCTCGCCGAGCGAGTCGCCGGCCTGCACCTCGGTGCCCTCGTCGGGCAGTTGCACGAAGACGATGTCGCCCAGCGCGTCCTGCGCGAAGTGAGTGATGCCCACCCGCACGGGCCCGCTGCCGTCACCGGCCACCCACTCGTGCTCAGCCGTGTATCGCAGGTCCTCAGGAATCACGCAAACCTCTCTCGTTGTCACGAAACCGGACGCGCATATTGCAGAGTCGTCGCCTTACGCACCGCGGTCACCTCGACCATGGGGCGTTGTTCCAACGTCACGCTACCGCCGCCGCTGTTCACCGACGCCACCACCCCGCCGGGGATCTGCAGCGCGGTCTGCATGGTCTGCGGCGAGCCGATCACGTCAAGCGTGTACGGACCGGACAGCTGGGCACCGTCCACCACGATGCCACCACCGTCCGCATCCACGAAGTAACTGGATGCGACGATCCGGACGACGCCGCCGTCCGCGCCCGCGAGCTGCATCACCTCGCCGCCGGCACCACGCAGCTCTTGCACGGCGTTGAGGATCGCGGACGCCTTCACCTTCTCCACCACGATCCGCAGACCCGGCCCACGCCCCGGCAGCGTCCCGGCGAGCAGGCCCAGCTCCTCGGCGCGCTTGTCCGCCTGGGCGATTGCCGCCTCCCGGCCGGCCACACCCGAGGTGAGCTGGCGCTGGCTGGTCTCCAGCGCGGTGATCTCGGACTGCAGGCGGCTGTCCCGGGCTTCGAGGTCGGAGAGGATCCGGACCAGATCCTCCTGGCGCGCGGTGGCCAGGCCCTGGTCGCTGTCGTTGCTGCGCAGCTGCACCACGAGGGTGAAGCCGAACAGGGCAAGCAGGACCCAGATGAGGGCGCCGGCCGAGGACAGACGACGCCACGGCGGTACGGCCGGGGCGTCGCCCGCCGTCGCCGCGGTCGCCGGATCGGGGGCGGGCTCGGCTGCGGCGTCGCCGGTGACTTCCGGCCCGTTTTGCGCCGTCGGGTCGTCATCGCCGGGTTGCTCAGCGGCGTTGCTCGCCGGCTCCGGGCCGACGGCTTCCGCCGGTGGCTGCTGGCCGACGGCTTCCGCCGGCGGCTGCCGGGCCGCACCTGTGGGCGACTGAGCCTCCTGGGCCGGGTTCGGCAGCAGGTCCCAGAGCCGTCGCGTGGGACCGTCCAGGTCGTCGGTCGCGCCCGGCAGCGGATCCGGCAGCGGCTGCTGCACGGTCGGCTCCTCGTCGTCCGGCGGGTCGATCACCCGGGTGGTCTCGCCGGGCCCGGGCGGCGCGCCGCCTCCGAAGCCGCCCTTCGGCAGGTCCGCGCCCGGTTGGGGGGTGGCCTCTTCCGCGGGTGGTGCGCCGGAGCTGCGGCCCGGTGTGGCCGCACCTTCCGGGGGCGGCGCGCCCGCGCCGAGGCCCGGTGTTGCGGCGTTTGACGGCGGGACCGCCGGCCCGGCCGGCGGTGGTGTGCCGGCACCTCTGCCGAACATCGCGCCGGCCTGGGACAGAGCCGCCCCAGCAGGCGATGTGCCGCGTCCGGCAACGGGTGGCTGGACAACCGTCGGCTCGTCGCCCGTCGCGCCGACCGCCGGTAACGCCAGCAAGCGGGCCGTCGCCTCATCGTCGTCGCCTGCCGCGGGCGAGCCGGCCGGTGCGGCAGTGCCTTCGGCCGGCGCGCGGTCGGCGTACCGAGGCCAGTCCGCCCGCTCGGCGGCCGGCCGTCCCGGGTCCTGCGAGGCGCGGTCGGCGGGTGGCGCCTGATCGGGGCGGAGCGCCCGGTCGGCGGCCGGTTGCCCCGCACTCGACGGCCGGCGGTCCGGGGGCCGTCGACCCGCGGTGGGCAGGCCCTGCTCGGGCTCGTGCTGATCAGTCATCGTCTCGCAGGCCTCACCGTCACGCCGAGAACAGGTGGCGGCGGATCGCCGCGACGTTGCCGAAGATCCGCACGCCGAGGACGACCACGACACCGGTGGACAACTGCGTGCCGACGCCGAGCTGATCGCCCAGATAGACGATCAACGCCGCCACGAGCACGTTGGAGATGAACGAGATGACGAACTGTTTGTCGTCGAAGATGCCGTCCAGTTTGGCGCGCACTCCACCGAACACGGCATCGAGGGCGGCAACCACGGCGATCGGCAGGTACGGCTGCAACGCCACCGGCACGGTCGGATGCAGGACGATGCCGAGGAGAACACCGGCGAACAGGGCGAGTACGGCGATCATCGGCCGCCTTCCGACGATGAGTTGCGCGGCTGCGCTTCCGCTGAGGGGTAACCGGACGGGGCCGGCGGTGGCGTGGACGGCACCGCGACCCGAAGCTTCAGCTCGGTCGCCGCCTCCAGCGTCACGTTGGCCACGTCGGTGGCTTCGAAGGACATCCCGTACTTGTCGGCCAGCTGCTTGAAGAACCGGCCCGCGTATCCGTCCCGGAAATCCGCGGCCAGATCGTCCGGACCGATCGCAACCACCTCGTACGGCGTGGTGACCGGCCGGAAGTCGACCAGCACCGCCTCACCGGCCTGCCGGATCGTCGACGTCGCGGTCAGCCGCTGCCCGTTGATCGCAATCGCCTCGGCACCGCGCGACCAGAGCGCGTTCGTAGCCAGCTGCAGATCGGAGTCCTTGACCCGGGCCACGGTGTTCCGCTCGCCGGTCACCGGGTTGATCGGCGTCGGCCCGTCGGCCAGCGTAATCTTGGCGCCGGAGCCCCGCACCGACGCGAGCCCGGTGGCCGCCTCCAGCTCGCGCAGCTTAGCCGCGGTGGCCCCGCCCAGCTCCCGCTCGCGCAACGCGTCCACCTCGTCGCCGAGCCGGTCGGCCCGCCCCTGCAACTGAGCGGTCTGCTCGCGGCGATTCTGCACCTGCTGGATGAGCGCCTCGCGAGCCTTGGAGCGGGCCGGTTCGTCGGCCGTGGTCTGCTGATAGGCCACCACGAGCAGAAAGCCGAGGCACGCCAGGGTCAACGCCGCGGCCCCGCCGCTCATCCACCGCCGCGCCCCGGTCGGCTCACCCTCGCGCGCCTTACGAGCAGCCGCATCGGCATACCCGGGGTCAAGCGGGTTGCGAAAAAGCTCGGTAAGGAAGTCAGGCGCGAAAACCCGCTTCCCCGCCCCCACAGACGCCGAGCCACCACCACGGGCCCCACCAGCCGGCACAGACCCACCCAAGGCGCCGCCCACACCGCTACCCGAACCTCCGGACGACACGGAGAACCCGGGCCCGTCCGGGTGTGGTGGATTTCCTGAGGCCTTCATCCGGCGACCGTCCGGGCAGTCGCCTCCCGCCGGGCGCGGTCGTCGCGCAGCAACTGCACGGTCTGGGCGAGATACAGCACCGCCGCCGCCCAGTAAAGGGCCAGCGCCCACCAGGCCAGACCCCAGCCGATCGCACCGGCCCAGCCGTCGATCGACGGCACCGCGCGGGCCAGGAGGATCACCGGGAACGCGGCGAGCAGCACGAACGTGCCGGTCTTGCCGACGTAGTGCACCGGCGGCGGCCCGTAGCCGCGGCGGCGCAACACCAGCAGCGCGACCGCCAGCACCAGCTCACGCAGCAACAAGGCGCCGGTCAGCCAGTAGGGCACCACGCCGCGCATGGTGAAACCGATCAGCGTGGCCAGGATGTAGAGCCGGTCGGCGAACGGGTCGAGCAGCTCACCGAGGCGGCTCACCGAGTTCATCCGGCGAGCCACGAAGCCGTCCACCCAGTCGGTGGTGCCGCCGACGGCCAGCACGATCACCGCGGCCACGTCGTGGTGCGGACCGAGCAGCAGATAGAGGAAGATCGGAACGCCGAGCAGCCGGACAAAGCTGATCACGTTGGGGATGGTCCAGATCCGGTTGGAGGCGGCGATGGACGGCGCAGGCTGCTGCGACATCGCGACTTCCTCTCCCCCAATGGTGCCGGACCCCCGCCCGGCCGAGCCCGGCGCGCGAGGCGTCACCCGGGCAGCGGTCCCCCGGCCGGACGAACCCCCGCGCCCAGCCACTCGCCGAGCAACTATAACCAGCCCGAGGATGGCTTTCGTTCACCCATCACGCGACGCACACCGTGTCCGCCATCCTAGGAAGAAGGCTCCGACCCGCAACGGCCCACCCACACACCCTCACCCGGACGATCTTGTGAAGCTCAGCCCCGCGCACGCGACCGCAGAACGCCGACGTCACCCGCCCACACGACCGCAGAGCGCCGGCGTCGGCCGCTCACGCGGCCGAGGAGCGCCGGTGCCGGCCGCGGCGGGCGCGGACGTAGTCGTCCACCACATATCTGCCCAGCTCGTCGGCGTCGGGGCTGAACACGCGGCCGCCGTTGCGTTCGGCCACGGCGGCGACGAAGCGTTGCAAGCCGGGGTCGTCGCCGAGCATGAAGAAGTTGAGCGTTGCGCCGGAGCGGGTCAGATGGTCGACCTCGTGGATCGTCGCCCGCACGGTCTCGGGCAGCGGCGGCCACCAGAACACCGCCTCGCCGTCCGGTTCCAGGTGGGCGGTCGGCTCGCCGTCGGTCACCACCAGCACCACCGGCTCGGCGCCCGGATGGCGGCGCAGGTGCCGGCCGGCCAGCTTGAGGGCGTGCTGCAGGTTGGTGCCCTTTTCCATGGTCGGGTCGATCGCGGCCAGGTCGCCCTGGGTGAGCGCCGAGGCGTGCAGGCCGAACCCGATGATCTGCAGCGCGTCCTGCGGGAACTGGGTGGCGACCAGATGGGACAGGGCCAGTGCGGTCTGTTTCATCGGGCCCCAGCGGCCATCCGCGTACATCGAGTAGGACAGGTCGACGCAGAGCGCGACCGCCGCCGACTGCCGGCGCTCGGTCTCGGCGACCTCGAAGTCGTCCGGCTCGAGGCGAACCGGCAGCCGGGCGGCCGGGCCGGAGGCGGCGCGGCGGCGGACCGCGTTGCCGATGGTGCGCACCACGTCGAGTGGCTGCTCGTCGCCGAACTGCCAGCGCCGGGACGAGCCGATCAGGTCGCCGGCCGCGCCGGCGTCGCGCAGGTCGTGCTGGCCCTGCCGCTTGCCGCCGAGATCGTCGAAGACCCGGGCCAGCGCGGTGCGGCCGAGCCGGCGCAGCGCCTTGGGTGACAGGGTGAGCCCCTCGGCGTCGCGGGTGACCCAGCCCTGCCGGCGCAGCTCGCGTTCGAGCTCGCGCAGCCGGCGCAGGTCGTCGGCGGCGGACCGGCCGAGCTGGCGCTCCACCGCCTCGACGTCGACGTCGTCGAGGGTGGCGCCGGGATGTTCCTGGCCGAGCTGGTCGAGCAGCTCGTCGAGGTCGCCGATCTCGCCCAGCGCCGCGGCCGCGTCGCCGTAGCCCAGGTCGGACGGGCCGCGCATCCGCTCGCCGCGGCCCCAGTTGAGCTGCGGGCGCAGCGCCCGCAGGTTGTCGGTGAGCTCGCCGAGCCGGCCGCGCAGCGGGCCGTCGCCGAGCGCCTGGTCCATCAGCCGGGACAGTTCCTCCTGCTGCTGCGGGCTGAGCGAGCGCATCAGCCGCTCGGCGGCGGCGGCCCGGCGGGCCAGCGAGTCGATCAGCTCCTCGATGTCGCGCGGATTTTCCGGGAAGAAGTCGCCGTGTTTCGCCATGAACTGCTGGAACGCGTCGGCGGTGTCCTCACCCCGGGCGTGCCGGGCCAGCAGCGAGTTCAAATCAGCCAGCATTTCGGAAATGCCCGCGAAGTCGCCTTGTTCCAGGGCCTGCTTCATCCCGGCGAACCGCTGCTCGACGACTTCCCGGCGCAGCCCGTCGAGAATCTGCTGATACAGCGCGCGGGCCTCGTCGGAGGTCCAGGAATACGACGAGAGCTCCTCGACGGCCCGCGACGTCGACCGGGGCAAATTGTCCAGAACAGCCTCGTTGAAGCGGGCCGACTCGTCGGACGAGCGGGCCAGCTGGTCGCGCTCGGCCGCCAGCGCCTGGTCGAGCAGCTGCTGCGCCCGGGTCACGGCCCCGTCCAGGTTGCCCCGGCGCAGCGCCTCGCGCCGCAGCCGGCGGGCCCGGTCGCGCAGGTCGTCGAGGCCGCGGCCGTCTCGCGGACCGCGCCGGATCAGATCGCGCAGCACATCGCGCAGGCTGTCGCCGGCCAGCACCCGCTCGCCCACCTCGTCGACGGCGGCGCGCACATCGTACGGCGGGGCGAGCGGGTCCGGCCCGTCCCGCCACGCCCCATACCGGAATCGGCTGCCGCTCACGTCAGCTCCCGTAGAGCGTGCGGCCGTCGTCGGTCAGTTCCTTGGCCAGCCGGCGCGTCAGATGCAGGCCCTCCAGTGCGAACTCGACGCCGGCGGCGGCCTGCCCGGGGCTCGGCGCGTCGCCGAGACCGAGCCGGTCGAGCACCTTGGCCAGGCCCGGCACGGTGCCGATCTGGCCGAGCAGCTCGTCGGCCGAGACCAGGTCGCCGGTCTCGATGATCGCGCCCTCGGCCACCAGGTCGGTGAAGCCGGACAGGTCGAGCCCGGCGAGCCGGTCGCGGAACGTCTCGGCGGTCGCGACCCGCAGCAGGTGGGCCAGGACCTCGGTCTCGCGGCCCTCCTCGCCGCTCTCGAACTCGACCTTGCCGCGCAGGGTGGAGGTGACCGAGACCGTGTCGCCGATCCGGGCCACCGCCTCGCGCTCGCCGCGCAGCCCGGCCCGGCGCAGCGCCGAGGCGGCGACGGTCTCGGCCGCCGCGATGGCGAACCGGGCCGAGATCCCCGATCGCGCGTCCACCGCCGGCGACTCGCGAACGGCCCGGGTGTAGCGGGCGATCACCTCGATCAGGTGGTCGGGGACGGCCGCCACCAGGGACGCCTCCTGCTGCACGAGCGCCGTTTCGAGGGCCAGGTCGACCGGGTAGTGGGTGCGGATCTCGGCGCCGAAACGGTCCTTGAGCGGGGTGATGATCCGGCCGCGGTTGGTGTAGTCCTCCGGGTTGGCGGAGGCGACCAGCAGCAGGTCGAGCGGCAGCCGCAGCTGGTAGCCGCGGACCTGGATGTCGCGCTCCTCGAGCACGTTGAGCAGCGACACCTGGATGCGCTCGGCCAGGTCGGGCAGCTCATTGACCGCGAAGATGCCCCGGTTGGTGCGCGGCACCAGGCCGAAGTGGATGGTGTCGGGGTCGCCCAGCGCGCGCCCCTCGGCCACCTTGATCGGGTCGACGTCGCCGATCAGGTCGCCGACGCTGGTGTCGGGGGTGGCGAGCTTTTCGCCGTACCGCTCCGAGCGGTGCAGCCAGGAGATCGGCAGCAGGTCGCCGGTCTCGCCGGCCAGCCGGCGGCTGGCCGGGGTGATCGGGTGATAAGGGTGCTCGTGCAGCTCGGAGCCGGTGATCACCGGCGTCCACTCGTCGAGCAGTGAGATCAGCGAACGGATCAGCCGGGTCTTGCCCTGGCCCCGCTCGCCGAGCAGGACCATGTCGTGGCCGGCCAGCAGGGCCCGCTCCACCTCGGGCAGCACGGTGTCGTCATAGCCGACGATGCCCGGGAAGCGCGGCGCGCCGGAACTCAGCCGGGTGAGCAGGTTGTCGCGCAGCTCCTGCTTGACGGTGCGGAACTCGTGGCCGGCGGCGCGCAGCTCGCCCAGGGTGCGCGGCAGGCCGGTGGGTGGCGTGGGTGTGATCGCGGTTGGTGCGTCTGTCACCGCAAGAACGCTACTCCGGCGGTGTGACAACTTCGAAGTGACCAAGAACGCGCGATTGCCTCTGGCCGCGCTTGGTTGCCGCGCGGCAAGCTCTGGGCATGACAGACGTACGCCGATACGCGGCCTTCACCGACGACCCGAAGGGCGGCAACCCGGCCGGCGTGGTGCTCGACGCCACCGGCCTGGACGACGCCGCCATGCTCGCGATCGCGGCCGAGGTCGGCTACTCGGAGACGGCCTTCATCACCGAGGGCCGGGGTAAAAACACCTACCGGGTGCGCTATTTCAGCCCGCTCGCCGAGGTGTCCTTCTGCGGGCACGCCACGGTCGCCACCGCGGCAGCCCTCGGCCCCGGCGAGCACGTCTTCGTGACCAACGCGGGCGAGGTCCCGGTCGCCGTCGACGACGCCGGCCGGGCCACCCTGACCAGCGTGGCGACCTCGACCGCCGAGCTGGCCGCGGGCGACCTGGCGGCCCTGCTCGGCGCGCTGCGGTGGAGCCCGGACGACCTCGACCCGGCGCTGCCGCCGCGGGTGGCGTACGCCGGGGCGTACCACCCGGTGCTCGCCGTGACGAGCCGGCAGCGCCTCGCCGACCTGCACTACGACGAGCCGGCGCTCAAAACGCTGATGGAGGCACGCGGCTGGACCACCGTCCAGTTGGTCTTCCGGACCGGCGACACCACGTTCGACGTCCGCGACCCGTTCCCGGTCGGCGGCGTCTTCGAGGACCCGGCCACCGGCGCGGCCGCCGCGGCCCTCGGCGGTTACCTGCGGGAGCTGAGCCTCGTACCGGACGCCGTGGTCCTGCAGCTGCGCCAGGGCGACGACCTGGGCCGGCCCAGCCGCCTCACGGTCGAGCTGGTGCCCGGCGAGCCGGGCGCGCGGGTCAGCGGTACGGCGGTGCCGATAACCGGTTGAACCGGGCCGTAGGACGGCCCATAGGATCGGTACCCGAGATGAGTGCCACGATGATCGCCCGGGACCTCGCCGCTGGGCACGGCGACCGCCACCTGTTCGCCGGTCTCGACCTCGTCGTCGCTCCCGGCGACGTGATCGGCCTGGTCGGCGCGAACGGGGCGGGCAAGACGACCTTGCTGCGTACGCTGGCCGGCCTGCTCCCGGTCGAGAGCGGGACCGTCGCGCTCAGCCCGCCCACCGCCAACGTCGGCTATCTGCCGCAGGAGCGCGAGCGGCGGCCCGGCGAGACGGTCCGCGACTTCCTCGCCCGGCGCACCGGGGTCGGCCCGGCCCAGCGGCAGCTGGACGCCGCCGCCGAGGCCCTGGCCGCGGGGCGGGCCGGCGCCGAGGACGAGTATGCGGCCGCCCTCGAACGCTGGCTCGACCTGGGCGGCGCCGACCTCGACGAACGCGCCGGCCAGGTGGCCGCCGAGCTGGGCCTCGCGGTCACCCTCGAACATCCGATGACCGCCCTCTCCGGCGGCCAGGCGGCCCGGGCCGGCATGGCGTCGCTGCTGCTCAGCCGCTACGACATCTTCCTGCTCGACGAGCCGACCAACGACCTCGACCTGGACGGGCTGCGCCGGCTCGAGCAGTTCGTCGCCGGGCTGCGCGCCGGCACGGTGCTGGTCAGCCACGACCGCGAGTTCCTCACCCGTACGGTCACCAAGGTCCTCGAACTCGATCTGCCGCAACAGCAGGTCAACCTGTACGGCGGCGGCTACGCGACCTACCTGCAGGAGCGTGACCGGGCCCGGCGGCACGCCCGCGAGCAGTTCGAGGAGTATGCGGAGAAGAAGGACGAGCTGCTGGAACGCGCCCGCACCCAGCGCGCCTGGATGGAGAAGGGCGTGCGCAACGCGCGCCGCAAGGCCACCGACGGCGACAAGTTCGTGAAGCACTTCCGCGGCGAGACCAGCGAGAAGCAGGCGGCCAAGGCCCGCCAGACGGAAAAGCTGATCGAACGTCTCGAGGTGGTCGAGGAGCCGCGCAAGGAGTGGGAGCTGCGGATGGAGATCGCCGCCGCGCCGCGCTCCGGCTCGGTGGTGGCGACCCTGCGCGACGCCGTGGTGCGCCGCGGCGACTTCGTGCTCGGGCCGGTGACCCTGCAGGTCGATTGGGCCGACCGGGTGGCCGTGACCGGGGCGAACGGGTCGGGGAAGTCCACGCTGCTGGCGGCGCTGCTCGGCCGGCTGCCGCTGGAGTCCGGGACGGCCGCGCTCGGGCCGGGCGTCGTGGTCGGCGAGGTCGATCAGGCGCGCGGGCTGTTCCTCGGCGAGCAGCCGCTGATGGCGGCCTTCGGCGCGGCGGTGCCGTCGTTCAGCGACGCCGACGTGCGTACGCTGCTGGCGAAGTTCGGCCTGCGGGCGGCGCACGTGCAGCGGCCCGCCGCGACCCTCTCCCCCGGCGAGCGCACCCGGGCGGC
>Ga0070668_100000913_pt1 | contig 20590 bp, 16 predicted proteins | sample KBSS43metaG_FD_64661 | JGI IMG/M metagenome (GOLD analysis project Ga0070668, IMG submission 64661) | Switchgrass rhizosphere microbial communities from Kellogg Biological Station, Michigan, USA - KBS S4-3 metaG | ecosystem: Host-associated > Plants > Roots > Rhizosphere > Soil ...
CAGCTCTTCGACTACTGGCGCGATCCCGACGGCTTCATGGTCGAGCACTTCAGCGACGGCGACATGTTCGACTCCACCCTCGAGCCGGGCTGGGCGCCGTTCACCGCGTCGGGCCTGGCCCAGTGGGGACCGCCGGTCACCAAGGACTTCCTCGGCACCAGCCCCAAATCCCTTCCCCACGAGGCGCGGTCGATGATCACCGCACTTCGCGACGACAACGAATTCGACATCACGCGCCTCATCGGCCTTCTGAAAGTAGCCAGCTCATGACGACCTCAATCCTGCGCACCAATGACGCCTGGTGGGTCCAAACACCCACTGGCGCAGCGCGAATCACCACCGCCGCGGTCACCACCGGCGAGCTGCTCGCTGACCGGGCCGCCATCGCGGCCGCACACAGTGCCGACACCGTGCCCATCGACAGCCTCGACCTGGTCTCGCCGGTGACGGCACCCTGCCGCGTGGTGGCGCAGATGACCAATTTCGCCTCGCACGTCAAGGACGCAGGCATGGATCCGAAGTCCATTCCACTGACGTTCTTTCGCAAGGCTTCCGGCTCCATCAGCGGTCCGTTCGACGCGATCGTCAGACCAGAACACGTCCGCGTGCTGGACTACGAGGTAGAGATCGGCCTGGTCATCGGCCGCGACGTCCCGGTCGGGACCACGATCACCGAGGCGAACCTTTCCGACTTCATCGCCGGGCTCGTCGTCACCAACGACGTTTCGGCCCGCGACATTCAGCTCCCGCAGACGCAGTTCTACGAGGCCAAGTCTTACCCAACGTTCACGCCCGTCGGACCCGCACTGGTGCTGCTAGATGCCGACGAACTCAAGCGATTCGGTGACCTTCGCCTACAACTGCGAGTCAGTGGCGAGATGCGTCAGGACATGCTCGTCGATGGCGACATGATCTACAAGCCGACACAAGCGCTGCAAGCACTTTCGCGATTCCAGCGGCTCGACGCCGGCGATCTCGTGATGACCGGCACTCCGGCCGGAACCGCGCTGAGCGCCCCGCCCAAGCCGATCGAAATCATCGGCTCACTGCTGCCGCCTGCGGTCAAGTGGAATGCGTTCTTCAAGCGGGCCGCCAAGAACCCGAAGTATCTGCAGCACGGCGACGTCGTGGAGGCGTCGGTGGCCACTGACGACGGCGCGATCGACCTGGGTACTCAGCGCACCGCGGTGAAATACGCATGACAGAACTGCTCTGGCCCCGCTACTCCACACCAACCGATCTCGCGGACATCGAGTCGGTGCCGTTGGCGCAGAGAGGTTTGCCGGAGTCCACATACGCGCTCCTGGCACGGGCAGCGACACTGTGGCCGGACCGAACGGCGCTGCGTGTGCTTCCCGACGCGACCCGATGGACCGAGCCTACGTGCCGCACCTTCGGCGAGTTGCTCATCGACGTACACAAGACCGCGAACATGTTACGCGACTTGGGCGTTCAGCGACACAACGCCGTCGCGATCATCTCACCCAACTGTGACGAGTTGATCACCGCCACCCTCGCCGCCCAACTCGCCGGCATCGCCGCGCCCATCAATGGCGCGCTTTCCGACGATCACATCACTGACCTCGTCCAGCGATCCGGCGCACGGGTTCTGATCGGCGCTGCACCCGAACTGGATGGCGCCAGCTGGGACACGGCAGAGCATCTGATTGGGACCGGAGTAGTCGACACCGTGCTGCTGCTTCGTCCGACGAGCGACCGTGCGAACTTCACGCTGACACCTCACGGGAATGGGGCGATGGTCGCATACCTTGGCCTACTCGCCGAAAAGTACGACGGCTCGTCATTTTCGGGTGAGCCGCCAGCACCGGGCGACCTGGCCGCGCTCTTCCATACGGGTGGGACGACGGGCGAACCGAAACCTGCCGCACACACTCACGCGAACGAAGTCACCGATGCGTGGATGATTGCCGCCAACACGTTGCTCGACGAAGACTCGGTGCTGTTCGCCGGTCTGCCGCTGTTTCACGTCAACGCTCTGGTGGTGACGCTGTTGGCACCGCTGCTGCGCGGTCAGCAGGCGGTGTGGGCAGGCCCACTGGGATACCGCGACACGGCGTTGTATGCGAACTTCTGGAAAGTCGTGCAGCACTATGGGATCAGTGCGATGAGCGCGGTACCGACCGTCTACGCCGTACTCGCGCAATGCCCGGTAGATGCCGACATTTCCAGCTTGCGGTACGCCTTGGTGGGAGCCTCGACACTGCCCACGGCGGTCCGCAACAACTTCGAGTCGCACACCGCGGTCCCGCTCGTCGAAGGCTATGGACTGACGGAGGGCACCTGCGCAAGCGTGCGCAGCTTCCCCGATCATCCTCGTCCCGGTTCGGTCGGCCAGCGGCTGCCCTACCAACGAGTCAAGACCGTGCGAATCGATGACGACGGCCGCTGGTGGGACGTACCCACCGGTGAAGTGGGCAACCTCGCCATCAGCGGACCGACCGTCTTCCCCGGATACGTCACCGCCCGCAAACGCGACGGCTACGTGCTCGACGGGCTCGGAAAACTCAGGGACGGCTGGCTGGACACCGGCGACCTAGCGTGGGTGGACGCCGACGGTTTCGTGCATCTGACCGGACGCGCCAAAGACCTGATCATCCGTGGCGGTCACAACATTGACCCCGCAACGATCGAGGACGCGCTGCTGGCCCATGCCGATGTCACCGCCGCCGCGGCCGTCGGCCGACCGGACGCCCACGCCGGCGAGGTGCCCGTCGCTTACGTAACCGTGACGGCGGGCGCCTCCGTCGGCGAAGACGAGCTGCGGGCATGGGCCGCAGAGCATGTCTCCGAACGTGCGGCCGTACCCAAGTCGGTGACCATCATCGACGCGCTGCCGGTCACTGCGGTGGGTAAGCCCTACAAGCTGGGTCTGCGAGCCGATGCAGCGCGTAGCGCGATAGAGGAGGCACTAGAAGGGGCGGTTGGTGTCGACGGCGTCGATGCGACCGTTGACGACGGGTCCGTCGTCGTCACGGTGACAGTCGCCTCCGAAGCTGACATTGAGGCCATCACCGACACACTCGACCGCTACGCCCTCTCCTGGGACATCAAGGAACGGTCATGACACCGGAGTCCGTCCCAGTGGTCATCGTCGGCGCCGGCCCCACCGGCATCACCGCCGCCACCCTGCTGGGCGACTACGGCATTTCGTGCCTGGTCCTTGACCGGTGGGACGCGGTCTACCCGCAGCCTCGCGCGGTTCACCTCGACGACGAGATCAACCGCCTCCTTGCCCGCCTCGGCGCGGCCGAGGAATTCGCTGCAATCTCGCGCCCAGCGCTCGGCCTTCGGCTGCTCGACCAAAACCTGGGTGTGCTGGCGGAACTCCGCCGCAACCCAGCCGAGAGCATCCACGGGTTCCCTCAGGCCAACATGTTCGACCAACCCGAACTGGAAGCGCTGCTACGGAACAACTTGGAGAAGCGCTCTGGTGTTCAGCTTCGGGGCAACTCGGAAGTCACTGACGTCACCCAGCACGGTCCGGGCCATGTGCGGGTCACCTACGTGGATCGTGTCACCGACGATGAGCACGTCGTCGACGCCGCTTACGTACTCGGTTGCGACGGCGCCAACAGTCTCGTGCGTAGCTCGATCGGGTCCGCGATGGAGGATCTGCGGTTCGAGCAGCGCTGGCTGGTGGCCGACGTAGTCACCGAAAGCGAGCTCAATCAGTGGGAGGGCGTGCATCAGGTGTGCAACCCGGTTCGCGCCGGGACGTACATGCGCATCGGACCGACGCGCTACCGCTGGGAGTTCCGGCTGCTGGCGAACGAGACCGCCGACGACTACGGCACACTCCACGCCCTTCGCAGCCTGATTGCGCCGTGGGTCAACGGCATAGAAGATCACGAGCTCGAATTGGTGCGGGTCACCGAATACACGTTCCGTGCACAGCTCGCCGACCGATGGCGTGATCGGCATGTCTTCCTTCTTGGCGATGCCGCCCACCTGACACCGCCGTTCATCGGCCAGGGCATGGGGGCGGGACTTCGCGACGCGATGAACCTGACGTGGAAGCTGGCCGGCGTGATCACAGGCGAGCTGTCGCCGAGTGTGTTGGACACCTACGAGCTAGAACGAAAGCCTCACGCACGAACGATGATCCGCCTAGCGTTGGCGATGGGGTGGGCAATGACCGCGGGCGGTCACGTCGGAAACGCCATCAGGCGCCTCGTTGCTCCGCGCCTGCACCTGATCCCGGGCATGCGCGGAAAGATCGTCAACGGTAGGACCCCGGCGTTGCGTCGAACCGAGTTGGTGATCAAGGGCGCCAGGCCGCGACAGTTGGCCGGAACGCTGTGTCCCAATCCCGTTTTCGACGGCGGCGAGCGCCTCGATACGGTCTTCGGAAACGGCTTCGCCTTCGTCACTACTGCACGGCCCCTCGCCTTCCAGTGCGTCTTGCTCGAGGCGCACGGTGCCGTCGTACACGAAGCCAAAGCAGGCAGCGAGCTGGCGCGTTGGCTGCGTCGTAGTGGTGCCACGGCCGCGATCATCAGGCCCGACCGAACGGTCATGTGTGCGGGACGAAACCTTCGGAAACTGTGCGCGGCAATGCCCACCTTCAACGCGGCCGGCAAGTGCGGCTCGGATCGGTTATCTCCGCCGCGACGTAACGAATCAGTCTGGCGTGGCCGCGCTCGAGGTCCCTCGATCTGAACGGTTGAACGTGTGAAGTAGGGTCGGCTTGATCAACGAATTCGACACCACCACAACACTTTACGATGGTCGGGACCGATGCTTGGCAGTGCTCAAGCGATCTACGGCCCGACGCGGACAGGCGCTCCGCCGGTCCATGAGGCTCCGGGCGGCGTGGAATACGTTGACGCGCTGCCGATGTCGGGTGGCGGCGGGTCGCACCTCGGTGTCGCCGGCTCGCGTCATGTATCGGTTCGGTGGATCTTTGGTGCCAGTACGATAAGTCCGCCACTGGCAACAGCCGCGGAACTCCGAATGACGTTACTGTGTCGTCGACTACGAACTTCATTGCAGCAGGGGGATTGGCGCCAATGCCACGACGATTCGACCGCGTACCGCCATTCATCCGACGTTCTTCCACAGTGCTTGCGGCGACGCTGGCGATCACGATGCTGGCCGCCGCTGGCACCGTTGCGATTCCGGCCCGCAACGTCGCCACCGCGGTGAGGCTATCCGCCAACGAGATGACGCTCGTCGGCGCGGAAGACTTCAACGGCACCGCCTATACCGCCCCTAATCCGCTCTACTGGACCTACGACCTCGGTGGCGGCGGGTGGGGAAACAACGAACTGCAGACCTATACGAACAGCTCTGCGAACGTCCGTCTCAACGGATTGGGTCAGATGGTCATCGAGGCCCGAAAGAGTGGCACCTCTTACACATCGGCCCGCGTGGTCACCCGAGGGAAGGTGGACTTCTACTACGGGCTGCTGGAGGCCCGCATCAAGTTCCCCGAGGGACAGGGTCTGCACCCAGCGGTGTGGATGCTGGGCTCCAACATCACGTCCGTCGGCTGGCCGGCGTGCGGTGAGATCGACACGATGGAGCTGGTCAACACGGGAACGGTGTACCACAACGCAATTCATGGGCCAACCGCCGCCAACAGCGCCATCCCTTGGAAGCAATCCGCCGACGGCGCGGCTGGTCTGGACTTGGCCTCCGACTATCACGTCTACCAGGTCTATCGCCAGCCCGGCTCGATGATGATCGGCATCGACGGCCACGTCGTCGGCCAATACAGCAAGGCAACGATGCCTGCCGGTGCACAGTGGGTCTTCGACGGACCGATGTATCTCACCATGAACATCGCGGTCGGAGGCGAGTGGCCGGGGCCCGTCTCATCGGGCACGGTGTTCCCGGCGACCATGCTGGTCGACTGGATTCGGTTCTGGCAGTGACGGTTCGCTGACTACGGAAGCGGCGGGAGCGGGGGCAACTTGTCCAACTCGTCGAGCGTGGCGTCACCCTCCCCCGGCGGACCGGGCCGGGTAGGCATGAAGATCGTCGGCCGGTAATCCGGCGGCGGGTTGTCCACCTGCGCGACGCATCCGATCCCATAGGTGGTGGCGGCGGGCACTCCCGCGTGGGTGACACAACAGGCGGTGGCGACGTCGTCGAACGTCTGGTCGGGACCGGGAACCGTGGTCGCGGTGCACGTGGAGTAGCCGAGCTCGTCGAACGTCGGCGAAGCGTCCGCGAAACCGCCGGTCGCGCCGGCCGCCATGAGGGCCAGCGCGGCGGCCGCCGCACGCCGACGACGCCGTGGGTCGGTCCGTGCCATGCGCGTCATGGGCAACCACCCTAACCGACGCTCTCCACCCAGAGGTATCAGTCACGCGCGCCTCAGCCGCGCTTACCCTTCTTGGCCTGCGTGCGGGGTGCTGCCTTCTTGGCAACCTTCGCAGGCGTCGCCCGCTTCGCCACCTTGCGAGGCGTCGCCTTCTTCGCGGCCTTCTTCACTGGCGCCGCCTTCTTGGCCGGGGCCTTCCGCGCCGTCGGTGCTCCGCGAGCGGCTCGCGTCGGCGCCATCGTGGCCGCGTAGACCTTCGCGGCGCCGAGCACGACGTCTGCGGGGAAGGTCGGCGGCACATCCCAGTGATCGGTGTCTTGCTTGCCGTGAAGCGTGTCCGCGTGCAAGACCTTTGATCCGTACGAATAGTTGTAGTGACTGCTCACTCCAACGCGATTCGCGCCGACGCCGTCGATGTCCAGCCACTCGAGCGGAATCCCGTGTGCCGTTGCGACTTTGGCGATCGTGTAGGCGACCATGTCGAGCATCTTCCCGTGAGCCAGCCACTGCTCTCGGGTCTTCGGTGCCGACTCACCGTTCGGGTTCGTTCTGCCCTGCCAGCAGCCAATGGTGCCCGACGTGCACGTCATGGCGATCTGGACGCTCACGGGGTTGTCGAGCTGCAGCCCCCATGCCGTGTGCTCCGTCGGCACCGTGTTGATGACATGGTAGTCATCGACCAGGAAGTGGTAGCTGCCGTCCTGCCGCGCGGCCTGACCCGCCGCGACGTCCTCGGCTTTGGTGATCCAGTCCTGATTCTCAGTGGTGTGCAGATAGATTCGGAGATGCGGGCCGTGCCCTTCGCTATAACCGGGGCCGGGATACCAACCGATCTCGTAGCCGTCCGGCGAGGCCACGGTGCGCGGATCCGTCGGCTGCTCGGGCGCCGGGACGCGCCAGCCGTTGCGGATGACCTCGTCCCACTCGTACACCCGAATCACGCCGCGCTGTGCGCTTCCCAACGTCGGCGTCCATCCCAGCAGGTACTGCATGTGCGCCGCGGCCTCCTTGGTCGCGTCGTCGTACACACCCGACGCGGCTATCCCGACGGCCTCCTGCCAGCGGCGCAAGCCATCGATGGAGGACTGCTCCTCGGTACCCGCTCGATTCGACAGCGACTCCTCGGGTCCGTCCAGCGGTCCCCAGTAATAGCCGTCGGGCAACGGGAACATGTCGCGATCCTCGACGACGGGTACGTCCCGAACCCCGCGTGCGCGCAAGTCCGGCGGCACGGAACGAACAACCGGACCCGTCGCAAAGAGCGTGCCCTCGACGAGATACACCCTGTAGTTCCACTCGTCGAGCCATTGGCTGACGAAGAACTTCATGCCGTTGTCCTCGTTGAGGTGGCTTCCCGGCGCGATGTAGCCGCCATACAGGTTCTGGATTTCGTAGTCGTGTACGTAGTCGACGAAGTGCGCCCCGTCCTGCCAGTTGTCCTCGGGGAATTGCACGGTCCTCGCCGTCATCCTCCCGCCCTCGAGGTACGACAACACGCAGTTGCCATCGATGTAGCGGAAGCACAGCTCCGCGTATTCGCCCTGAAGGATCGGCGTCGCCTCGTTCGGAATGTTCCAGTCCCAACGGAACCCGTCCCAGCCCCACGGCTCCCACAACCCGCCGGGAAATTGATCGGCCCTGTTACGCCACATCCACACCGGCTTGTTCCTGGTGAGCCCGCCGCTTCCGAAGATGTAGACCCAGTCGCCGATTCGGTCGAAGGTCAGCATGGTGTTGCCGGGGTGCCCGCCCCAGTGTTCCAGCTTTGGACCCGTCCACTCCCAGCTGACCAGGTCGCGTGACCGCCAGAATTCCGTGACGAACTGTGCCCCCTCCACGTCCAACTTCCCCTTGCTGAGCATCACTGCGACGTGCCACCAATCGCCGATCTTGATGAAGTCACAAGGCAGCACCGTGTCGAAGTATCCGTTTGAGTGGGCATACTTCCATAGCTGCTGACGATTCTGATTCTGGGCGATGCCGTTGCCCGCCGTCGGGATGCCCCTGACGTTGAAGTCGTTGTCGTACATCACGATTGACGGCGACTTCCAATCCTGCCCCCAACTGAAGCTGAAGTTGTCGCCGAACATCGCGGCGATCGCCTGCCGTTCGGGATCCCAACGCATGATCCCCAGGTCCGCCAACTCCATCTGGACCGACGACGTGATCCCTGGCCCCGTAACCATTCGGTACGGCGCGGGGCCGCGGGCCACGCCTCGCCCGCGCCGGTCGAGCTGCGGCACGTCGACGGTGGCACCGACGCCACGGCGGCTGCGGACCGCCTTCGCGGCGTCGGGTACGTCGAAGGAATGGGATACGTCCTCGTCGTCCTCCACGATCGTGGAACCACGGGAGCCTCTGGAGACCTCGGAAGGCTCGGAGAACAATGCCCTCCACGTGGTCGCATCCACCTCGCCATCGGCGCCGAGGCCGACGCTGCGTTGGAACTTCGTGACCGCGCGGCGTGTCCGGTCCGCGAACTCACCGTCGACGAGCAGCCCAGCGTGGGTCACCACGTTCAGCCGCTGCTGGATCGCGGTGACGTGTCGACCAGTCGCCCCTTCGACGAGCGTCACGCCCGGGTAGTCCGAACTCGATCGCACGACGATGTCCCTGCCGCGCGCCCGCGCGCCGGCGGCTTCGTTCACCTTCTGGATGAAGTAGTCCCACGGAAAACCCGAACCGACGTCCGTATGGTCGCCGACGTGAGTCGCTTCGACGATCGCACCGTGATCGGTGATCCCCGACTCCCATCTGTTCGCCTCCGCACGACTGATCACTTGGGGCCGCAATCCGTAACGACGCGCGTCGCGCACCGCAATGTGGGCGGCGATGTCGATGCCGTGCTGCATCCGGTCCAACCACGTTTGCCGCGACCAGTCCGCGTCGGTGCTTGCGAAACACAGATTGATCGATCGTGAATTTCCTGGTTCGAAAACCGAATTCGCCAACAAGTCCGTGTCGACGATGTTGAAGACGTGCCCTTCGTCATCGACCGTGTAGTGGTAGGAGACCTTGCGATCGTTGTTGGACAGATACCGGGCGAGATTGCGCGCCGATCCGCTGGCGCCGTCCTCGGTATGGAGCACGAACCACAGCACGTCGGCCTGGCGAGGTCCGCAATACGGGCTGCGAATCGACGTGTCCTCGTCGAACTGTGGCGGCGCCGCGAGGCGGGCGGCCGACCGGTCGCGACTCCACTGACCGAAGTCGTCGGCTAGCACCTCGTTGACGTCGACGCGGATGTCGCCGACGAGCGGACCAGGGTTGGACTGCGTGTCGACGACGTCCTGGAAGAGCACCGCGGCGGGTTCCCGCTCGCCCTGCGACCAGGCCCGTGTCTGCCAAATCCAGTGGTGCCCAGGGGTTGTCGAGCGACCGATCACCTCATCCTGGATCGCCCAAGCGCATACCCGGGAATGTCCGTAGATGCCGGTGCGCTCGACACCGAGCACGGAGTTGATGCCTCGGAACCAGTGCACGGCGACGTCGTTCCAGGTGCGCAGGTCGACATTGTCGTCGACGCTGAAGATGATCGGTGCGTCATCCGGCCCCCCGGCCGCGCCGTGAAGCCGCAGCGCCGTCGTTGCGTCGGCGACGCCACCGTCGAATCCGCGGGTGAAGTCCGAAGGCACAGCGCCGCCGGGCTTTCCAAACTGGAAGTTGCTAACGATCTCGAGGCCTTCCGCACGCAGGCCGTCAGCGTATTCACGGACCACCGGCTTGGCGCCAAAGTTGGTGCCCGGCCGGGACTCCGAGACGTAGACGACGACGCCCGCGTAGCCCGCTTCCTTGATCAGATGCGGCGGGATTGGGCGCGCGGAAAAATCGATGACCCTCATTGTTCCCCTTCAACGACGCGTGACCACTGGGTGTTCGTCGGCCCCTCCCCCAGTATCACCAGATGTCATCCCCGGCGACTGAGTAATGAACTACTTGGGTTTCCCTCTGTCACGCCGATCCGTCATGGCAAAACTCAGTCCGAAAAAAGTGTCCGGCGCACGGACGCGTCGCGCTCCTACCCGTGAAGCCCACCCCGGGCCGAAAGGCCAACCGGCCGCCACAGGAAAGGAACCGCCATGTCCACCACCACCCGTTCGACCCGTCTGCGCAGCCTCCTCGCAGGCTCCGTATTCGCCGCCGGCGCCGTCGCCGGGCTCATCGGCCTCGCCGCTCCCGCCAACGCCCTGTCGGAATCGACCATCGAGTCGAACTGCAAGACCGCAGGCGGGACCTACGGCACGATCGTGCGCGCCGACGGCGTCCGCGTTTCGACGTGCTGCCCCTCCGACAAGCCTGGTGAGATCTCGGGCGGCAAGTGCAGCATCTACGTCGACGGCACGCTCGCGGCTCTCGAGCAGACGCCCACCACGCCGAAGCCCCCGAAGTACCGCCTTCCGGTCGGCCAGCTTCCCACGGCAGTGCTGGAGCCCGCCCGCTGAATTACCCTCGCCGAGCCTGCGGGCAGATCGCGAATCCGCGAAAGATCGTGATCTGTCCGCAGTTTCGGCGTGTCCGTCTTCGCCCTAGCGTACGCCTCGCAGCAGCCGGCCCGGCCGTGCGCCGGTGTCGACGCCGCGCCGCCGGGTCACCACTCCGTTGACCACGGTGGCGTCGTAACCGCTCGCACCCTGCACCAACCGTCGCCCGCCGGCAGGCAGGTCGTAGACCATCTGCGGAGTGCCGAGCGTCAATGCGTCCATGTCGATCACGTTGAAGTCGGCCTTCTTGCCCACCTGGATGACACCACGGTCGGATAGCCCGAAAAGGGTTGCAGTGTCCAGGGTTTGCTTACGCACCATGTGCTCCAGCGAGAACCGCGGCCCGCGGTGCCGGTCTCGCGCCCAGTGGGTCAGCAGGTACGTCGGATACGACGCGTCGCAGATCAACCCGCAGTGCGCGCCGCCGTCCGACAGCCCCGACACCGCCGCCGGGTGCGAGATCATGTCGTATATCGCGTCGTGGTTGCCCTCGGCGTAGTTGAAGAACGGCATCATCAGCATCGCCCCGGCGTTGTCCTCCAACATCAGGTCGTACAGCGTGGCAAGCGGATCCGCTCCGCGCGCCTGCGCGATGGCCGCCACCGTCCGGTCTGGCGTCGGCTCGTAGTCCGGCGGGTTCCCGATGGCATACAGGTTGCCCAATCCGTGCTGGATCATCGCGAACATCGCGTCGAACTGCTTGGCCGGATCCGGCGGCAGGTCCGCCTCGCCCAGGATCGTCGCCCGCACGTCGGGATCGGCGAGCCGGGCCGCGAGCTCCTCGCGGTCGAGTTCGGCCTTCAGCTTCTGGAACGTCGGGCGGTGATCGAAGGCGTGATACCCCGGGAACCCGAACAACATGCCGAACGGCCGCGCCGCGAACTGCGCGTACACCGGAATGCCGTTGGCCACCGCGTCGCCGGCCAGATCGAGCTGCTTGCGCCAGAGGTCGGGCGCCGACTGCGTCTGAATCATGGTGAACGACACCGGCCGTTGCGTTTCCGCGGCCAGCCGGGTCATCCAGTCGAGCTCACGCATCGCCGCGGCGTCGTCCTCGCCGACCGCGCCCGCGGGGGCCAGTTCGAACACCGCCTGCCCGCCCGCCGCCATCGCCCGGCCCAGTCCGAACAGTTCCCGTTCCGCGGCGTACGTGCCGGGCACGGGTTCACCGTCGATGGCGCGATGGCCCTCGGTGCGCGACGTCGAGAAGCCCAGCGCGCCCGCCTCGACGGCCTCCTGCACGATGCGCGCCATCGCGGCGATGTCGTCGTCGGTGGCGTCCTCGTTGCGCGCGCCGCGTTCCCCCATCGCGTATCCGCGTACCGCGCCGTGCGCGATCTGGGTCCCGAAATCGACTGCCAGGTGGCGCTTCTCGATGGCGTCGAGGTACTCGGGGAAGCTCTCCCACTCCCACGTGATGCCCTCGGCCAGCGCGGTGCCCGGAATGTCCTCCACGCCCTCCATCAATTCGATCAGCCACTGCTCGCGTCCGGGGCGCACCGGGGCGAACCCGACGCCGCAATTGCCGCTGACCACGGTCGTCACGCCGTGCAAGCTGGACGGCTCCAACGTCTCGTCCCAGCTGACCTGACCGTCGTAGTGGGTGTGCACGTCGACGAATCCGGGCGTCACCACCCGACCCGTGGCGTCGACGGTGGTGGCCGCCTCACCCTCGAGCCCGGGGCCGTCGCCGTCGCGGCGGCGCACCTCGACGATGCGGCCGTCCTTGACGCCGACGTCGGCGCGATAGCGATCGGCGCCCGTTCCGTCGACGACGGTTCCGCCGGTGATCTTCAAGTCGAACATGAGGTGTCCCCCTCGTCCTGGGGCAGCAGACTGTTCGGAGCGGGCTTGGCCCCGTATCTCGAAGCTACCCCTATCCGCTACGCATCGTAGCGAAATCGACGTCACCCGCCGGACTGAAGATTGATCCGGCCCGTCGGAATGTTCACGACGGACCGGATCGGGAAATGGTTCGCGGCCGGAGACGTCGGTCTCAGGGCTCGCGACGTTCAATTCCCACCGGGATGGGATGCCAAACACGCCTTCTCGAAGTGGCAGGTCACCACCCGGCTATGCCGCCACCATCACGTCGACGGACAGGCATTCCCCGATCGCGTGGACCCGGGGCCAGTCGTGGGCCGTGACGGCGCGGGCGAGGTCCTCGGTCATCGGGCTGTCGGCCCCGAGTTCGGCCAGCCACGACGAGACGACGGCGGCGATTCTGTCGCCGTGGACGCGAGCGGCGCGGCCGACGTGCAGGAGATCGACGATCTCGTACGTGGTGTTCTTCCTCATGTAGGTGAGAGCCCGCAGGTCAGGAGAATGCGACAGGTTTTCTCGGTCGATTTCTCCAGTAACTCTGTTAGTTGCAGTAGCGTCTCGTTCATGACCGGTGCAGGCGTCTGGATTCTCGGCGGATATCAGAGCGACTTCGCCCGCAACCTGCACCGCGAGGGCGTCGATTTCGCTGGTCTGACCGTCGAAGTGGTGACCGCGACGCTCGAGGCGGCCAAGGTCGACGCCACCGACATCGGCGTCGTCCACGTCGCGAATGCGTTTGGCGAACTGTTCGCCGCGCAGGGCCACCTCGGCGCCATGCCCGCCACCGTCGTCGACGGGTTGTGGAACACCCCGGCCACGCGGCACGAAGCGGCGTGCGCATCGGGCAGCGTCGCCACGCTCGCCGCCATCGCCGACCTCCGGTCCGGCGCATACGAGACGGCGCTCGTCGTCGGCGTCGAACTCGAGAAGACCGTGCCCGGCGATACCGCCGCCCAACACCTCGGCGCCGCCGCGTGGATCGGGCACGAAGGCCAGGCCGCGACGTTCATGTGGCCGCACATGTTCTCCGCCGTCATCGACGAGTACGACAAGCGCTACGGCGTCGACGCGATGCACCTGCGGGCGATCGCGCAGCTCAACTTCGCCAACGCTCGCCGCAACCCCAACGCCCAGACCCGGCAGTGGACCGTGCCCGATCTGGTGACCGGCCGCGGCGACGACGACGAGACCAATCCCGTCGTCGAGGGCCGCATCCGGCGGTTCGACTGCAGCCAGATGACCGACGGGGGCGCCGGGGTCGTGCTCGTCACCGACGACTACCTGCGCGTCCATCCCGACGCCCAACCCGTCGGCCGCATCGACGGCTGGGGGCACCGCACCGTCGGCCTCGGCATCCAGCAGAAGTTCGACCACTCCGCCGACGACCCGTACGTCATGCCGCACGTCCGCCGCGCCGTGCAGGACGCGTTCACCCGCGCCCGCGTTTCGCTCGACGACCTCGACGGCATCGAGGTGCACGACTGCTTCACCCCCAGCGAGTACCTCGCCATCGACCACATCGGGCTCACCGGCCCCGGGGAGTCCTGGAAGGCGATCGAGAACGGCGAGCTCGAAGTCGGCGGGCGGCTACCGATGAACCCCAGCGGCGGGCTCATCGGCGGCGGCCATCCCGTCGGCGCCTCCGGCGTACGGATGCTGCTGGACGCGGCCAAGCAGGTCAGCGGCACTGCCGGCGACTATCAAGTAGAGGGCGCGACGACGTTCGGCACGCTCAACTTCGGTGGAAGTACCTCCACCACAGTCAGTTTCGTGGTCGGCTCGGCAAGGGAGTAGCGCATGCACGTAGAAGTCGTCGGCAAGTTTCTGTCCACGCTGCCGGAGGACGACGACCACCCCTACCGCACCGGGCCGTGGCGCCCCCAGACCACCGAGTGGGACGCCGACGACCTGACCGTCGTCGAGGGCGAGCTCCCGCACGACCTCGACGGCGTGTACCTACGCAACACCGAGAACCCGCTGCACCCGGCATTGAAGGCCTACCACCCGTTCGACGGCGACGGCATGATGCACGTCGTCGGCTTCCGCGACGGAAAGGCGTTCTACCGCAACAGGTTCGTGCGCACCGACGGCTTCCGCGAGGAATTGGACGCCAACGGGCCGCTGTGGCCGGGCATCGCCGACCCGATCGAGCTCTCCAAGCGTGACTACGGCTGGGGCGCAAGGACGTTGATGAAGGACGCCTCGTCCACCGACGTCATCGTGCATCGGGGCACCGCATTGAGCAGCCATTACCAATGTGGCGACCTCTACCGCATCGACCCCTTCTCCGGCGACACGCTGGGCAAGGAGGACTGGCACGGCGCGTTCCCCTCCGACTGGGGCGTGTCGGCGCATCCCAAGGTCGACGACAAGACCGGCGAGCTGCTCTTCTTCAACTACAGCAAGCAGGCGCCGTACATGCACTACGGCGTCGTCGACGCCAACAACGAACTCGTCCACTACGTCGACGTGCCGCTGCCAGGACCGCGGCTGCCGCATGACATGGCGTTCACCGAGAACTACGTGATACTCAACGACTTTCCGCTGTTCTGGAAGCCGAGGCTGCTGGAACGCAACGTACATCTGCCCCGCTTCCACCGCGACGTGCCGTCACGCTTCGCCGTCATCCCGCGGCGCGGGGACACCTCGCAGATCAGGTGGTTCGAGGCCGACCCCACGTACGTGCTGCACTTCCCGAACGCCTACGAGGACGGCGACGAGATCGTGCTCGACGGCTTCTTCCAGGGCGACCCGGAACCCCTCGACAACCACGTGGGCGACACGTGGCAGCGCATGTTCCGGTTCCTCGCCATGGACCGCATGCAGACCCGACTGCACCGGTGGCGGTTCAACCTCGTCACCGGCGCGGTGCGCGAGGAACCGTTGTCGGACAGCATCACCGAATTCGGGATGATCAATCCTGCCCATGCCGGCCACGACTACCGCTACACCTATGCGGCAACGGGCAAGCCGGGCTGGTTCATGTTCGACGGTCTGGTCAAGCACGACCTGAAGTCCGGCTCCGAGGAACGGTTCGCCTTCGACGACGGCGTCTACGGCAGCGAAACGGCCATGGCGCCACGAGTGGGCAGCAAGAGCGAGGACGACGGCTACCTGGTCACCATCACCACGGACATGAATGCCGACGCGTCGTTCTGTCTGGTGTTCGACGCGGCCCGGTTGTCCGACGGCCCGGTATGCAAACTTGCGCTACCGGAACGGGTTTCGAGTGGCACGCACGCGACGTGGGCGGACGGCTCGGAGTTGCGCCGCTGGCGGATGACCGAGCACGCGGCCGAGGCGATCGGGCTGTAGTGCCCACCGAGTTGCCCGCAGGCGGAACCAATGCGGTCGGCCGGATGCTCGGGCTGCTCGGCGACGAGTGGACGCTGCTGATCCTGCAGCAGGCGACGCTGGGCGCGACGCGATACGGGCAATTCACGGCGCGGCTGCCGATCTCGCATGCGGTGCTGACCCAGAGGTTGGCAGCGATGACCGCCGACGGACTGCTGGCCAAGCGCACCTATCAGGCCAAGCCGCCGCGGGCCGACTACGTGCTCACGCCGCGGGGACGCGCGCTGTGGCCGGTGCTCGTGTCGATCTGGGAGTGGGAACGACACTGGGTCCCCGACCACACCCGACGACTGCCCGCGATGCACCACACCGTCTGCGGCCACGACTTCGCACCCGTGCTGCACTGCGCCGGGTGCGGGGAGTCGGTGACGGAGAAGGACATTGGTGCGCAATGGGGTCCGAGCGGTGGCTGGTCGCGGTCGATGCCCGTGCTCTCGACGCGGCGCCGCTCGAGCGCCGACCGCGTCGACGGCCGGGCTGACCTGTTCCCGGAGACCATGAGCATCCTCGGTAATCGATGGGCGTTCGCCTTGCTCGTGTCGGCGTTCGTCGGCACCACCCGGTTCGGCGACTTCCAGGACCAACTCGGCGCGCCAGCCGGTTCCCTGGCCGATCGCTTGCAGATCTTCACGGCCAACGGCGTGCTCGCCGCGGGCGACGGGCGCTATCGGCTTACCGAGAAGGGGCGAGCGGTGTTCCCCATCCTCATCACCGCGCTGCAGTGGGCACAGCGGTGCTTCCACGCGCCGGAGGGACCCGCCGTCGAACTGGTGCACACGGACTGCGGCGCGGCGTTGGTGGCCACGCTGGCGTGCGACCAGTGCGCGAGCCCGCTGCACGGCGCCGAGGTCGCCACGCGCTGAGCCAGTTCTGCTATCCCGCAGCCCTTTCGAACCGCCAAGCCGTCGAAATTTCGTCGAAAATGGGGCTAGCACTCTCCGGTCGAGAGTGCTAAATTCGGAATCGCACAGTGATTGCGGCCCGCCGCAGTGGCGGGTTCGACTGCTACTGAGGAGGTGAATTGCTGTGCTTCGTTTTGATCCGTTCAGTGACCTTGATGTGGTGACCCGGGGACTGCTGACCAGCCAAACCGGATCGAATCGCACGCCCAGGTTCATGCCGATGGACCTGTGCAAGATCGATGACCACTACCTATTGATCGCCGACCTACCGGGTGTCGATCCCGGTTCCGTCGACGTCGACGTCGACAACGGCACACTCACCATTTCCGCGCATCGCACCGCCCGCTCGGAGGAATCCGTTCAGTGGCTGTCCAACGAGCGTTTCTTCGGCCACTACCGCAGACAGCTGTCACTTGGCGACGGCATCGACACCGCGGCGATCTCGGCCACCTACGAGAACGGTGTGCTCACGGTGACCATCCCGCTCGCCGAACGTGCGAAGCCGCGGAAGATCGACATCGCCCATAGTGGCGGCCAAAGGTCGATCGAACCGACGACGGTCGACTCAGCCTAGGGCTCGCCGAAAGGGCAAGTGCCGACCGGGCGTTGCGCCGTCGGCACTTGCCCGCGGCCGTCACCGCTAGCGGGGTCGATCCAGCTGGAACTTCAGATTGTTGCGCACCGCAGGCCATTCCACGTCGAGGATCGAGTAGACCACCGTGTCGCGGCGGGATCCGTCGGGCAAGATCTGGTGGCTGCGCAGCACCCCGTCGAGCTTGGCGCCGACTCGCTCGATGGCCGCCCGGCTGGCGGAGTTGAAGAAGTGGGTACGGAATTCGACTGCGATACAGCCCAACTCGTCGAAGGCATGGCCAAGCATCAGCAGCTTGCTCTCGGTGTTGACGCCCGTCCTGCGCACCGACGCCGAGAACCAGGTGTTGCCGATCTCGAGCCGCCGGTTCGGCCCGTCGACGTGCAGGTAGCTCGACGAACCCGCGACCTTGCCGTCACGGGTCCGCGCGACGAACGTCAGCCCGGTGTCGGGGTGCTGCAGCGACAGTCGCATGTCCACCCACTCCCCCGCGGTGTCTGGCGACGGCGCACTGGTGAACCACAGGCTGCCCACGTCACCATCGGACGACGCCGCCGCCAGCTCTGGGACGTGCGCGGGGGTCAGCGGCTCGAGCGACACCCAGCGGGCGCCCGTGAGCACGACGGGGTCGACCCTCACGGCCTTCTGCTCCGGCTTGCCTCTGCCCACGCCACCACCATCGCCAGCACCGACAGCACCACCGCGACGATGGACGCGACGGCGCCGATGTAGAACCCGTAACCCGCGGCGATCGGCGACGCGACGTACAGCCGGTAGTACCACAGCGCCATCACCGTTATCAGCACCGAAATCGACAGTGCAACAGTCGAAGTGATCCGGGGTGAGAGGCTTCGCGCCGACATGGCGGCGGCCACGATGAGCGTCGACGTCAACAACACGATCAGCTGCCCCACCCCGAAGCCGGCGGGCGGGTAGGCGATGTGTCCGGCCTTTCCGCCGATCGCGGACGCCCGGCCTCCGCCGTCGGCGCTGGTGGTGAGCCACGGCAACCACGCGCTGACCAGGACCACCGTCGCGCACAGCACGACGAGCCATCCGGGGCGCAGGCGAGCCATGCGATGAGAGTATCGGGTGAGCGGGCCGGACAGACGTAGGCTTGACCCATGACGGAGCTACCCGCCTGGGCGCAACGGCTCGACCTGGCGCCGCATCCCGAGGGCGGCTGGTTCCGCGAAACCTGGCGCAGCGACCTCACCATCGGGCCGTCGTCACTCCCGCCGGAATACCAGGGCCCACGCAACGCGGGCACGGCAATCCTGTTCTTGCTCATGCCGGGCCAGCGTTCGGCGTGGCACACGGTGCGTAGCGCCGAACTGTGGCTGTATCACCGCGGCAGCCCGCTGTTGCTCGAAGTTGGTCCCGAACAGGCAAGCGCGACAACGCTTTTACTCGGCAGCGACATCGACGCCGGCGAGCATCCTCAGCTGCTGGTTCCGCCGGGACACTGGCAGCGGGCTCGCCCCCGCGACGACGAGCCCACCCTGGTGAGCTGCATCGTGGTGCCTGGCTTCGACTTCGCCGACTTCGCGCTGGCCGCCCCTACCGACTGAGTAGCTCCAGCGCGGCCGACACCAGCGCGGCGTTGTCGGGCGCGGTCGATCCGTCGGGCATCCGCAGCGTGTCCTCCAGCCCGATGCGGGTCTGCACGCCCGCCACGCCCGCGTGTTTCAGCAGCGGCCAACAGCTTTCGTCGAGCCCGTGCAGCAGCACCGGCGCCGGTGAACCCGCCGCGTGCACCCTGGCTAGCATGTCGTCGGCGACGGCGATGTCGTCGCCGCCCTGGAGCTCGATCATCGCCCGCATGCAGTGCCGGGCGATGTCGGACTCCGCCCAAGACGCGACCGCTTCTGCGTGGAACAGTCCGACCTCGACGCCCATCCCCTTGCCGAGCAGGATCTCGGCGAGCTCCGGACTGCCCGGCTCGTGCCAGTTCAGCGACGCGAAGTCGGGCAGTACCGTCCAGCGCTCGACCGCGCGTCGGCGGGCGTCGGCGTCGGGTAGCGCCCAATATCCCGTCGTCACTCCCAAGGCAAGCCCTGGCAGGGCCGCCCGGACGGCGTCGACGGCCGCGGCGACGGTGTCGGGCTCCAGCGAGTCCTTGCCGTCGGCGGTCTTGGGGTGCATGTGCACCGCCTGTGCTCCGGCCTCGTGCGCTTGCACCGCCGCCGCGGCCAGCTGCGCCGGCGTGACCGGCAGGTTCGGATGCGCATCGGGGGTGCGGGCACCGTTGATGCAGGCCTTGACGTAGATCTTCGGAGTGGTCGCCATGAGTCCATCTTCGCCCGTCACGGCGAAGGTTTCCGAAGTAGGTTCACAGGATGCACGGGCATACCATCGTCTGCGGCGACGACCCGCTAGGCATCCGGATCATCGAGGAGCTGCGAAGCGCAGGAGCCGACGTCACGGTGATCGACAGCGCCGAGAGTTTGGCGGCGGCCGGGGTGGCGGACGCCATCGCCGTCATCTGCGCCGACGACGACGATGATCTCAATCTCCAGATAGCGTTGCTGGCAAGACAACTCAGCCCAACGGTGCGTGTGGTGGCACGGCTGGCCAACAGCGTGCTGCGCGAAGCCATGGCTCTGAACAATGGGCCTGGCGCGATCCTCGATGTCGCCGAACTAGCCGCGCCGTCGGTGGTGGAGGCCTGCCTGGCCCGCACCACCCACGCGATCTCTGCGGCCGGCATCGAGTTCGTCATATCGGGAACCGACGCGCCGTCCGATGCCACGCTGCGAGAGATCTACGGCGACCTGGCGCCGGTCGCGGTCATCCGCGGGGAGAATTCGCCCAGCCCGGGAGAGGTGGTGGCCTGCCCGGGGCGCGACCTGCTCGTGCACGAGGGCGACTGGACCGCGATGATCGGCACCGCCGATGAGCTCACCGCCCAGGGCATCACCGTCGCGAAACCGACCGTGGGGCGACGGCTGCGCCGCACCGCGTTGACCCGGGCGGTCGACGCGCTACGCGTATTCCGCGATGACGTCAACCCAATGTTCTACCGCGCGCTCGCAGCGTCGCTAACACTTCTGATTGGGTCGACCATCGTTTTGCGGTACGCCTATCGGTACCCGGGAATGGACTGGGTGGACGCGCTGTACTTCTCCACCGAGACCATCGCCACCGT
>Ga0070668_100000915_pt1 | contig 20561 bp, 14 predicted proteins | sample KBSS43metaG_FD_64661 | JGI IMG/M metagenome (GOLD analysis project Ga0070668, IMG submission 64661) | Switchgrass rhizosphere microbial communities from Kellogg Biological Station, Michigan, USA - KBS S4-3 metaG | ecosystem: Host-associated > Plants > Roots > Rhizosphere > Soil ...
GCGTCGATCTCGTCGACGAAGACGATCGCCGGCGCGTTGGACTTGGCCTGCTCGAACAGGTCGCGGACGCGGCTCGCGCCGACACCGACGAACATCTCGACGAAGTCGGACCCGGAGATCGAGTAGAAGGGCACCCCGGCCTCGCCGGCCACCGCGCGGGCGAGCAGCGTCTTACCCGTGCCGGGCGGGCCGAACAGCAGCACACCCTTCGGGATCTTGGCGCCGAGTGCCTGGTATTTCGCCGGGTTCTGCAGGAAGTCCTTGATCTCGTGGAGCTCCTGCACCGCCTCCTCGGCTCCGGCCACGTCGGCGAAGGTGGTCTTCGGCGTGTCCTTGGTGATCATCTTGGCCTTGGACTTGCCGAAGTTGAGCACCCGCGAGCCGCCACCCTGCATCTGCGACATGAACAGCAGCAGCAGGACCACCAGAATGGCGATCGGCAGCAGGTTGATCAGCAGGCTGAAGAGGATGTTGTCACCCGAGACCGTGGTGTCGACCGTGCCGGTGACTCGCCCGGCGGTCTTTGCCTCGGTGACCTCATCCCAGATGGCACCCGTCCTCTCGTACGGGTACTGGGTTTCGATCTTGTCGGTGGTCTTGCCCTCGAACCGTTCCGGCTGGGCGAGATCGATCTGGAGCGTCTGCTCCTTGTCCTTGAGGACGACCTTCTCGATGCCGGGCTGGTTGAGGCGCTCGACTGCCACTGAAGTATCAACCCGCTGGTAGCTCGGACCACTGGTGAAGAACGAGCTCAGCGCAATCACGCCGATGATCACCAGAATGATCCAGACCACCGGGCGGCGGAAGAAACGCGTACGTTCCATACTGTTGTCGGGCGCCAAGCGCCCGGACCCTCCTGATCGGCGTCCTGGTCACCTCAACGTCGCCGCCCACCGGCGGCTGCCGGCCGAACACCCCGTGGCGTCCTCCCGGCCCCTCCGGCGCTTGTGACACTGCGCCATCGGTCACTCGACCGTACACCGTGCGTGCCGCCCTCGAACCCGTGAGCCCGTGGGCCGGACACCCCCCAGCCCCCGCCCGTTCAACCAGCTTTCGTGGCAAAACCGCCCATAAAGACTGATTCTGAGAGGAGGCTGAGAAAAACGGTTCAGCTACGGGCGTACACCTCTGGCTTCAGCACACCCACATACGGCAGCTCGCGGTAGCGCTCGGCGAAATCCAGACCGTAGCCCACCACGAACTCGTTCGGGATGTCGAAGCCGACATACTTCACCGGAACCTGCACCTTTACCGCGTCCGGCTTACGGAACAGCGCCACCACCTCGACGCTGGCGGGCGACCGGGACTGCAGGTATTTCATCAGCCAGGACAGCGTGAGACCGGAGTCGACGATGTCCTCGACGATCACCACGTGCCGGCCGGTGATGTCGCGGTCCAGGTCCTTGAGGATGCGCACCACCCCGGAGGACGTGGTGCCCTGCCCGTACGAGGAGACCGCCATGAACTCCATCTCGGCGGACGGCCCGTGCTTGCCGAGCGCCCGGGCGAAGTCGGCCATGAACATGACCGCGCCCTTGAGCACGCAGACCAGCAGCAGGCCGCCCTCGGTGCCGGCATGGTCGGCGGAGACCTGCTTGGCGAGTTCGGCGATCTTGTCCCGGATCTGCTCCTCGGAAATGATCACGTGGTCGATGTCGGCGTCGTACCAGGAGCCATCAGCCATGGCCCTAAGCCTGCCGCATGAACGTTGCGGTCCGGCGGATGGGGCCACCGTCCGGCCCCGCGGAAGGGCAGGAAAAGGGCTGGTTCTACCCGCCGTTACCGGAGAATCCGACACGCGGAGTGACAACTCTCACAGGGGGTCAGGACACTCGAACGAGTGCACCGTCACGGCGAGCGACCTTGATGCCACCGGGAAGGTATGCCGGCCCCTGACCGTGCCAGTCGGTGATCAGCGCGTCGAGGGCCTCGACGTGCCGGTGCGACAGTGCCGCTCCGGGCGCCCCCAGCCGCAGAGCCCAGGAATGCAGCACGCGGGTGCGAATCGCCCTCCGCATTTCCGATAAATCTGAAACGCGGAGATGGTCGGCCGTCCCGAGCGCCGCCTCCGCCAACTCGTCCAGCGCCGCGTTGTCCGCCGCGATCTGCCCGGCCGACCGGGCCAGATTGGCCACCACGGCCGGCCCGAGCGCCTCCACCAACGCCGGCATCGCCGCCGCACGCACCCGCGCCCGGGCATACGCCGGATCGACGTTGTGCGGGTCGTCCCACGGCACCAGCCCCAACGCGGCGCAGGCCTTACGGGTGTCCGCCCGGCTCACCTCCAGCAGCGGCCGGACGAAGACGCCCTTGCGCCGCGGCATCCCGGCCAGCCCGCGCGGCCCCGCGCCCCGGGCGAGCGCCAGCAGCACGGTCTCCGCCTGATCGTCGCGGGTGTGCCCGAGCAGCACAGCCGCCGCTGCCGACCGGGCGGCAACCGCGGACAACGCCGCATACCGTGCCGCCCGCGCCGCCGCCTCGGGCCCGCCCGGCAGCCCGTCCACCGACACCGTGGCCACCTCGACCGGGTCGAACCCGGCCTCCCGCGCCCATTCGGCGACCGCGGCGGCCCGGCGATCCGAACCCGCCTGCAGCCGGTGGTCGACGGTCACCAGCCCGACCCGGTCGCCGACGAAGCGGGCGGCCGCGGCCAAGGCCAGCGAATCCGCCCCGCCCGAGCAGGCCACCAGGACCGGCCCGCCGGCCGGCAGCGAGCGGCGCACGGCCAGCCGGACCGCCGCGACGGCCGGCGGGATCCGGGCCACGGAGTTAGCCGCCGATCGCGGGCTGCGGCCCGTGCACCCGGGTCACCCAGGCGTCCGGATCGCCCAGCTCGTCGAGGCGGGGCAGGGTCAGCGGCGAGTCGAAGGTCTTGTTGAAGCCGGCCATGCCGACCCGCTCGACCACGCCGTGCACAAACTTGCGGCCCTCCGCGTACTGCCGCATCTTGACCTCGATGCCGAGCAGCCGGCGGATCGCCTTCTCCAGCGGGTTGCCGCTCTCGCGGCGCTGGTTGAACTTGGCCCGGATCGACTCGACGCTGGGGATCACCTCGGGGCCGACGCCGTCCATCACGAACTCGGCGTGCCCCTCGAGCAGCGTCATCAGCGCGGTCAGCCGGTCGAGCACCGCCTTTTGCGCCGGGGTCTGCACGATGTCGAGCACCGAGGAGCGGCTCTCCGGGTCGCGCAGCGCGTCGGAGAGCGTGGCGACGCCGCGGCGCAGCCGTTCGAGGATGTGTTCGCCGCTCTGCGAGGCGTCGACGAAGGCCTGCACCTCGCCCAGGAAGTAGCCGCGCATCCACGGCACGGCGGTGAACTGGGTGCGGTGGGTGACCTCGTGCAGGCAGACCCAGAGCCGGAAGTCGTGCGGGTCGGCGCCGAGCTTGCGTTCCACGTCGACGATGTTCGGCGCGTTCAGCAGCAGCTGGCCGGGGTTACCGGAGAACACCTCATACTGGCCGAGGACCCGGCCGGACAGGTAGGCCAGGATCGTGCCGGCCTGCACGCCGGTGACCCGGGAGCCGATCGCGTCGGCGAACGCGCCCGGCTGCCGGTCGCCGGAGAGCCGGGTGACCAGCGGGATGATCACCTGCTTGAGGCCCTCGATGTTGATCGCGGCCCAGTCCTTGCGGTCGACCACCCGCACCGGCGGGACGTCGACCTGGGACGACAGCCCGGTGTATGACGCGACGTGGCCGGCCGCCTCGTCGGTGAGCGCCCGCAACTCGGACACCACCTGCATCGCATCGTCGTAGGAGACCGCGGGGCCGGATTTCGAGAGCGCGCCCGCGGTCGCGGCGGCCAGATCCCAATCAACGAACTGCGCCATGCCACCCACCGTACCCGTGCGGTTCCACGCCGCACTCCGCCTTCCAACCGCCCCACCCGCCACCCAAGTTCAGCAGCCGCAGGCGACGAGCCGCGCGGGCACCTTGTCGAGCGCCGCCCGCGCCGTGATCACATTCCCCGACCCGCTCGCCATGATCGCGAAGACCAGCAGCCGGCCGTCCTTGGTGATCAGCTGGCCGGCCATCGTGTTGACGCCGCTGAGCGTGCCGGTCTTGGCCCGGACGACGCCCTGGCCGACCTGGTTGGCACGGGGCGAGACGAAGCGCTTGGCCATCGTGCCGGACCAGCCGGCCACCGGCAGGCCGCCGAAGATCCCGGTGAGTGCCGGCTGCCTCCCGCCGGCGGCCAGCGCCAGCAGGCCGATCAGCAGGCTCGGGCTGATCTGGTTGCGCCGGGACAGGCCGCTCGCGTCGGACAGCCGCACCTGACCGGCCGGCAGGCCCAACTCGCCCAGTTTGGCGGCGATCGCCCGGCTGGCGCCGTCGAAGGTCGCCGGTTGCCCGGCGGCCAGCGCGACCTGCCGGCCCAGCGCCTCGGCGAGCGTGTTGTCGCTCTGGCCCAGCATCCAGTCGCTGATCTGCACCAGCGGCGGCGACTGCACCCTGCCCAGTTCCTTGCCGGCCGCGGCCTTCGGCGCCGTGCCCCGCTTCACGGTCGACGCCGGCACGCCGAGCAGCCGTGCGAACGCCTTCCCCGCCGCGATCGCCGGATCGGCATAGCGCGGATCGCCGCCGAACTCGTGGTGCACCGGCTTGATCCGCCCGGCGTTCGTCATCAGCGACTGGATCCGGGACACCTGGCCGCCCGGCGAGATGTCCGTGGAGCTCCAGCCCGGCGCGGTCTCCGTGCCGCTGAACAGTGACGTGTCCACCAGCACCCCGGTCGGCGCGGTGCCGGCGAGCGCCTTCTTCACCTGGGCGGCGAGCAGATCGAGCCGGGCCGCGCCGGGGAACTGCCCCTTCGCGTCCACCGACAGCGTCGGATCACCGCCGCCGACCAGCACGACCTCGCCCGGCTGGGTGCCGGCCACCGCCGTGGTGCTGAGCCGGTAGGCCGGTCCGCGGGCCGCGAGCACGGCGGCCGCGGTGAGCAGCTTCGTCGTCGAGGCGGGCGTGGTCGGCAGGTTCGCGTTCCGCGAGTAGAGGACCTGTCCGGACGCCACGTCGAGGACCGCGACGTGCACCTTGGTGCCGAGCGCCGGCGAACCCACCAGCGGATCGAGCGCCGCCTTCACCCGCGCGGGGTTCGGTGCCACGCCTCCGCCGCTCGCCGCGACCAGCACCGGCGTGGGTGCCGGATCCGGCGCGATGGTCGGGGTGGTCTTGGTCGGTTTCGCTGTCTCCAGCCAGTCGCGCACCGGTCCCGGCCGGACCAGCCCGATTACGACGCCGCCGAGGGCGAGAAGAACGACAAGAGAAAAAGCGACAAACCATTTTGTACGGGATTTACCGACACCGACCGCTTCGACCAGGCGATCTTGGTCGGTACTCGCGGCCGTAGCGCCGCCGCCGGGCTTGAGCGGTGGGTCACCCTGGGAAAGCGGCGGCACCGCCGCCGAACCACGACTCGCCGGCGGCCGGGCGGACCCGGTCATGTTCAGCGGGACCGACGCCCGCCCGGACGTCGGCCCGCCCGGCGGCGGACTGCCGGGCGCGGTGGCCCAGGCGCCGTGCGCGCGCTCGGCGGCGGGGTCCGGGGGCCGGTCGGCCTGGTCCGGGCCGACCGCGGCCGGCGCCGACGAGGGCGGCGGGACCGGCGGCACGCTCGCTCGGCCGGCCGGCCGGCTACCGTTTCCCAGGTCGCGAGGCGACTCGGACACGCCGTCGTACCCGGGACCGTTGTGTGAATCTTGCCTCCCCACGAGCCCCTCCTAGTACGCCGCCCAAGACTTAGGGGAGACTAGCGACATCCGGCACATCGTTGCGCGCGGATCCGGTCGGCCTCGACGCCTGGCCGCGGTTCCCCGCCCGTCGTGACCGGCCTTCAAAGCGGGCGAACAAGGGAGCAGACGATGGATTTCGACGTTCTGGTTGAGATCCCCAAGGGCCAGCGCAACAAGTACGAGGTCGACCACAAGACCGGCCGCATCCGGCTGGACCGGACCCTCTTCACCGCGACGCAGTACCCGGCGGACTACGGCTACATCGAGGGCACCCTGGGGCAGGACGGCGACCCGCTGGACGCCCTGGTGCTGATCCAGGAGCCGACCTTCCCGGGCTGCCTGGTACGGGCCCGGGCGATCGGGATGTACCGGATGACCGACGAGAAGGGCCGCGACGACAAGGTCCTCTGCGTGCCGTTCGAGGACCCGCGCCAGGAGCACCTGCGCGACATCCACCACCTCGGCGAGTTCGACCGGATGGAGATCCAGCACTTCTTCACGGTCTACAAGGACCTCGAGCCGGGCAAGTCGGTGGAGGGCGCCACCTGGGTGGGCCGGGTCGAGGCCGAGGAGGAGATCCGCGCGTCGTTCAAGCGCGCCGAGGCCGACGAGAGCCACCACTGAGCTGACCCACCCCCGGAGTTTCGCCCCGCGCGGGTGGCCGTCTCCCCGGCCGCCCGCGTGCTGCTTTCCCAATCGGCGCAGAAGCCCCAAAAAGGGCCTTACAGGCTGATGTTGCCGACCGCGGCGTAGAGGCCCACCACCGCGCAGGCCACCGGGATGACCGACACCACCACGAGGGTGTCCAGCAGATCGGCGGCCCGGCCCAGGTAGGGCGACGGCGGTTTGCGGGAATATGTCGCACCCGCCACCACCGTGATGATGGCCAGCACCAGCGCCCCGGCGGTGATCCCCAGGAGCAGCACGGCGTCGGCCCGGCGGAGCAGGTCGATGCCGAGCGCCGCGATGCCGATCAGCCCGCCGGCGACCAGCGGCACCCGCTGGCGCAGCGTCACGAAGAGCCGCGACCGCAGCAGCAACGCCACGGCCGAGACGCCGATCAGGATCCGGGCGGAGAGCGAGCCCGCGGTGGCCAGCACCCCGAACGCGCCGGCGGTGAGCGCCGCGTGCCCGAGCAGCATGCCGGCGAGCACCTCCTCGGTGCGGGTGACCGCGGCGAAGACGGTCGCCCGGTCGGGCCGTTCCCGGGCCGCGTCCAGCGCACCCGCCGCATCGACGCTGGTGAAGCCCTCGGCCGCCGCCGTGCCGGTCGGCAGGGTCACCGGCGGCGTCGGCATCTTGCCGAACCGGATGGCCAACAGCGGCAGCGCACCGATCCCGCACACGAGCACCGAGAGCAGCGCCGCGGCGGCCCCGGCCGCCGAGGTGAACATGCCGGTCACCGCGGTCAGCGCGCCGAGCAGGCCGACCACCGCACCCGCCGCGAACAGCCGCAGCGAGGCCGCGACACCCACTCCGCCGAGCGCGGCCACCAGCAGCAACGCGACCGAACCGGCCAACAGCTCGGACCCGCCCAGCCAGCGCACCGGCGCCAGCACGCCGACCTGATCACTCGTCGCGACCAGCACGGCGCCGCCGGCAAAGGCGAAGGGCATCGCGTACGCCCCGAGGGCAGCCCCGGCGCGCGCGTCCCCGTACGCCCGGGACGCCGTCACCCCGGCCAGCGCGAGAATCAACGCCAGGCCCAGGCCGGCGAAGGCCGCGCCGGTCCACACCGGACCGGTCAGCAGGATCGCGAGCAGGCCGAGCAGGAGCAGCACCCCGGCCGCCGCCAGGGTCGCCGTACGGGTCGACTCCGGCCGCCAGATGCTGCCCCGGCGCCGGGCGCCCTCGGCGATCGCCTCCACCACGTCGTCGTACTCGAGCTCGGGCCACTCGGCGTGCGCCGGCACGAGGTGGAGCACCTCGCCGTCGCGTACGCCCTGGGGGAAGAGACCTTGCGTCGTGGCCAGCGCGACGCCGTCGGTGCGCCGCAGCACCCACCCGCCGTGTTTCTCGCCGTCGTCGGCGAGCCCCTCGCCGGCGTGCCGCAGCACCTCGGGCAGCAGCTCGGCGAGCGGAACGTGCTCGGGCAGCGCGACATCGATGCGCCGCTGCGGCGCGCTGATCGTGACCCGGGCCAGCCCGATGCTCACGCCCGCCCCTCGCCGGGCGAGACGGAAGCGATCCGATGGCTCATGACCCTTTTCCGATCCTTTTCGATCGATGGTGACGATACTGCGGAACGGACCGAACTTTACCTACCATGGGCGCGACGCGATGTCCGGTCACGGGCCCGCGCACGGGGGGTGACCACACACCCTTGTGGACGGAAGGGACATTTCTGGCATGAGTACGGTGGTGATCAAACGGTCGGCCCGCCGCCCGGCGCCGGAGATCCCGACCGGCGAGATCGCCGTCGACCCGCCGCCCGAGATCCCGCAAAACCCCGGCGGCCGCTGGCAGCAGGCGCTGATGGCGCTGCCCATGCTCGGCGGCTCGGTGGCCATGGCGATGATGATGGGCCAGGGCCAGCGCGGGCCGTACTCCTATGTGATCGGTGGCCTGTTCGGCATTTCCTCGATCGCGATGCTGACCACCAGTTTCGGCGCCGGCGGTTCGCCCAAGAAGGCGGAGATGATGACGGCCCGCCGGGAGTACCTGCGGCATCTGGCCGGGTTGCGCCGCCGGGTCCGGGAGACGGCGAGCCGGCAGCGGGTCGGCCTGCTCTACCGGCACCCCGATCCGGTCCACCTGTGGTCCACCGCGGGCAGCTACCGGGTGTGGGAGCGGCGCCCGGCCGACCCCGACTTCGGCGTGGTACGCCTCGCGGTCGGCCCGCAGACGCTGGCCACCCCGCTGGTGCCGCCGGTGACCCGGCCGCTCGACGAGCTCGAGCCGATGACCGCCGGCGCGCTGCGGCGCTTCCTGGATGCCTATTCGGTGGTGCCCGACCTGCCGGTGGCCGCGTCGCTGCGCGGCTTCGCGCGGGTGTTCCTGCGCGGCACCGGCCCGGGCGCCGACCGGGAGGCGCGGGCCCTCACCCGGGCGGTGATCACCCAGCTCACCACCTTCCACGCGCCCGACGACATGCTCATCGCGGTCTGCGCCGGGACCGAGCGCCGGGCGTCCTGGGAGTGGGTCAAGTGGCTGCCGCACAATCTGCACCCGTCGCGCACCGACGCGCTCGGCCACGTGCGACTGGTCGCCAGCACCGGGCCCGACCTGGAAAAACTGCTGGAGGACGTGATCGGCAACCGGCCGCGGTTCAACCCGGCCGGGTCGGGCACGAGCAACCCGCACGTGGTGATCGTGCTGGACGGCGTCGACCTCAAGGGAGCGACCCAGCTCGACGACGGCATCGACGGGGTGACCGTGCTCGACCTGGACGAGCAGCCGCCCCGGCTGCTGGACCGGTCGCTGCTGGTGCTCGAGGTGGCCACCGTCGGCGGGCGGCGGGCGCTGAACACCTACGCGATGGATCACGAGGCCGAGGTCGGCGTCCCGGACCGGCTCTCCGCCGAGCAGGCCGAGGCGGTCGCCCGCCGGCTGTCGCCGCTGCGCCTGGCCGCCATGTCCAAGTCGTCGGACACCCCGCTCGCCGCCGAGATGGGCCTGGCCGACCTGCTCAACATCGGCGAGCCGGACACGTTCAGCGTGGCGCAGACCTGGCTGCCCCGCCCCAACCGGGACAAGCTGCGGGTGCCGATCGGGGTGGGTGCCGACGGCAGCGCGGTCGAGCTCGACCTCAAGGAGTCGGCACAGGACGGCATGGGCCCGCACGGCCTGCTCATCGGTGCCACCGGTTCCGGCAAGTCCGAGCTGCTGCGCACCCTGGTGCTGGCGCTGGCCACCACGCACTCGTCGGAGACGCTGAACTTCGTCCTGATCGACTTCAAGGGCGGCGCGACCTTCGCCTCGCTCGACCGGCTGCCGCACACCGCCGCCGTGATCACCAACCTGGCCGACGAGCTGCCGTTGGTCGACCGCATGGTGGACGCGATCGACGGCGAGCTGATCCGGCGGCAGGAGCTGCTGCGCAAGGCCGGCAACTACGCCAGCCTGCGCGACTATGAAAAGGCCCGGGCCGGCGGTGCCGCGCTGCCGCCGATGCCGTCGCTGCTGGTGATCTGCGACGAGTTCTCCGAACTGCTCAGCGCCAAGCCCGATTTCATCGACCTGTTCGTCCAGATCGGACGGCTCGGCCGGTCGCTCGGCGTGCACCTGTTGCTGGCCAGTCAGCGGCTCGAGGAGGGCCGGCTGCGCGGGCTGGACACCCACCTGTCGTACCGGATCGGCCTGCGGACCTTCTCGGCGCTGGAGTCGCGCGCGGTGCTCGGCGTCCCGGACGCGTACGAACTGCCCCGCTCCCCCGGCCATGGCTACCTCAAGTTCGGCACCGAGCCGCTGCTGCGGTTCAAGGCCGCGTACGTCTCGGGCGCGGTGCGCAAGGCGGGCGCACGCGCCGCGACCGGTGGCGCCGGGGCCGTGCCGCAGGTCCTGGCGTACTCGACGAGGTACGTGCCGGCGCCGAAGCCGGTCCAGCCCGTGCCACCCCAGCCCGAGCAGCAGACCCCCGCCGGCGAGAGCGTGCTGGACGTGATGGTCGACCGGCTCAACGGCCAGGGTCCGCCGGCCCACCAGGTCTGGCTGCCGCCGCTCAACCAGTCCGTGGCGCTGGACGAGTTGCTCGGCCCGGTGACCGCCGACCCGGTACGCGGGCTGGCCTTCGCCAACCCCGAGCTGCACGGCGCCCTGCAGGTGCCGATCGCGCTCATCGACAAGCCGCGCGAGCAGCTGCGGGACGTGATGTGGCTGCACCTGGCCGGCGCCGCCGGGCACGTCGCCGTGGTCGGCTCGACGCTCAGCGGCAAGTCCACCGCGCTGCGCTCGATGGTCTGCGGCCTTGCGCTCACCCACACCCCCGCCGAGGTGCAGGTCTACTGTCTCGACTTCGGCGGCGGCTCGCTCGGCACGCTGAAGGACCTGCCGCACGTCGGCGGCATCTCCGGCCGGCTCGACACGGTGGGCGTGCGCCGTACGGTCGGCGAGATCTCGACGCTGCTCACCGAGCGTGAGTCCCGCTTCGCCGCGATGGGCATCGACTCGATGGCGTCCTACCGCCGGCGCCGGGCGAACGCGGCCGGGCTGGGCGGCGCGGACACCGACCCCTTCGGCGACGTGTTCCTGATCGTGGACGGCTGGTCCACGCTGCGCAAAGAATACGAAGAGCTGGAACCGGTGATCACCGACATCGCCACCCGGGGCCTGTCCTACGGCATCCATGTGGTCGCCGCGACCTCCCGGTGGATGGACTTCCGGCCGGCCATCCGCGACCTGTTCGGCTCCCGGCTCGAACTGCGGCTGGGCGATCCGAGCGACTCGACGGTCAACCGGCGGGCCGCGATGACCGTGCCCGAGAAACCGGGCCGCGGCATCATCGAGCACCCGACCGACAAGAACAAGAGCCTGCACCTGCTGACCGTGCGACCCGAACTGAGCACCATGGGCGACACCAGCGACCTGGTCAAGGCGATCGCGACAAACTGGCACGGCCCGGTCGCGCCGCGGGTCCGGCTGCTGCCCGCCTCGGTCCCGTACCAGGATCTCGACCTCGACCGCAGCACCGGGCTGCGGCTGCCGATCGGCATCTCGGAGGCCGACCTGCAGCCCGTCGAGATCGACTTCGCCTCGGATCCACATTTCCTGCTCTTCGGCGACGCCGAGTGTGGCAAGTCGTCGTTCCTGCGCGCCCTGGCCACCACGGTGATCCGGCGCTTCTCGCCCGAGGAGGCCCGGCTCATCCTGGTCGACTACCGGCGCAGCCTGATGGACCTGCCCGAGTCGGAACACCGGATCGGGTACGGGATCCAGGCGCAGAAGACGCTGGAGCTCATGCAGTCGGTGGCCGGCTACATGGAACGCCGCCTGCCCGGACCGGACGTGACCGCCCAGCAGTTGCGCGACCGTTCCTGGTGGACCGGTCCCGAGCTGTTCGTCCTGGTCGACGACTACGACCTGGTGGTGGCCGGGCCGACCAACCCGCTCACCCCACTGCTGGAATACCTGCCGCAGGCCCGCGACGTGGGCCTGCACCTGATCCTCACCCGCCGGGCGGGTGGCGCGAGCCGGGCCCTCTACGAGCCGGTCATCCAGCGCCTGCGGGAACTCTCCGCGCCCGGCATGGTGATGTCCGGCCCGTCCGACGAGGGCCCGCTGGTCGGCGCGGTCCGCCCGACGCTGCTGCCGCCCGGACGTGGCCGGCTGCTGACTCGGCGTGAGGGCGTACGGCTCGTACAGTTGGCTCACCTGTCGCCGTACTGACGATGCGAAAGGATGAGCAGACTCTCGGTGCGATAAGCATCGACCGACCCAAGCCATTCGGCCGTCTTTCGGAGTAATCTGCATCGACCGCCCGACCCAACTCCAAGATCGGTCTAACGGCACCGTGATTGCTGCGCGCGCGAGTTCATGGCCCGCCAGGGCGCGATTCCGCGTACCCACCGGCGGTGCGCGTTGCTGAGCGGAGTGCGCCTGAGCGCGGCCGTGCTGGCCTCGCTCGTCGCCATGGGCATCCCGGCGGCGCCGGCCGCCGCCACCCCGCCGGCCGCCGAGCCGACCCCGCCGATCGGCGACTCGTACCGCAACGATCAGTGGCAGTTGCAGGCGCTCGGCGTGCCCGGCGCGTGGACGTTCGCGAACGGCGCCGGCGTCACGGTCGCGGTCATCGACTCCGGCGTCGACGCGGGCCATGTCGACCTGCAGGGCCAGGTGCTGCCCGGGCTCGACCTGGTGGACCCCAAGGGCGACGGCGACACCGACCTGGTCGGCCACGGCACCACGGTTTCGGCGATCATCGCGGGCCGCAGCGACGACGCCAACGGCGTGGTCGGCATCGCGCCCAAGGCAAAGATCCTGCCGGTGCGCGTGCTCGACCAGGACAACCGCTACAACGACGCGATCGTGGTGGCCAAGGGCGTGCGCTGGGCGGTCGACCACGGCGCCCGGGTGATCAACCTTTCGCTGGGCGGCAACGGCAGCAGCACGCCGCTGGCCGCGGCCCTCGACTATGCGTTCGCCAAGGACGTGGTGGTCGTGGCCTGCACCGGCAACAACAGCACGTCCTCGTCGCCCAAGGTGTGGTACCCGGCGCGCGAGCCCGGCGTGATCGCGGTGGCCGGCATGGAACGCGACGACAAGGCGCTCTGGTCCGGCTCGATCACCGGGGCCGAGACGGTGGTCACCGCCCCGGCGACAGAGCTGGTCGGCGCCCGGCCCAACAACGGCTACTGGAAGGTGCAGGGCACCAGTTTCGCCGCGCCGATGGTCGCCGGCACCGCGGCGCTGATCCGTTCCCGCTGGCCGACCATGCCGGCCGGCGAGGTGATCAACCGGATCATCAAGACCGCTTCGGACCGCGGCACCCCCGGCCGCGACTCGACGTTCGGCTTCGGCGTGATCAACCCGACCGGCGCGCTCACCGCCGAGGTCCCCGCCGTCGTCGACAACCCGCTGGACACCGCGCCACCGCCGGGCATCGCCCGGTTCGGCAGCGCCCCCGTGCCCGGCGAGGCCCAGTCCGCCCCGGACACATCGACGAGCGGCCTGGCACCCCGCGCCGAGGACCCCGACTCGGCCGGCGGCGCCCCCGCGATGGCCGCCGCACAGGCCCCCGAGCACCACGGCTGGTGGGCCGCTGCCCTGCTGTTCCTGATCTCGGCAGTGGCCGCCCTACTGACGATCCGCCGCTTCGCCGGCACCACCTGAGCCCCACCACAGCCGCCGGCCGTCTCAGCACAACCCACCCACCGAATTACCCCACACCACCCCGAGCACGGCACACTCCCCACCCAGCGAGCCCGCCATTCCCCACCGACCAAACCGTGAGGGACAAGCGCCACCCAGCGAGCCGCCACCTCCCCACGCGCCGAACCGTGAGGGACAAAGCGCCACCACCCCCACAGCCAAACCGTGTGGGACAAAACGCCGCCCGGCTCACCGAAGCGCCCCGCACCCGGGCTTGATCCGAGGGCGTGGGGATTCGGGTCTGGGCGGGCGGCCTGGCGCGGCTCAGGGGCAGTCGCCAGTGGTGTGGGGATGCGGGGCTGGGCGGCGGCCCGGTTGAGCTCAGGCGCACTCGCCGGTGCGGACCTCCGCGGTGCGGCTGGTGCCTGCCTCGGCGACCGGTGAGGCCTCGTTGGCGGTGAGGGCGAAACCGGTGTTCTTGTCGTCCGCCGCGGCGGCGAAGATGACGCCCAGGACCTGGCCGGTCGTGCTGATCAGCGGGCCGCCGGAGTTGCCGCTGCGGACCAGCGAGCGGATCGTGATGATCTCGCGGGTGACGTCGCCGGAGTCGTAGATGTCCGGTCCGGTGATCCGGCCGACGTCGCGCACCCGGGCGGACTGGGCGTCGTAGGGGCCGTCCTGCGGGTAGCCGAGCACGATCGCGTTCGCCCCGGTCGCCGCCTGCCGGGACACGAACGGCATGACCGGCGCGGTCAGGCCCGGCACGTAGATCACCGCGAGATCGCGATCCGGGTCGTAGACCACGACATGGCCCTCCTCGGGACGGCCGTTGACCTCCACCGTCACATCCCGGGTGCCGGCCACCACGTGCGCGTTGGTCATCACCCGCTCGTCGGCGTAGACGAAGCCGGTGCCCTCGATCCGCCGCGAGCAGCTCGGCGCGGTGCCCAGCACCTTGAGCACCGAGCGCTTCGACTTCTGCACGATCTGGGAGCCCTTCAACCTCGGGTCGGGCGCCGCGACCTCTCTCGCCCGGGTGGTGGTGAGTCCGCCGAAGACGTCGGGGAAGCCGCTGGTGTCCAGGGTGTCGCGCAGCGCCGCGGAGAGGGCCTGCGCCTCGTCCGGCAGCACCTCGCTTATCCCGCCGAGGATCGAGCTGCTGCGTACCGCGTGGTTGAGCCCGGGGAACGGGGTGGAGCCGAGCGGCACCGCGATGAGCGAGGCGACCAGCAGAACCGCGAACAGCGAGATCACCGCGCCGCCGGCGTCGTCCACATGCTGCAGCGACTTGCTGGAGATCTGCCGGCGCAGGTGGGTGCCGAGCCAACCGGCCAGGGTCTGCCCGAGCACCGCGAGCGCGAAGATCGCCACCAGGGAGACCACCAGCCGGGCGGTGCTGTCCGTGAACTGGTTGGCGATCAGCGGACCGATCTGGAGGCCGATGAGCACGCCACTGAAGAAGCCGCCGAAGGAGAGGGCTCCGATGACGAAGCCCTGGCGGTAACCGCTGATCGCGAAGACCAGCATGAGAAGGATCAGAATGCCATCGACCACGGACACTCACTCAGGGTAGAGGCGGTCGGCCACCGGAGGATCATGGCTGTGCCTGCCTTAGCCGCGCCCTTCTGGCCCTCGCCCGCGAGGCCGTCGTCAGCTGCGGCTGGTTGCCGCTCGGTGCAGGCGGTCACGGCAGGACCTCGTCGGGTGCGCCACCGCGCGCGGCGGGCACCGGCGCCGAGGCGTCCGGCAATTCGATGATCCGTCCCGGTTCCCATCGACGAGCCCAGCCACCCATGTCCAGCAATGTCGAAATCACCCCTGCCGTGAAGCCCCAGACGAGCAGCCCGCGAACCTGGAACGCCGGTCCGACCCAACCGCTCGGATGCCGCACCCGGATACGGTTCGCCGGGTCGACGAGTTCACTGATCGGCAGCCGGGTCACATGTGCGACTTCGGCCGGCTGCCGCGGGCTCACCGGATGCGGCCGGCGCCACCAGGCGAGCACCGGGGTCACCACGAACGAGCTGACCGGGATGTAAAGGTCGGGCAGCAGGGCCAGCACCTCGGCGCTGGCCCGGTCGAGGCCGACCTCCTCGTGCGCCTCGCGCAGCGCGGTGGCGGCGGCGTCCGCGTCGTCCGGATCGGTGCCGCCGCCCGGGAAGGCCGGCTGGCCGGCGTGGTTACGCATGGTGGCGGCCCGTTGCAGCACCAGCAGGTCGGGGCCGCCGGGGGTGTCCGCGGCCGGCTCGCTCTCGCCGAGCAGCACGAGCACCGCGCTCGGCCGCCCGCCACCGGCGGGCGGGCGCAGGGTGGTGAAGTCTTCCGTACGGCTGTCTCCGGCCCTGGTCAGCAACGGCTCGAACCAGGGCGGCAGATCGTGCGGCCGCGCCAGCACCCGGCCGTGGCTCACGGGGTCACCGTCACGCCGGTGTGCGTGCGCACCTTGTCGGCGAGCGACCGGGCGTCGAGCGGCAACGGATGGGCGACGTAGCGTCCGGCGGCATCGACGAAGATGGTGACCGGGAGGGTGATCCGGCCGACCGCGCTGAGCAGCTTCTTGTCGCTGTCGATGAGGGTCGGCATGGTGACACCGGCCGCCGCGGCGAAGGACGCCCCGTCGGCGCGGCTGTCGCCGGTGTCGACGCCGAGGACGGTGAGCCGTCCGCCGGCTTGCTCGGCGAGGCGCTGCATGACCGGCAACTCGGTACGGCAGGGGCCGCACCAGGAGGCCCACAGGTTGATCACCGCGGGCCCACGAAGGTCGCGCAGGGCGACCTGCTCGCCGCCGGTGAAACACGGCAGCCACAGGTCAGGCAGGGCAACGCCCGGCGACGCCGCAGCGCCGGCAGCGACCGGCGGCGCCGCGCCACCGGCGGCGCCAGAGGCCGGAGGGGCGGCAGCAGCAGCCGAGAGCAGCGGGGCGGCAGCAGCCGAGGGCGGCGGGGCGGTGAGCGTGCCGCAACCGGCGAACGGCGCGGGCGTCTCGTCCTCCGCGGCGGAGCCGGAGCAGGCGGACACCACCGCGATCGACAGGAGGGCGAGCGCCGGCGCCAGCCACCCGGGTCGCCTCACGGCACGTCCGGCGCGTTCACCGCGGCGGCCGGCACCAGGTCGGGGTCGACGCCGGCCGCGACCGCCAGCTCGCGGGCGCGCGGGCCCTTGAGCAGCTTGGCCGCCGCGGCCGCGTCGGTCGGGCCAGTGCCATACGACGGGCACATGGCGGCCAGCGTGCAGGCGCCGCAGGCCGGCTTGCGGGCGTGGCAGACCCGGCGGCCGTGGAAGATCACCCGGTGCGACATCATCGTCCAGTCGCGTTTCTCGATCAGCTCGGCGACCTGGAACTCGATCTTTACCGGGTCGTCCTCGGTGACCCAGCCGAAGCGGTTGGTCAGCCGGCGGAAGTGAGTGTCGACTGTGATCCCCGGGACGTCGAACGCGTTGCCCAGGATCACGTTTGCCGTCTTGCGGCCGATGCCGGGCAGCGCGACCAGATCCTCGAGCTTGGCCGGGAGGACGCCGTCATGTCGCTCGACGAGCGCCTGGCCCAGTTTGATCAGCGAGTCGGTCTTGGCCCGGAAGAAACCGGTGGGGCGCAGCAGCTCCTCCAGCTCGGCGCGGTCGGCGCCGGCGTAGTCGGCCGCGCTGCCGTAGCGCTGGAACAGTGTCGGGGTGACCTGGTTGACCCGTACGTCGGTGGTCTGCGCGGAGAGGATGGTCGCGACCGCGAGCTGCAGCGGCGTACCGAAATCGAGCTCGCAATGCGCATCCGGGTGGGTCTCGGTCAGCGTCCTCGCCATCTTGCGCGCGCGCCGCTTACGCCCGATGGGCGTCTCCTCCGCGAACCGCTTGATCGACCGCACCACCAGAGTCACCGCTAAAGAGTACGTCGCCCGTACGACATCGAACTGTCACGACGGGAGGGCGATCGATCCGTCCTTGCCGAGTTTGGCTCCGGTCTTGCCGAAGTCGGCCGCGGACAACTGGGCGACCAGTTTGCGGCTCTGCCCGTCCGGCCGGTCCTGGGTCGGTAGTCCGTCGGAGTTCATCTGGGTCGAGACCAACCTACCGCCCGCGAAGGTCCCGTCCCGGGTGAGCGTGACGTGCACGATCCCGCCGTACTTGAGCACCCCGCCGCGGTTGAGCGTGTGCCCGCCACCGGCGAAGTTGCCCAGGCTGTAGGCGATCAGCTTGCCCCGGTAGAACTGCATCCCGCGCAGCACGTGCGGGCCGTGCCCGATCACCAGGTCGGCACCGGCGTCGATGACAGCGTGGCTGAACGCGATCGGATCGCCCCGGTCCTCCCCGTGGAAGATCTCGTGGCCGGGCTTCACGTGCTGCATGCCGGCACCCTCGGCGCCCATGTGCACCTGGACCACCACGAGATCGGCCCGCCCGGCCGCCGTCCGCACCACGGCTCGCGCGGCCGGCAGGTCGTTGAGGTTGTTGGCACCCGCGTACGACGAGAAGCCGATCACCGCGACCTTGATCCCCTTGACCTCGACCACGGTGATCTCGCCGGCGTTGCCGGTGTATTTGAGGCCGGCACCGGCGAGCGCGACACGGGTGTTGCGCGCCCCCGCCGTACCCATGTCCTTGGTGTGGTTGTTCGCGGTGTTCATCAGATCGAAGCCGCCGTCGGCGAGGTGCCGGGCGTAGGACGGCGGTGACCGGAACGCGTAGCAGTTCGGCTCGGGCGGCGAGCCGCACTTGGAGGCGCCGGTGTTCTCGGTGAGCGGCTGCTCCAGGTTGCCCATGACCAGGTCGGAGCGGAGGCCGCCGCGGACCGCGTTGAAGAAGCCCGCGCCGCCGTTCGGCGGCATCGACCTGGGCGCGTTGCTCATCATGATGTCGCCGGTGGCGGACAGCGTGATGGTGCCGGCCGAGGTGGGCTCGGTCGCCGCCGGATCGGCGGAGACGCCCGCGGACGACGGCCGGGCCGAGGCGGGGGCGGTCGGCTGCCGCCGTTTGGCCGCGACGGAATCCCCGTCTCGATTCGCAAACGCGACACTTCCGGCACCGACGCCGATCAATGCCGCTAGCACAATCGTGATAGTCAGGACAGGGCGCCCAAAAAGGCCCGGCCTGCGGGGCGGGGGGTGGGAATTCATCGACGGCGACGATACCTTCAGGTTGCAACGCGGACGACCCGACGAAAGGCTCGTCGCCGCCTACCGGGAGCGACGAAAAATACCGCCCGTCACGGTCGGACCGGTTACCCTGCGATATTTAGATCAAGGGGTGCCCGCCCGATTCCCGCCCGCGTGCGCCTAGACTGATCGAGCGCAGGCGTTGCGCGTGTTCGGAGGTGCGGCGATGGATGAGGTACTGGCGCGCAGCGGGATCTTCCAGGGGGTCGACCCGGAAGCCGCCGAGGCGCTCGCCAAGGAGATGGACACCGTCGAGGTCCGCAAGGGCGACGTGTTGTTCAACGAGGGCGAGGCCGGTGACAGCCTGTACATCGTGTTGTCCGGGAAGATAAAGCTGGGCCGCCGCGCCGCCGACGGCCGGCAGAACCTCGTATCGATCATGGGTCCGTCGGACATGGTCGGCGAGCTGTCCCTGTTCGACCCGGGCCCGCGCACGGCGACGGCGACCGCGGTGACCGACGCCCGGATGGCCCGGCTGAAGAAGACGTCGCTGCGCCCGTGGCTGAACAATCGGCCCGAGATCGCCGAGCAGCTGCTGCGGGTGCTGGCTCGCCGCCTGCGCCGGACCAACGACGCCCTCGCCGATCTGATCTTCACCGACGTGCCCGGCCGGGTGGCGAAAAACCTGCTGCAGATGGCCGGCCGGTTCGGCACCCGGGACGGCGGTGTGCTGCGCGTCACCCACGACCTCACCCAGGAGGAGCTGGCCCAGCTGGTCGGCGCCTCCCGCGAGACGGTGAACAAGGCGCTCGCCGACTTCGCCTCGCGCGCCTGGCTGCGGCTGGACGGCAAGAGCGTGATCATCCTGGATCCGGAGCGCCTCGCCCGCCGCGCCCGCGTCTGACCTCACACGCACGTTGAGGGGCCGCCCGATCGGGTGGCCCCTCATACGCATGTAATACGCCTGAAAAGGCGACAAAGCCGCCGCATTCGGATCCGTGTCGCACCCGCTCAGCCGCTCGTTACGGAGGTGGTCGAGAGGCACCGGCGGACACGAGAGGGCGCGGCTTTGAACATGGTCGGGGGCGTACACCGCATCGGGGTTCCGACGTGACCGTGCTCGACACGGCGATCGACCCGCGCACCCCGGCCTATCTGGAAGCCCGTGGGGTCGCGCTGGGTCGTGTCGCCGAGCTCGAGTCGGCACTGGAGCTGGCCCTCGCCGGCGGCGGCGAGAAGGCGGTCACCCGGCACCACGCCCGCGGCAAGTTCCTGCCCCGCGAGCGCGTGGAGATGCTGCTCGACCAGGACAGCCCGTTCCTGGAGCTGTCACCGGTCGCGGCCGGCGGCACGGACTCCCCGCCCGGCGCCGGCGTGGTGACCGGCGTCGGCGTGGTCGAGGGCGTGGAATGCGCGATCGTCGCGACCGATCCCACCGTGGCCGGGAGCGTGGCCCGCCCGTACGCCGTCCAGAAGATCCGCCGGGCCGCCCGGATCGCCTCGGCCAACCGTCTGCCGCTGGTCAACCTCGTCGAGTCGCCCGGCGACGCCGGGCCGGGCGGACCGCGGCCGGACGGCGGCATCGCCCGGGACCTGAGCCGGCTCGCCGCCGACCGGGTGCCGACCGTCTGCGTGGTGTTCGGCGCCACCACCGGCGAGGTCGCCTACCTGCCGGCGCTCGCCGACTACACCGTCATGGTGCGCGGGCACGCCAACCTGCTCCCGGTCGGCCGCCCCGAACCCGAGGTGCGCGGCGCGCTGACCGGCCCGGCCGACCAGCTGGCCGAGGACGAGCGGGACGGCGTACGCCTGGCCCGGCAATGCGTCCGCCGGCTGAACTGGCGCAAGCAGGGCCCGCTGCCCCGCGCCCTCCCGGCCGAACCCAAGTACGCCGTCGACGATCTGCTCGCGGTCGCCGGCGCCGGACCGGGCACGCTGTTCGATCCGGGCGAGCACCTCGCGCGGATCGAACAGCGTGCCCGGTCCGGCGCCGGC
>Ga0070668_100000918_pt1 | contig 20528 bp, 14 predicted proteins | sample KBSS43metaG_FD_64661 | JGI IMG/M metagenome (GOLD analysis project Ga0070668, IMG submission 64661) | Switchgrass rhizosphere microbial communities from Kellogg Biological Station, Michigan, USA - KBS S4-3 metaG | ecosystem: Host-associated > Plants > Roots > Rhizosphere > Soil ...
CGATCACCGGAAGTGGAACTCTTCTAGCCAGCAGTAACGCCAGCGACACGGACGGTGGTGGTATGAATGCGCCCAGACGTTCTGGTCGGTCCTAGCGAGTGGGTGGTCGAGCAGTTCGGCGACAAGGTTGCCGGCGAGCTGTGGACCCGGGTTCCGGAGGCGTTGAGCACCGCGATCGATCGTGAGATCCACGCCCACCCCGCGATGGCGCAGACCATGGAACGCGTGCTCGCGAATCCGCGATGGCCCCTCCCGTACGAGGAGTTGGTGCTCTTCCTGGGCACGCTCCCCGGAGCCGAGATCATCAGTGTTCCCAAGTCGGTCTATCAACTCGTCGTCATCAACGGTCATGTGGTCGTGCCCTGGTGTTATGGCCAGTCCGCTCGCGACTCCATGCAGGACGCTCGGGTCGACCGCTCGTTCGGCCGGCTCGCCCGGGAGCTGCTCCGCCGGTTCGGCCCGCCCTGGCGCCGGACCCAGGCCGAGACTCCGCTTCCGCTCGACTCCGTCGACGAGCGCGAGGTCGCAAAGATCTGCGCGGCGATCGCCCGGATCGAGCCGAAGCCCGAGGTGATCATCGCCGGTTGGGCCGGTGCGCCCAACCTCGGACTGCTGCGCGCCTGCCTCGGCGCGATCAAGTCCACCGACAACGGCTCGCTGCGCTGGAGCCACGTCGACGATCTGCCTCTGCCGCCCCCCGTCATTCCCCGACCGCGCCGCATGCAGTTCCCCTGATAGCCCCGCCGCCGGCGCGAGCCGGCGGCTGGACGAGGGCTTTCGGTACATTTGTCGCTCGTGGGCTCCTATGTGGTCACCGGAGGCGGGCGCGGAATCGGCCGGGCGATCGTCGAACGCCTGCTCGACATCGACGGTACGTCCGGCGGCACCACCGTCGCGGTGCTCGAATTCGACGCGGCCACGCTGGATTGGGCCCGCGATCACCCGGCGGGCGAGCGCATCCGGCCGGTCATCGGTGACGCCTCGGACGAGCGGGTCGCGATCCGGGCGGCCGAGGAGGCGGCAACGGCGGCGCCGCTTCGTGGCTGGGTCAACAACGCCGCGATCTTCCCGGAGGCCTGGCTGCACGCGACGCCGGTCCGGGAGATGAGCAGCCTCATCGGCCGCAACCTCGACCCCACCCTCGCCGGCTGCGCGGCGGCGATCCGGCAGTTCCTCGGCGCGGGCACCGGCGGGTCCATCGTCAACATCTCGTCGCACCAGGCCCAGCGGGCGGTGCGCGGAGCCTTCCCGTACGCGACGGCGAAGGCCGCCATCGAGGGGATGACGCGGGCGCTTGCGGTTGATTACGGCCGGCACGGCGTACGGGTGAACGCTGTTGCCCTCGGCTCGATCGCGACCGAGCGATCGTCGCGGCACCTGGCCGGGCTCGACGAGAGCGCGCGGTCGTCGTTCGAGCGGGAGGTCGGGCTGTTGCAGCCGGTCGGGCGCCTGGGGGATGCCGGGGAAGTGGCGGACGTGGTGGCCTTCCTGCTGTCCGAGCAGGCGGCGTTCGTGAACGGGGCGATCATCCCGGTCGACGGCGGGCGGTCGGCGGTGGGCCGGGATCCCGAGGAGATCACCGGCTGAGGGCCCGGACACGAGGCGCGTCCGGGCCCGTCGCGGTTTACTGCGGGGCCGGGACCAGATAGGCCGTGGAGAAGGGCTCGTGCCGGGCGCGCATGTCGGCGTACGCGGTGAGCAGGAGCGGGGATCCCACGATGCTGGACGCGATCGAGATGACGACCGAGATGATCGCGGACAGCACGGCCACGCCGACGCTGGGGCCGGCGGCGATCGTCTCGGGCGAGCCGAAGCCGGCGGACAAGCCGATCGCCATGCTGATGACGTAGTTGACGACTCCGAAGGCGATCTCGATGCCGATGATCGTGGCCACCCGGCCGATCGCCGACCCGAAATCGGCGTGGAACAGCTCGAAGGCGCGGCCGATGCCCTTGCCGCGTTCGACCAGGATGATCACCGGCAGGACCAAGAGGGCGACGTAGAGGTAGATGCCCGGCAGGAAGCAGAACAACAGGCCCACGAGGATCAGCAGGCCGGCCAGGATGCCCCAGCCGAGCATGGCAGGTGCCCGGCGCAGACCCGTGAGCAGCGCGGCGCCGACGGAGACCGGTTGGCCGGTGGCCCGCTGAACCGCGATCTGGATCGTCGCGAGCTGGGTGACCAGGCCGGCCAGCACCCCGATCATGGCCAGCACCAAAACCAGGATGAGCGCCACGATGACCTCGGGCCCGAAGTCGACGGTGGTGGTCGAGGTGGTCGATCTGGTCGAGGTGGTGTCGAACCGGGCGGAGAGAAGGTTGGCACCGACGCCGATGGCGATCAGCGGCACGGCCCAGACCAACTGGACCATCGCCATCTGCCGCCATGAGCTGCCGAGCAGTCTCATCGCGCGGTTCCACCAGCCGGAGTAGTCGGGGCTGACCAGCGGGTCGTCCGGGCCGGCGTACAGGCCGAACTGGGGTCCGTAGCCGGGCTGCGGCGGGCCGTAGGGGTTGCCCGAGCCGTAGGGAGGCAGCCCGGCGTAGCCATAACCGGGCGGTACGTCACCGGGCTGGCCATATGGGGTTCCGTAGCCGGGCGGCACGTTGCCTGGCTGCCCGTATGCGGGTGGTCCGTAGCCGGGTGGCACGTCTCCGGGCTGGCCGTATGGGGTTCCGTAGCCGGGCGGCACGTTGCCTGGCTGGCCGTATGCCGGTGGCCCGTAGCCGGGTGGGACGTTGCCCGCTTGACCATGATCCGGCGGTACGTTGCCAGGCTGCCCGTAGGCCGGCGGCCCGTACCCCGGTGGGGTGGTGCCAGGCGTTCCGAACGGCGGCGGTGTGCCGCCGGGCGGGCCGTACGGCGACGGCGCCCCGCCGGGCGATCCCAGCGGCGTGGTGGGATCACTCGATGGTGGCGCGGTCGGGTCGGCCGGGAGTGGCGTGGTCGGGTCTCTCGGTGGTGGCGTGGCGGAGCCGCCCGAGCCGGTGCCGCCCGCCGGTGGTTGCGGGGGTGTGCCGTTCGGGGATGACTGGTCGTCCGGCGTGCCGGGTGGATTCTCGCTCAACGTCGTCCTGCTCTCGATCAAGATCAGCGGCGACACATTAGCGTCAACCAGCAAGATCAGGGGGTCGGACCGGGCGATTCGGCGTGCCGAATCACCGTCGCACCCGTGCGCGAGTCCACGAAAGGCGGCGACGGGACTCGGCGCCTTAGAATTCGGAGGATGTCCGAGCAGCAGGAATCGCCCACGACGATCCGGGACCGGGCCGTCGCGGTGGCCGACTATCTGCTCGCCGTGCGCGCCCAGATGGACCGGCCGGCTCGCACCGTGCCCGCCGACGCGCATTGGCTCGCCGCCCTGCCCGATCATCCCGACTGCCGGGCTGGTCTGCCCGCCGACGGCGCTTCCTGGCTGCGGGTCGGGCTGCCCGACCTGCCGCGGCCGGTCGCCGTCCCGGCGGCGCTACGCCGCCGCCTGCGCGGCGACATCACCGCGACCGCCGAGCCGCAGCCGCAGCCGCAGCCGCAGCCACAGCCGCAGCCACAGCCGACCGACAGCCCCCGTCACGAGCCGACCACGGACGACCCCGCCGCGGAAGCCGCCCCGGCCGGCCGCACGCACGACGTGACCCTGATCGCCCCCGAGCCGGGTGCGGCCGGCGCGACCCCGACCGGCCCCGCGCTGGGTGCGGCCGGCGCGACCCCGACCGGCCCCGCGCTGGGTGCGGCCGGCGTGCCCCCGGCCGGAACGGCCGGAGTGCCCCCGACCGGCTCGGCTCCGGCAGGAAACCCAAGTGGCTCGGCGACGGGACCAGCATCCCCGAGCGGCCCACCGACCGACCCGGCCCCTGGCGCGGAGTCCGGGCCGGGCACCGGCACGAGCCCGGCCGACGACTTCGCCACCTGGCGCGACCAGGTGTGGCGCCCCTGGTCGTACGCGACCGGCGAAGCCGAAAAGACCCGCCACCTGCACCGCCAGCTGTTCGATCTCATGCACCAGCTGGACATGACCGCCGCCACCACCGAGCTGGTCTGGGGCCACGGCATCCTCGAGACCACGATCGGTGACCAGCGCGTCCGCTACCCTCTGGTCGCCACCCCCGTGCTGATCGAGTATGAGCCGGACCGCTCCCTCATCACCGTCTCCCCGGCGGGCCCGTCCCGCCTGCAGACCGACGCCCTCTCCGGCCTCGACGAGCGCTACCTGGGTCAGCTCCTGGGCCTGGCCGGCCCGGCCGGCACGCTCGAAGTGGATCTCTGGAACGAGGTGGAGCGCCGCGAGTTCTTCGAGCGGGCGCTGGGCCGGCTCGGCTACGACCGGATCGTCACCGACGGCCGCACCCCGGTGGCGCGGCCACACATCGAGGATGTCGGCGTTCTTTTCGCCCGGCCCAAGCAGCGGCTGCTGCGCGGCTTCCTGGAAAGTCTGCGCGACCGGCTGCTGGCCGGCGACACCGCCTCGATCGGCGCGCTCGCCGCGATCGTCGCGCACGAACCGAGCAAGCTGCGCATGCCCGAGGACCGGCCCGAGGAGTGGCGCCGGGTCGGTGAGCGCCTGCTCATGCCGCTGCCCACCAACGAGGCGCAGGAGTCGATCGCCCGCCGGCTCGCGCAGCATCGCAACGTGGCCGTGCAGGGCCCGCCGGGTACCGGCAAGACGCACACGATCCGCAACCTGATCTGTCACCTGATGGCCAACGGCAAGCGGGTTCTGGTTGTCGCGCAGAAGGAGGATCCGCTGCGGGTGCTCCGCGACGGGCTGCCGGCGGAGATCCGGTCGTTGTGTCTCGCGGTGCTCGGCCGTACCACCGATCAGCTGGTGCAGTTGCAGCTCGCGGCGCGGGAGCTGGCCGACCGGGCGGCCACTTTGGACCGGGTGACCGAGGCCCGGCGGGTGGAGCGGCTGACCGGGCTGCTCGAGGAGGCCGAGCGGGAGCTGGCGGCGGCGCTCGGCGGCTTGCGGGCGATCGCCGCGAACGAGGCGGTCTCGTACCCGATCGACGGGGTGCCGCAGACGCCCGTCGAGGTGGGCGCCTGGCTGCGGGAACGGGCCGCGGCGCACGGCGGCATCCCGGATCCGGTGGCCGGGCCGCCGCCGCTGTCCGAGGACGAGTTCGGTGTACTGCTGGATCTCGCGCACCGGCTGCCGCCGGCGGACCGGATTTTGCGCCCGCTGCCGGCCACCGACGATCTGCCGGACGCCGCCGCGGCGGCGCGGGAACGGGCCGAGCGGGACTCGCTCGCCGAGCAGGTGTCGCGCTTGGCGGCGGCCGGGCTCGATCTCGAGGCGGTACGCGGGACGGACCGCACCGCCCTGCGCGACGACCTGCAGGCCGCCCTCGCCTGGCTGCGCCGCCGGGAGGGCGCCTGGACCGACCGGCTGGGCCGGCTGCTCAACGACCCGCACTGGCGAGCCGTCTGGGCCGATCACGTGACGGCCACCGAGGCGCTGCTGGCCGAGCTGGCGGCGCTGACCCGCACGCTGGCCGGGCATCAGGTGGTGGTGCCGGAGGCGTTCGCGGCCGAGCCGAAGCGCCTGCTCGGGCAGTTGTCCGAGGTGCGGCAGCGGTTCGCGTCGGGCCGTGGGCTGAGCAGGTTGCTGCAAGCGGGGCTGTACCGGCTGGCCGACGAGATCCGGGTGGACGGCGAGCCGCTGCGCACGGTCGAGGACGTGGACGTCGCCGCGGCATGGGTGCGCCGGGTGCAGACCCGGCGCCGGCTGGGCGGCCACTGGTCGGAGTGGATCGACCGGTTGGCGATCGCCGTGCCGCCGGGCGGGTGGGGCGATCCGGAGATCTGGGCGGGCACGTTGCTGGCCGACGCGGGTCAGTCTCTCGACTGGGATGTACGGCATTGGCCCGCGCTCGCCGAGCGCCTGGCCCAGGTCGTACCGCAGCATGATCTTGATCTTGATCCGGCGGCGCTGGCCGAGGTCGCGGCCCTGCTCGATGCCGCGGCCCTGCTGTCCGAACTGGACGCCCGGGTGGCCGCGGAGCGCGCGATCGCCGACCGGCTGGCGCCGTGGCCGCCGCTCGCCGCGGCCTGGCACACGCTGGACGGCTGGGACGAGGCGATCGCCGAGGTGCGGCGGCTCGCGGCGCTGCGTCCGGTCGCCGAGCGGTACGCCGAGCTGCGGGACCGGCTGGCCGAGTCGACCCCGGAGTGGGTCGCCATGATCGAGGCCGGCCAGGTGCCCGCGGTGTCCGGCGCGGCCTGCCTGGACGCGTGGGCGTGGCGGCGGGCGCAGACCTGGTTCGACGGGGTGATCGGCACGGTCGACCCGGCGGTGCTGGCCAAGCGGGTGGAGAACGCCCGGGAGAAGATCCGCCGGCGGACCGCCGAGCTGGTGGTGGCGTCGGCCTGGCTGGAGGTGTCGCGCAGCCTCGACGACCGGCGGCGGGCCGCGCTCGCCGACTGGACCACCGCCCTCCGCAAGATCGGCAAGGGGACCGGGCGGAACGCGGCGGCGTGGCAGGCCCACGCGCAGCGCGCCATGGAGTCGGCGGTCGAGGCGGTTCCGGTCTGGGTCATGTCGGTGGACCGGGCGATCGAACAGTTCGCCGGCGGCGCCCATTTCGACGTGGTGATCGTCGACGAGGCGTCGCAGGCCGACCTGTTCGCGCTGCCGGTGCTGGCGCTCGCCGAGCGGGCCGTGGTGGTCGGGGACGACCAGCAGATCGGGCCGCAACTGGGCTTCGTCGGCGCGGTGTCCGGGCTGATCCACAGCCATCTCGGGGACGTGCCGTCGGCCGAGCACTTCGACCCCGAGTCGTCGCTCTACGACCACGCGGTGCGCCGGTCGCCGGAGCGGATTCTGCTCACCGAGCACTTCCGGTGCGTGCCGCAGATCATCGAGTTCTCGTCCCGGCACTACTACGACAGCAAGATCATGCCGCTGCGGGCGGACCGGCCGTCGCTGTCGCCGATCCGCACGGTCTTCCTGGCGGACGGGGTCCGCCAGCCGCTGGCCGGGTTCGGCGACGTCAACATCGCCGAGGCGACCGCGCTGGTGGAGCAGGTGGCCGCGCTGGTGCGGGACCCGGCGTACGACGGCAAGACGCTCGGCGTGATCTCGCTGCTCAGCACGAGCGGGCAGGCGTCGTACCTGCTGGGGTTGCTGCGCGCCGAGATCGGCGAGGACGAGATCCAGGCCCGCCGGCTGCGGGTCGGCGACGCCTACACGTTCCAGGGCGACGAGCGTGACGTGGTGCTGGTGTCCATGGTCGTGTCGGACAACGACCCCAAGCTGGCAGCCTTCACCAAGCGCGAGTATCACCGCCGGGTCAACGTGGCCGCGTCCCGCGCCCGGGACCAGTTGTGGATCTTCCATTCGGTGCGGCCGGGATCGCTGCTGGCCGACGACGCCCGGGCGCTCCTTCTCACGTACGCGCTCAATCTCGCCCCCGCCGAAGAGGTCGCGGGCCTCGCCGCCCGGTGCGAGAGCGACTTCGAGCGGGCGGTGCTCAAACGGCTGACCGGGCGCGGGTTCCGGCCGATCCCGCAGTTCCGGATCGGCGCCTACCGGATCGACTTCGTGCTGAACGCCCCGGACGGGCGGCGGCTGGCGATCGAATGCGACGGGGACAGCTATCACGGCCCCGAGCAGTGGGAGAGCGACATGCGCCGGCAGGCCGTCCTGGAGCGGGTCGGCAACTGCGTTTTCGTACGCATCCGCGGCAGCATCTTCGCCCGCGAGCCGGAGGCGGCCATGCGTCCGGTCTGGCAGCGGATCGCCGAGCTCGACATCACCCCGCCGCCGCGCCGTACCGTGCTGGAGGTCCCGCAGTGGCAGGGCTCCGGCTCGCCGACCGCCCGCCGGCTGGCCGACGGCGCCGCGGCGCTGGCCACGCTGATCCCGTCGGACCGGCGGGTCCGGGTCTCGTTGACCGACTCGCTGGCCGGCAACCTCGCGGCGATCCGGGCGGCCTACCCGGAGCAGCCGGTGGTGGTCGCCGGCGGCGACTGCGGCGTGGACGTGGCGCCGATCGAGGCGGCGCTGGCCGAGCACGGCGACGGCCTCGTGGTGGTTTGGTTCGATGCGCACGCCGACCTCAACACGCCGGCGTCGTCCCCGTCCGGCGCCTTCCACGGCATGGTGCTGCGCACGCTGCTCGGCGACGGCCCGGCCGAGTTGGCGCCGCGGCGCACGTTGCGGCCTGCACAGGTGGTGCTGGCCGGTGTGCGGGCCATGGACCCGGCCGAGAAGGAGTATGTCGAGGAGACCGGCATGGCCCGCGTCGAGGTGGCCGCGATGGCGTCGCTGCCCTCGGTGGTGGCGGCCACCGGTGCCCGGGCCGTCTATCTCCATCTCGACCTGGACGTGCTCGACCCCGCGGAGTTCGCCTCGGTCGGCACGCCGGAGCCGGAGGGCGTGACCCCGGCCCAGCTGGCGGCGGCCGTGCGCGGGCTGACCGCCCGCTTCCCGCTGGCCGGCATGGCGATCACCGAGTACGAGCCGGGCCGCCCCGAGGATCGCGACGTGCTGGCCGGCCTGCTCCGCGCGATCTTCGAGAGCTGACCGCGGTCAGGCGTTGGTGCTGTCCAACTCGATGCGCGCCTTTATCCGGCAGTAGCTGGACAGCAGGGTCACCAGGGCCGGGCCGTCGATCAGTTCCAGCGGGCGGCCGGCCACCGCCTCGAACGCCTCCGGCTCGATCCCGCCGAGCGACACCAGGATGCCCTTGGTCGCGCCGGCCGCCGTCACCGCGCCGGCCAGGGCGTGTACCGCCGCCGCGCCGGCCGGCCCGCCGCGGGTCGCGTGCAGGATCACCTTGCCGCCGAAGACCGGCCGGGGGTCGGCGGCCACCCAGCGGGAGCCGTCGGCGGTGCGGGCCGGGTCGCCCATCTCCAGGCCCAGCACGCCGAAGAGGTCGGTCAGCTGCTTTTCCCACGCGTGGTCCGGGAGCGTGACCAGGTTGGGCCGTTCGTCGATCTCGGCGAGGACGTTGAACTCCTCGGTGAAGTCGCGGTCCGCGTCCCGGTCGAAATCGATCTTCGGGGGTACGCCGGTCAGCTGGTCCGGCTCGGCGGAGAGCGCACCCTGCAGGTGTTTGACACAGGCGACCGCGTCGACCCGGCGCAGCGCGATCTCGGCGAACGTGTCCCGCCGGGTCTTCACCGACACCAGGCAGGGGCGGACGAACCGGCCGGTCCGGCGGTCGATGGTGTCCACGATCCCGTTGAACGACACCTGCCGCACCAGGCCGCCGCGGTCGGCCTCGATGACCTCGTGGATGGTGCGCAACGTCACCCGGGCGATCACCTCGACATACCGCCGGCGGATCTCCGCCTCGTCGCGGGGGATCGCCGCCAGGTCGTCGCGCAGCCGGTCGTAGCGATACTCCTTGACGACCGGGATCACCTCGATCGGCGGCAGGTGATACTCGATCAGCAGGTGGTGCTGCTTGGGCAGGTAGGCCAGCCGGAAGTGCTGCGGGAAGTCGTCGGGGTAGACGGAGTTGCCCAGCACCATCGCGAAGTACTCGACCACCGACGCCGGGTCGGCGCCGGCCACCGCGGCGGCGAACCGGTCGACCTCGGCGTTGTAGGCCACCATCCGGGCCTCGTACTTGCGTTTGCTCTCCTCATACGCCCGGCGGCGCGCCGCCAGCCGGCGCTTGCGGTCCTCCTCGGCGGCCTGCCAGCGGGCGTGCGCCTCCTCGTACACCCGCCGGGCGCTCGCCGTCTGCTGCTGGTGCAGCCGCTCCCCGCCGAGGATCTTGCCGACCCCGCGGGGCTGCGGCGGGACGTAGCTGGCCCAGTTCGGCTCCGGCAGCGGGCGGCTCAGCGGGCCGGGATCGAACGGCGGCACGGTCAGGGGCTTCTTGAACACTTCGAGGTCGATGTGATCGTCGACATCCAGCGTGGAGAGCAGCAGCGCGTCCAGGTCGCTGAGCCGGGCGCGGACCTCGGCGTTGGCCGCCGCCGCGCCGGCCGTGCGCGCCTCGGTGTACAGCCGCTGGCGTTCCCGCTGTCGCTCCACGTCGGACGCTGCCTGCTGCGCTGCCGCGATCGCGAGATCGGCGTTGCGCCGGATCAACTCGCGTTGCTGCTGCGCGGCGGTGTTCGCCCTCTGCGCGGCCGCCGTCTGCGTGGCGTGCGCCCGCTGCATGTCCCGAATGATGCCCATGCTTCGTCCTCGCTCCGCGTCGGTCCAATCGCCACCATATCCGTGGTTTGCGACATGGTTACGCGGCGCGTGCCGGCGAGAGCGCTGCGTGCATGTCCGGCCGAAATGGCGGGTAGAAATCGCAGAAGGTTCCATCGTCGGCACTAGCAGTAACTGTCTGTCATGAAAGAGACGTTAATCGTGATTAAGAACTACGCAGCGCAGTGGTCATCCGATCAGTTCTTTCCCTACTCTGATCGGGCGAGAAAGCGCAGTTGACGAGTTTGTTGGAGGGCGGTTCAAAACATTGACGCGGACGTCCACTGTTATCTCGCACCAGTGACGGGTCGTAATAGTCGAGGGGTGACAGTGAACCGTGGGGGGAGGTGGCGGGAGCATGGTGGCACCGGACGGTCGGCGTGATGTCCCGCCGTCCCTTCCCGAGCCGCGCCCTCCCGCCGACGACCGTCCGGTCGCCGGCGGCCCCGCGTGGTTCTCCTACACGGCCAACGGCGACCAGATCGTCTGGTCGTCCGCGCTGCGCGCCATGCTCGGCCGGACACCCCAGCAGAACGAGGTGAGCCGCAAGGTCCTCGCCCGGTACGTGCACCGGGACGACCACGCCAAGGCGCTCGGCGCGATCACCCGTACGTGGACCAGCCAGACCCCGGTCCGCACCACGGTGCGGCTGATGCGCCCGGACGGCAGCTGGTTCGACGTGGACTGCCGCCTGGAACCGGTGACCGGCGCGGACGGCACGGTCCGCGGCATCCGCGGCACGGTGACCGACGTCACCGCGCGCGAGCGGGCCCGCCGCGAGCTCGACCGGCTCACCCGGCGCGGCGAGACCGTACAGGCGTCGCTGATCGAGCCCGATCCGGCGACCGGCCTGCTCACCCGGGCCCGGTTCGCCGACGAGATCGACCGGGCGCAGCGCCGCGGCGGCGGTGCCGTGCTGGTGATCCGGATCCAGCCGCAGCGGCCCGGCGACGCCGACGGGGTCCGTCCCGAGCGCAAGGCGGACCTGCTGCACCGGGCCGCCCGGGTGCTCGAGGGCGTGGTCCAGCCCGACGCGCTGCTCGGCCGGGTCGGTCCCAACGAGATCGGCCTGCTGCTGACCGGCATCTCCTGGTCGATGGCGCGCCGGCAGGCCGAGCTGCTGGTCCAGGCGTTGCGCTCGCAGACCTTCGTGCTGCCGGACACCTGGCTGCACGCGCTCGCCTGGGGCGGGCTGGTGCGGTTCCGGGAGGATGCCGAGGCCGGCAGCCACGACCTGCTGATCGACGCCGAACACGCCTGGCGGGAGTCGCGCGAGTCGGACCGGTCGCTCACCCTCGTACCGGACCCGGTGCCGGTGCGTGACCGGCAGGGTTCCTACCGCAGCCGGGTGGCCAACGCGCTCGGCACCGACCGGTTCACCCTCTACTCGCAGCCCATCCTCGAACTGCAGAGCAACAACGTCACCCGGCACGAGCTGTTGCTGCGGGTGCTCGACGAGGCGGACGGGCCGCAGTCGCCGAGCCAGGTGCTGGACACCGCGGAACGGCTGGACGCGGTCTTCGACATCGACCTGTGGGTGGTCGAGCGGGCCATGCAGCTCGCCGCCGACCAACCGGACCGGGCGCTGCAGATCAATCTGTCCGGCCGCTCGGTCGGCGACCCGCGGCTCACCGACGAGGTGGAGCGGCTGATCGAGCAGTACCGGGTGAAGCCGGAACAACTCACCTTCGAGATCACCGAGACCGCGCTGATCGGCAACCTCAGCGAGGCCCGCCGGTTCGCCGACCGGATCCGCGACCTCGGCTGCGAGCTGGCCCTCGACGACTTCGGCTCGGGCTATGCGTCCTTCCGCTACCTGCGGATCTTCCCGATCGACCTGGTCAAGATCGACGGGGAGTACGTGGTGGGCCTCGTCGACAATCCGCAGGATCAGGTGCTGGTGCGCGCCTTGGTGCAGGTGTGCCAGGCGTACGGGATCCGCACCGTCGCCGAATTCGTGCAGGACGAGCCGACCCTGCGCTTGCTGCGCGAACTCGGCGTCGACTACGTCCAGGGCTATCTGATCGGCCGGCCGTCGCCGGTGCGGCCGGATCGGTTGCGCCACGCCTGACCGGGGTATACGGGCGGCATGGAACACTTCACGATCGCCACCGTGGCCGAGCAGAACCCGGATTTCCGCCGCGTCCTGTGGACCGGGAAGCACACCCAACTGGTCATCATGACCATCCCGCCGGGCGGCGAGATCGGCGAGGAGGTCCACGAGGTGGACCAGATCCTCACCTTCGTCAGTGGGGTGGGCAAGGCCGTGGTCTCCGGGCAGACCCGCAAGGTCGCCCAGGGTGACCTGGTCGTGGTGCCGGCCGGCCACAAGCACAACTTCACCAACGAGGGCCCCAACCCCCTGGTCCTTTACACCGTGTACGGCCCGCCCGAGCACGCCGACGGCGCTGTCCACAAGACCAAGGAGGAGGCGGACCGGTTGGAGGAGGCCGGCAAGGACGAGCCACCGAGCTGAGACACGGCACCGGGACCGGTCGAGGCCCCCCAGCCGACCGGTCCCGGCGCCGTGCCGGGGTGGAAAGTTCCCGCGCAGCGTACCCGGGACAATGTCACCCGTCGATCAAATCGATGCCGTTCCGCCCGTACGTCGACCCGGATCGTGACCTTCGACCGTTCACTACTAACCTTCCTACATGGACGAACCGCGGTGGTTGAGCGAGGAGCAGCAGCAGACGTGGCGCCGCTTCGCCGAGGTGCTCGTCAAGGTTCCCGCCGCCCTTGAGGGCCAGCTTCAGCGCGACGCCGGGCTGACCATGATGGGCTACATCGTCTTGTTCACCCTCTCCGAGCAGCGCGATCACCGGCTTGCCATGAGCAAACTCGCCAAGAACGTCAACGCCTCACTCTCCCGGCTCTCGCACGTGGTCGCTCGTCTGGAGGGCCAGGGCTGGGTGCGGCGCGAGCGGGACCCGGAGGACGGCCGGGTGCAGATCGCGGTGCTCACCGAGGAGGGGTACGACAAGGTCGTACGCTCCGCGCCGGGCCACGCCGAGGCGGTGCAGCAGCTGATCTTCGACCGGCTCTCCCCGGCCCAGGTGCGGCAGCTCGCCAAGCTGGCCGACGCCCTGCTCGACTCGCCGGTCGAGGTCCGTCAGCTGGGCTGACGCGGCGTGTCCCGGGCAATACCCTGAGGGCGGCGGAGTGATCGGCGACGAAGGGGTGGCCAGATGAGTCAGCGAGTGCGGGGCGTCATCGCCCGAGGCAAGGGCGCGCCGGTCGAGACGACCACGATCGTGATCCCGGATCCGGGGCCCGGCGAGGCGATCGTGCAGATCCAGGCCTGCGGCGTCTGCCACACCGACCTGCACTACCGCGAGGGCGGCATCAACGACGACTTCCCGTTCCTGCTCGGGCACGAGGCCGCGGGCGTGGTCGAGGCGGTCGGCAGCGGCGTCACCGACGTGGCACCCGGCGACTTCGTGGTGCTCAACTGGCGCGCGGTCTGCGGCAACTGCCGGGCCTGCCGCCGCGGCAAGCCGTGGTATTGCTTCGCCACCCACAACGCCACCCAGAAAATGACGCTCGAGGACGGCACCGAGCTCAGCCCGGCGCTCGGCATCGGCGCCTTCGTGGAAAAGACCCTGGTCGCGGCCGGCCAATGCACCAAGATCGACCCGCGCGCCCGGCCCGCCGCGGTCGGCCTGCTCGGCTGCGGGGTGATGGCCGGCCTGGGTGCGGCGATCAACACCGGCGGGGTGACCCGCGGCGACTCGGTCGCGGTGATCGGCTGCGGCGGGGTGGGCGACGGCGCGGTGGCCGGTGCGGCGCTGGCCGGCGCCACCACGATCATCGCGGTGGACACCGACAAGCAGAAGCTCGAATGGGCGCGCGGGTTCGGTGCCACCCACACGATCAACGCGCGGGAGACCGACGTGGTGGCCGGGATCAAGGAGCTGACCGGCGGCTTCGGGGCCGACGTGGTGATCGAGGCGGTGGGCCGGCCGGAGACGTACGAGCAGGCCTTCTACGCCCGTGACCTGGCCGGCACGGTGGTGCTGGTCGGCGTGCCGACCCCGGACATGAAGATCGAGCTGCCGCTGCTCGAAGTGTTCGGCCGCGGCGGCGCCCTCAAGTCCAGCTGGTACGGCGACTGCCTGCCGAGCCGCGACTTCCCCATGCTCACCGAGCTCTACCTGCAGGGCCGCCTCGACCTGGACGCCTTCGTCACCGAGGAGATCCGGCTGGACCAGGTCGAGGAGGCCTTCGGCAAGATGCACAGCGGCGGCGTGCTCCGGTCGGTGGTGCTCTTCTAGGCGGCCCGGGCGTACGCCGGCACCGACCGGTCGGCCAGCAGATCCAGGGCGAGGGCCGCGGTCCAGCTGAAGGTGGGCGCGCCGAGGCCCTCGCCGGTGCTCGGGTGGAAATACTCGAAATGCCCGTTGCGGTGCACCAGCCGGACCATCGCGGTGCGCAGGTCCTCCGCCTCGTCCCGGAAGCCGTGTACGAGCAGGCCGCGGCGAAGCAGCCAGTTCACGTTGATCCAGATCGGGCCGCGCCAGTAACGCAACGTGTCGAAGCCGGCCGCGGTCCGGTCATAGCTGGGCACCGGCAGATCGGTCAGCCCGAACCGCGCCGACCGGGCCTCCGCCATGATCCCGTCGACCTGCTCGGCCGGCAGGTCGGGCAGCATGAGCGGGACCAGGCCGCTGATGCACCGGGCCGGGCTGAGCGCGCCGGTGAGCACGTCCCGGGCGTGGAAAGTGCGGGTCTGCGGGTTCCAGAGGTGCTTGACGATGGCCGCGGTGATCCGCTGTGCCCGGTCGCGGTGCGCGTCGGCCTCGGCCGCGAAGCCCAGCTCGCCCGCGATCTGGGCGAGGGCCAGTTCGGCGGCGCCCCGGATCGCGTTGAACGACGGGCACTCGGTCGCGAAGGCGTGCCGGTCGCGCAGCCCGGCGTCCGAATAGCCCCCGGCGCGGTAGCTGAGCACCAGGCCGACGTACCGGGCGTAGTCCTCGTCGGTGGGCCGGTGCGCGGCGTCCGACACGTCCAGGTCGCGGCGCCGGTAGGTGGTCAGCAGCGCGAGGTCGGCCGGCACGTTGGCCATCGCCGCGTCCCAGGCCGGGCTGTTGTCCAGGCCGGACTCCCACGGGTGCACGATGCTGGCCAGCCCGCTGCCGCCGAGGTCTCGCGGGCCGGCGAGGTAGCGCTGCTGGGCCACCAGGCGCGGGTAGAGCCACTCCAGCTCGGTGCGGGCCTCCGCCGCGCAGGCCGCGCCGTGCGCCGCGGCGCGCCGGTAGACCTCCCAGGCGGCCACGGCGTGCATGGGCGGCTGGACGATGCCGGTGCTGCCCCGGGGCGCGCGTTGCCCGTACGCCGGGACGTCCCAGAACGCCGGGCCGGGGAAGTAGTCGGCCTCGGCGGTCGCCGGGTCGAAGACGATGTGCGGGACCCGGCCGTCCGGCCACTGTGCCTCGAACAGGCTGCGCAGGTCGCGCCAGGCGCGGGTGGGTTTGACGTAGGCCAGGCCGATGGCGATGAAGGCGGCGTCCCAGCTCCACTGGTGGGGATAGAGGCGGCGGGAGGGGACCATGTGATCGCCGGACCAGTTGATCTCCAGGACTCTGGTGGCAGAGTTCCAGACTTCGGTCCGGTCCATTGCGGTGGTGGGGTGGTCGGAGGAGAGGAGTTCGGCAGACATCTCAGTCACTAGGGCAGAGGTCGGGGGGAGTTCGTCGTGCATCTCGGATGAAGCCCTTTCCGCTGCGGTTCCCGGTAAACCCCTTGATCGGATGCATGGGGTCGCGCTGAAGAGAACCGAGCGGTCATTGATCGGGCACGGACTGGCGGTGTGGCTCCGGGCCGGATTCACCCGGCACCTGGGGGGACATCAAATCGGTTTCGCGGCGGCGTGCAACCAACCGTTCGGCCGGGTCTGCCTACGCCGCTCGCCCGATCTTGGTGGGGACGAGCCGCCACAGCCGGCTGCGTTGTCCCGGCAGGTAGGGGGAGTCCAGCCGCTTGGCGACGACCCCGGGCAGGCCCTGCGCGCCGGCCGCCGCCAGGGCGAACTCGCCGCCGCCGGGGAAGTAGGGCGGCGTCTGCCAGTTCGGGCCGGCCACCGACAGCCCCTCCAGCAACTCGCGCCGCTCGGCGTAGCGGATCACCTCGGCCGTCGAATGACCTTCGAGCCAGAGCAGGTCGTACGCGAGGAACTGCACGGGCGTACGTTCGGCGGCCCGCCTGGCCGCCGCCGAGTCCTTCGGCGCCCGCCGCCGGTCGAGCAGCCGGGGCTCCGGCCGGGTGCCGTCGAACGCCACGATCTCGCCGTCCAGCACGGCCTCGGTCGGCGCGAGTTCCGGACCGAGCGCCCGCACCTCGGGATACCACGAGGTCACGTCGTCGCCGGCCGCGTCCAGCAGGCGTACCCGGCCGCCCGAGACGAACGCCACGACGCGCCGCCCGCCCCAGGCCATCTCATAGCCCCAGTCCGGGTCGTCGGCCGGCAGGCCGGCGGCCGTGCTGGCGAGCATCGGCGCCACCGTCTCGGGCATCGGTTCCCAGCCCGGCTCCGGCGGATCCATCCGGCGCACCATCCAGTCGGCTCCGCCGGTCTGGAAGAAGATGTACCGGCCGGTGGTGCGCTCGCCGTGGAAGGTGACGCCGATCTCGTCGTCGCGCCACTTGTCGGTCTCGTAGGTGCCCCGGTCGAAGATCGTCATCCGCCCGCCGCCGTACTCGCCGGCCGGGATCTCGCCGGCGAAGTCGAGGTATTCGAGCGGGTGGTCCTCGGTGTGTTTGGCCAGGTTGTTGCGGGTCCGGTCGCGCGGCAGCCCGCGCGGCACGGCGAACGAGACGAGTACGCCGTCGCGCTCCAGCCGGACATCCCAGTGCAGGCTGCGGGCGTGGTGCTGCTGGATGACGAAGCGGCGCCGGCCGGTCTCCGCCGGCGTGTCCGCCGGGACCGGCTCGGGGGTACGGCGAGAGTCGCGCTTGCGCCGGTAGTCGGTGAGCCGATCGGTCATACCGTCATTGTCTTCCCGCGGCGGGCGAGAAATACACCGAGGTAATTTGTCGTACCCCCCTGGGAGGGTGACTTCCATGTATGAGGAATGGCCTTCGGTCCTGCCGCATGTGATCGCCTGGCGCAGTTTCGCGCCGCCCGGCGCCGCAGCCAAGCGCATCCTGCCGGACGGCTGCCTCGACCTCATCTGGCAGGACGGCACGGTCTTCATCGCCGGGCCGGACACGACGGCCCAGGTCGGGGTTTCCGTCGCCGGCAGCCGGCTCGCCGCCCTGCGGTTCGGCGCCGGCACCGGTCCGGGGGTGCTCGGCCTGCCGGCCGGCGAGCTGACCGACCGCCGGGTGCCGCTCGACGCGGTGTGGCCGGCCGCCGACGTGCGGCGGATCGCCGAGGCCGCCGACCCGCTGGCCGCGCTCACGGCGGCCGCCGCCCGGCGCTGGCAGGAGCCCGACCCGGCGATGGTCGCCCTGGCCGCCGGGGCCCGGGCCGGGGTGCCGGTCGGCGCGGTCGCCGAGCGGTGCGGGCTGAGCGCCCGCCAGCTGCAGCGGCGCAGCAACGCGGCGTTCGGCTACGGGCCCAAGACGCTGCACCGGGTCTTCCGGCTGCAGCGGGCGGTGGCCCTGGCCCGGGCCGGCCGTCCATTCGCGGCGGTCTCGGCCGACGCCGGCTACGCCGACCAGGCCCATCTCGCGCGCGAGGTGCGGGCGATGGCCGGCGTTCCGCTCGGCGCCCTGCTCAGCCCGGGTCCTTGACCCAGGCGAAAAGGTCCACGACGTTGCCGTCCGGGTCGCGCACCTGGGCATAGCGCTGCCCCCACGGCGCGTCCCAGGGCGCCCTGGCCGAGGGGTGGCCGGCGGCCGTCAGTTCGGCGTGGACGCGGTCCACCTCGGCCGGGTCGGCACATTGGAAGGCCCAGCCGCCGCCGGGCGGCCCGGGCTGAAAATCCGGGTCGAAATGCCGCAGCGCGTCGTGCGTGTCCCACATGAGACGAATGCCGCCCGCGACCACCGCCTCGGTGTGCGGCTCGTGCTCGGCCCCGGGCGGGAAGTCCAGGCCGAGCCGGCGGTAAAAGGCGAGGGAGGTTGCCATGTCGGCCACCGCGAGGCCGATCGCGTTGAAGGTGGGTGCCATGCCGCTCACGGTACGAGGACCGGGTGAAGCGGTCTTGAACAAATCGGACACGTTGATCATCGTGGGTTTCCTGGATCCGTGGCTCGCGGTAGTGTCTTGGCTCCGACGCGTGTCCGACCAGCGGGAGGCATGGCAGCGAATGAGGTTGCGCATCCTGGTGGCGGGCGCCGGAATCGCCGGTTTGGCCGTCGCGCGGGCCCTTCGGCTGGCCGGTCACCGGCCCGAGGTGGTCGAGGAACTGCCGGCCAGCATGCTGCCCGGCGCGGGCATCTACCTTCCGGGCAACGCGTCGCGGGCGCTGCGCCAGCTCGGGCTCGACGCGCCGCTGAGGCCCCTCGGCGACCTCATCTTCCGGCAGGTGTTCCTCGACTCCCGCGGCCGTGAGCTGTTCGAGATGGATGTGGCCGGGCTCTGGGCCGGGGTCGGCGAGTCGCGCGCGTTGTCCCGGGCCGACCTGCAGCAGGTCCTGCTCACCGGAGTGGGCGGCGAGGTGCGGTATGACACCGCGGTGCGCGAGCTGGAGCTGTTCGACCACACCGCCAAGGTCGAGTTCTCAGACGGCACCGTGGCGGAGTATGACCTGGTGATCGGCGCCGACGGCCGGCGCTCGACGATCCGCGCCAAGGCCGGGCTGGGCGGTCCGGCCACCCCGACCGGCCAGATCGTCTTCCGCTCGGTGGTCAGCGGCGGGCCGCCGCTGAGCGACTGGACGGCCCTGCTCGGGCGCCGGTCCTCCGTCGTGGCGATGCCGATGGGTGGGCGCAAGCTCTACTGCTACGCCGACGTGACCGCGCCGGACGAGCCGAATCCCGAGGACCCGCTGGCCTACCTGCGCGAACAGTTCGGCTCGTTCGGCGGGCCGGTGCCGGCCATCCTCGACGCGATCGAAAAGGTGTCGGTCGCGCGTACCGACGAGGTCGTCCTGGACCGGTGGTCGCGCGGGCCGGTGCTGCTGGTCGGCGACGCCGCGCACGCGACCGCACCGACGCTGGCCCAGGGCGCCGCCATGTCCTTCGAGGACGCGGTGGTGCTCGGCGAGGAGTTGCGGGCCGCCGACGGCGACGTGCCCGCGGCCCTCCGGGCGTATGAGGCCCGCCGCCGTCCCCGCTGCGGCGAGGTGCGTGACCACACCCGGGAACGCGACCGCACCCGCGACGTACCCCCGGCGCTGCGCGACCCGATGTTGCGCAGGCGCGGCCTGCGGATCTTCGCCGACCAGTACCGCGCACTGGTCCCGCCGCTCTGAGCATGATCGGTCGCTAGGGCAACCCCGCGCCGGGCGGGGCCCGGCGGGGGACTATTCTGCCTGCGAGGTACGCCTTTCCCTACGGGCGCACTGAGTGGGACGAACGAGACAACGGAGGCTATTCGTGACGACCGTTGCGCCTAAGCCGATCGTGACCCGGCCATACCCGGTCCGGCGGCAGGTCAAGGGTTCGGCAATCGCCCGGATCCTGCGCACGACGGACGCGAAGCAGATCGGGATCATGTACATGATCACCTCCTTCGTGTTCTTCATGCTGGGCGGCCTCATGGCGCTGCTCATGCGCGCCGAGCTGGCCCGCCCCGGCACCCAGATCCTCTCGCCGGAGCAGTACAACCAGCTGTTCACGATGCACGGCACGATCATGCTGCTGTTCTTCGCGACGCCGATCGTGTTCGCGTTCGCGAACTTCGTGGTGCCGATCCAGATCGGTGCGCCGGATGTGTCGTTCCCCCGGCTCAACTCGTTCGCCTACTGGCTTTACCTGTTCGGCGGCACGATCACGATCTGCGGCTTCTTCACCCCGGGCGGCGCGGCCGACTTCGGCTGGTTCGCCTACACGCCGCTGAGTGACTCGCTGCACTCGCCGGGCATCGGCGGCAACATGTGGGTGGTCGGCCTGGCGATCTCCGGGCTGGGCACCATCCTCGGTGGCGTCAACATGATCACCACGATCCTGACCCTGCGGGCGCCGGGCATGACCATGTTCCGGATGCCGATCATGACGTGGAACATCCTGGTCACCAGCCTGCTGGTGGTCATGGTCTTCCCGTTCCTGGCGGCCGCGTTGTTCGCCCTGGCCGCCGACCGGGTGCTCGGCGCGCACGTGTTCGACGTGCACACCGGCGGGCCGATGCTGTGGCAGCACCTGTTCTGGTTCTTCGGCCACCCCGAGGTGTACATCGTGGCGCTGCCGTTCTTCGGCATCATCACCGAGGTCATCCCGGTGTTCAGCCGCAAGCCGGTGTTCGGCTACAAGGGCCTGGTCTCGGCGACGCTGC
>Ga0070668_100000924_pt1 | contig 20475 bp, 16 predicted proteins | sample KBSS43metaG_FD_64661 | JGI IMG/M metagenome (GOLD analysis project Ga0070668, IMG submission 64661) | Switchgrass rhizosphere microbial communities from Kellogg Biological Station, Michigan, USA - KBS S4-3 metaG | ecosystem: Host-associated > Plants > Roots > Rhizosphere > Soil ...
CATGGCGGCCGCGCAGAGCCGGCCCGACCAGCAGGCCTACTTCGGCCTCTACAAGGAGCTGGTCGAGACCAACACGACGCTGAGCCAGGGCAGCTGTACCGAGGCGGCGGCGAAGATGCAGGCGCGGCTCAAGGCGGCGGGCCTGAAGGACGACCAGCTCGTCGCGTTCAGCACGCCCGAGCATCCCAAGGACGGTGGCCTCGTCGCGATCTATCCCGGCACGACCAAGCAGAAACCGATCCTGCTGCTCGCCCATATCGATGTGGTCGAGGCCAAGCGCGAGGACTGGGAGCGCGATCCGTTCAAGCTGGTCGAGGAGAACGGCTACTATTACGCTCGCGGTACCGTCGACGACAAGGCGATGGCCTCGATCTGGGTCGACACGCTCGTGCGCTTTGCCCAGTCCGGCTACAAGCCCAAGCGCACGATCAAGTTGGCGCTGACGTGCGGCGAGGAGAGCAGCGGTGCGTTCAATGGCGCGGAGTACCTCGCCCAGAACAAGCGCGACCTGATCGATGCCGCCTACGCGCTCAACGAAGGCGGCGGCGGGCGCACCGACGGCAAGGGCAAGGTCCTGCTGCAGACGCTGCAAGTCGGCGAAAAGGCCTATCAGGACTTCACGCTTACTGCCACCAACCCGGGTGGCCACAGCTCGCAGCCCGTCAAGGACAACGCGATCTACGATCTGTCCGCCGCGCTGCTGAAGGTCGGCGGCTACGAGTTTCCGGTGGAGTTCAACGAGGTCACCAAGGCCTTCTTCGTCAAGACCGGCAAGCTGCGCGGGGGCGAGCTGGGCCAGGCGATGCAGGCGCTCGCCGCCAATCCGTCCGATACCGCGGCGCTGGCGATCGTCGACCAGGACAAGACCTTCCACTCGATGCTGCGCACCACGTGTGTCGCGACGCTGGTGAACGCGGGCCATGCGCTCAACGCGCTGCCCCAGCGGGCGACCGCCAACGTCAACTGCCGCATGTTCCCCGGCCGGACCGCGGACGAGACCCAGGCCGCGCTCGCCGCGGCGATCGGCAATCCGAAGATCACCATCGAGCAGCGGGTGAAGGACAAGCCGATCGCCAAATCGCCGCCGCTCGACCCGGCGATCGTCAAGCCGGTGGAGACTCTCGCCGCCAAGTACTTCCCCGGGGCGCCGGTGATTCCCGCGATCTCCACCGGTGCCACCGATGGCGTCTACCTTGGGGCCGCCGGCATCCCCACATACGGCGTCCCGAGCGTGTGGACCGATCCCGACGGCAACGGCACCCACGGATTGAACGAGCGGATCGAGGTCAAGGCGCTCTACACCGCGCGCGACTACTTGTACGACTTGGTGAAGACACTGGCAGGTTGAGCGCGGCGCAGCGGCACCTCGGGCTCGACTTGGGGGCCGCTTGCGACAGCAACAAGCCATGCTGCAGGTGCAAAGCCGCCCGGTTGTCTCGAACACGGTACGACACGCGCCGTGCCCATGAAAAAGGCGGCCCTTGTGGGGCCGCCTCTTCGGTCTGCTGCGACTCTTTACCTCAGGCGAGGGTGAGAGCGAACGCCAGGGCGCTGACGCCCAGGGCCGCGGCGAGACCGAACGTCCGTTGGACGAGGGTCATGGCACTTTCCTCCTGTTTGTCGAAGGCCGGCTTACTGCCGATCTCCTTCGCAGCTGCAACATAGGAAGTTTAGTAATTTTCGCAATGTCGAAGGAAACAAGATAACTTGCATTCCTTGCAACTGGCAGTGCGAGAGCCGGGCCCAGTCTAGAGGCGCCCCAAGCTGGACACCTGCGCCTCACGCGACTAATTCGCCGCCATGACAGTCCAGCCCTCAGACTCCGTCCTCATCGTCGACTTCGGCAGCCAGGTCACGCAGCTCATCGCCCGCCGCGTGCGCGAGGCGGGGGTCTATTCCGAGATCGCGCCGTTCTCCGCGGCGGGGGAAGCGTTCGCACGGCTCGATCCGATCGGCGTGATCCTGTCCGGCTCGCCGGCCTCGGTCCTCGACAGCGATGGCCCGCGCATCCCCGAGGCGATCCTCGCCAGCGGCCGGCCGATGCTGGGCATCTGCTATGGCCAGCAGGCGCTGATGCACCAGCTCGGTGGCGAAGTGCTGCTGGGCGACAGCGGCGAATTCGGCCGCGCCTTCATCGAGATCGACGACACTTGCGCGCTGTTCGACGGGCTGTGGCAAGTGGGCGAGCGCCATCAGGTCTGGATGAGCCACGGGGACAAGGTGACCCGGCTGGCCGAGGGCTTCCGGCCGGTCGCCGCCAGCCCCGGCGCGCCGTTCGCGGTGATCGCCGACGATGCCCGGCGGATCTACGCGATGCAGTTCCACCCCGAAGTGGTGCATACGCCCGATGGCGCCCGGCTGCTCAAGAACTTCGTGCGCCACGTGTGCGGCATGGCCGGCGACTGGACGATGGCCGAGTTCCGCAAAACCAAGATCGAGGAGATCCGCGCGACTGTCGGCGACAAGCGCGTGATCTGCGGCCTTTCGGGCGGGGTCGACAGTGCGGTCGCGGCGCTGCTGATCCACGAGGCGGTGGGCGACCAGCTGACGTGCGTGTTCGTGGACGGCGGCATCCTGCGCGCAGGCGAGGCGGAGCAGGTCGTTTCGCTGTTTCGCGGGCACTACAATATCCCGCTGGTCCACGTCGATGCCTCGACCCTGTTCCTCAAGGGGCTGGAAGGCGTCACCGACCCCGAGGCCAAGCGCAAGTTCATCGGCAAGACCTTCATCGACGTGTTCGAGGACGAGGCGAAGAAGATCGGCGGCGCCGAGTTCCTGGCGCAAGGCACGCTCTACCCGGACGTGATCGAGAGCGTCAGCTTCACCGGCGGGCCGTCGGTGACGATCAAGAGCCACCACAACGTCGGCGGCCTGCCCGAACGCATGAACATGAAGCTGGTCGAGCCCTTGCGCGAGCTGTTCAAGGACGAAGTGCGCGAGCTGGGCCGCGAGCTTGGCTTGCCCGAAGTGTTCGTCGGCCGCCATCCGTTCCCCGGGCCCGGCCTTGCCATCCGCATCCCGGGCGAAGTCACGCGCGAGCGTTGCGACATCCTGAGGAAGGCCGACGCGATCTACCTGGAGGAAATCCGCAACGCGGGGCTGTACGATGCGATCTGGCAGGCGTTCGCGGTGCTGCTGCCGGTCAAGACCGTGGGCGTGATGGGCGATGGTCGCACCTACGACAACGTCTGCGCCCTGCGCGCCGTCACCTCGACCGACGGCATGACCGCCGACATCTACCCCTTCGACGCCCAATTCCTCAGCCGCGTGGCGACCCGCATCATCAACGAGGTCAAGGGGATCAACCGCGTCGTCTACGACTACACCAGCAAGCCGCCCGGCACGATCGAGTGGGAATGATTTAGGCCCCTCCAGGGGTAACCGGAAGCACGCCGCTGTACGATACAAGCCGCTGATAATAAAAAGATTTTTTCCATGTCTATCAGTGGTTGTCGGTGGGAATAGATCGACAACGCCGGGCCGCATGATGGGCCTCGCTCATGTGGATCACCACGAAATTTGAAAGCACTGCCATGCCGAGTGTCGTCGCGCCGAGTTCGGAATGCCGGCAGTGCAGATCACGGAAGTAGAGGTCGGGCGACCCATCGGGGCGCCGACCGGCTTCGAGCCGATCGAGATCGTCGACCACGAAGAGGGAGACGTCCGATCGGAGGCGTAGAGCGTTGTCGTGTCCTGGGTGATGTCGACGCGGTTGCAGATGCCGGTCGACCAGTCGAGCACGCCGGCCTCTCCTCCAAACCTCCATTCGTCACGGAAAAATCGTCTGCACTCTTACTCTCAGGAGCGTTGCGGGGCGGGCGGTGCGGAACCGCCCGCGACCCGCTCCGCAAGGCCGGCTTAAAGCTGCACGACCTCGCCGTCTTCCTTGGTGAAGCTTTCCGGCTTGCGTTCAAGCAGGTCGAGTACGGCTTCCGACGGCCGAGACAGTTTCACGCCCTTAGGCGTGACCACGATCGGCCTGTTCACCAGGATCGGGTGCTCGACCATCGCATCAAGGAACTGATCGTCGGTCGTGTCCGGATTGAGGAGGCCGAGATCGGCGGCCGGCGTCCCTTTTTCGCGCAGGATGTCGCGCGCATGTGCTTCCATCGCCGCGAGCAGTTCCTGAAGCTGTGGCCGCGTCCACCCTGCCTGGAGATATTCGATGACCGTCGGCTCGTAGCCGGCGGCCCGGATCATGGCGAGGGTATTGCGGGACGTGCCGCAGGCGGGGTTGTGGTAAATCGTGATCGGGAAATTGCTCATGCGAAGCGCTCCTGTCGAAATAGCCACCCGCAAAGCGCTGCCGCGACCGCGGCACCCGCGAGTTGGGCGAGGATGAAAGCCGGAGCGGACGAAGGTGCGATGCCGGCGAAGGTGTTGCTCAGCGACCGTGCCGCCGTCACGGCCGGGTTAGCGAACGACGTCGAGGCCGTGAACCAGTATGCCGAGGTGATGTAGAGGCCGACGATGAACGGCGTTGCGTCGGGTCGGAAGCGAAGCGAGCCGAGGATCGCGGCGATGAGGCCGAAGGTGGCCACACCTTCGGAAAACGCCTGCGCGCTGCCATCCCTGAGCTTGGCGGAAACCTGGAGCATCGCCTCACCGAACATGAGATGGGCGACCCACGCGCCCACGATCGCGGCAATCATCTGGACCATGATGTAGGCTGCCGCGACCGACGCTCCAATTTCTCCCCGCGCCGCGAACACCAGGGTAACGGCTGGGTTCAAATGCGCCCCGGAGATCGGACCGAAGACGGTGATGAGCACCACCAAGCCGGTGCCGGTCGCGATCGTGTTGCCGAGCAGGGCGATCGCAATGTTCCCGCCGGCGAGGCGCTCGCCCATGATTCCCGATCCGATGACGATGGCGAGCAGGAGCGCAGTCCCCAGCCCTTCCGCGGCAAGCCGTCGAGGCACATCGAAAGGCTGAAGCGGCGGTTCCAAGCTCGGCGATGTAGCTTCGGCACCGGATACCACGCGCGTCGTCACTGCACGCCTTCCGGATCGGATGCGCAGCAAGCCGCGCGGTTCACGACCTCAGCCAAGGGCGCGCAGATTTCCGATGCGCCCTGGCAGCAATCCTCCATGAGGAAGCCGAGCAGCTCGCCCATGCGATCGAAGGACGCGGTGTATATGATCGAGCGACCTTCGCGCCGGGAGTCGATCAGACCGGCATTGCTCAGCACGTTGAGGTTGGCCGAGAGCGTGTTCGGCGGCACGCCAAGGCGCCTTGCGATCTCACCCGCCGGAACGCCGTTGCTCCCCGCCTGCACCAGCATACGAAAGACGGCAAGCCGGCCTTCATGGGCCAGCGCGGAAAGAGCGGTGACAGCAAGCTTGATTTCCATATTTCCACGATATTAGAAGTATGGTGCTTTGCCAAGCCGGAGTATTCGATGTCCGACAGCTTTCCCGCGCTCGCCCCTGAGTTTTTCGATGCGCCAAACCAGCAGAAACTGGCGCCCGCTCGCGTGTCGTCGCACGCGCCACGATTCCTGCTGCTCTATGGCTCCTTGCGCGAGCGCAGCTACAGCCGATTCGTGATCGAGGAAGCCGACCGTCTGCTCCGCAGTTTCGGCGCGGAAACCCGGATATTCGATCCGCGCGGCCTGCCGCAGCCGGACGATGCCCCGGCGAGCCATCCGAAGGTGGCAGAGTTGCGCGAACTGTCGATCTGGTCGGAGGGTCATGTGTGGTGCTCGCCAGAGCGCCATGGCGCGATGACGGGCATCTTCAAAAGCCAGATCGACTGGCTACCGCTGGAAAGTGGCGGCGTGCGGCCGACGCAGGGACGCACGCTTGCCGTCTGTCAGGTGTCGGGCGGCTCTCAGTCGTTCAACGCCGTCAACCAGCTTCGCGTTCTCGGCCGGTGGATGCGGATGATCACCATCCCCAACCAGTCTTCGGTCGCAAAGGCCTATGAGCAGTTCGATGAGGCCGGCCGGATGAAGCCATCCTCCTATTACGAGCGGCTCGTGGACGTGATGGAAGAGCTCTACAAGTTCACGCTCCTCATCCGTGATCGGGCTGACTATCTCGTCGACCGATACAGCGAGCGGAAAGCCGAGGGGCGTGTTCCACACGGCGCCGAGCATATCGCCGCCGCCGTGAGCGGGACCGAATAAGCCCGACCGTCTCCGGCACGGCTTAGCTTGTTTGCTGCCAGATCAATCGGCAGCAGTCATGTGCTGTCACCGCGACCCGGTGTTGGTCAGGTCCGATGCGGCGACCCTGTGTTCGAAGGCCGGTTCGAGCATGTCCAGGAAGGCGCGGACCGCTGGATTGCTGCGTCGGCTCTCGGGCCATAGCGCGGTGACGTTCCGCCGTTCGACCGCGAAGTCGACGAGCACCGGCGACAGCTCTCCGCGCGCGATATAGGGCGCGGCGGCGAACGACGCGCCGACGCCGATCCCGCCGTCGGCGACGAGCGCGACCAGCGCCGCCTCGCTCGCGTCCACGACGATGTCGGACCGTGGCAGGATCTCGATTTCCTGGCCGCCGATCCTGAAGGGCCAGCGGAACATCTGTCCCGTGCTCTGATAGCGCAGGTTGACCGTGTCGTGGCCTTCGAGGTCGTGGGGATGCGCGGGCGCGCCGCGCTCGGCGAGGTAGGCCGGCGACGCCAGGCAGCAAAGCCGATACGGCGCCAGCTTGCGCGACAGGAGGCGGCTGTCGGGGAGGTGGCCGATCCGGACAGCGACGTCGATCCCTTCGTCGATCAGATCGGCGATCTGGTCCCCGAGCCGAAGATCGATCGCCACGTCGGGGAAGCGCCGCCGGAACGCGGGCAGGGCGGGCGCGATCACGTGCAGGCCGATCGGCAGGGAGGCGGCAACCCGCAGCGTGCCGCGAGGTTCCGACCGCGCCGTCAGTGCCATCTGCTCGATCTCCTCGGCCTGGCGGATCAGACTCAAGGCGCGCTCGTGGAGGTCGCGGCCCTCGGGCGTGAAGGCCAACGAGCGGGTCGTGCGCGTGAACAGCGAGACGCCCAGGCGCTGCTCGAGCCGCTGGATGCTCTTGCTGACCGCCGAGGGGGATACCGATAGCGAGCGCGCCGCCGCCGTGTAGCTGCCCAGCGCGCCGACGCGTGCGAAGGCGATCAAACCGGTGAGACGGTTCAGACTCATTTGTTCCATGGCGGAACTATTAAACTGCTTTCAGATCCGATTATCAACCGCATTGCCCGCCGCTACATCGCCTCGCAAGGAGAACGATCATGAGCGAGACGATGAAAGCGGTTCGGCTGCACGCCTTTGGCGGACCCGAGGTGCTGAAATACGAAGACGCGCCAAAGCCCGAAGCGCGGTCGGGCGAGATCCTGGTTCGGGTCCGAGCCGTCGGCCTCAATCCGCCGGACTGGTATCTGCGCGACGGCTATCGCGCTCTGCCGCCCGAATGGCGCCCGGACGCCGACTTCCCGCTGATCCTGGGCACCGACATCTCCGGCGTCGTCGAAGCGACCGCTGCCGACGTTGACGGTTTCAAGGTCGGCGACGAGGTCTACGGCATGGTGCGTTTCCCCGAGGGTGTGATGACCGGCGGCGGCGCCTATGCCGAGTATGTCAGCGCGCCGGCTGCGCACCTGGCCCACAAGCCGGCCAGGCTGGATCATATCCACGCCGCCGCCGCGCCCATGTCCCTGTTGACGGCGTGGCAGTTCCTGGTCGAGCTTGGCCACGACGCGCCCAACCCCTTCCAGGACTTCCCGCATGAGCCGGTCGAACTCGAAGGCCGGACGGTGCTCATCAACGGCGCGGGCGGGGGCGTCGGCCATCTGGCGGTGCAACTGGCCAAGGCACGGGGCGCACGGGTGATCGCCGTGGCCTCGGCCAAGAACGCGGCGATGCTCGGCGAGTTCGGAGTCGACCAGTTCGTCGACTACGGAAAGACCGCTGTCGAGACGGTCGTGCGGGATGTCGATCTCGTGCTCGATGCGGTGGGCGGTCCGCAGATGGAGCGCTTCCTGAGCGTGATCAAGCCCGGCGGCGCCCTGTTCCTGGTCAACCCCGTGGGATTCGAGGGCCGCGACGAGGCGGCGAAGCGCGGGATCAGGGTCTCGTCGACCCAGGTCCGTTCGAACGGCGCGCAACTGGCGGCGGCCGCCGCATTGCTCGACCAGGGGGCCGTTCGCATCGTGATCGACAGCGTCTTTCCGCTGTCGGAAGCCGCGCGCGCACACCGGCGCGTGGCCGAGGGCGGCATCCAGGGCAAGATCGTCCTGACCGTCTCCTGATCCCGATGCGCCTGCTCTTCGCGGCGGGCTTTCGTTTCCTTGTTCGAGCTTATGGAGGTTCGCCATGCTCATCGTCACTGGTTACGTGCAGGTCCCGCCCTCCGACCTGAAGGCCTTCACCCGCGACCTCGCCGACCTCGCCGAAGCCACCCGCGAGCGAGACGGCGTCCTGTCCTATGACGCCGCCGTGGTCGACCCGTCTCGCGGACGCCTGAGCGTTCCAGACGAACCGCACCGCGCTTGTATTCGCGAGAGCGGGCACTTCGCGGCTCCCGAAGCAGCACGCTTGCCGGCGTCACGCATGTCGCGACCGGCGGGGTGGCCACCAGCATCGGCGTCGAATCGACCGCTCGCCAGGCCCATGAGCTTGGGTTCAACGTAGTGCTCGCGCTCGATGCGATGACCGACGTCAGCGCCGAAGCCCGTTCCAACAGCTTGGCGCGCATCTTTCCACGGCTTAAAAGACGACGCCGGAAATCTTGAGATCGACGATATCTTGTTCGCTATAGCCGAGCCGAGACAGGATGGCATCGCTATCGGCCCCGAGTTCCGGGGCTGGCCTGGCCGGCAGCGCCTCCTGGTCGAACTGAACGGGCACACTGATCATCTTCAGCTTGCGCCCGTCGTCATATTCGACATCCTGCGTGTAGCGATTGGCAACGACCTGCGGATCGCGAGTCACTTCGCCGGGCGTTCGAACCACATCCCATTGGCCATCTTGTGTAAACAGTGCGGCTTCCCACTCCGCAAGGTCCCGTTCGGCGAAAACGTCGTCGAGGAGGCTGACACATGCATCGATGTTCTCCATCCGCGCTGAGTCGGTCGCGAAGCGCGGATCCCCGATCAGATCAGGTCGGCCGATCGCTTTGCAAAACCCGGACCAGTAGCGCTGCGACTGCAGCATCGAGAGGGTCAGGAATCGGTCGTCCTTGGTCCGGAAGAAATTGACGAGCGGGTTGTTCGCCTGCGATCGCGGCCGCTTCGGCAGATCGTCCATGCCCAGCAATGCGATCGTTGTCAGCTTGCTCTGCATGGCCCACATGCTCGAGGCCAGCAGCGTTCCATCCACCACAGGGGCATGCCGGGTAGTTGCCCGCTGATAGAGCGCGGCGTTGATGCCGCAGGCCAGCATCGCTCCCGCGATGCAATCGCCGAAGGCGCCGGATGGCATGCTTGCGGGATAGGCCGCCTCGGGCGCGCTGACGCTGGCGCAGACACCTCCGCGTGACCAGAAGGAGAGCAAATCAAATCCACCCTTTTCAGCTTCCGCCCCGTGCAGACCGGTTCCGCTGCCGATCGCGTAGATGATGTTCGGGTTCAGCTTTCGGATATCGTCGATGTCGATCTTCATCTGCCGCCTGGCCGCGGGAAGGAGGCTGGTGAGGAACACATCGGCGTCCTCCAACAGCTTGTGGAGCACGTCCTGTGATCCGCCTAACCGCAAGTCCAGCGTTATGCTGCGCTTGCCGCGGTTGTAGGTTTCCCATTGGGCCGTAAAGCCGTTGGCTCCCGGACCGATCCCGGCGGTCGAAAGCGCTCGGCAGGGATCTCCAGTCGGCGGTTCGATCTTGATGACATCGGCGCCCATGTCGGACAGCATCGCCCCAGTAGAAGGAACGAAGGCCCACATCGCCACTTCCACGACCTTTACCCCCTTAAGTGGCGCGATCATCTTGGTCCATGTCCTTCCCCGTTGCGGCATCCGCGGCGGCGAGCCCCGGCGATCGGCCTAACGCTGCGAGGACAATGGCGCGCGGTCAAATATCAACGAGCGCCCGTGCAATATGGCCAGCATATCTGATATCATGGCCAGGCCCGATGATATGCTGATAGTATTGGACACCCCCCTAAGGCACTTCCACTGAATAGGGCGCCTGTTTTTTCAGGCGTGAACTGGCCTGGTTCGTGCGCAATTGCAAAACTGAACTCATCGACGGCTGGCGTTCTGTAACCTGCGGAACGCTTCGATAACCATCGCGACATGTCGCGAGGGCATGCGCACATATACTGATAGCGACCGGAGGCACAAAACTCTGGCAAACGAGGGGATGTACAATGACTTCAGCGATCAAAGCGGCTCTTTTCGCGGGTGTTGCCCTTTGTGGTGGGTGGCCTACGGCGGCATTGGCGCAGTCCGGGTCGCAGAGCGGGGCGCCGGCGCCATCGAGCGCCGGAAGCGCCAGCGTATCGGACGACGATATCGTCGTAACCGCGCGTAGGCGCGAGGAGCGCTTGCAGGACGTTCCCGTTGCCGTGACCGCATTCTCGTCCGCAGAACTGGCGCAGCGATCGACGCGCGACATCGTCGACCTTGGCGGGATCGCCCCCAATCTGCAGATCGGGATGGGCGGCCGTGGCGGTTCGGTCGCGGTCATCACGTTGCGCGGCCAGGAAAATGTCGGAACCGCGTTTACCAACGACCCGGCCGTCGGCATCTATTTCGATGAAGTATATCTCGGGCGATCGGCAGGCAGTTTGCTCACCTCGATCCAGGACATGGCGGGTGTGCAGGTGCTGCGCGGGCCCCAGGGGACTCTGTTCGGCCGGAACAATACGGGCGGCGCAATCCTCCTCACCCCCAACCGGCCCAATCTTTCCGAGGTGGAGGGTTCTGCGGACGTGACCGTAGGTCGCTTCAACCGGTTCGAGGTCGGTGGTGTCATCGATCTTCCGATCGTGGAGGGCAAGCTGGGTATCCGCGCGTCGGTGCTGCGCACGCGACAGGATGGGTTCGGGCGCAGCGTCACCACCGGCTTCGACCGGTATGGAAACGCCCATAGCGATAGCGGGCGAGTGGGGCTCCGCTGGAAGCCTTCGGATAGCGTCACCTTCGACGTGACTTACGACAAAAATCGGGTCCGGGACGCGGGACAGATGAACGCGCCGCTCGGGCTCAATGCGGCGAACTTCTATCTTCCGGTCGGCCTTGGCTTTTACGAAACCCGCTCGGGCCTGCCCGGAAGGAACGAAGCCGATATCGAGGGCATCGCATTCCGCAGCGAGGTCCAGATCAACCCCGACCTGACGCTGAAGACCATCATCGGCGGGCGCCGTCTGCGGACGTTGTATGATCAGGATGTGGAGAACGGTCCACTGGAAAGCGGCCCGAGCGCGCTTGATGTTCGCAACTTTGCCAAGCAGCATCAATGGACGGCGGAAGTGCAGCTGAGCGGGACCGCGCTACGAGACGCGACGCCTTGGTTGAACAGCGTCTCGTTCACCGGTGGGTTCTTCTACTTTTACGAGACCGGCAACGATGGGTCCGTCCGTCCGCCGACTGCCACCCTCCTCAAGACGGGCCAAACCGCCCAGAACTTCGTGACCAACCGGTCGACGGCCGGGTATCTTCAGGTCGAGACCAACAGCTACGACAAAGTGTTCGTTACACTTGGTACCCGTTACACCCGGGATCATCGTGATCTGACGATCCGCAATGTCCGGTTCAACACCGCGTTGAACGCGCCGGCTTGCAACCTCGCCGCGCTGCCGGCGAGTACTCCGGTGGACCTCTGCTTCCAGTCTGGCAATAACGCGTTCCATTACTTTTCCTACACGGCCGGGGTGCGATATCAGTTCAGCCGCGATGCCAACCTGTATTTCAAGTATGACAAGGCGCAGCGCTCCGGGGGGCTGGACGATACGCCGGTCAGCATCGAATCTTTTGCGCCGGAAATCGTCAACAGCTTCGAAGTCGGGGCAAAGCTTGATTTGCTGGATCGCAGATTGCGGACGAACTTTGCGCTATTCAGCGGGACGATCAGCAATCTCCAGCGCAATGCAACCATACAGTTGCCTGGCATCACGCCCTTCTCCAGCGTGTACAATGCAGCCAAGGGAAAAATTCGCGGCGCGGAAGCCGAGATCACGGCGAAGCCTGCTGACGGCCTGACGATCGCCGGGACAATCGGTTACATCGATGCGTTCTACAAGGAGTTCTCCGATCCACGGCCGACGGCCCCCGCGATTCTTGGTCCCAGCGGGCAGGTTCTTCAGCCGGCGACCGTTAATGGCGGCGACATCAGCAATTATAAGTTCACGAACACACCGAAGTGGACTTACTCGATCACCGGAACCTACGAAGTCGACCTGAGCGATATCGGCAGCTTGCTGTTCCGGGCCGACTACACCTATCGGTCCCACATCTTTTTCCAGACCTTCAACATTCCGGGGGTCGAACAGGATGGATATGGCCTCTTGAATGGACGGGTTCAGCTGGATCTCGCCCGCTCTCCTGTCGGAACCGGCACATCGATCGCAGTCTTCGGGCGTAATCTGACTGGCAAGAAGTACGACATCTTCGGATCGGAAACCCTTGGCGGCTACGCGACACGGGGCAGGCCGCGCGAGTGGGGCGCTCAGCTTAGCGTGAAGTTCTAACCGACATGGACAAACCGGATCTCCTGGAACGACACTTTTTCAGGAGATCCGGTGAGCCTCCCGAGGGGGGCCGCTGTTGGCCGCCGGCATTCCGGTGCATCCGCCTCGCCCTATAGCCGGCGGAGCGATACGACCGCCCGACCTTCGCACCAGGCCTGGGTGCAGGGCAGGCTGGTTTAGGGGGCGAACACCACGTTCGGGTCGAGAAGCTTGGGACGCGCTTTGATGAATCCTTTCGCGGCTTCGATGAACTCTTCGGACTGCTTGCGCAGGTGACCGGGCAGCCAGATCATCGCGATTTCGAAATAGGCTGCGCTCCCCGGCGGCAGCTTGAGCGGAATGAACTTCACGTTTCGGGGGGGAATCGACGCAGCGGTCGCGCAGACCAGACTGCATCCCAGGCCAGCTGCCACGAGGCTCAGCGTTGTGTTGGTCTGCAGCGATTCCTGAATGACTTGCGGAACCACGCCCTCCTTCTGGAACAGGGCGATGATGTCGGGCGCGTAGATGAGTTGGGCCTTGGGTGGCAGGATCAGCGGATGATCGGCCAGCTGGGACAGACTGACCGATGGCTCGTTCGCCAGCGGCCCGTTCGCCGGGACGATCGCGACGAACTTGTTGCGTTCGACCGGCAGCGTCTCGAATTCATCGGAGCGTCCGACACTTGAATTGATGAACCCGACGTCAAGCTGCCCGCGCAACAGGCCTGCCATCTGGTCGAACGTTCCCCGCTCGTAAAGCCGAACGAGCGTGCCGGCCTGCTCTGACCTCACTTGCCGCATCAGCTGCGGCAGGAAGCTGTACAGCGCCGGGCCAATGAAGCCGACGTGAACTTCGGGTTTGGCAAGGCCGGTACGGATCGTCGGGGTTTGAGTGAGTTCCGCCTGCTGCAGGGTTTGCCGCGCCTGCTTCAGAAACACCTCACCCGCTTCGGTCAGCTGCACCGTGCGGCGAGACCGGTCGATGAGCGTGACACCGAGTTCGGCCTCCAATCGCTGGATTGATTGGCTCAACGGCGGCTGGGCGATCTTCAGCCTTGCCGCCGCACGCCAGAAATGGGCTTCCTCCGCAACGGCGACGAAATAGCGCATTTGTCGGAGGTCCATCGTCCAATCGCTCCTCGCTTGCCATCGCCCCGGCGCCAGCCGGGCAAACGGGTTAGACGGCGGGCCGGGCAACTACAACACGCACGATCCGTATCGACGCCGGCCTGACGACTTTGCCCAGCTCCTGATGCACGACCATCGCGGGAGGGCGCGCCCGAAGTGTCGGCTGCACGTGCTCGCACCGGTCCATCATGGCAGGCGCCCGGGCGATCACTGGTCGATCCTGCAAGCCAGACGAAGCGGCCAGATCCATGGATCTGGCGCGCCATCGGGCGTCAGCGAGCGTGCTCGAGCCATACGAGTATCAGGCTTCGCCGTCTTGTTGCGATTCCGCCAACCGATCATGATGCTTCTGCATTGCGTCCATGCACATCTTCAGGGCGTGCGCGGGATTGAGTTCAAGCACCCGGCTCTCTTCTTCGTAGATCAGGACATGGCCAGCGGGAATGAAATAGGCTTCGCCGGCCTCGACCACTTCATCGGGCCAATCCGAACCGGGATAGCGCGCGCGGATGCGTCCTTCGAAGACATAGCCGTAGTGGGGGCAGGGGCAAACCCCGCCGGGCAACCCGCCGCCGGCATAGGCCCGCGTGCAATCGATCGGCGGTACGGTGGTATAGCCGATTTCCATGTCGCCCCACTGCTCTGTCCGGTAGACATCACTGCTCACGTGCGGCCAGCGCTCGGATGCGGGGCGCAGATTTTCAAGTCGACTGTGTGGCATGGCAGTGCTCTCCTTGGAAATGATCGGCTTCAGGCCGTGATCTGTAGGGGGTAGTGACGCCCCGTTTGCGAGTTGACGTCAAGCCCGAACCGTGTCGCGGATCCGCTGCAGAAATCGGGGTTGCGCGGCAAGGTGCTCTGGCCAGTCGTCAAGCGGTGGGCGCGCCCGGTTGGCCCGATCCAAGGATCATGTCGGCGGCTTTCTCTGCCACCATGATGGTCGGTGCATTGGTGTTGGCAGAGGGCATGACCGGCATCACCGAAGCATCGGCAACCCGCAAGCCGGATACCCCACGAACCCGCAGTTGGGGATCGACGACAGACTGTGGGTCTCCCCCCATCCGGCAGGAGCCGATGGGATGATAGCCGATACGCGAGCGCGTGCGGATTTCTTCGGCCCAAACCCCGTCATCCCGGGGCGCGGCTGGCGGTACGTTGCGTCCCGTGACATGGCGGGCGAGCGAAGGCGCCTCGAAGATGCGATCGACCATCTTCAGCCCGGCAATCAGCGTGGTGACGTCATCAGGATCACCGTAGAGCCGGTGATCGATCACCGGCGCATCGCGCGGCTCGGCGCTGCGCAGTCGGAGCGTCCCGCGGCTAAGCGGCGATGAAACGTTCGCGATGATCGTGATCCCCGCCTTGCGGTGCATCGCACCACGCGCTTCATCGAAGCAAAACGGTGCGAACTGCAGCTTGATGTCCGGATTGGCCAGATCTTGCCTGGTTCGCAAGAACGCCATGGCATGCACTGGAGCCGTCGTCAGCATGCCGCGCCGGATAGCGAAGTAGCGGAGGAGACTTCGGGCAAGCTCGAACGGACCCTGCATCGCATTGTAGGTGGGCACGTCGACGAACCGGCTGTTGCCGAAGCTGGCATGCTCCTGCAGGTTCTGACCCACGGCTTTCGCCTCGACCGCAACCGGGATGTTCATCGCGTGAAGATGCTCGCCAGGCCCGATCCCGGACCGCATGAGCAACGCCGGCGACTGCACGGTGCCTGCAGTGAGGATCACCTCGCGCCGGCACCTTGTCTCACAGACCGATCCGCCGCGGAGATAGCGGACGCCCACGGCCCGCCCCTGGTCGATCAGGATGCGATCGACCAGTGCGCCGGTCATCACGTGGAGATTGGGCCGGCGCGCCACGTTATCGAGAAAGGCCCGGGCCGTGCTGCAGCGCTCTCCATCGCGCTGGGTCAGGTCGTTGAGGAACGTTCCGTCCATATCGCCCGCGTTGTAGTCGGCGATCTCGCGCATGCCGGTCTCGCGGCAAGCGCTGACAAATGCGTCGGCAAGGGGATGCTTGATCCGCAGCGGTGAAACGGTGAGCGGCCCACCTTTGCCCCGTGCGGGCGTCGGCGGGCCGACATAATCCTCGGACTTGCGGAAGTAGGGCAGGACATCGTCCCAGCCCCAGCCGGTGCAGCCCGCAGCGGCCCACCCGTCATAGTCGTGGCGCGATCCCCGGATATAGACCATCCCGTTGATGGCAGAGCTGCCGCCCAGCATCCTGCCGGCCGACCACACCATCCGTCGCCCACCGATCGAGGGGTCCGGCTCGGTCTGGTACATCCAGTCGATCCGGGGGTTGCCCATCAGCTTGCCGACGCCGGCGGGCATCCGCACGAACAGGCCCTCCTTGGCATCGCCCGCCTCCAGCAGCACGACCTGTAGCCGACTGTCCGCAGAGAGGCGGTTCGCCAGCACGCAGCCCGCACTGCCGCCGCCCACGATGATGAAGTCAGCCTCGTCCACGTTTGGTCTCTCCCTGTTTTGTTCTGTCAAAGCACGATGGTGGTCCGAGATTGTCAGCCTTCGACCAGCTTTACGCTGTCGAGGTCGACGACCGCCGATCCCAGCCGGTGCATGAATTCGAGGATGATGGGTCGGTCGACGCGCTGGGTAATCGCCCAAAGGTAGTACCCGTAGAGCATGGCCATGCGATACTGGGTCCAGCCCCGCTCGGGATTGATGCTCGGCCCCCCGAACGCGGCCAGGCGGTCGAGGTAGTGGTGCAGCAAGGCCCGTTCGCTCTGGCGGCGCTCCTCCACCGACAGTGCCGCGCCGAGGTGATAGGCAACGTCTTGCGCCCAGTGCCCGCGCTGGATCAGCTGCCAATCGATCACGCCGATGTCCTGTCCGTTGGCGCTCTTGAAGAGATTGCCGGCATGGGCGTCACCGTGCACACAGCAGACGGGGTCATGGCGGAACTTGTCCGCCAGCAGTGCCAGTGCACCGTGGACGCGGCGCGCATCGCGCAAGGCGGACGGGAACGCGTCGCTGCGCGAATCCTCGAGCAGGACTTGAACGCGTTCAAGCGGAACCAGCGAATTTTCGGCGATCCGGTCGAGCATCGGAGCGATCCATTCTTGATCGTACACGGCCGATGTCCCGCTCGCGGCGTGAAGCCTTGCCAACTGGGTCAGGCTACGGCGAGCTTCATCCTGCGTGTACGGCGTCAGGGGCGACAGGAATTCGCACCCGGCAGCGACGAGATCGTCCATGATGATCAGGCCGTGGTCGGTTGCCGGATCGATCCCGCAGTAGCGCACGCTTGGAACGAGCAGCCCCTGTTCGCCGATCGGGCCCGCCAGCTCGCGGTAGAACATCGCCTCCGTGCGCGAGACTCCGCTCGCAAGATAGGGCCGGGCTTGCTCACCGAGCATGCCCTTGATGCAGATCCCGGCAGTCGCGTCCACGTCGGGCCCGGCCAGCGTGAGCGCCGCGCGGATCTTGGTTGCCGTGTTGGACAGCGTCCAGACGACCTCGATCGCATCGATCCGCACAGCTCGACCGGGATAGAGCGCCCTGGCCAGCCAGGCGGGGTCGAGAACCCCCTCGACGGACGTGGGGGCGAGATCGTCGACGAGGGGTGCGTTGGTGGTCATCAAGGCTATCCTTCGAAGCAGGTGCGCCGGATGGAACGGCGGTGTGGCGCGGCACTGCGGGATGTCGGAATGTCAGTATCGTTCGAACACGGGCAGCATGAACGGACCGGCGGAATCTTCGACGGCAATGAACGCCACCTTCACGGGCATGCCGGGCGACACGTCGTCGATCGTGAAACCCAGCGGATTCGTGATGAACAGTTGCCGTTCCTCCAACTCGACCAGGAGGGTGTCGTAGGGGAGGGGCAGCAAGCCGCCGAAGTAATCCTGATCGAAGCGGTTCCACCCCACCACGGTGCCGCGGCCTGTCATGCGCTCCCAGACAAGGTCCGGTCGACCGCAGCTGTCGCAGACGGGCGCCACCGGCCAGGTGATGTGGTGGCAATGGCTGCACCGCTGCAGACGAAGTTCGCCGCGCGCGCACCAGTCCCAGAACACCGCATGGAACCGGCCCTTGGTTCGGTCGGGTCGCCTGGCCGTCACCGCCGCTCGCCTCGCGTCAAAACCAGTGGATGGGACTGGTCTGTCTGAGCAAGATTGGTCATCGACACCTGCAGGCCAGGGACCTGAAAACGACCCGCTTGGTGACGCAATTGCCGTACGGCCTCAGCCACCTGACTCCACCCCTGCATGTAGGAACCGGACAGATTGCCTCCCGCCGTGTTCGTCGGGATGCGCCCGCCGATCGTCATCTGACCGTCCTGGCAGAACGCCAGCCCTGTTCCTGGCTCGGTAAATCCCACCCCTTCGATCTGGTTGACCAGGTGAAACGAGGAGGCGTCGTAACCTTCGAAATGGCCCACGTCGTCCAGCGACAGCCCGGCCATGGCCAGGGCTTGATCAGCGGCCGCGCTTATCTGGGGGCGGAGCCGCTCGCGGACCATCGCGTGCAGCTTGTCCTGCTTGATCTTGGCATGGCCCCAGCCTGCGACGTCGACGGGAACCTGCCGCAAGTCACCGGCCATATCGGCCCGGCGGACGATCAGGCAGACCGCACCATCGTTCACGATGCAAATGTCAAAAATGCGCAGCGGCCTGACGATGTAGCGCGAAGCCCGATATTGTTCGAGCGTCAGCTCCGTTTTCATGACCGCCTGTGGCTGCGCGCGGGCATGCTCGCGGACCTGATGGGCGACCGAAAACAGCTCCTCCTCGCCGACACCGTAGGCCCATTGATAGTGGGAGAACATCAGGGCCCAGTGCGCTGCTTGCGAGGTCCATCCCCATGGGTTGAAGGCATAATAGGTGACCGGTGCGCCACCGCCGGCGTCTGGATCGTCGGCATTTGCGACGGCGAATGTGGTACCGCCATAGACCCTTCCGGTGTTGCGCGGGGCAACCGAGAACACCATCGCGACCGTATCGGCCTTTCCGGCCGCGATCGCCGCGCAGGCGACGGGTAGGGGGCCGGCCATGATGTTACCGTTGGCCTCTGCGAAACGCGGGTTCGTTCCCAGCAGCCTTGCCACATCCAGTGCGGAGGGGCCGCCGTAAGTGAAGGAGCAGGTTACGCCATCGATGTCGCTCCGGGAGAGGCCGGAGTCCGCAAGCGCGCGCTCGAACGCCGTGACGAGCAAACGCTCGGGCGTGGGCGGTTGCCAGCCCGCGGGCCGCGTGCGCGCGGCTTGGTAATCGGCGGCGTAATCGGTCTCCCCGATACCAACGATCGATGCCCTGCGACTGAACTGCCGCTCGGCGGGCGGCATCGCAACGGCTTCGTAGCCCGACATGTCAGCACGTATCCGGCAGGTTGCGGCGCGATAGGAGCAGCTCAGGCCTGTTCATCGGCTCGCTCCCATTTCGAAGACTGGTCGGCCGCGACCGTGCGCGATGCGATCCACAGCAGTAGTCCGGCGACCGGCGCGAGCAGCAGAATCGAAAGCATGGCGCCGAGCAGTGAGCCCAGGCCGCCCGCCAGCCGCCCAACCCAATAAGGTCCCAGCGCCAGCGTCGCCAGAGTGATCGACAGGGCGTTGATCGCCGATGTCGTCGCTCGCATCCGCGGCAGCACCAGGTCCTGCACTTGTGCGCCGGAGGCGGCTGACCAGCCGTAGGAAAAAATGGTGAAAACCAGCGCGGACACCGTGTACGTCGTGAGACTGGAACTAAAGATCATGCCCACCAGAGCAAGGCTGAACAGCACCAAGGTAATGATCGACCAGTGCAGGTAGCCCCGCGGATCACGCGCCCGCATTATGTCAGCGATCGCGCTGCCGCCCAGCGCTCCTATGATCGCTCCGATCGCGGTGATCGGGCCAAGCGTAAGGCCGACCTGGGCCGCGCTTACTCCGAACTCGCGGATCGCATAGGGAAACATCCAGAAATGCACAGCGCCGGTCATGGCGCCCAGAGCCGAAAAGCCGAGAATGGCGTACACGAACGAGCGTGTCTGCAAGGTCAGCCGAGCCACCGTGGGGTCCACACGGGCGATTCGCTGGCACCAGCTCAATATGGCGTAAATGCCGATCCCCAGCGCAATCCACTGCACGGGATCGCCGGTCAGCAGAATGAGAAGGGCGGCGGCCATGATGATGACTGCCGCGCCGACCAGGTTGCGCCGCGCGGCTCCGGAGGCGCGCTCTTTGATCAGCAAGACGGTGGCTACGAATGGCAGCACATTGAGCAGGTCGAACAACGCCGCGTGCCAATGCCCGTTCCTTGTCGGAATGGTCGGGGCACCTTCGCTCGCCCCGCGGACCGGTTCACGCAGCCTCACCACGAGCAGGGCGAGCAGCAATCCGGGCACACCCATGATGAGGAAGGCTGTCTGCCAGGACCGCATCGAGCACAGACCGAACTGCCCGCACTGGTTGGCCCAGGAGCCGACCAGATGCCCGCCAACCGTCGTCGCAATGCCGCCGCCAATGAACAGTCCGGACAGGTAGGTGGCGATCACGCGCGAGCGCAGCCGGACCGGGAAGTAGTCGCAGAGCATCGAGTGGGTGGTCGGATTGGCCGTAGCTTCGCCGACGCCCACGCCCAGTCTGGCTGACGCCAAAGTCTCGAAGCGGGAGGCGAACGCGCCGAACACGGTGGAGCACGACCAGATCGCCAGCCCGGCCGCCAACAGGTGTGGCCGTGACATGCGATCTGCCAGGCGCGCCGCCGGAATGCCGAGCAGCGTGTACAATGTGACGAAAG